>ERZ838483.3-NODE-3-length-353233-cov-63.302077_pt1 | contig 353233 bp, 310 predicted proteins | sample MGYA00519939_ERZ838483 | MGnify/ENA primary metagenome ERZ838483 (study PRJEB31850, sample SAMEA3708836) | human gut metagenome | biome: human gut; feature: human-associated habitat; material: faeces | place: China | collected 2014 ...
ATGCGGACCTCCAGTCCCGGACCACCCCGTGGTCCAACTTCGAGTCCGCACCCCCGTTTGGCCAGTTGTCACTACTTAATGCCAGTATTTTCGTTCAACAATTGCCTGCCGAGAAGCCCGGAGGGAGCTCCGGGAAGCTCGAAAGAAGCTCTGGGAAACTCCAGGTGCGCCGCGAATATCCAGATGGCCTTATCATGAAGCCTTGGAAACACGAGCTCCAACCGCAACCCCACCAGCAGGGAGGGCAACATGAACTTCGTCTTCATCTCGCCTCAGTTCCCCGAGACCTACTGGCTGTGGTGCGATCGCCTGCGCTCGTGCGGCGCCTCGGTCTACGGCATTGGCGACACCCCCGCGGAGGCAATCTCGTCGGAGCTGCACCGCGCGCTCGACGAGTACGTCCACGTTGATTCCCTTGAGAACTACGACCAGGTGTTTCGTGCCGTCGCGTACCTCTCCTGGAAGCACGGGCACATGGACTGGATCGAGTCGATGAACGAGCACTGGCTGCCACTCGACGCCCGGCTTCGCGACGACTTCCACGTCACAACCGGCGCCAGTCTGGCGACCATCGACCAGTGGCAGTCAAAAGCCCAGATGAAGCCGCTCTACGCAGCGGGGAACGTGCCCACCGCCAGGCAGGTTCGCGTGGGCTCGCTCGACGAGGCCCGCCACGCCGTGTGGGAATGGGGTGGCTTTCCCGCCTTCGCCAAGCCCGAGTACGGCGTGGGTGCCGGCGGCGCCATACGCATCGACAACGACGACCAGCTCAGAGACCTTGTCGGCCGCTGCTCGTGGCAGGGGGCAGCACCCTACGTGCTTGAGGAGTTTGTCCCCGCCAGCGGCATCGCCGCCTACGACGCGATCATCGACCCCTGGGGCAAGCCGGTCTTCGAGAACCAGGAGGAGTTCCCGCCGTCGATGTCCGACGTCGCGCGGCAGGGCCTTGACCTCTCGTACTACTGCTGCCCTGGCATCGACCCCCGCCTGCGCGACCTGGGCCATGCGGCGGTGCACGCCTTTGGGGTTCGGGCACGCTTCGTCCACCTTGAGTTCTTCCGTCTCGCCGAGGACCGCGAGGGCCTGGGGCACGCTGGCGACTACGTGGGCCTTGAGGTCAACTGCCGCCCAGCCGGCGGCTACACGCCAGACATGATGAACTTTGCGCACTCCACCGACGTCTATCGCATCTGGGCTGAGATGGTGTGCTTTGGCGAGCGCCGCCTGCACGACGCGCACGACAACTGGTTCGCCGTGTACGCCGGTCGGCGAGACAACCATACCTACGCGCACAGCCACCGCGAAATTCTTGCGCGCTGGGGCGGAAGCATCATGATGGAGAGGCGTGTGCCTAGGGTTCTCTCGGACGACATGGGCAACCACATGTACGTGGCACGCGTGCGCACCGAGGAGGAGCGCGAGGAGTTCATCGCTTATGTACAGAAGCGCGCGCCCGAGGGCTTCTCGGAGGCAAACGCTGGCGAGAACAACGATCACACAGAAGGGTAAGGCCACATACATGCAGGTGAGAAGGGCCATAGACGCAGACATCCCGGGAATCGACAACTGCCTCTCGCAGGTGCTCGAGGTGCACGCCAAGGGGCGGCCGGACCTCTTTCGCTCCGGGACGCGCAAGTACACCGACGACGAGCTGCGCCAGATCATCGCTGACGACAACCGGCCCGTCTTTGTCGCCGTGAACGAGGACGCCAAGCCCGGCGAGATCCTAGGCTACGGCTTCTGCGTGGTGGAGGACCACACGCACTCAAACAACCTGCAGCCCATTCGCACCCTCTACATCGACGACATCTGCGTGGACGAGGCCGCGCGCGGTCACGGCGTGGCAACCGCGGTTTACCAGCACATCATTGCCTTCGCACGCGAGGGTGGGTTCCACAACGTGACTCTCAACGTGTGGGAGTGCAACCCCGGCGCACGCAAGTTCTACGAAGCAATGGGCATGGGCATCCAGAAGACCTGCATGGAGCAGGTGCTGTAACGACAGCTGGCCGCGGGTGGCGGCCGGAACCAGACGCTAGTGCACCACCGGGTCTGCCCAGGCAAAGTTCTCCATGCCGGCGCCCAGCTCAAAGTGCAGCTTCACAATGCCCAGGTCAACGCGGGCGCAGGGACCACCGTTGGTGCTCAGGGCAACAAGCGGCAGCCCGTCTGCGTTGGTCTTTCTCAGCATCTGCACCCAGAAGGTCTGCTGGTTCAAGGCCGTCGGAGCGAGCAGTGCATAGCGAACGCCGCGCGCAAACCACTCGGGAACGTTGTTGACCGGGCGCGATACCTGCGCGATCGTGCGCGAGCGGTGCGGCTCTCCCTGCGTGGCGCCGTGGCCCAGAGCCACGATGGCCACGAGCTTGTCCTTCTGGGCAAGCGTCTGGCGAACGGCCCGGCGCTTGGCGGTACCGGCAACCCAGCAGCTGTTGAGGCCCAGCCGCTGAGCCTCAAGCACGACCCTCTCGGCAAAGTATCCCGCACGCATGTCGAGGTTGTTGCTCTCGTGACCAGCCACGACCAGGTAGTTGTTGGCGTTCTCGAAGCCAGCGCGACGGGCGAGCGTGCTCGAGAACACTTCCGGATCATCGTAGACCAGGCGCAGGTGAAGCGCGCCGTCGGCGTTCGCTGCGGCAACGGCCTCCTCAAGCGCCGCGCGCTCCTCCGCCGAGATGGGCTCCTCGGTGTAGCTCCTGACGGCATGCCGCGACTCAACGGCCTCGTCGATGCTCATGCGGTAGTCCATCTCGTCACCCTTTCCGTCGTAATTAGTACGCCCCATGGTAGCGTTCCCGCGGGGTTCCGCTCTCGTCGACGTTCTTTTCGCCGTCAGCGCCAACCCCTGTCGTAGCAGCCGACACGCCGAAATTACGCACGGCCGTGATTCAGGTTCGTGTGTTGCTGGGCTTTTCTCGACGATAGACTCAGCCGTGCGTAGTTCGGAGCTCTGGGGACGGCGAGAAGCTCGCGGCCTCCGAAACACGATTCGCCCCCATCCAAACCCAAATTTCAATTGTGTACAATTTATTTTTCTCGCCAGAGCGGCCAGCAAGAGAAAACGAACGCCCCTAGACTAGACACCGACAGAAAATTGCTACATCAGCGATAGGAGTTACCATGTCCGTCATCACTACTGTCCTCGCCGTGCTAGTTGCGGCGGAGTTCCTCTTCATCTTCTACCTCGAGACCGTCGCGACCACCTCGGCACGTACGGCACAGACGTTCAACATGACCGCCGATGAGCTTTCGCGTCCCTCCGTGAGCACGCTCTTCAAGAACCAGGGCGTCTACAACGGCGTCCTTGCGATTCTGCTGCTTGTGGCTGCGCTGGCCGTTCCCAGCAAGGCGGCGGTGATTGCCTTGAGCACGTCGATGGTCGTCGTCGCGGCATACGGAGCTGCCACCAGCGACCCCAAGATCATCCTCAAGCAGGGCCTTCTGCCTGCGATTCTCCTGGTGAGCTGCCTTATCTAGCGACGTCTGCGCTCGGGGCGCCAAGGCGCCCCAGCAGCCAGGCCGCCAGCAGCGCCGTCGGGATACAGCCGAGAAGCCCCAACGGCATTGGTCCCAAAATGCCGCTTCCACCGCGGCTAAACCACATGCCCAGCCCGGCTACGGCGTTGAGAGATCCATGGGCAAGTGCGCAAGGCCAGACACTTCTCGAGCGCTCGCGGAGAAAGCAGAGAAACGTTCCAAACGCCATGCAAAAGATGGTCATGGTAACAATGCCAATCACAGGAAATCCCAGGTAATCGGTGCCGTAGTTGTACCCCATGGCAATGAGGGGCGCGTGCCAGAGGCCCCATACAACTCCAGTGAGAATTGCCGCGCGGCGGTGCGACATCCGCTCCCCCAGAGCGGGATAGAGAAACCCGCGCCAGCCTGCTTCCTCACCAACGGCCAGCAGCATGTTGATGAATGGGGCGAAAAGCACAGCATTGGCAACCTGAACGGCAAAGATTGCCGGAACCTGGTCGGCGCCTACGCCAAGCTGGGCGATGGCGGCAGCGGAGAAGCGCGATGCCTCCGGATCGAAGTCCCCGGAGATGAAGAGAAAGTACACCACGGAGCCGGCAAGCGTAAGGGCTGGTGGGATAGCCAGCGCAAGCAGATACCAGCGTACGCCACCTTTGAGGCAAGGCCGCCAACCGGCGTCGGCGGTGGTTTTTCTCGTCACACGGACGATAATTGCGGCAGCGAGTGGCCCAAACATAGAGACGGCAAGCAGAGGGCCCCATACACCACTCGACTCGTCGATGGCCCATCCCGATTGAGCACCAGCGAGAATCCAGCTCACCCAGTCCAGCGCAAAGGTAACCACAAGGAAGAGGATGATGGTCCCTCTCGCAGACCTGACCGGCTCATCCGAATCCATAGCAGGCATTACCCCCCAGATTGAAGCTGTCGGCGGCATTGGCCCCAACATGCAAGCGCTGCGGGGCCAATACTCGACACATTACACCGTTCGTGCAGAGAAAAACGTCTGAAAACAGCCCGGGAGCGCTGGCTGCGGCAGCCTCCCGGGGACGCCAGCCGTAGCGCCGCTCAGTCGGCACGGCCCCCGGCGCCCTACTCCCCCACCGTATAGAGCGCCCGGAAGTAGCCGCCCGGCGCGGCCATGAGCTCGTCGAAGGTGCCCTGCTCGCATACGCGGCCGTCGCGCAGCACAACGATGCCGTCAAAGAGCCGCAGCTGCCCGGCGTCCAGACGGTGCGTCACCATGATGCGCGTAGTCCCCTCAAGCGCCACCACCGCGCGAGTGACCTGGTCGGCAGTCTTCTGGTCTAGGGCCGACGTAGCCTCGTCGAGAAGCAACACCCCTGCCCCATGAAGCAGGCTCCGTGCGATGCACACCCGCTGCCGCTCACCGCCAGAGAGGTTGGAGCCTCCCTCTCCGCACGGATAGTCCATACCATGCGCCGCCACAATGCTGGCAAGGCCCGCCCGCCGCACGGCAGACTCCAACTCAGCGGTATCAACGTGAGCGAACATGGTGACGTTCTCACGCAGCGTGGCATTAAAAAGAAAGGTATCCTGCCGCACCAGCGACACCGTGGCCCAAAGCGACTCAAGGCTCGCGTCGCGCAGCTTGCACCCATCGAAGGCAATCTGGCCACCGTAGTTGGAGTGCGCACCCATAAGTAGCGAGAGAAGTGTCGACTTCCCGCTGCCCGACGCCCCCACCACGGCATAGCAACCGCCCGCAGCAAACTCCGCGCTCAGGCCAGAAAGAACAGGGCGGTTCTCGTCATAGCCAAAGGTCACGTTTGAAAGCGAGATGCCTTGGGCAAGCGTAGCGGGCAGTGCCGTACCGCCCGAGCGCTCGCGGTTCTCGCCAAGCATCTGGGCAAGCTTTCCCACCAGCGCCAACGACGCCCGACGCGCGGCAAAGATGGACGGTAGGTCCTGGATTGGCTGGGCGATGCTGTTCATGAGCTGCGTTGCCATGAGGATGCCGCCCACCGTCATCCCTCGGCCCGAAAGCGCAAGCCACGCGCCAAAGAACATGACAGAAAGCTGAGAAATGCTCTGCGCAGTCATGGCCAGCGCACGTATTCCCAGTTCCGTGCGGCGACGGAGGCGCTTGTCTGCCTCAAGCGTGCCGTTAGCGGCCTCAAAGCGCTCGCGCGCGGCGGGCTCGGCACAAAAACTCTTGATGAGCGGGAAGCCGCAGGCGAGATCGTGGACCGTGCCCACAAAGCGCCCCGTGGCATCGGAGACCACGCGCTGGCGCGAGGCAAGTCGGTTGCCCGACGCAAGGCCAATCACCAGCGGTACCAGTGCAGACACAATTGCCACCACGGCCAGTGGAACGCTTTGGGCCAGAAGCATGGCAACAGAGCCCGCCAGCGAGACAACCTCGGTAACCATCGTAAATAACTTCTCGAGGTAGGTCGTCTCTATGGTGGTCACGTCGTTGGTGAGCGCAGACTCGTAGCGGCTCGCCCCGCCGCCGTCGAAGGCGCCAATGCCCTTGCCCAGCAGCCGGTCGAAGACGGCATGCCGATACCCGCTCACCGCGCGGCGGAGAAACGCCGGAAGCGAGGCGCGCACGGCCAGATCGGTTGCAAGCTCGGCAGCCAGCAGCAGGGCGACAACTTGACCCGTCTGGACAAGAAGTCCGAGAGACCCCGCGGCCACGGCGTCGAAGGTCTGCTTGAGTATGTAGGCGAAGGCAAGCGTGATGACGGCCTGCGCCAGATACAGTGCCACGTTTGCCGAGAAGAGCAGCCAGTTCCCCCGAAACATGCTTGCCCACAGCCCGCGCGCGACGTCCTCTGCGCCTTCCGTGGACGCTATTCTCTGCGCATCCATTGGATCCCCCCATACCTATGCCTGAAGTTCTGTCGCTCAGGGCATGTGGGTTCAGAGCGACATTCATCATTAAATCTTGCTGACATTCAAGCTAAAACAGGGGAAACGTCCCGGTTGCACCACGGTGGCCACACCTGAACACCCAGCATCATGTACCAGAAATTCTGGCGTACCATAAGGATGCAGGCAGGTCTCAAGGCGCCAAAGAGGGAGGACCCATGGACGAAGCTAGGCTCAAGCGCGCGCTTGACACCCTGCTCGCAGAGCAGCAGGACCACTTGGAGCCGGGCTTGGGGACACTCCTCGTTGCGTACCGGCTGCGCGATATGCCGGCCATTCCCAGCTCGGTGCCCTGCCACATCCTGAGAACCACCTACGACGCGGAGCACCCGGCGCATCTGCTGTTGGATCGTCGCCCCAGGCCAAACGACATCATGGTCTATGCCTTTCTCGGCAAGCAGCGGCTAGACCGGGTGCTCATGGCCCTCGCGCCCTCCTCGTCCCGCTTCTTCCAGGTACTGGTCGACAACCTTGATCAAGAGCAGTCGGCCACAACGGAGATTGCGAAGGCGGGTAAGGTTGACCCCGTTATGCTGCAGGACATCTTCTCGCTCATGGTAGTGACCTACGTCGAACGCCGAGAGGAATGGGAGCTGGTGATAGATGGCCTTGCCTCAGCGGCAATCGCGCTGGCAAGTCCCGCGATTCGCCGGCGTCCTGGGCGTCGAAGCCCCGACGAGCTTGTTGCCCTGCTTCTCACCGAAATTGCCGCGCATCCCGAGAGCGTCACGCTCCAGGGGCTGGCCGAGCGCTTCTCGTACAACCCCACTTACCTGTCAGGACTGCTTCACGAACAGTGCGGTCGGACCTTCTCGCAGCTCGTTCGCGAGCAGCGCATGCTTCGTGCCTATCAGCTACTTACGGACACGGGGCTTCCCGTGGCAAAGGTCGCGGCAATGGTTGGGTATGAAGGGACCAGCAACTTTCATCGGTTGTTTCGCGAGCGCTTTGGCAAGACCCCCGCGCAGGTGCGAGGCGGGCGTTGCGCAAGCGACGCGGCTAAGATGGAGGCCTGTGCACGAAACGGCTACTCACGGGAGACGCATGATGACCAGGGATGACAACGGCACTGCCGCGCATGTAACACCACAGCTCAGCGACTATGCACGGCACGTCATCGACGAGCTGGGGCTGGCGCCGCACCCCGAAGGTGGGTGGTACCGCCGAACGTGGCAGTCGGCACTGGCAGCGGACGCCACCGGGGATCGCCCGCTTGCGTCGTGCATATACTTCCTGCTACCGGCGGGTGACGCCAGCGCGTGGCACGTTGTTGACGCGGACGAGCTGTGGCTTTGGCATGGGCCCGGTGCGGTGACTCTCGAGCTTGGCGGTGACGGCGAGCAACCCAACGAGCACGACGCCCAGCGCGCAACGCTGTGCGTGGACAAGCACGACGCCTGTGGCGAGCTGGTCGTTCCCGCTGGAGTCTGGCAGCGAACGATCCCCTCTGACGAGGATGCGCTGGCCTCCTGCGTGGTAAGTCCGGGCTTTACCTTTGCCGGCTTCAAGCTGGCATCGCGGGACTAGGCGCGCCGTGGCCCGCGAGGACGACATACCCTGCCAGCAATGCGAGGACTGCGGCTTCAAGGCGGCAAACGGCACCTGCGTGAACAGGATTCGCCTGTTCGCGGGCCTGCCAGACAACGCGAAGCGCGATCTTCTCGCCCGCTCCGTGCGCTCAACCCACCGGCGCGGTGACATCCTGGTGCACGAGGGCGACCCCATCGACTCGGTCCTCATCGTGCGGTCTGGGCGGATCAAGACCTTCCGCATCGACCCCGATGGCGTGGAGTACGTGCTCGACGTGCTGCACGACGGGCAGGCAATCTGGCACGGGATGTTCCTCGAGGACAACGTCTACCACTACTCTGTGGGCTGCCTTACCCGCGTTGAACTGTGCTCCATTCATCGTACGGACTTCGAGGCCATGCTCTCGGAGCACCCCGACGCCGCCATGGGGCTCATCCGCATGGTGTGCACCGAACTGGATGACGCGGAAGAAAAGGCCATGATGCTGGGCATCCGCGACCCGCGGCGACGTGTGGCGCAGTACCTGCTGCTTCGCGACGAGCGCTGCATTGGCGCAGAGATTCACCTGGGGCTGGAGGACATCGCTGCTTCGGTAGGGCTGCGGCCCGAGACCGTCTCTCGCACCATTTCCTCGTTGGCCAAGGAGGGGCTGGTCGAGCGCGTGGGCCGCGGACGCCTACGCATTGTCAACCGGAACAGGATGCGCTGTCTCAGATAAACGGACAAGCAGACAAGCCGGCATTTGCACGCTACTTCGAGCACCACAGGCCTTTGAGGCTGCCGAAAGGCCCCTTTAGGCGTCAGCGGTGCATCGAAGTGCCCTTCGTTACACAATTTTTCTCTCCGCTGCGCTGAAGTGCCCTTCGTTACACGTAGTTGATGATTCACCTAAAGTAGCGAACCATTGCGAGACCGAAAAAGCGCAGATAGGAGCGTTATCAACTCTTTAACTATAGTTAAAAGTCCGATCAGGCACGAAAAGCAGGTGTAACGAAGGGCACTTCGGCGCAGCCGCAGGCATTTCTGTGTAACGAAGGGCGCTTCGATGCACCAGGGCTCCCCGCCCTCTCTCGTCGTGCCGCCGCCGGCTCCATGCGGCTGTTCAAATCACGTGATTTCTCATTTACTTGATTTCAATCAAGGAAACATTTGCACAGCCACCTTACATTTGAGCGCGCAGAGTTGGTTGAGGCTAGCTAAGGGGCGGAGGCAAGCCATGCAGGGACGCGTTCACTCGACGGAGTCGTTTGGGTCGGCGGATGGCCCGGGCGTGCGCTTCATTGTCTTCCTCCAGGGATGCCCCATGCGCTGCCGCTACTGCCACAACCCCGATACCTGGGCACTTGACCGCGGCACCCTCATGGAGCCGGCCGAGCTGCTTGACCAGGCAGAACGTTACCGCAGCTACTGGGGGCGTGAGGGTGGCATCACCGTTTCGGGCGGCGAGGCGCTGCTCCAGCCGGAATTTGTGGCAGAACTCTTCGAAGCTGCCCATGCCCGCGGCATCAACACGTGCCTGGACACCTCGCTTGCGCCCTTCACCCGCCAGCAGCCTTTCTATCAGGCATGGGAGCGCATCATGGCGGCCTGTGACCTGGTCCTCGCAGACATCAAGCACATCGACCCCGCCGAGCACCGCGCCCTCACCGGCCACTCCAACGAGAATATCCTCGACGCCCTGCGCTGGCTCTCTGACGCAGGCGTTCCCGTGTGGATCCGCCACGTGCTGGTCCCTGGCATCACCGACAACGACGAGTACCTCCACCGCACCGCAGACTTTATCAGGACGCTTTCGAACGTTCGCCGCGTGGACGTGCTCCCCTATCACAGCCTGGGCGTATACAAGTGGGACGAGCTCGGCATACCCTACACGCTGCGCGACACCCAGCCGCCCAGCAAGGAACGTGTGGAAAACGCGGAACGAATCCTCGGCGCAGCCGTGTCGGGGCTTCCGCAGGCATAGCAACTACAGGAGGAACGCATGGCACTACGTGAAGAATGGCAGGGCTTCTCGGCGGGTCACTGGACGGACGACGTGAACGTCCGCGACTTCATCCAGCGCAACTACACCCAGTACGACGGCGACGAGTCGTTCCTCGCCGGTCCCACCGAGGCCACCGACAAGCTCTGGGGTAAGGTTCAGGAGCTCCAGAAGCAGGAGCGCGCCAACGGCGGCGTGCTTGACTGCGAGACCGAGGTTGTCTCGGGCCTCACCGCGTATGGCCCCGGCTACATTGACCCCGAGCTCAAGGATCTCGAGAAGGTCGTTGGTCTCCAGACCGACAAGCCCCTGAAGCGCGCCTTCATGCCCTACGGCGGCATCAAGATGGCCCAGCAGGCGGCCGAGAGCTACGGCTACAAGATCAACCCCAAGTATGACCAGATCTTCAACGAGTACCGCAAGACCCACAACCAGGCCGTCTTTGACGCCTACACCCCCGAGATGCGCGCTGCCCGCCACAGCCACGTGATCACCGGCCTGCCCGACACCTACGGCCGCGGCCGCATCGTGGGCGACTACCGCCGCGTGGCGCTCTACGGCATCGACTTCCTCATCGCCAAGAAGCAGGAGGACCTCCTCAACTGCGGCGACGGCACCATGACCGACGACGTCATCCGCCTGCGCGAGGAGATTGCCGAGCAGATCCGCGCCCTCAGGGGCATGAAGGAGATGGCCAAGCTCTACGGCTACGACATCTCGCAGCCCGCACGCGACGCGCACGAGGCCGTGCAGTGGCTCTACTTTGGCTACCTGGCCGCCATCAAGACCCAGAACGGCGCCGCCATGTCCGTGGGCCGCATCTCCACATTCCTGGACATCTACATCCAGCGCGACCTCGAGGCCGGCAAGCTCGACGAGACGCAGGCGCAGGAGCTCATCGACCACCTGGTCCTCAAGTTCCGCATGGTCAAGTTCGCGCGCATCCCCAGCTACAACGAGCTGTTCTCCGGCGACCCCGTGTGGGCAACACTCGAGATGGCCGGCCTTGGCCAGGACGGCCGCCACATGGTGACCAAGAACGACTTCCGCTTCCTGCACACGCTCGAGAACATGGGTCCCGCGCCCGAGCCCAACCTCACGGTGCTCTACTCCAAGCGCCTGCCCCAGGCCTTCCGTCGCTACGCGGCCAAGATCTCCATCACCACCAGCTCGATCCAGTACGAGAACGACGACGTCATGCGCCCGGTGTGGGGCGACGACTACAGCATCTGCTGCTGCGTCTCGGCCACCCAGACCGGCAAGGAGATGCAGTTCTTTGGGGCCCGCGCGAACCTCGCCAAGTGCCTGAACTACGCCATCAACGGCGGCAAGGACCTCAAGTACACCGACAAGCAGGGCAACCACATGCAGGTTGGCCCCGAGCTCGCCCCCATCACGAGCGAGTACCTCGATTACGACGAGGTCATGTACAAGTTCGACATCATGATGGACTGGCTGGCCGGCCTGTACGTGAACATCCTCGACCTCATCCAGTACATGCACGACAAGTACTACTACGAGGCCGCCGAGATGGCCCTCATCGACACCGACGTGCGCCGCACCTTTGCCACCGGCATCGCGGGCTTTAGCCACGTGGTGGACTCGCTCTCGGCCATCAAGTACGCCCGCGTGCGCACCGTGCGCGACGAGTCCGGCCTGGTCGTCGACTACGTGCCCGAGGGCGACTTCCCGCGCTACGGCAACGACGACGACCGCGCCGACGACATCGCCGTGTGGCTGCTCAAGACCTTCATGGCCAAGATCAAGAAGCACCACACCTACCGCAACTCCGAGCCCACGACGTCCATCCTCACCATCACGTCCAACGTGGTGTACGGCAAGGCAACCGGTGCCCTGCCCGACGGCCGCCCCGCCTACACGCCCTTCTCGCCCGGCGCCAACCCCAGCTACGGCGCCGAGAAGAACGGCCTGCTCGCAAGCCTCAACTCCGTGGCGAAGCTGCCCTACGAGTACGCACTCGACGGCATCTCCAACACGCAGACCATCAACCCCGGCGCGCTTGGCACCGACGAGCAGCAGCGCATTGGCAACCTGGTGAACGTGCTTGACGGCTACTTTGCCAACGGCGCGCACCACCTCAACGTTAACGTGTTTGGCGTCGAGAAGCTCAAGGACGCAATGGAGCATCCCGAGAAGCCCGAGTACGCCAACTTCACGATCCGCGTCTCCGGCTATGCGGTGAAGTTCATCGACCTCACGCGCGAGCAGCAGCTCGACGTTATCGCGCGCACCTGCCACGACCACATGTAGGACGGTTACGCGATAGACGCACGTACGGGGGACGGCTGCCTGGCGGCCGTCCCCCGTTCTTTATATCGAGCAGCCCTCTTGGCACCAGGGCCAGCACCACCGAGTGCTTTTGAGAACAAATTCGACGTTTTGGGCCGCCCGAGGATGCCATTCTGTCCAATTTCTTCTCAACAGCACCAAACGGCCGGGTAGTGAGGACTGTTTGGTGTGTTGCTCGCCCACTCGGGGTGAGCTCGCAGGGTCAATCAGGACTTAGCAAGCCGCAGAGCAATCAACGAGAAAGCTGCTGCACCCGCAGCAACGATTGCCAGCACGACAAAGGCAGCTTGTCCATCAAGTACCATACCAGCTGTTATTTCAGTATTGTAAGTTTGGGCAGATGCCACAACCGCTGTAACAGCGCTCACCCCTACTGGGCCACCCAATTGTTGAAGAGAGTTGCAAACCGAAGTTCCATCAGCCCGCAGGCCATCGTCAAGAGAAGAAAGACCGTAAGTCATTGAGGGGCTAGACAGCAGTCCTTGCCCCATTCCTGATAGCAGGTACCACACTGCCAATCCCCAGGCGGTGTCTAATGAGCGGACGCACATCAGAATGGCACCCAATACCAACAGTGCTGCACCTGCTGCAATGGGAGCGCGCGATCCTTTTCTGTCAAGGAGTCGACCAGCAACCGGTGAGAACAGCATTGTCGCCACACAACCTGGGACCATCACAAAGCCAGAAACCTTTGCCCCCATACCAAGAGCTACCTGGATGAAGTTGGGAATCAACCACGCATATCCGAGGCATACGAATGACGCGCTCGAGATTGCAGCTACTGAAGCAATAAACCGAGTTGAGGAAAACACTTCAGGAGACACTAGGGGATATTTGGCACGTCTTATGTGTCTTACAAATAGAACAAGAAAAATGAGACCGGCAATCAGAAGAGTTGCAACAAGAACAGTGAGCCCACCGTTAGAGAGTCGATTCACCCCCACCACAATTAGGAGAAAACCAAATGCAACGAGAAGGAACCCCCGTCGCGTCAAATGGGCGTATAGCCAGTTCCGTTGTCTGTCGTAGACAGACAACTCCTGCAACGAATGCCACAGCAAGGAGGGGGACCGCAAACAAAAAACATCGCATGCCACCCAAACGCTTCTAGCACAACTACACCATAAGCAGGCCCAATTGCCGGTGCCAACGAAATTATCAGCGACGCAACGCCCATCATCATGCCCATGTGCTCAAAGGGTACTTGATCTATTACAACGTTGAACATAAGCGGCATCGCAACGCCAGTCCCCAACCCCTGAATAACTCTACCAAACAGGAGCTGGGGAAATGTAGCTGCGGTACAGCAAAGCAGCGTTCCCGCTGTAAAGGAAAGTGTTGAAGCGACAAAAAGACGATGCAAGGAATAGCGTGACTTGAGTACAGGGAATACGGGAATCGTCACCGACAAAACGAGTAGGTACGCGGATGTAATCCACTGTATTGTCGCCGTATCAACCCCTAGCTCCAACATCATGACCGGAATAGCAACGTTTGTTGAAGTCTCAAACACAATCCAATCGCACAGAAGGCGAGACTACCCGAAGCGATTATTGAAACAACCGTCCTCGCATCGAGTACTCGGGAAAATGTGCCTTTGTCACTCGTGTTAGTGCTGCTCACATCCCCACAGCCTTTCAAATTGACTAGTTCAACATTTTGATTGAGACAGTATTGAAAAGAATCCCTTTTCCAGAAAAACGAGGCCGACCTCACGGTCGGCCTCGTCAATACAAATGCATCGGCCCTTCCCTGCATTGTTTTAGAAATTGAATCGCTAGTTCTAAACGGCCGCGTTCGCCTCGGTCGTCTCCTCTCCCATAGAACGCTCGTATGCCTTGAGGAATGGGAAGTAGATAACCATGTCAAGCATAATCAATACGACGATGAGCAATACTGCTTTCCAGTCTCCGGTCGAAAAGTACGCACCAAAAACTGAAGGCATATTGTATGAGAGCATCGCATAGGTTCTCCCGATGATGTTGGCGGACATCAGTGAATAAGAAATGATAACGTTAGCGATGCTGGTTACAATGCTGGGAATGAACAGCAGCGGGTTCAGCATGATTGGAAGTCCAAACGTTATTGGCTCAGAAATGCCAAAAAAGGCAGGGACGATGCCGAGTTTTCCAACAAGGTTGACTTCCTTATTCTTAGAGCGAAGACAAAGCAGACCTAGAGCAAGGCAGTTTCCCAAACCCCCGATAATGCAAAAATAGCACCAAAACGAAACAGTGAAGACATGAGGCAAAGCTGTACCCGCCGCCTGAGCAGCAGCATTAACGGAGAGAGTACCGTACTCAATAGGGCTAAGGAATCCAGACCAAACCGTGTCGTGTATTCCGAAGAACCACCCAAAATTGAGCAGAAATGCAACAAGAATGGCGAACGCCATATTATCGGTCGCCTCAACCGCAGGCGAGAGTGCCCCAATAACAACTGCCGCGAAACAAGTTCCCGCAATGTTCTTGCAAAGTATAAAGATGACCGAATCAATTCCGAGAACAATGAGACAAGGGACAAGAGAACCGAAGGAAACCATCAGAGCGGGTGGAACGGAATCTGGCATCTTAATCCATCCGACTTTGTGCTCATAAAGAACACGATAGAGCTCCACAGTCATAATGGATACAAAGAGGGCAACCAGGATTCCCTTGCCATCAAAGTAAGTCAGCTGGCCAAGCACATTCCCAAACGATATTTCCTGCGGATCAATTACAAGCATGCAGTATCCCGCAAGAGAAATAATGATTGGAAGAAACACCTCCATTTCATACGATTTGGCGAGGTAATAGGTAATACCAATACAAACATAAAGAGAGAGGAACCCAAGGGTAACCTGATTGAGCCAACCCAGAACGAGGGCATTCTGCTGGTCGAAAGCCGCCCAAGCCAACAGTATTCCGTTGGTCGTGTCATCGGTTACTGGAGCAGAATTAATGACTGCAATAATGCCGCCAAAGAAAATTGGAGGCAGTATGGTCATAAAAGTATCACGTATGGCCTTTAGATGTCTTTCGCTTGCAAGCTTATTCGCGCCTGGCATGATATTCTTTTCAATCCATGCGATAAAAGCTTCCATAGAAGAACCTCCTCCTCCAACCAGCTATTTCGTTGTCATACGGTTGAGTTGTTCAACGACCTTTGCTACGTTCATGGTGCCGTATGTCCGGGGCTCTATCACCTCCACCGGGACATCATTGCCAACCTTTGCTTGTATTCCAGGAAGGAGATATCGAATCTGAGGACCTATTAGTACGCAATCAACCCCATCCAAATGTTCCTCGTATTCCTGTTCTCCGTATGCATAGACGTCGTAATCATTACCACCCATATCGTTTAGCTTCTTTGCCATAATTGATGTGGATAGGCCGCCATTACACACCAGCACAACTTTTTTCATCGAAACCTCCTCTAGCGAACGTCCAGCCAGTTGCTTGCTATTTCATCCCGATACCAGTAATAGGAGTCCTTTGGAATGCGTTTACACCCGTGGTCGAAATCAACGGCAACAAGCCCATAACGTTTCTCGCAACCGTTTTTCCATGAATACAGGTCAAAGGGTGACCACACAAAGTACCCGCGAACGTCAACACCGTCTGACTGAGCTTTCAAGAGGTAGCGGACATGCTCTCTGATGTATTCAATCCGATACTGGTCGTGAACTGGTCCGTTATGGATATCCTCGTAGTTCCCGAATCCATTCTCGGTGACATAGATTGGCCCTGAGAACTTTGCTGAATTGCGTCTTAGGCCTTCGCGGAGCCCCTGAGGATATATGATCATTCCCCAGTCATTCCGAGGCAGTTCCGTCATGTCATCGTTGGCAACCTCAAACCAGTTTTTTACGACGGTTCTCATATTGCCTTTGTAGTTCTTGCCAAGATTGTTAACTTTGACGTCTGTCTCACCACCCGTATATGGCTTAACAAACTGAGGCGAATAGTAGTTCATGCCCAAAAATTGGACCGTATTGTTTTTGATGAGCTGCAACTCTTCGGGCTGAGCAATCGAGAGATCAAAGCCCTCAGCTGCCAGTTTCGCAACCATGTCGGAAGGGAATGCCCCAGAGCAGGCGGTATCGATAATCCAGTTATTGCAGTAGTTATCAGCGTTGCGGAATGCCAGCTGGCACGCTTCGCTGTCATCAATTCCATAAATCGTTTGATATGAGGTCACGATACCAATCGAACCCAGAATGCCAAGCTCTTTAAAGGATTTAACTGCAAGAGCGTTGGCATACATGACGTTGTATGCGGCATTTACTACTTCCTGTGGATTCTTGTGACAAGGAGGGTAATTGCCCGACATGTATCCCGAGAAAACGAACCACTTAGGCTCGTTGAAGGTTGTCCAGTGATCGACAAGGCCGTTAAACGCCTTGAATACAACTTCACAATAATGCTGAAAAGCAGCCGCTGTCGCCTTGTTGAGCCAACCTCCCTTCTCCTCTAGGTATTGCGGAAGATCCCAGTGATAGCAGGTAACGAACGGTTCAATTCCGTTCTCGTGGCAGGCGTCGATCATCTGCCGATAGAAGTCCAAGCCCTTCTCGTTAATTTCCCCGGATTCATTCTTAATGATCCTTGGCCAGGAGAGTGAGAAGCGATAGGCATTCTGGCCGCCCTCAGCCATCTGTCTAATGTCCTCACGAAACCTGTGGTAGTGGTCGGAAGCGACATCTCCATTCTCAAGGTTTTCCTGGTGAAGATAGTGATCCCACATCGATTCGACTTTTCCGTCTTCGTTCCATGCGCCTTCACACTGATAGGAAGCCGTTGCCGATCCCCAAAGCATTTTCCCGTTCATCTCCCATTCACCTCAATCTACTTGGAACACCGTCCTCGCAAATCAATCTCTTTGTCCGCCTTGATTTCATACAAATTGATAATTTCCTCAATTAATTCCCTTGCCAACTGTGCTGTCATCAAATGGTCTTGGGCATGAACGAGCAGCACGTCAACGTCAACATGATCACCAGATGCCTCTTGAGTCAAAAGGCGCGTCTGGCACCTGTGTGCAAGCAGACTTTCTTTCTTGGATTCTTCAATAAGTTCGCGGGCCTTTATAAAATTATTGTCTCGCGCATATCCGAGCGCTTCAAAAGCTAAACTGCGAGCCTGACCCGCGGACGCGATGATTTCGAACGATACTTCTTCTGAAGACCCAGGTGCTTCCGGCACATCACTCATCCCCTGCATGATTGGTTCCCCTTCCTAAGACAATCGATGAGACACTCCCATGTCTGCGTATTAACTAGTTCGGAAATCGCTTCTTTGCTCACAAACAAATCGGCTAGAGACGCAAATGCGTCTGCTACGTCATTGCCACTTCGTGCATAAGAAACGAGAAAAACAGCACGAACATCGTGATTGAACTCATCCCAAGACAGAGGCTCATCAAGAAGAGCGACTGCCACTGCCGTTGTGCTTCCCTTTGCCTCGACGGGATGTGGAAGAGCCACCTGGTTCCCAAAGCACGTAGGTGCCACCTGCTCTCGCAAATCCACCGACTTACGTAGCGTCAAATCTGCAAATCCTGCAGAGACGATCGATGAGCACATCATGTCCAACAGCGAGTTCTTGTCCTTCGCTTTCACGTGGGGAAAGAACAGCTCACGGGAAAACAATGATGTGGCATCGTTTGCATCTGCCCTCTCCAAAAGGCGTCGTATACCATTTCCAGCATCCCTATCGAAGAAGTAGCTAATCTGGCAAACTGGCACTGGAAGATCTGGCAGCGGGACCGTAGAGAAGACGTAATCGACATCGGAAAGATCTTTTCCGGCTACACTTGCGGCATCACATGTATCGCACCGCTCGAGCAATTCACCAAACTCTGAAATAAAGCGCTGGCGAAGCAAACGCGCACTCCCCATTCCAGAGGCGCACACCACTAGCACACGCATTTTTCGGGCTGGCGTTCGCCGACGTTCCAGCGAAAGCGCAAATGACAGAGCGAGAAAACCAGTCTCGTCCTCATTTGGCATTGCACCATAGTGGCGCTCAAGCACTTTCCCCGCCTCAAGCGCCATTGTCCATGCAAGCGGATAGCGCAGCTTAGTCTCTTCGAGCAATGGATTCCTTGCAGGCATTCCATATCGAAGCCGCACTGAGAGCGGCACAATGTGGCGAGCAAGGTTCATTCGCAGTTCTAGGTCACTTCGAAGGTCTATCCGCATAGTAAGACGAACGGCATCAAGGATTTCACCGACAATATCCCAGACACTACCGCTGATTACGGTGCCATCCGTATCAACTTCTTGGGAAAGAGCATCGATGGAATGCTTCCCTGCAAGGTGGATAGTAATGAAAGCAATCTCTGAACTTGGAAGATCTATCCCAAGGTCATTCCCGATGGCCTGGGCAAGTCGTTGCGCAGTAACGTTTTCGGGCAACGCCATAAGGCGTTCTCTCTGCTCGACATCCATAGGAACATAGCAACCTTGCTCTATTCGCTCGGCCGCAACCACAAGGTGCACCACAAGATTCTGAAATGCGGTAGAGCTGATAGAGAAGTTATTCTCTCCAAGTACCCGCTCGACGGTCTTCCCTATTGTCTGCGCTCGATTAGATAACGCCTCAGTATTTTCGGTATCACCAACAAGAGAGGACGAGATGACCGAAGCAAGGCATGTACGTCTGTTGATTTCTGGCCCCTCGACACGAATCCCATACCGCGGACGCCTTACAAGCGAAAGCCCAAACTTGGAGAGTTCAGTTTCAACCTCATGCAAGTCCACGGAAACGCTTTGAGACGAAACGAAGAGGCGGTCGGCCAGATCTGGGACTCGCACCCAGCCATCGGTAAGTAGAAGGTAATTGAGGATACGGGGCACGCGCCTGACCGAACCAGCCTGCTCCTGTTCGACTTTATTGCCCCGATCAAGCCAAGTTTGAAATGCATCTTCATTAAGGACCTCGAGTTCATATACATTGTTTTTTCTCGAGAACCGAATGAGAGCGATATCTTCAAGCATTTGGTTTGCCGCATGGACATGCGAACGCACTGTACGGGCACTCACTTTGAAACGTTCCATGAGCGTCTCAAGGGAATCACCCCCGTCATCAAGCAGTGTTTGTATGAGCTCGATGGTTCGCATCTTTCCTCCTTGGTTTTGCATATTAAAAAGTCGACAAGAAGCATTCCATCACGTCGCCTGCCACTTTCGTGGCAGGCGACGTGATGGAACTGCGCGTTTATATCCACCTGCAACATAGCCGCAGCACAAGCGAAACGAGTTATGGCTCCCGAAACAATCGCTGAGTCAATAGTCCTGGGCTGAGAGTTCTTATCGTGCTTTCCGGCCGATGGTGTTGAGAACTTTTCGGACGTTTTAAGCCGTGTGGAAGCCCCATTCTGGCGAATTCCTTCTCATCAGTACAAGGCGGGTCGTCAACGCCCCCCAGTCCGCCGCCGCCCTATTGCCGCCAGCGTGGGAACAACCGCCAGCGACACCAACGCCCCCGCCAAGAAGATGAGCGACGAGGGAGTAAACCCATCCCCCACCACGCCAAAGCCGCCAATGGCGCCAGACCCGGAGCTCACCGCCGACCCAATCCACGGTCCCACAAGCATGGGGACCAGTACAACCATGAACATGCGCACGCCCTGGAGAACCCCCGCGCGGTCGGCCGGAGTATTGTTGCGCACCTCGGCCGCAAAGCAGGCCACGGCCCCCAGATACCCGCACAGCATGAGGACCGAGCCCACAAAGACGCCCGCAACGCTCGTGAGAAGCGTGAGCACCAGGCAGCCCGCCACAAAAAGCGCCAGCGGCAGGCGCACGGCGCGCTCAAAGCCCAGCCGGTCCAGGCGCCTGCCGTAGAAGATGGTGAAGACGGCCGCAATCACAATGCCCGGAGCCATCACAAATACGTATCCTTCGCCAAGCACATAGGGAAGTCGCAGGTAGAGCACGTAGTACGGCATAAAGACCTGAAGTGCCGTCGAGAAGATGCAGTAGCCGAGAAGCACCAGGTAGAGCACCGGGTTCTCACGCATCGCCGCAGGCGAGAAACCCCGCGCCACCCCGTGCAGCCAGGCCTGCTCGACCGTAGGTGCCGGGTGGGAATCGCGCATGAGGACGCCGGCCACCACCGCAGCCGCCCCCACCAGCACACCAACGGCCACAAAGAGAGACGGGTAGTCGTACGTCACGGTGCCGTCATCACCCACGTGCATGAGGGCCATCGCACCGCCAAAGACGGCCAGCATCGCGATGAGCGGCATCGCAGAGTTCACACCCTCCACACGCCCGCGGTTTGTCTCGTCCGTCACGCCGGTGAGCCAAGCGTTGAACGCCGCATCGTTGGAAAGGCTTCCAAAGAACGTCATCACGCAGTCGAAGATAATCGTGAGAGTGACGCCCATGCGTGCCGCCTGGGCGGCATCCGGCGAAAGCGCGTCCGAGATTCCCTGGATTGCCGCAAACCCAATGATCGAGACGCCCCACAGAGCCGCTCCCGCCACCACAAAGACCTTGCGGCGGCGCACGCGGTCCGACCACGCGCCCACAAACAGCGTGGTCAGCGTGGCCGTAAGCGCCGAGGCAGAGACCATGAGAGCAACGTCTTGCAGCGATGCTCCAAAGGAGTCCTGGACAAACAGGTTGAGAAAGTTATTCTCGACCGCCCAAGCAACCTGCCCCACAAAGGCGAGAAGCACGATGACCAGCCAGGTAGTTCGAGATATTGTGGGCCTGGTGTCACGCAATGCGGTAGGTCCGGTCTTGTCTGCCATGGCTACTTCTCCCCTCTCGGCATCCCCCGACATGCCTCCTGGTGCTGTTGAGAACTATTCGGACGTTTTGGGCCGTGTGGAGGCGCCATTCTGGCGAATTTCTTCTCAACAGCGCACGTGAGGCAACCTGCCACCTACAGCAGCAGCTTGTTCACCCGACGGTCATAGCTGAGAAGGCCGTTGGTCTCCTCCTCCACGTCCGAGAGCTGCGTGTACACGTAGCCAGAAAGCCCCTTGACCTCGAGCGCGTTTACCTTGTCGAGAAGCGCCCGCACCGCGCGACGCCACTCCCTCAAACTGGTAAACCCAGCGTAGCCATACGGCTCCAGAAACGAGCTGTGGCCCTTAACGTGCCAAGTGAGCCCGCCAAACTCAGATATCACAAAGGCCCGAGACGAGCCACGCGGAAGGTGCACGCGGAGCTTCCGGAAGTAGTTGTGCTCGCTCACAAAGTCACCGCAGCCCTGGTCAAACCAACCGCTGGTAGCGTCGATGGGCCGCGTAGGATCGATTGCACGCACGCGACGGACGGCATCGCGCGCGTTGAACTGCCCCCAGCCCTCGTTAAAGAGGACCCACGTCACAATGCAGGGGTGATTGCGCAGGTAGCGCACCGTGTCCTCGCAGTCGCGCATCCACTCTTCCTGGAAGGCAGGGTCTGCCGAGGAGAGACGCACCTGGTGAGATGCGGTGTCGTCGCGGAAATGCCCGCAGGCAAAGCGTGAAATAGTGGGCTTCTGGTTGACCTGCCACATGTTGTAGGGAGCCGTGCCACCGCTTACCATGTCCTGCCAGACAAGCATGCCCAAGCGATCGCAGAGCCAATACCAGCGGTCCCGCTCAACCTTGATGTGCTTGCGCAGCATGTTAAAGCCAAGGTCCCTTGCAGCCTTGATGTCTGCCTCCAGCGCGCTTGCCGAGGGCGCCGTGAGAAGGCCGTCCGACCAGTATCCCTGGTCGAGAAGGCCGCGCAGGAAGAGCGGCTGATGGTTGAGGCAGAAGCGCGGCACGCCCTCGGCGTCCGGCTCTACGGAAACAGTACGAAAGGCGCAGTAGCTCGTCACCACGTCCGCGCCGTACTCGATGCGCAGACCGTAGAGATAGGGGTCTTCCGGGCACCACAGATGTGGCGCCTTAACGGGAATGCGCACGGCCACGCTCTTCTCGGTCGCCACCATCGCGCCGCGGGCGAGCAGCGCGCCCTCCGCCGAGAGGAGTGACAGGCGCAGCTCCTCGCCCGACCGCACTATCCGTGCGCTCACTGAGACGTCACCGGCATCCTGGCTGGCGTCAATGAGCAGCTCCTCAATGTGGTTCTCGGGCACGCGCTCCCACCACACGTCCTGCCAGATGCCGCTCTGCGCGGTGTACCAGATGGTCCCGCACTGAAGCAGCTGCTTGCCGCGCGGATGCGACTCGGTGTCGCTGGGGTCGCGAACGCATAGGGCAAGCTCGTTATTCTCGCCAGGCAGCAGAAGGTCTGTTACGTCGAACGAGAAGGGCAGGTAGCCGCCGGCATGCGTACCGGCAAGGCGTCCGTTCACGTAGCAGGCACAGGCGTAGTCCACAGCGTCAAAGTGGAGGAGCAGCCGCTCGCCGGCCTCGAGCGCAGGAGCTTCGAACATGCATCGATACCACAGCAGTTCGTCCGGCTTGAGCTGGCGCCCCACGCCCGAGAGCAGAGCCTCCGGCGAGAAGGGCACACGGATGCGCAGGGGGAACGCCGCGGGAACGCCAGCGGTGCGCTCCGGTGCGGGCCCGCCGGGGTTGGAGGCAAACGCGCACTCCCACCAGCCGTTGAGGCTCCCCCACGCATCGCGGGCAAACTGCGGGTGTGGGTGGGTGGTCGGCGCGTCTTTGTCCTCAGCGCGCAGTTCTTCTCCCCAAGGTGTCCAGAGGGGCAGCGGGTCTTGCCGCTCGTGCGTGCGAAGCCTGCCCGCAAGCATGCGCCGGATGTCCATAACCCCTCCGTCCTGAGTTGGCCACGTGCCTGGTACCTGATGCCCAATACCTGCGGAGAGTTTAGCAGCTGTGCCGTTCACGCCAATGACGCCTCCGCGACCGGCGACAGCGCGTGCTTCTCGCCAGCGGCCGCTACAAATTCGTCGCCCAAGTGTGTTGCATCCTGCGCGCGTCACAGATTCGGGTGCGAATGTGTATCCGCGCAGGCCAACCTCGCTACAGATTCGGGTGCGAACGTGTATCGCGCGGGTGCGCACTCAACTACGAGAAGACGCCCCCAGCTCCTCGGCCAGGTACCGTCCCGTCACCGAGGCCCCGCACCCGGCCACGTCCTCCGGCGTGCCGGCGCACACGATGCGCCCGCCAGCCTCGCCGCCGCCCGGCCCCATGTCAATCACGTAGTCGGCGTTGGCAATCATGTCCAAGTCGTGCTCGATCACCACCACGGTGGCGCCATGCTCCACCAGCCCCTGCAGCACGCCGAGAAGCACCTCCACATCCAGCGGATGCAGGCCGATTGTGGGCTCGTCAAAGACGAAGAGCGTGCCCTCCTGGCTGCGACCGATCTCGCTCGAGAGCTTGAGGCGCTGCGCCTCGCCGCCGGAGAGCGCCGGCGTGGCCTCGCCCAGCGTGAGGTAGCCCAGGCCAATGTCCGAGAGCATCTGCAGCTTGGCGGCCACGCGGCGCAGCCGGCCAAGCCGCCCCAGCGCCTCGTCCACGGTCATCTCCATGAGCTGCGGCAGGCTCACGTAGTCGTCCTTCTCGCCGCCCGCGCCACGCGTGGTGTGCCGGCGGACCTCCCATGCCGCCTGCGCATAGCGAGAGCCGTGGCAGTCTGGGCAGTCAATCTCGACGTCGGGAAGAAACTGCACGTCAAGCGATATTGTCCCGGTTCCGTCACAGGTGGGACACCGGAGCGACCCCGTGTTGTACGAGAAGTCCCCCGCATGCAGTCCGCGGGCCTTGGCGTCAGTGGTCTGCGCGAAGGCGCGCCGCAGGTCGTCCATCACGCCCGAGTACGTGGCTACCGTAGAGCGCACGTTTGCGCCGATGGGCGTGGAGTCGATGAGGCACACACGCCGGATGCCCGGCGCATCGCAGGCGCGCACGTACGCGGGCAGAGGCTCGCCCTCGATGCCCGCCCTAAGCGCCGGCACCAGGCTCTCGAGCACCATCGTCGTCTTGCCGGAGCCAGAGACGCCGGTCACGGCCACCATGCGACCCTGTGGCACGTCCACGGAAAGCGGCCGCACGGTGTGGATCTGCCCGGTCTCAAGGTGAATGCGACCCAGGTCAAACATGGTGCTACTCTCGGCGCGCTGCCGGGTGCGAATCACGCGCTCGCCCGAGAGGAAAGGCGCTATGCGAGATGCCCCGTCCTTCTCGACCTCGCAGACGCTTCCCTGGCAGATGATGGTGCCGCCGTTCTTGCCCGAGCCCGGCCCCACCTCGATGAGGTGGTCCGCATGGCGCAGCACCCGCACGTCATGGTCCACCACCACAACGGAGTTGCCGTCGGCGAGAAGGTCGTCCACAACGCCGAGAAGCCCCTCGACGTTCGAGGGGTGCAGGCCAATGGATGGCTCGTCAAGCACGTAGAGCACGCCCGTCGTGCGGTTGCGCACGGCGCGGGCAAGTTGCACGCGCTGGCGCTCGCCGTTGGAGAGCGTGGAGCTGGCGCGGTCGAGCGCCAGGTAGCCCAAGCCCAGCTGCCGCAGGCGCGCGATGGGCTCGGCCATGGATGTCACGATCTGCTCGGCCATGGGCGCGACCTCGGCCGGCAGCGTAGCCGCCACGCCGGGCAGCCATGCCGCAAGCTCGTCCAGCGTCATCGCCGTGGCCTCGGCCAGGTTGATGCCACGTACCTGCGGGTCTCTCGCGGCTGCCGAGAGGCGCGTACCATGGCAGTCCGGGCACGGCCCCTCGCGTAGGAACTTGGCAACGCGCTTCATGCCCTTCTCGTCCTTCACGCGGGCGAGCGCGTTCTCCACGGAGTAGACGGCACTGTAGTAGGTAAAGTCCATCTCGCCTGCGGTATTGGTCTTCTCGTTGTGGTAGAGAAGGTGGTGCTTCTCGGCGGGGCCATGCAGGACAAACTCGCGCTCCTTGGGCGTGAGGTCGCGGAAGGGGACGTCCGTGCGAACCCCCGAGTCCCGAGCGATGTCCGCCATGAGGCTCCACATGAGGCTTCCCCAGGGCTTCACTGCCCCCTGGTCAATGCTCAGGCTCTCGTCTGGCACGAGCGTGGACTCGTCGACCACGCGAGACACGCCCGTCCCGCCGCAGGTAGGGCAGGCACCCGTCGAATTGAAGGCCAGCTCCTCGGCCCCGCGCCCATAGAACTTCTCGCCGCAGACGGGGCACACGATGGGTTGCTCGAGTGCCACGTTCATGGTGGGCGGGCAGCGGTGCCCGTTTGGGCAGGTGTACAAGCCAACGCGCGAGAAGAGCAGCCGCAGACCGTTCAAGAGCTCGGTCGAGGTGCCAAAGGTCGAGCGCACGCCGGGCACACCCGGTCGCTGCCGCAGTGCGAGGGCGGCGGGCACGTGCTCGACCAGGTCGACGTCGGCGCGGGTGGACTGCGTGAGGCGGCGGCGCGTGTAGGTCGAGAGCGCCTCGAGGTAGCGGCGGCTGCCCTCGGCATAGAGCACGCCCAGAGCCAGGCTCGACTTGCCGGAGCCGGAGACCCCGGCGATGCCCACAAGCTCGCCAAGTGGCACGGATACGTCAACGTTCTTGAGGTTGTGCACGCGTGCGCCGCGGACCTCGATGGCGCGCGGAGCGGAGTTGCTGCGAGACATGCTTGGGTCCTTTCCTTGGCTTCTGCACCGTATGGTACGGCAGGGCCACATACAACACTGCCGGCCGCTTCCTCTCGAACACATTGCGTATAGTGTGTCCGTTGTTATCCCAAGCGGAATGAATGTAAGCGCGCATGGCCAAAACCAAACAGCCCTCGGTACCTTCCCCAGCAGCTCCCGCGCGCGGACCAGTCCGCCGTGCATGCAAGGTGGCGCTGGGCTGCTTTGTCTCGGGCATTGTGGGAGGCGTCACGGAGCCGGCGCTGTACGGGCTGGGCCTCCGCTATCGTCGGCCGCTCATCGGCCTTGCCGTGGGCGGGTTTGTCGGCGGGGTCTGGGCGGGCGCAACGCACGTAACGGCCTACATCATGGGCTCGTCGAGCTTCCTCTCGATTCTGGGCTACGTAGGCGGCGGCGTGCTCAACACCGTGAACGCGGGGATATCCGGCCTGCTTGCGATGGGTATTGCGGCAGCAATTACCTACGCCACCTGGCGCGACGGCAATGCCTCAAGCCGCGGGTAGCGGCCTCCACAACCGACGGGGGCCCCTAATCGCCCGTCAAACTACGCACGGTCGCGATTCAGCTTTGTGTGGTGCTGGGCTTTTGTCCGCACTGCACTCGACCGTGCGTAATTCGCGTGCCGAGAAGCACCGGAGAACACGCATGACGAGAACCTCGCGCCCATGAACCCCTACGAAAAGCGGCGCCGAGGCCCCAATGGAGCCCGGCGCCGCCGCGCTTCGTTCCCCAGCGCTCCCTATGAGAAGAACCTTCTCACCAGGTCGCGGGAGTACTCGGCCGTCTCCTCCATGTCGCCAAAGGCCATGACCTCACCGGCATAGAAGGTATTGTTCTCGCCCTGCATGGCCTCGACCTTGTCGTACCAGCCGTCCGCATAGTCCTTCGAGCTCACGTGCGGGAAGTAGTACCAGTCGTCGATGCGCTCGGTCTTGGTCACCGGCAGGCCGGACTTTGCCATGTCGGCAAGCGTGGTGTCGCGTGCCTCGTCAAACGGCACGTCCTCCATGCCCTCGTGGTTGCGCAGCGTGAAGGTGACCAGCGGCTGCGGGCCGGCGTCCGGCCAGCGGTGGTAGAAGACCATGAGGTGGCCGCGGGTCTTGGGCGTCATGTTGTCGAAGTAGTAGTACGAGATCTCCGGCGCCTTGTCCTCGTCCGTGCGCACGGCCATCGTGAAGTACTCCTTGTGGACGATCTTGGAGAAGAGCTCGTTCTCGGCCTGGTTGGCGTCGCCGTACTCCAGGAAGAGCTCCAGCGGCGTGCAGATGACCAGCTTGTCAAAGGCCTGCTCCTCGCCACCATTCACGGTGACGTAGACCTTCTCGGGCGTGCGGCGAATGGACGTGATGGTGCTGTTGAGCTCGGCCGGGTGCTTGAGGTGGTCGTTCACACCCTGCCAGATGGACTGGGTGCCGTTCTTCCAGGTCCAGAGCTTGCCGGTAGAGAGGAACTGCCTCACGGTGAAGGCGTCCAGGTACTTGAGGACGTAGGCCGCGGGAATCTCGTCAAAGTAGCCGTAGCCAAACGAGGTGAAGGGGCCCTTCCAGACCAGTTCGGCGTCCTCGCAGCCGTTCTTCTTGAGGAACTCCGAGAAGGGCATCGAGAGGTCCTTGAGGTTGGGGTTCTCGCCCTCGATGTGCGCAAGCTTGAGCTCCGGCGAGGGGCACGGGCCCTCGTAACGACCCTGCGCCACGCCACGGTGGCCGTTGACGTCGTAGCCCTTGTACTTCTTGTCGAGCAAGCGCGACAGCTTGTTCATCTTCATGACCTTCTTGAGAAGGTCAATCTTTTTTGGACTTGAGCGGCGTGCCGTCGGTGTTCATGAACTTGCGGCCCATCTTGGGACCGTCCTCATGCGTGGTGCCGCCGAACTCCTCGCACTCGTGGACAGCAAAGTAGGTGTCGCACCCCATGACCGCGCCCATCTCGATGGTGCGGTCCTCCCACTCGCCGTTGGCGTTCTTGACCTTCATGAGCGGCGAGAATGCCTTGCCGCCTACGTGGTCCGCGCGCTCGAAGATGCGGTAGTTGTTGTAACCGTTCTTCTCGAGGTACATGGCCAGCGAAAGTCCCGCGGGGCCACCGCCGACGATGCAGATGCTGGAGTTCTTGTCCACCGTACCCACCTTCCAAAGAAAATTGCTCGAAAGCAAACAAATTCACGTAAGGTTGATGATAATCCGTCAGCTCGGTTGTGCGGATGACTATTGGGCAAGCGGGAAGGAAGGCTGCTGAGGGACTCAGGGGCGGGGCAGCTGTTCTTCGTCTGCATCGAATCGGCCTATCTGCCATACCCAACAGACGTCATCTTTGCAACCAGCGTGCCTAGCTCGTCGGTCACCACAGCCGTATAGAACCCCAGCGTGTGGCCCGCGCGATCGACGTCTGCAGTGGCAATCAGGCGGTGCCCCTTTGCGACACTGAGAAACTCGATGCTGCACGAAACCGAGAACGTAGGGACGCGCCCCAGGTTAGAGGCAACGGCAATCGCAAAGTCCGCCAGCGTGAAGATGGCGCCACCCATGGGGACGCCCTTCTCGTTGATGTGCTTGGGCGTGAGATCGAGCGAGCAAACCGCATGACCCGCGCGGGCCTCGTCCACCCTGCAGCCGCAGGCCTCGGTCGCAAAGCGGTCGTGCGAGAACTTCTCGCGTATCTGGTCGAGCGTGTCGTCTGCCATGCAAGGTTCTCCCAACGCCTACATCTTTGCGAGCAGGGCCTCGACCTCGGGACGTGTAGCCAGGTTGTCCGAGAATGCGCTGGCAGATCCCGTGCAGACGCCCATCTTGAATGCCGTCTCGTAGTCTCCGTTGCTCTCGATCCAACCCGTGAGGAAACCGGCAACCATCGAGTCACCCGCGCCCACGGTGTTGACCATGGTCCCCTTGGGCGCCTCGCTCATGACAACGTCACCCTTCTCGGGGACCAGGACAGCGCCCTCGCCACCCATGGAGACCAGCACGTTCCTGGCACCGCGCTCCTGCAGCATGCGCGCGTAGGGCTCGACCTCGTCGCGGTGTGCGATGGTGGCGCCAACAATGTCGCCCAGCTCGTGGTTGTTGGGCTTCACCAGGAAGGGGTGGTACGGGAGGACGTTCACGAGAAGGTCGCGCTCGGCGTCCACCACGATGTCTATGCCACGGCCGTCGAGGCGGCTCATGATGCGCTCATAGATGTCGGAGGGCAGCATCGAGGGCACGTTTCCGGCAATGACGAGCAGGTCACCGGCCTCGAGGGCGTCAAGCTTTGCGTAGAGCGCGTCGATGTCCTCGGGCGTGATCTTGGGGCCAAGGCCGTTGATGGCCGTCTCCTCCTTGGCCTTCGCCTTCACGTTGATGCGGCTCATGCCCTCCTTGACCTGGATAAAGTCGCAGGTGGCACCATAGGCGCTCATGCGCACCTCGATCTCCTTGCCCGTGAAGCCGGCGACAAAGCCCAGCGCCGTGGACGCGTGCCCAAGGTTGGAGAGCACAATGGAGACGTTGATCCCCTTGCCACCAGGCAGGACCTGCTCGTAGTTCACGCGGTTGATCTCGCCCAGGCGAAGGTCGTCAAGGCGAACGATGTAGTCGAGCGACGGGTTGAACGTTACGGTGTAAATCATGAGCTGCTCCCTACCTCCACGACGTTGTCTGCATCCTGAAAGCTCCCGTCTGGCGGGAGCCGGTCGGTGAGTATGGTCGCGTCCTCGAAGGACGCAAAGGTGACGAGAGATACCTGGTCAAACTTGCTCTGGTCGGCCAGCACGTAGCGACGCATGGTATGCCCCATGCTGACCTCCTTGACCTTTGCCTCGCTGTACTCCGGTGTTGTGAAGCCGGCCTCGCGCGAGATGCCGTTGGTGCCCCAAAAGCCCAACGTAAAGTGGAGGTTCTCGAGCGAGGCTATGGTTGCCTCCCCTACCAGCGCCTCCGTAAGGGGCTTCACCATCCCGCCAGGTAGGTAGGTCTTGCATCCCTTGGCGAGAAGAAGCTGCGCATGGGGAATCGAGTTGGTGAAGTACGTGGCCTCCGTCTGGGTGATGGCCTCCGCAAGCTGCATGGTCGAGGTGCCCGCGTCGATGTAGACAAAGTCGTCTGGGCCTACGAGTGCGGCGGCACGGGCGCCAATGGCTCGCTTGGCAACGGTGTTGACGTCGCGCTTCTGGGCAACGGAGGCGTCGTGAAGGACGAGACGCGCGCGGGAGACCACCGCCGTGGCACCACCACGCACGCGGCTGAGCTGGTGCTGCTTGTCGAGAATTTCTAGGTCACGGCGGACAGTCGACTCGGAGGCACCGAGCATGGACATGAGCTCTGACGTGGTGACAGAACCGTGCTCGCGCACGAGCCGAATGATGATGTCCTGTCGCTCACGCGCAAGCATGCGCGCCACCCCCACGGCTCGCCTAGACCCAAAGCAATATCAGAGCAGGTAGAACACTCTGCCGACATGGTAATGCAGTACAGACGCGAGACCCGCACGCTCCCCCAATGAATCGCCGTACGGGCCCCGCGCTTAGGTTGATTGTCTCGCAGTTTCAATCAATTTCAATCAAAATCAGTCAAGTTCGGTCAAATATCCGCAAGGTCGCTCCGGTACCACGTCGCACCGTAAAGTGCACTGGTCCCGCTCAGCCCCGCAAGATGCCCAGAAGCGTTACGAATCCGGGAAGCATAATCATGGCCGCCGCAGCGCTGCCGTCAAGCTGGCCGGACATCCCGTAGAAGAGTAGCGAGAACGCAAAGATTGCAACCATGGCGACAAGCCCGTTCCAGGTACCCGGCCGAGGGCGCGCATCGTCACCAAAGAAGGTGCGCAGCACACAAAGGGGCAACCCCACCATCACGCCGATCCCCGCTGCGCATGCGATGCCACGCGCGAAAGTATCCAGCTGCTCTGCAATCTGGAAAATGACGGCCATGGCAACAAACGCCACAAGCGCCAGCCCCGCAAGCTTGAGAAACTTGTCCTCCATGGCGCCCCCCTCTCACAAACACTCTATCCCAAGAGGGGCTGTATCCCGCCGTCTCTCGGCAAAGTCCTGCTAGCATCATGCGTAACCGCGCAACGCAGAGGGAGGCAGCATGACATCCGACCACGGCAAAAAGCACCGAGCCGGTCACGTAATAAAGACCGTCCTTGCCGTTATCGGCGGAATCACCGTTGTGCTGGCGGTACTCTTGGTTGCACTGGCGTATGAGCTGAACTACGCCGTCCGCACCGTGGACACGTCAACCTCCCCGGACGGCAGGTTCACGCTTGAGCTTCAGGCCGTTGGCGAGCCCTTGTTCTTCTCGCCGGCGGATGCGCGCCTTGTCCTCAGGCTGGGCCGCTACGAAGTCTCACACGTGGACACCAGCATCGCGGATGACGGCGGACAGGTGCGCACCACTAGCTGGCAAGTGAGCTGGGAGAACTCGGGCGCCAAGGTGCGCCTTAAGGGGTCCGAACAGAGCGACGAGCTTGTGACCATGGGTTTTGACGGAAGCGTCTCGAGAGGTCGGGCAGCCGCGGACGAGAGCCTGGGCGGTCTGCCAGACGCGGAGGCAAACACGCCTGCCACGCCAACCGATGAAGACATCACATCCTCCGAGGTCGCTCAGCAGGAGGCCGAGGAGATAGACGCGGGCTACAAAGCCGTCTACGACGCGGCGCTCAAGTCGCAGGGCTACGGCTACCAGGTGACGTACAACGCCAAGGGTGATGAGCAGGTCATTCTCTCCCAGGACAGCGAGAAGGTCGTGATTCTCGTCTACGACCGCGAGTCCGCCAACGGCACGTGCGCGCTCTTTGCGCTGGAGAGCTGCCCTGTGGAGGATTATGGCAACTGGTCGATCGAAGACGCGGCGCTGCTCGACGAGTACGCATACGTGCACGAGACGGGCGAGGTCATCGCATCTGGAAAGACCTCCTGGTCCGATGCCGGCACGCAGGAGTTTCGCGACGTGACGGGTGAGTAGGGAGCAGGAATCCCAAGAGCGTTGCATAAGAGGAACCCCGCACCCGCAAGGCTCTCAAACTTTGCCTGTGGGTGCGGGGCCTTCACGAAAGGCAGGGCAACCAGCTATCCCTTAGCTGCCTTGATGAATGCCTGGGCACGACTTGCATCCACGTTGTTCCAGAGAATGCCGTCGCGCTTAATGCTCGTACCAACGATAACGCCGTCCGCATGGGGAAGAAGATCCCCAATGTTATCCACCCTTCCACCGCTACCGATGATGATAGGCACCTCGGGGAAACGCTCCTTTAGGTGGACAATGTGGGACTCCTCCGGCGGAAGCCCAGCGTGTGCCCCACCAAAGAGCGCTCCCGCGATAGGCATGTTGGCAACCCCCGCCTCAAGCATCTCCTCACTCGAGCGCGTATCTAGACATGTTCCCGCATGGGCTTCAAAGTATGTATACACCCTTACATCATCGGCACCAACGCGACGCTGATAACGGAATATCTCGCCAGGATTGAATTTCTGGGACCCAAACAATCCCTCATAGGAACCGCTCACATAAGTCCTCACAAACTTTGCGCCAATCGCCTTTGCAACAGCAAGCGTTGCGATAGGGTCAATCAGTACACCACAGCCAAAGGGAACGCGTATCTCAGATGCAACTTCTGTAGCAATTCGCACGTAATTTGCTACCGTCTCGGGACCAACGGGGGTGAGGTAAGGTCTGTCTCCCTCGTTCGCAAACACGAGGGCATCAAATCCTGCATCCTGCAAGACACGCGCATCCTGCTTCAGACGACGAATCTGCTCCTCAAGAGTCATTTTGTCATCGGCATAAGGGGTGCCAGGCAGAGCCTGCATGTGCAGACAACCAATGATCGGCCTAGGTACCCCAAACGTCTCGAGGTGTTTTTCCATCAGCGAGGACATGCTTTGCTCCTTCTTTGATAATCGATGTTTACGCCACACCCCGCGCTACGAAAGGATGCCGAGCGGAGAGAGGATGATGGCGATTACAAACATCGCGATGATGATGGTCGTGGGTTTGGTCCCCTTCTTGATGAAGTGATAGGTAATCAAGAACGAGATGAGCGGCAACAGCTTGGGGAGAATGGTATCGAGGATTGTTTGAATTTCGATAGTTCCTGTAGCAAGCTCAAAGGTGAGCGGGCAGGTAATGGGAATCACGGTGGCAACCAGGCAGCCGAGTACCATCATGCCCATAGCGCCAAGCCCCTCGGTGAGCTGCTTAACAAGACCACCGGCGAGTAGCTTAGTAACAGCGTTCTTGCCAAAACGATAGCCCGCGTTGTAGCAAAAGTAGCCAACACCAAGAGCATAAATGCTAAAGAGCACGATGAGCAGGATGGGGCCAAGCGCGCTTCCCTGAGATGCAAGGCCAATTGCAATCGAGAGGAGAACCACCTTGACGAGGCTCTGGGTAACAGAGTCGCCGATGCCTGCCATGGGACCCATGAGTGCAGTCTTGAGGTTGTTCTCCATGTCGTCGTCGATATCGGCGCCGTTCGCTCGCTCCTCCTCCATTGCCGCGGTGATGCCCGGGATGATGGAGCCCCAGGTGTTTTCGGTGTTGAAGTATGCAAGATGACGCTTGAGGCCCGCAGCAATTGCCTCGCGGTCATCACCATAGAGCTCTTCTAGGACCGGCACCATACAATGGCAGAAACCCAGACCCATCATGCGCTCGTAGTTGTAGCAAATCTGTCCCCAGCTCTGCCAAATGAACCAGGACTTGCGGAGAGTCCTCTTACTCAGGCGCTTCTGCCCTGCAGCAGCCTCATCAGCGATGTCAGACACCTCTTCAGGGCCGAAGGAGAATCCCTCGAAAACGTTCACGCCCTCCTTAGAGGTGTAGATGAGATGCAGCACGCCTGCCGCTGCACCGATGATGGCAATGGGCATAGTGCCAAGCTGGAGATAGGCAGCAAGGGCAAATCCAATTGCAAAGAACGGGAGCAGCGACGCCTTAAAGAGAACGCTCATGAGCATGGCAAGTCCAAGTGCGGGAATCAAGTGACCTGCAAGAGAGAGAATCGAAGTCACCTGAGAAGGAATCACCGCCATGAGCGACTCAAGAGCGGAGGAGCCAAACAGAACGCACAGGAACGAGGGAATCGCATACGTAATGAACGGGAAAATCTGAGAGGCAAAGAGGTTCATGGCAACCACGCCATGGGCATTGCCCTGCTCAGCATATTTGTCTGCCTTATGCACCCAGACTGAGTTGAGCGACATCTTGACGTTGAAGCTAAGCAGCCCGAGAAGGCCAAGGGGCACCGCAATGGTTAGTCCCACCGAGGGGTCCGCACCAGCGAGCATGGTCATGGCCACGCCAAGGTAACCGGCAAGTGCATAGTCACTAGGAAGGGATCCGCCGATGGCAACCATACCGATATAGGCCATCATCACATTGGAACCCACTGCCAGGCCATAGGTTAGGTTGCCAAGAAGCAGGCCATTGACCAAGCCCGCGACCAGAGGGGCACCAAAGTACACAGACCAACGCAGCCACATTGGGCAGGCTGTCGCAGCGTACCATGTGCAGAGCGCGATAATGAGCGCTTGCAATGCCAACATACTGTCACACTCCTAAGTCATTGCCACATTTGCTTAGAGGACGTCATCGACCGGCACTTTGGGATCGGTGTAGAGCATCTGCAGGAAGACGTTCACCCCCAGGTCCTGCAGCTCACGAATCTGCGTCCGCTCCTCTTCTGAGAGGAAGATGTTCTTTGTCACTTGGACACGACCGGGTACGGAGCCGAGGTTTCCAAGATTGAGCTCAGCCATCTTGGAGGAACTGCCCTGAAGCTCGCGTGCAAGTTCAAGAGCTGCGGATATCCTCTTGAAGAGCAGCATGGTGTTTGCGGAATCCGCATCCGACTTCACCGTATTAGCCGCACCCTTCACTGACAGGATGTCAATCTGCATTCCAGCAGGCGCCGACATCGAGAGCACTGTCTTCATGAAGTCGTCCTTGGCAATCTGATTATCCACAACGACAATGCGTGCTAGCTGCAACCTCTTTGACCAAGATGCCATGACTTGCCCGTGTATCAGACGCTCGTCAACCCTCGTTGCAACAATGTTCATGGTGCCTCCTGTCCACCTCGGCGCATCTTGTTTGCGGTGCCCAGTATGTATCTGCTTACTGCATGAATCATTCTATGCTGATGGAAACATCCATTCGTCGTTGTATGGATGATTCACTACAAGCGGTAGAACTGCGCCGGTAAGCGTGACTGTTCTGCAGTATCTTTCTGGACATCACTTTCGCGATGTTTGATATCGAAGCATTGCTATATTATCTGAATGGATAGTTCATTCATCGTTCTGGAGTAAAACATGGACGCTTTCGAGCAGATGAGACTGCACACCGAGGACCTTACGCCTACCGAGCGAAGGGTGCTGGATGCTGTCATGGACAACCCCGAGGGAATTCTCCAAAGCACTACGACGATGGCAGCACAGCAGATTGGCGTTTCTCAAAGTGCGGTCAGCCGCTTCTGCCAAAAGGTTGGCTATGAAAACTTTGGCGACTTCAGAATGAACCTCATGCTCTCGCTCTCGCGCAGCACGCCTACGTCGAACCAGCGGGAAAGCCAAGAGCCTATCGACTATCTCTGTGACATGATGAGGGCCACAAACGACGCCCTCGACAAGGACGTCATTGCCGGATTGACGGATCGGATACTCTCGTCTAGGACCGTCTACACCGCTGGCGCCGGCCTGAGCTCACCCCCTGCACTCATGCTCTCCATGGAGTTACTCAAGTACAAGGTCCCCTGCTGCTGCATGCAAAGTGGACAGGAGATGATCTATATGCACGTTGCAAGCCCAGACGACTTAATCGTGATCTTCTCGTCGAAAAACGACACACAGCGCATGCTACTCAACGTTATTCAGGAAATGTCATCCCAAAAGCGACCTCATACCGTCATGATTTCTCACACCGCAGCACACCCGCTGCGCAAGATGGCGGACGAGTTCATTCTCCTTCCCACCTGGCAAACCGAGCGATACCCCGTCTACATTGAACCCATGACATCCATGCTTGCATTTTGCAGCATCCTCATGGTCGAAGTGTCAAAACGAACGGGATCAGATCCCGAGATGCTGCCCCCCATTGTAAACGGCAGGAGAAGACGCGTTTAGTCGCTAGCCAGATACGAATCATCGCTCCGAGGGCATCTCTTTATACGTTCAGCTTGACGTACCCCGTCTCTCACTGTAGGCTAAATTTGAAATTGAAGTTCAATTTCAATTCTTTGGGCAAGTCTGCTGCCGCCTTATGGCAGTGTCGGGAAACGGGGAGACACACGTGGCCACCAGGGGCACCTACAACACACGCCAGCGCCAGGCCGTCCTCGACTACCTCTCCACGCACACCGACCGCTATACGAGCGTCGACGGCGTTTTCGACGCTCTGAGGTCCCAGAGGGTCGAGATTGGCCGCTCGACCATCTATCGCACCCTCGAGGGGCTCGCAGGCGAGGGCATGGCATCAAAGGTTGTTGCCCCGCGTGGCGAGGTTGCCCTCTATCGCCTGGTAAACCAGGGTGAGGAGGACGCGGGCCAGCTGGTGTGCGTGGAATGCGGTCGTGTCTCGACAATCGACTGCGACGCCTTTCAGGAGTTCTCCCACCACGTGCGCACGGTGCACGGTTTTGCCATCGACCTCTCCCGGACCGTTCTCTACGGTCGCTGTCCCCTCTGCGCGAAGGGGCAGGTCGCCACCCATGCATGATGCCATACGCCACACGGTCCGCCGAACAGCCGCCCTCCGGGTGGCAACACTTGCGCTGGCAGCGCTTCTCGCCGTGGGCACGTTCCTCTCGGCGATAGCGCTGGGCAAGGAGGTCCACCACCAGTGCACGGGCGATGATTGCCCTGTCTGCCGTCTCATGGTTGGCGCGGCGAAGGTAGTTGGCCGCAACTCGGCAGCCGCACCGCAGGCACCGCGCATCTCCTCCTCGCGCCTCGAGATCGCGCGGATAACGCCCCTTGCTAGCGTTGTTCTCGTCGCCTCCTCCCCCGTCTCCCTGGGGGTCCGCCTCGACATCTGATGGGAGCGGACTGCCTCATCTCGCAATCCGCATAGCATCTCAGACTAGAGACCAGGAGACACTTCCATGGACAACCGCATGGCGTTGCGCACCAACCCCGCGATGGGGCGGCGCACCCTTTTTGGGCTTCTTGCCATCTCGGCCGGGGCGGCCCTCGTGGGCTGCTCGAACGCCACCGGCAACGATTCCGGCACGTCCGCGCTCTCAATCTGCGCGAGCTTCTATCCCATGTACGACTTCGCGAGCAAGGTCGCCGGTGACCGCGCAACCGTCACCTGCCTGGTGCCCGCGGGCACCGAGCCGCACGACTGGGAGCCCTCAACCACGGACATCCGCACCATCACCACCTGCGACATGCTTGTCTACAACGGCGCGGGCATGGAGCACTGGGTCTCTGACGTGGCAGGCGGCCTCTCGGGCGACAAGCCCGTCCTTGTGTGCGCAAGCGACGGCCTTGACCTGCGCGAGCTGCCCGAAAGCGAGGCGGATGAAGGCGAGTCTGGCACCGACCCGCACGTCTGGCTCTCGCCGAGAAACGCCAAGCGCGAGCTCCAAGCCATCCGCGACGCGCTCGGATTGCTCGACCCTAACGGGCACGAGACGTACGATGCAAACTACGAGCGATGGGCGGCGGAGTTCGAGAAGCTCGACGCTGAGTTCACTGAGGGCCTTGCGAATGCGAACCTCTCGAGCAGGAACCTCGTGGTGTCCCACGAGGCGTTTGGCTACCTCTGCGACGCCTACGGACTCACGCAGGTGGCAATTGCGGGCATCGACGCCGAAGGCGAGCCAAACGCACAGCAGATGGCCGAAATTGCCCAGTTCGTGCGTGAGAACAACGTGAAGACAATCTTCTCCGAAGAGCTGGTGAGTCCCAAGGTCGCCCAGACCATAGCCAGCGAGACCGGAGCCACGGTCGAGGAGCTCAACCCACTCGAGGGGCTCTCAGACGAGGAGCTTGCAGCCGGCGAGGACTACCTCTCGGTGATGCGCAAGAACCTTTCGGCGATGAGGGAGGCGCTGGCGTGATGGCCGCGGGACAAGGTTCGCCAGCGGCAGTCGCAACCCCAATTGAGTTGAGAGACGTACGCTTCTCCTATGGTCGCGAGGAGGTGCTCCATGGCATCGACCTGACAGTTGGCCCGGGCGAGATCTGCTCAATAGTGGGAGACAACGGCGCCGGCAAGTCGACCATCGCGCGTCTCGCCGTGGGCGAGATTGTGCCCGCAGCGGGAACCGTTCGCCTCTTTGGCGAGAACCTCGCGCACTTTGGCAGATGGAACCTCGTAGGCTACGTGCCGCAACTCCCACCGGAGACCGTATCGCGCTTCCCCGCCACGGCGCTCGAGCTTGTGAGCGCCTTCCAGGGCGCAGGTGCGCGGGGCCGGCGGTTCTCGCGCACAGAACGCCGCAAGAGGAGCCTTGACACACTGGGGCAGGTGGGAATGGACTCCTACGCCGCGCGAATGGTGCGCGAGCTTTCGGGAGGGCAACTCCAGCGCGTGCGTCTGGCATGCGCGCTGGTAAACGGGCCGGAGCTTCTCGTTCTTGACGAGCCAACGAACGGCCTTGACCGCGAGAGCCGCGAGGCGCTCTGCTCCCTGGTGGCCACCGCGCATGCCGAGCGCGGGCTGGCGGTGCTTCTCGTCACGCATGACCATCGCGTTCTGGGAAGCCTTGGAGGCAGCATCCTTCTTGTGGAGGATGGCCGCATTGCGAGAAGGGAGGCGTAGCGGATGCTCGAGTACGCCTTCATGCAGCGTGGCCTTCTCGCCGGGCTGCTCCTTGGCGCCGTCATTCCGCTGGTAGGAATGACGGTTGTCCAGCGCAGGCTCTCGATGATTGGGGACGCCCTGTCCCATGCATCGCTTGCGGGCGTCGCGACCGGTCTGGTAGGCGGCGTAAGCCCTGTTGCCGGGGCTATTGTGGCATGTCTTGTGGGAGCGCTCTGCATTGAGGGTGTGCGCAGGCGGGTGCGCGAGCAGTCCGAGCTTGCCGTAGCCATCATCCTGGCGGCGGGCGTGGGCATCGCGGGTGTGCTCTCGGGCTTTGTGCCAAACGCCTCGGGCCTCAACAGCTACCTGTTTGGCAGCATTCTCACCATGTCCAACGTCGAGGTCACAACCATCATCGCGGTGTGCGCCGTGGCCGTGGTAGCTTGCTACGCCCTGCGGAGAAGCCTCTTCCTCATGTCCTTCGACGAGCGCCAGGCGCGTACGGTGGGCGTGCCCGTGGGGGCGGTCAACCTTGCCTTCATGGTGGTGGTTGCCCTGATAGTGGCCGTGGCGTCGCGCACGGTGGGCTCGCTTATCGTCTCATCGATGATGGCGGTTCCCGTTGCCTGTGGCCTGGAGCCGGCACGAAGCTGGCGGCAGGCATGCCTACTCTCAAGCATTGCCGGCGTGCTGGCCAGCGCACTTGGGCTTGTCGCCTCTTACTACCTAGGGCTGCGGCCGGGCGGCACCATAGTTCTTGTGGCAATCGCACTCCTGCTGGTTGCGTTTGCCGTCAGGCGGTTGGTAAGGGGAGCATAAGCCCGCCCCTCCCCGCTCACAGGTACTCGAGGAAGCGGCGCGCGGCTCGTGGCAGCGCTCCCTCGCGATAGACCACGCGAATGTCTCGGTAGGTGGCCGGGTCGAGCGGCTTGGCAACAATGGCGTAGGGGTTTCTCCGCAGGATGAGAGCCGGCAGGATCGAGAGGCCCAGGCCGCTTTCGACCATCGACATGATGGCGTAGTCGTCCCAGGTGGAAAAGCGTGCGTTGGGCGAGAGGCCCGCGCGTTCGAAGATGGGGGTTATCTCGTCGTCCTGGCCGCGCTCGAGCACGATGAACGGCTCCTCGCAGAGCGCCGAGACGGGCACGGACGCCTCCCCCGCCAGCCGGTGGCCCACCGGGAGCACCGCCATGAGCTCGTCTCGCTCAACCACGCGCTCGGCGAGTCCCGAGTAGCGCGGCGCACGCGGGAGGAAGCCAAAGTCCACGCGGCCGGACGCCACCCAGCCGTCAATCTCGGTGTAGTCGCCCATGAGCAGCTCGTACTCGATGGCGGGGTAGTCCTTCTGGAAGCGGCCGATGACCTTGGGCAGGATGTGTGTGGCCACAGACGAGAAGGTCCCTATGCGGATACTGCCCGCGGCAAGCCCATTGAGGTCATCTATCTGCGACTCCAGGCGGCGGTAGTCGCCGCACACGCCCTCCACGAAGGGCAGCACCGCGCGCCCCTCGCTGGTGAGCGTCACACCCGCGCGGCTGCGCTCGAGAAGCGTCATGCCCCAGTCGCGCTCGAGGTCGGCGATCATGCGGCTCACGCCGGACTGTGTGTACGAGAGCGAGCGCGCTGCCCGCGTAAAGCTACCCGTTCGTACGGTCTCGACAAATGCCTGGTACTTCTGGATGTTTGCGTCCATGGAGCTCCCTTGCGGCTCACGACGCGATGGCGGGTGATCCCGCCGCCGGTTGCATGACAAATCATCATGTATCTCATGATAAACATTCGCTTTTCTCAGCATACACATTCTGCGAAAGTGTTTGAGGAAATTGAGGTGCCATGGGAGGTCATGCATGTCGCGCGCGTCGAGGAAGTACCTGCTGTCACTGCTCGTCTTTGGCTCAAACGGCATCATTGCTAGCCAGATCTCGCTTCCCAGCTGGCAGATCGTCCTGCTCCGCACCCTTCTTGGCGGCACGCTGCTTGCCCTCATCGTGCTGGGCGCCCGCAAGCGTCCCGCGTTTCTCGACCACCCACACGACGCTGCCTACCTTGCCTCATCCGGCGCGGCGCTGGGCGTGGGTTGGATCTTCCTCTTTGAGGCATACAAGCTCATTGGCGTGGGCATTGCGTCTCTTGCCTACTACTGTGGGCCGGTCATTGTGATGGCGCTCTCGCCGGTCCTCTTCCACGAGCGACTCACCCCCGCCAAGCTGCTGGGCTTTGCGGCCGTTATCTGCGGTGCGTTTCTCGTGGTGGCGCAGGGCAAAGGCGTGGCGCTCTCGCCGTGGGGGCTTGTGTGCGGTGGCATGTCGGCCGTCATGTACGCGGTGATGGTCATCTGCAGCAAGCGCGCATCCAACGCCGTAGCCGGTATTGAGGCCTCTGCGATCCAGCTGGTTGCGAGCTTTGCCGCCGTCGCCGTGTTTGCGCTTGTCGCCCATGGCTCCGAGCTGGCCGTGCCCCTCTCGGCAAACTGGCCTGCCATTCTCTGCCTGGGCCTCGTGAACACGGGCCTTGGCTGCTACCTGTACTTCTCCGCCATGGGTCAGCTGCCTGTGCAGCGCGTCTCGGTGTGGGGCTACCTCGAACCGCTCTCGGCCGTGATCCTCTCGGTGCTCATCCTTGGCGAGGCCCTCACGCCCGCAAACGTTGCCGGCACGGTGCTCATACTGGGTGGCGCCATCTTCTGCGAGGTTGCCGGCAAGCGCCGCGGTTCTGTGGAGACCAGCCGTCGCCTTGCGGGGAGCCGCTCCGCTAGCAACCTCGCAGCGTAGGGTCTCGCAGGCGCGACGATCGCGTCCCTCTTGCTAACTGGTTGTTTCCCTTACACGACGCCCGTACCTTTTTGGTTGCCGCATGGCGCCGGCGGCGGTTCTGGAACGCAGTCCTAGCCCACAACCTCTAGGCAGCGGTTCTGGAACACGGCTCTCGCCCGCAATTATTGAACGTTATTCCTGGGCGAAAAAGCCTCAACTGCGGAAACTCTCAACAAGCCAGCTTTTTCGCGCAATAATCTAGCGCCGCACTGGCCGAGAACTGCACTGGACGAGAAGCGCGCTAGACCGGCAGAACACACGGCTGGACGTATTCTGCGCCGATGACCGGGACATCGGAACCCGCCCCAGTTCGGCCGCCCTCCGCCATCGACCTCCGTGAGAATCCCAAGAGAACTTGAAAGAGTAAGGCAGCTGAAAGCTCATTTGTCGCATACTGTGGCCCAAGGGGATTTTTCAGGGGGATGAGGAAGTCACGATGGGGCTTGAAACAGAGAGCCAGATGCATGCTGACCAGGGCAAGGACTCCGCGTCATCCCCCGCATCAAAGCACAAGCCGTCGCACTTCTCTCAGCTGGTGTCCAACGTCGGTCACGTCGACAACCGCACCCTCGTCTACGTGCTGCTCATCATTGTGGCCTGCGCGTTGGTAATAGTTGCCATATCCGCCATGTCACAGACGTTTCTGGCCCAGCCCTCCACGGCAAGCTCCTTCGCCAGGCACCACTAGCCGAGAAGCCCACTCGACTAACGGCCGCCTACCCCAGCACGCCTGCGACCACCAACACAACGATAAGCACCACCACGGCCACAGCAGCAATCGCCACAACCCGCAGCGCGTCGCGCCGCGCCTGCTCGCGGCGGCGTCGTGCGTAGACCTGCGCCTCGGCATCGCGCGCGTCAACCGCACCGTAGCTGCCTGTCTCGTACGGAGACCCTGTTGACACGCGCCGGGCGGGAGCAGCCTGGCGCTCCGCAGACGCAGCGGGCGACGCACTCGCCGCGCGTCGACGCCCATCGCGACCGGCCGTGTTGCCATCATGCCGCGATGCCGTGGGAGGCACGCGCACGGCTCCGGAGGTCGCGCGAGCACCCTTTGACTTCCTGTCAAACAACGCCATGAGAGACCCCCGCCCCCATCGGGGCAGCTGGCCCCAAACGATGCGACGCGCCGAGAAGGGCGCGCCGCCTGCACTCTGATGATACCGAGACGCCCCGACCCGGCAACCCGTCGCCACGTAAGTTCCGACACACTGACATGTAGCTTGAAAGCCCCCGGCACGCGAGAGGCGCTACGCTACCCTATGCCATGCGCCGCCTGGTACTCGAAGCTTCCCAGCTCGTAGGTGCCAAACACGCGCATGCGCTTGAGCTGCATGGGATCGTCACCCGGATGCACCTGCCCGTACTGCGTAGTGAACGCGAGAAGGAAACCGGCCTGCTCCACCCCTGCAGGCGCCGCGTCGGAGACGTCGCCAAACGGATAGGCAAAGGCATCGCTCGTCTTGAGGATGTCTGCGGACTGCTTGAGGTCCTCGGCGACCTCGTCGGAAGTAAGGTCGTAGATGCGCCCGCCGTGGCCCTTGCCCGAAGTGCCCGCCCGGTGCAGATCGTACGAGTGCGACTGGAAGTCCACGTAGGGGCTGGCGTAGTTCGAGAGCTTGTCCTGGATGTCGCTGTCGCTGCAGATGACAAACGAGGTAGCAGGGATTTTGTGGTTCTCGAGCAGCGGAATCGCATAGGTGAGGAAGCCCTCGGAGCCGTCGTCGAAGGTGAGCACCACCGACTTTGCCGGCAGCGAGTGGCCACCCTCGATGTAGGCACGCACCTCGGCCCACGACGGGAAGTAGTAGCCGTTCTCGTTGAGCCAGGAAAGCTGCTGGTCAAGCAGGGTGGTCGAGATGAGGTTCTGGTCGCTCGAGGCACCTTCGGGAGGGTTTGCCGCATCGTAGACGTCGTGGTACATGAAGACCGAAATGCCGTCGTCGTCCCAGCCGCCATCAACGTCGTCTACCACGTGCACCGTCCGCGTGGCTGTGGCCACCATGCCCGCGGAGTCCTCGACGGTATACGTCACGGTATAGTCTCCCAGCGTCGTGGTATCGACCTCCCCCGAAGCCGTGACCTTGTCGGTGATCATGCCGTCCGTGCGGTCGTGCGCGTAGCAACCACCGTCCACGTAGCCCTCGCCACGCTTGACGTAGGTGTCTGCACTGCCGCCCAGCGTCATCACGATGCTGCCGTCGTTCTGGGCGCCCGTGGCCCGGGCACCCTGCTCCGCACTCTGCGATCCGCTCGCTCCCTGGGTCGCGGGCTCATTGCCGCTGCCAGAACCGGCGTTATCCGGGAGCAAGGATCCCACTCCGCCGCGGGCAGCCACAATGCCCACGACAAGGGCAACCCCGCAGGCAACGGCGATGAGAATCCCGCGGCGCACGGTGCGCGAGCGTTGCTCCTTGCGGTGGCGCTCGGCGTAGGTGTGGGCCTGCTCTGCCCTGGCGGGAGGTTGCGTACCAGGTACAACACCCGGCCGCAGCACGCGCACGTCGCTCGCCGACTGGCGGCGACGCTGGCCGCCCCGCTGGCCTCGCTCCTGCGCGCGCCTCTGGGCGTCGCTCGTTGAATCGTTGCCAGGGCCCTTCTCGCCCGTCTGCTCCGGCACGTAGTGCGAGACGCGAATGCTGTCTCGCCCCCCGCGACCCTTGTAGCTGTTCTCCCTGTTTGCCATGAACCATCACCAATCCGATCGAGACCGCCCAACCCGGCCTTCTCGACCTTAAAGGATAGCAAAGCCCGTAGTCTACAATTGAAGCCCGCGCGCCCGCCACGGGGCGCTCACCACGCAACGGTCTCGTCGAGAGGGGCGTCATGCCCAAGGTAAGCATCATCGTTCCCGTCTACAACGCCCAGGAGACGCTGCGGAGGTGCGTCGACAGCATCTTGGGGCAGGAGTACCGCGACTTCGAGCTCATCCTGGCAGACGACGGCAGCACGGACTCCTCGCCCGCCCTCTGCATCGAGTACGCCGAGAAGGACAGCCGCGTGCGCGTGCTCCACAAGGCAAACTCCGGCGTCTCGGACACGCGCAACAAGGCGCTTGATGCTGTGCAAGGCGATTACGTGCAGTTTCTCGACTCGGATGACTGGATTGCCCCCGAGGCAACGCGCCTTCTCGTGCGCGCCATGGAGGACAACGACTGCGACATGGTCATCGCGGACTTCTACCGCGTGATTGGCAGCAAGGTCTCGCGCAAGGGCGACATCGACGCCGAGGGCGTCCTCTCGCGCGAGGAGTTTGGCGACTACATGATCCAGAACCCCTCGGACTTCTACTTTGGCGTGGTGTGGAACAAGCTCTACCGTCGCGACATCATCGAGAAGTACCACCTACGCATGGACGTCACACTCAGCTGGTGCGAAGACTTCATCTTCAACATGGAGTACGAGCTGCACTGCAAGCGCATCTACCCGCTGCAGGTGCCCGTCTACTACTACGTGCGAACCAGGGGCTCGCTGGCCAGCCAGGGCGCCAACCCCGCCAAGGTCGTCCAGATGAAGCTCAACGTGATCGAGTACTACAACGACTTCTACAAGCAGGTCTTTGACGAGGAGGACTACCGCGCGCGCCGCCCCGACATCTACCGCTTCTACATCGAGTCCGCCGGCGACGGCGACATCATGCCGTGGCAGCGCTCGGCTAAGCTGGGCGAGGAGCGCGTGCCCGTCTACGTGAACCCCGAGATGGAGGCCGATGCGCTTCTCGGCCTGTACTTCGAGGAGAAGCTGGTCGAGAGGAACCTCGAGCTTGTGGCTGCGCGGTTTGACCTCACCCCACGTGATGTGCGGCTCCTTGCCTTTGTGCGACTTGGCACGGTCTTCTCGGGCCGAGAGGAGCTGGCGGACTACTGCGGCTTCTCTACGCTCCAGCTGGCGCGTACGCTGCAGCGTTTGCAGTCAAAGCGCCTGGTCACCGTGGAGACGCGCGTAGAGCGCCCAGATGCGGGCGACGAGGCTGCGGCCGTTGTTGCCGCGGCCCCCGGTGCCATCGCGGCCACCGGGGCAGCGAAGACCAAGCTACTCCTGATCACGCCCACCGAGCAGGCGCAGCCCGTGATGGAGGCCATTGTGCAGGCGCTTCGCGACTGCGACCGCGTGCTCTGCTCGTCCATGGACGAGGACGAGGCCAACCGCTACAGGAGCGACCGCATGAAGGCGCTCGAGAGCATCCGGCGCACCCTGGCGTAGGGCGTCGGCACTTCTCGGCGCGAGGCTTTTATCGGCACCGTTACGACTCGGGCCGGTCGCGCGGGATTCCCGCACGGCCGGCCCGTTTGCAACACATTCGGCTCGCCACACATTTGGAGTGCAATTGTGTATCAACCTGCGCGCGATACAACTTCGGGTGCGAATCTGTATCCGCGCGCCTGGCGCAACACGTCATCCAGCGCAGCGCCAGGCGCCGAGAGGCCCTTCCCTACTCCTGCGCGGGAACCTCGGGCATGACCTGGTCGACGTAGCCGCGGATGATCGAGCAGGAGTTGCGCATCGCGCGACGCTCGTCGTAGGAGAGGTCAATCTCGAGCACGGCATCAATGCCGTTGGACCCCACGATGCAGGGCGTACCTGCAGAGATGCCACTCTCGCCGTACTCGCCCTCGAGATGCACCGAGAGGGGCAGCATGCGCTTCTCGTTGTGCAGGACGGCGGTGATAATCTCGGCGACAACCGAGGCGATGCCAAACTCGGTGCACCCCTTGCCTCCCACGATCTTGCTGCCAGACTCCTTGACCATGCGCTTGACCTCGTCGAAGTCGATGTTGGTGCCGGAGTGGTGGTTCATCGCGAGGTACTCGCGCAGCGTGATGGAGCCAACGGTCACGTGCGAGGTGGGGATGAACGAGGAGTCGCCGTGCTCGCCCATGCAGAAGGCCTGGATCTGCTTGGCGTCGACGTCGATGATGCCAGAGAGGATGCGGCGCAGGCGCACGGAGTCGAGCGCGGTGCCGGTGCCAAAGACGTGCTCGCGCGGCAGGCCGAGGTTGCGGTACAGGTACTCGGTCACAATGTCGGCGGGGTTGGAGACGCTCAGCACGATGCCGTTGAAGCCGGAGTCGCGCACGGGGCCAACGATGCCCTCGAGCACCTTCATGGTGCCGCCGAGCATGTCGAGGCGCGTCTCGCCGGGCCTGCGGCTGCGGCCGGCGGTGAGGACGATGAAGTGGGCGTCCGCGCAGTCGGCGTAGTCACCAACGCGGATGGTGAACGAGTCGCCCATGCCCGAGGCAAGGTCCTCGAGGTCCATGACCTGGGCCTCTGCGGCCTCACGGTTCACGTCGAGAAACACGATCTCGTTCACGAGGTGGCGAAACATCAGGCACAGTGCAACGTGGCTGCCAACGCGACCGGCGCCGATAATGACAACCTTGCGCGTCTGGTATGGCTTCTCAATGGACATTGCTTTCCTCCTTGATGGACGGACAACTACTGTGCAACTACTCACCAAGGGGAAATGATACGTCACTAGAAAGCGAGCGGGCGGCCTCGCGACCGTCCGCTCGCCGACATGTTTGAATGAGTCGGGGAACCGCCCTTCTGGCAGCCCGCGCATGAGACAAAGGGAAACTAAAGGGAAACTCCCTTTGTCTCATTAGTCGCGGGTGAGCTTGCGGTGCAGGCGGTGGGGCTTGGATGCCTCCGGGCCCAGGCGACGCTCGCGGTCAGCCTGGTAGGCCTCGAAGTTGCCCTCGAACCAGTGCCAGCTGCCGGGGTTCTCGTCCGTGCCCTCCCAGGCCAGGATGTGCGTGGCCACGCGGTCGAGGAACCAGCGGTCGTGGCTCGTGACCACCGAGCAGCCGGGGAAGCGCTCAAGGGCGTCCTCCAGGCTCTCGCTCGTCTCGGTGTCGAGGTCGTTGGTGGGCTCGTCCAGCAGCAGGAGGTTTCCTCCCTGGCGAAGGGTGAGGGCAAGGTTCAGGCGGTTCCTCTCGCCACCGGAGAGCACGCCGGCAGGCTTCTGCTGGTCCGTGCCCTTGAAGCCAAAGGTCGCCACGTAGGCGCGGCTGGGGATCTCCGTGTCGCCCACGGTGATGTAGTCGTTGCCGTCAGAGACAACCTCCCAGACGCTCTTCTTAGGGTCGATGCCGGCGCGCATCTGGTCCACGTAGGAGAGCTTGACCGTCTCGCCCAGCTCCAGCGCGCCCGAGGAGGGCTGCTCCTGGCCAACGATCATCTTGAAGAGCGTGGTCTTGCCCACGCCGTTGGGGCCAATCACGCCCACGATGCCGTTGCGGGGCAGGTCAAAGGAGAGGTCGTCGATAAGAACGCGGTCGCCAAACGCCTTGGTGAGATGCTCCACCGTAAGCACCTTGGCGCCCAGGCGCGGGCCCACGGGAATCTGAATCTCGGAGAAGTCGAGCTTCTTGGTGGCCCTTGCCTCGGCCTCCATCTGCTCGTAGCGCTCCAGGCGCGCGCGGTTCTTGGCCTGGCGCGCCTTGGGGCTCTGGCGCACCCACTCGAGCTCGGAGCGCATCTTCTTTGCGCGCTTGGCGTTCTCGCGACCCTCGGCCTCCAGGCGGGCGGCCTTCTTCTCCAGGTAGGTGGAGTAGTTGCCCTCGTAGGGGTAGAGCTGGCCGCGGTCCACCTCGCAGATCCAGCCCGCCACGTCGTTCAGGAAGTAGCGGTCGTGCGTGACTGCCATGACGGCACCGGGATAGTTGTGCAGGAACTGCTCGAGCCACAGCACGCTCTCGGCGTCCAGGTGGTTGGTGGGCTCGTCGAGAAGGAGCAGGTCAGGCGCCTCGAGCAGCAGGCGGCACAGCGCCACGCGGCGACGCTCGCCGCCGGAGAGCTGGGTCACCGGGGCGTCCGGGTCTGGGCACTGCAGGGCGTCCATGGCCTGCGAAAGCTGAGAGTCCAGGTCCCAGCCGTTGGCGGCGTCGATCTCGTCCTGGAGGCGGCCCATCTCGGCCATGAGGGCGTCAAAGTCCGCATCCGGGCTGGCCATCTCCTCGCCAATCTGGTTGAAGCGGTTGACCTTGGCAATCACGTCCGAGAAGGCCATCTCGATGTTCTCGCGCACGGTCTTGTCCTCGTCGAGGGGCGGCTCCTGCTGGAGAAGCCCCACCGTGTAGCCCGGCGTGAGGCGGGCCTCGCCGTTGGAGACGTCCTCGAGGCCGGCCATGACCTTGAGAAGCGTTGACTTGCCCATGCCATTGGGGCCAACCACGCCAATCTTGGCGCCGGGATAGACGCCCACGGTGACGTCGTCGAGAATGACCTTCTCGCCCACGACCTTGCGGGCCTTGTACATCTGGTACACGAACTCTGCCATTGCTGCTCCTGTCTGGGGCCAAACGTGCCCTTGGGTGGGGGGGCGCCACATGCAGCGAGAAGGACTCGCCACGGGCGTGCGTGTGCCCCCATTCTACGGGAGGGCGTGCGGGCGGCCCCGCGGACAGCGGCGCGCAGGACCGCGCCCTTCAACGTTTATGCACAATCGGATGCCGCTGCATGCCCAAAACCTGCGGTTTCGCCCATGCGTGCATCTTTTCTGTTACTACCGGTGGCACAATCGAGGGGGATGGGATACACCTGTACGGCCGCGACCGCTCTGGCGGCGGGCATGGTGCAAAGAGAACTGAGGGGGATTCATGCCAGAGGCAATCCGCAAGGTCAACGTTATCGGCCACTTGCATCCGGACACGGACAGCATCTGCGCCGCCATTTCCTACGCTTACCTCAAGAACCAGATCGACGAGCCGATCTACGAGGCAAGGCGCGCAGGCGCCCTCAACCGCGAGACGGCATTTGTGCTCAAGCACTTTGGCTTCGAGGAGCCGCCGCTCATCACCTCGGTGACGCCGCAGATCAAGGACATCGTGGTGCAAAAGCAGCCTGGCATCGACGCCGAGATGAGCCTCTTCGCCGCCTGGAACATGATGCAGGACACCAAGGTGGATACCCTCTGCATCACCGATGAGGACAAGCACCTCGAAGGCCTCATCGCGGTGAAGGACGTTGCCAACGCGAACATGGACATCTTCGACACCGCCATGCTCTCCGAGGCCCAGACCTCCTACAAGAACATCATCGAGACGCTCAACGGCACGCTGCTTCTGGGTGACCCCAACGGCCGCGTGACCAAGGGCAACGTGCGCGTGGGCACCACGCCCGAGATGATGGAGGACACCATCAAGGCCGGCGACATCGTGCTGGTCACCAACCGCTACGAGACACAGCAGTTCGCCGTCGAGTGCGACGCCGGGTGCCTGGTCATCTGCTGTGGTGCCAACGTGTCCAAGCGCGTCATTGCCTCCGCCGAGCGCCACGGCTGCACCATCATCACCACTCCGTACGACACCTTCGCCGCCGCGCGCCTCATCGGCATGTCCGTGCCGGTGCGCGCCAAGATGCTGCGCAAGGGCATCCTGCAGTTCTCGGTCAACACGTCCGTGGACGACGCGCGCAAGATCATGGCAAAGTCGCGTCACCGCTTCTTCCCCGTCATCGACGAGGACGGCTCCTACTTTGGCCTGGTGAGCTCGCCTAACCTCATCAACATCAAGCGCAAGCACGTCATTCTCGTCGATCACTCCGAGCGTTCGCAGGCCGTGGACGGCCTTGACCAGGCCGAGATCATGGAGATTCTCGACCACCACCGCATTGGCACCATCGAGACAAACGCACCCGTCTACTACCGCGCCGAGCCCGTTGGCTGCACCTGCACGATCATCTACAGCGCCTACGCCGAGGCCGGCGTGGAGATTCCGCCCAACATTGCGGGCCTCATGCTCTCGGCCATTCTCTCCGACACGCTCACGTTCCGCTCCCCCACCTGTACGGCCAAGGACCGTCACGCTGCCGAGGAGCTGGCCAAGATCTGCGGCGAGGACATCGAGACGTACGCCGACTCGATGTTCGAGGCCGGCGCTGACCTCACAGGTCGCACCGCCGAGGAGGTCTTCCACCAGGACTTCAAGGTCTTCAGCCGCGGCAACGCCAAGTTTGGCGTGGGCCAGGGCAGCTACATGACAAAGAATAGCCGCGTGGCTGCCGAGAACCTCGTGCGGCCGTTCCTCGCCGAGGCCGCCAAGGCCGAGGAGCTGCCCATGATCTTCTACATGTTCACCGACGTTAAGTCGCAGAGCACCGACCTCATGATCTATGGCAACGGCGCCGAGGACGTGGTGGCGCAGGCCTTTGACGTCACGCCCAAGGACGGAATGGCGCTGCTCAAGGGCGTTGTGAGCCGCAAGAAGCAAATCATCCCGCCCATCATGGCAACGCTCCAGAAGATCGACGAGGACGATTAGCAATTCTCGCCTGCGCTTGATGCCGCCCCGGCCGCCGATATGCTGGCGACCGGGGCGGTTGCTTTTCTCGGCGCGAGGCCCTTCTCGGCTCGAGGTCCTTCTCGGCGTGAGGTCCTTCTCGGCACCCGAATGTGTATCAACCTCCGCGGGCTACACGTTCAGCAACGAGTGTGTGTCGGGCACGCCGCCTTCCGGCGCCGGTGCTCCGGCTGCCGTAGAATGGTGAGTGGTCCTTTGGCGCCGCACCCGCGGCGCACCCAGCCCACACCCAGCATGAAAGGTGGCCTCGATGGTCTCGCGCATCTACGTTGAGAAAAGGGACGGATTCGACGGGGAGGCGCGGGCACTCAGCCACGAGCTGCGGCACATGCTGGGCATCTCGTCGCTCACAGGCCTGCGCATCATCAACCGCTACGACGTCGAAGGCATCTCCGAGGAGCTCTTCGAGCAGTGCGTGCCCGTTGTCTTCTCCGAGCCCCAGACCGACCGAGCCACGCGCGAGATGCCCGAGGTTGCGGAGGGCGCGCGCGTCTTTGCCGTGGAGTCCCTGCCCGGCCAGTTTGACATGCGCGACGCCTCGGCGGCCGAGTGCATCCAGCTCGTCTCTCAGGGCGAGCGTCCCACGGTGAGAAACGCCAAGGTCTACGTGCTGGAGGGCGAACTCACCGACGACGACCTTACAGCCATCAAGCACTACGTGATCAACCCGGTCGAGGCGCGCGAGGCGTCGCTCGAGAAGCGCGAGACCCTCGCAACCACGTACCCGGAGCCCGCAGACGTCGAGGTCCTGGACGGCTTCCTCGACCTGGACGATAAGGGCATCGAGGACTTTGTGCGCGACCGCGGCCTGGCGATGGACGTGGCGGATGCCAAGTTCTGCCAGGGCTACTTTGCGCGCGAGGGCCGCGTTCCCACCATCACCGAGATTCGCATGATCGACACCTACTGGTCCGACCACTGCCGCCACACCACCTTTGGCACTGCCCTCACCGACATCCAGTTCGACAACACCCAGGCAGCGGCCGCGTTCCGCCGCTACATGGACATCCGTCACCAGCTTGGCCGCGATAACAAGCCCGTCTGCCTCATGGACATGGGCACCATCGGCGCCAAGTGGCTCAAGCACACGGGCCAGCTCACCGGCCTCGACGAGTCCGAGGAGATCAACGCCTGCACCGTGAAGGCCAAGGTCGACGTCAACGGCCAGGACGAGGATTGGCTCTACCTCTTCAAGAACGAGACGCACAACCACCCCACCGAGATCGAGCCCTTTGGCGGCGCGGCCACCTGCATTGGCGGCGCCATCCGCGACCCGCTCTCGGGCCGCAGCTACGTGTACCAGGCCATGCGCGTGACCGGCGCAGCCGACCCCACGGCGCCGGTTTCGAGCACGCTTCCCGGCAAGCTCCCGCAGCGCAAGATCTGCCGCACGGCTGCCGCCGGCTACTCCTCCTACGGCAACCAGATCGGCCTTGCCACTGGCCAGGTCTCCGAGCTCTACCACCCCGGCTACGTGGCCAAGCGCATGGAGATCGGCGCCGTGGTGGGCGCCACGCCCGCGGACCACGTGCGCCGCGAGTGCCCTGCCCCGGGCGACAAGATCGTGCTTCTCGGCGGCCGTACCGGCCGCGACGGCATCGGCGGCGCCACGGGCAGCTCCAAGGCGCACAACGTGGAGTCGCTCGAGAAGGACGGCGCCGAGGTCCAGAAGGGCAACGCACCCACCGAGCGCAAGCTGCAGCGCCTCTTCCGCCGCGGCGACGCGTGCCGCCTCATCAAGCGCTGCAACGACTTTGGCGCCGGCGGCGTCTCGGTTGCCATTGGCGAGCTTGCCGACGGCCTTCTCATCGACCTTGACCGCGTGCCCAAGAAGTACGACGGCCTTGACGGCACCGAGCTTGCCATCTCCGAGTCGCAGGAGCGCATGGCCGTGGCGCTGGCCCCCGAGGACGTGGACGAGTTCCTGGGCTACGCGCGCGAGGAGAACCTCGAGGCCACGGTTGTCGCCGAGGTCACCGAGGAGCCCCGCCTGCGCATGACCTGGCGCGGCAAGACCATCGTAGACGTGAGCCGCCAGTTCCTCTCGTCCAACGGCGCGCCCAAGTCCACCTCGGTGCGCGTCTGCGCACCGCACGAGTACCACCACGAGTGGGCCGGCGACACCTTTGCGCGGAAGATGGTCTCGCTGGTGAGCGACCTCAACGTGGCGTCCAACAAGGGCCTGGCCGAGAGGTTCGACTCCACCATTGGTGCCGCGACCGTGCTCATGCCGTTTGGCGGCAAGACGCAGCTCACACCAGCGCTTGGCATGGCGGCGAAGCTCCCCGTGGACGGCGAGACCACCACGTGCTCGGGCATGGCGTGGGGCTACAACCCCTACCTCATGAGCGAGGACGAGTACACCGGTGCCTACCTGGCCGTTGTTGAGTCCGTCTCCAAGCTCGTGGCCATGGGCTTCGAGCACAAGAACTTCTACCTCACGTTCCAGGAGTACTTCGAGAAGCTCCGCGACGACCCCAAGCGCTGGGGCAGGCCCACGGCCGCACTTCTCGGTGCGCTCATGGCCCAGCTCGACCTGGGCATTGGCTCCATTGGCGGTAAGGACTCCATGTCCGGCTCGTTCGAGGACCTCGACGTGCCGCCCACGCTTGTCTCGTTTGCCACCGGCCTGGGCAAGGTCGACCGCGTGACCTCGCCGGAGTTCAAGCACGCCGACGACCAGGTGATCGTTGTGGTGCCTGAGTACGCCGACGATGGCATCACGCCCACGGCGGAGTCCCTTCTCGCCGCGTTTGACTACGTCGAGAAGCTCATTGGCTCCGGCGTCGCGCGCGCGGTGAGCGCGCCAGGCTACGGCTGCATGGCCGAGGCCATGTTCAAGATGTGCGTGGGCAACTTCATTGGCCTGCGCGTGCGCCCCGAGTTCACCCAGGAGGCACTGCTCAACCCCGCGTACGGCAGCTTTGTGATCGAGCTTGCGCAGGGCGCCAGCCTGCCGGAGGCACCGAAGGGCGTGACCGTTGCGGCGTTTGGCCAGACGCTTGCGGAGTATGCGCTCTACGCCTGCGGCGAGCGTATGTCCATCCTGAACGACCTGCAGAAGCCCTGGGAGAATGCGCTCTCTGGCGTGTATCCGTACCTGGGCAAGGCCGAGGGCCCGGCGTGCGCGCCCATCTCGTTTGATGCCGAGAAGGCCGGCATCACGCCCACGCGCCACACGGCCGGCGCCAGCTTCGCCAAGCCGCGCGTGGTGATCCCCGTCTTCCCGGGCAACAACTGCGAGTACGACTCCGCGCGAGCGTTTGAGCGCGTGGGCGCCGTGCCAAAGACGGTCATCGTGAACAACCTCACGCCGCAGGCGGTCTCCGAGAGCGTCGACGCCATGGTGCGCGCCATTCGCGAGAGCCAGATCGTCTTCATCCCCGGCGGCTTCTCCGGCGGCGACGAGCCCGACGGATCGGCCAAGTTCATCGTGGCATTCTTCCGCAACCCCGCCGTCACCGAGGCGGTGCGCGACCTGCTCCAGGCTCGCGACGGTCTCATGCTGGGCGTCTGCAACGGCTTCCAGGCCCTCATCAAGCTTGGGCTCGTTCCCTACGGCGACATCGTGGACGCGCGCGAGGACTCCCCCACCCTCACCTTCAACCCCATTGGGCGCCACCAGAGCCGCCTCGTGCGCACACGCGTAGCGTCGACCATCTCGCCGTGGCTCTCCAAGTGCAAGGTGGGCGACGTGCACAACATCGCCATTAGCCACGGAGAAGGACGCTTTGTGTGCACCGCCGAGGAGCTGGGGCGCCTCGAGGCGGCGGGACAGATTGCCACGCAGTATGTGAACGCCGACCGGGTGCCGTCCATGAACCTGCGCTCCAACCCCAACGGATCCTTCATGGCGGTTGAGGGCCTCACCTCGCCCGACGGCCGCGTGCTGGGCAAGATGGGCCACACCGAGCGCAGTGGCGCGGGCCTCTACAAGAACGTGCCCGGCAACGCATACCAGCCGCTGTTCGAAGGCGGTGTGAGCTACTTCGCGTAAGCGCAGCCAGAGGGGGTTACCGCAGCCGGCCTCCCCCGATGGTCGAAGAACATCAAGAACACGACCCTCGGGGGAGGCCGGCTGCGGCCCCTCCGGGGGTCGCTTCCTTACCTGCTGACGTGTCTGGCGGAGCTTCCGGAGGCTGCGGGGCTGCGGGGCTCGTTTTAGACATTTTCGAGAGCTTCTCGGCCCCAAAACGTCTAATTTCGGCCCCACAGCCCTGCACGCGCTGTCTGCGAACGACAAGCACGCCGCGTATACTGGTTCGCCGGCTACGCGGGAGGAGCAACATGGCACGAGAAAACGGCACAGAGTTCCACATGGGAGAGCAACAGGCGCGCTTCCTTACGAGCACGTGGGGAGCCCTGCTCGCAGCCGCGTTCTGCTGCCTTCTCTGGGGATCGGCGTTCCCTTGCATCAAGATTGGCTACGCGCTGTTCGACATCGCGGGCACCGACACCGCGTCCCAGATGCTCTTTGCGGGAACGCGCTTCCTTCTTGCCGGGGCGATGGTCATCGTCTTTGTGAGCATTGCCAGAAGACGCCCGCTGGCGCCAAAGCGCACAGACGTAGGCGCCATCTGCCTGCTTGCGCTTTTCCAGACCTTCGGCCAGTACGCCTTCTTCTATCTGGGACTTGCGCATGCTGCGGGAACCACGAGCTCGGTCATCGAGGCGAGCGCCAACTTCTTTGCCATTCTGCTCTCGGCGCTGGCGTTTCGCCAGGAGCGGCTTACCGGCAAAAAGGTAGCGGGTTGCCTGTTGGGATTTGCGGGTGTGGTCCTCATCAATCTTGGTGGGAGCCTAGGCAACTTCTCGTTTTCCTTCTCTCCCGACGGCGAGGGGATGATTCTTCTCAGCGCACTTTGCTCGGCAACGTCATCATGCCTTATCCAGCGGCTCTCAAAACGGCACGACCCGGTGCTGCTCAGTGGGTGGCAGTTTGTGGTGGGCGGACTTGGCCTCATGGCGATGGGTGTGGCAGGCGGCGGAACGCTCTCGCCGACGGGGCCAAGCGCACTGCTCCTTCTCGCATACATGGCGTTTATCTCGGCTGCAGCGTACAGCGTATGGTCGCTCCTGCTCTCTGTGAACTCGGTCTCGCGCATCTCGGTCTATGGGTTCATGAACCCTGTGTTTGGCTTCGTGCTCTCTGCGGTGCTTCTCGGCGAGTACCAGCAGGTTGACCCCGTGCGCTCCATCTGCGCGTTGGTGCTGGTGAGCGCCGGCATTGTGGTAGTCAACCGCGTGGGCGCACGTGCCGGGAGCGCAACGAGCACCCCCGGAAGCGAGAAGCACTAGGGGCCAGCTTCCGAACCCGTACAAACCCTTCCGTTCGCCGGCTCGCAGGCGATTCCCTGGGACTTCTCTACGTATAATTGAGTTACGCAATGCGAAGGGAGTCCCCATGGAACGCCTCGTTAAACGACGCACTGCCCTCGCCCTCCTCGGTATGCCCGCAGCGCTCTCGCTTGGCTCGGTGCTCACGGGCTGTAGCAAGAACGCGCAGGATAGCGCGCTAGCCATCTCTGCCACGGACCTCACTGCAGACGTAAAGGACGCTGCGCTCACGCAAGAGCCCATCGCTAATGCCCTCACAGATCAAACGACAACGCACGCACTCTTTGACTTCACTTCTCGCCTGCTTCAGGGCACCTATCCCACAGACCAGCAGACAAACGTGCTTGTCTCTCCCCTCTCGGCGCTCTTTGCCCTGGCCCTCGCGGAAACCGGTGCCGCAGGCGATACGCTCTCTCAGCTAGAGACCGCAACGGGCATGGATATCGACTCGCTTGCGACCTATCTAGGTGCTTACGCCCGTCGCATCTCTGGCGAGGACCTCTACGATACGCAGCAGAAGGGCGACGTCCTTGCCCTTAAGTGCGCTAACTCCATTTGGCTGAGGTCGTCAGATGACCTCAGCGTCTCGGATGTTTACCTCGCCACCTGCAAAGGCACCCTTAACGCGCAGGCGTTCTCGGCACCGTTCGATTCCACCACCGCCGACGATATCAATACCTGGGTCAGTTCCAAGACTGATGGCATGATTGACCAGCTTGTGGATCGCATCACCGCAGACGATCAGCTCTTTCTCATTAACGCCCTGGCCTTTGACGATGCCTGGCAAGAACCGTATGAGGAAGGAGACGTCCAGGGCGACACCTTCACGACCGAGGAAGGCGACGAGCAGAGCGTTCGCATGATGCACTCGTACGAGACGACCTACCTCGAGAACAACCTTGCAGAGGGCTTCCTGAAGCCCTACAAGAACTACAGCTTTGCCTTTGTCGCGCTACTCCCCAAGCAGGGCGTGCATCTCGCAGACCTCGTGGTGTCGCTAGACGGCACATCCCTGCATGACCTGATTGCGAACCCAATCTCCAACATCGAGGTCTCCGCCGGACTCCCCAAGTTCTCGCTTGATTACCAGACCACGCTCAACGACCAGCTGGCAGCCATGGGCGTTCGCGATGCCTTCGATCCAAAGCTCGCCGACTTCTCGCGCATGGCTACCCTCAAGGACGGCAACATTGCCATAAGCACCGTGCTACAAAAGACCTTCATCGACGTAAACGAGACAGGCACAAAAGCGGCAGCGGTTACCGCAATTGGTGTGTCCTGTTCAACGGTAACGCCTGACGAACCCGAGGTCCGGGAGGTCATCCTAGACCGACCCTTCGTTTACTTCATCATTGACAACATGACCCTAACGCCACTGTTTGCAGGCGTAATGGCAAGCATGGGGTAGGCGCTTGAGCCTCGCCGGCGCGACTCCCACATTGTCCTCGGGAATCACTTGTAGCCCCGGCAAACGAATGAATGAGCAACGTGGCGATCTTCAATTGCATCGAACTCGCCTTCGTTACATGAATTGGTCCGCGATTGCATCGAACTAGCCTTCGTTGCACGCCAATTCTGAGGAAATGCCCGTCTGGCAATTTACTTTGATAGTTTATGCATGGCTCTACCTGCGGATTTTCATGCAGCGCAGCAGACGACTACTCAAGGGGTCCGCGAAATGGCGTGCAACGAAGGGCAGTTCGGCGCACGAAATCCTCTCGATGTGTAACGTAGGGCAGTTCGATGCAGCCATCAGACGAGAATGGCGACTCCGTAACCCAAGGAGAGACACCTCCGCCAGAATAACGTGCAGCTTCGTCACGAAAAGAGGGCGGACCGAAGGCCCGCCCTCTCAAATCCGTTCGTTCGAGTACTCGAACGCCCGAAGCTAAATCCTCGCAACCCCGCTCTTGCGCGCAGCGTCGGCCACGGCTGCAGCAACGGCGGGCGCAACACGCTTGTCGAAGGCACCGGGGATGATGTAGTCCGCCGCACGGTGCTCGTCGTCCACCAGGCCGGCGATAGCGTAGGCAGCGGCCTCCATCATGTCGTCGTTGATGTCGCTCGCACGCACGTCAAGCGCACCGCGGAAGATGCCGGGGAACGCCAGAACGTTGTTGATCTGGTTGGGGAAGTCCGAGCGACCCGTTGCCGCCACGGCCGCGCCGGCTGCCAGCGCCTCGTCGGGCATGATCTCGGGCACGGGGTTCGCGCAGGCAAAGATGATGGGGTCCTTGGCCATCGAGCGCACCATGTCCTGCGAGACCAGGTTGGGCTTGGAGACGCCCACAAAGACGTCCGCACCCTTGAGGGCGTCGGCGAGCGAACCCTGGACCTTCTCGGTGTTGGTCCAGGTGGCAACCTCCTGCTTCACCGGGTTCAGGCCATCGCGGCCCTCGTAGATAGCACCCGTGTGGTCGCAGATGATGATGTCCTTCACGCCCATGCGCTTCATGAGGCGAGCGATGGAGATGCCCGCGGCGCCGGCGCCCGAGAAGACCACCTTGACGTCGCCGAGATCACGACCGGTGAGACGGCACGCGTTGATCAGCGCGGCGCATGTCACGACCGCGGTGCCATGCTGGTCGTCATGGAAGACGGGAATGTCGCAGGTCTCCTTGAGGCGACGCTCGATCTCGAAGCAGCGCGGCGCGGAGATGTCCTCGAGGTTCACGCCGCCAAAGCTGCCGGCGAGCAGCTGCACGGTGCGCACGATCTCATCCACGTCGTTGGAGCGGATGCACAGGGGGAAGGCGTCCACGTCGGCGAAGGTCTTGAAAAGGGCACACTTGCCCTCCATGACGGGCATGCCCGCCTCGGGGCCAATGTTGCCCAGGCCGAGAACCGCGGAGCCATCGGTCACAACGGCAACCAGGTTCCAGCGACGGGTGTACTCGTACGAGAGGCTCGGATCCTTCTGGATCTCCAGGCAGGGAACGGCGACGCCCGGCGTGTAGGCCACGGCAAGCTCCTCCGGCGTGCTGATCTGGGCCCTGCTCACGACCTCGATCTTGCCGTGCCACTCCCTGTGTGCGTCAAGTGCGTGCTGCTTTGCATCGTCAGCCATCTTGGCTCCTTTGACATTCGAGGACACTTACACGACCTGTCTATCTTAAGCCTTCGCGCGGCGTGCCAACTCGACCCCCGCGGCCTATACTCCCAAGAGAAATCACTCGACCAAAGGGGTTGCCATGGCACAGAGCGTCCTCATCAAGGACACCACGCGAGAGGAACGCGAGGAGATCGTGCGCCGCGGGCTGAGCTTCTGCGGCGACGGCTCGTGCGAGCAGTGCAGCGGCTGCTCGATGGGCGTGGGCTCGATCGGCGCCATGTACCAGCCCTACATCGACGGCAAACTCGAGCTGGCAGAGGTCAATATGTTGCACGCCGCAACCACGTTCACGCTGGGCGGCGGGCGAAGCGCGGACGCTGCATCCACCGAGCCGCCAGCGTCCGCATCCAGCACCGAGACGAGCAAAGAATAGTCGAGGCCCCATGCACGCACGCACACCCAAGCACTTTGTCCTCGAGGAGCGCCTCGAGCGCTACGCGGACTTCATCGAGCCTGCACCACAAGACTATGCTGGCCGCTGGGCGGAGGCCTGCTACCCCCTGGGCGGCACCTCCGCAGCAGGCGGAGCGGCGAGCGCCGGGCGCTTTCGCGAGGTCCGCCTTGACTTGGGCTGTGGCAAGGGCGCCTTCACCGTGGAGTCCGCCCGTCGCGAGCCGGACGTGCTCTTCCTCGGCATGGACGGCGAACCGCTCTGCATGGCCTACGCCGGTGGCCTTGCCGCAAAGAGCGGCCTTGAGAACGTCGTCTTCCTCGCCTGGGACGGCCATCGCGTAACCGAGGCCTTCGCCCCCGGCGAGCTCTCGTGCATCTACCTCAACTTCCCCACGCCGTTCCCGCGCAAGCGCCAAGCGCGCCGCCGCCTCACGGATGCCACCTGCCTCATGGAGTACCGCCGCATTCTTGCACCGGACGGCACGCTGCGGCTCAAGACGGACAGCCGCCCCCTCTACCTCTTCACGCTCGAGGAGCTTGCCGCCGCAGGCTATCAGGTGCTCTGGACAAGCGAGGACGCGCGCGCAGACTTCCCCAACGACCCCACAAGCGGCTACGAGGAACGCCTTGCTGCCAACGGCGCCAAGGTCTTCGCGCTGGAGGCGACGCCCGGACCAGAACCCGCGCACTTCTCGCCCACTCCCCAGCGCGGTCTGGTGGAATACCTCCCCCAGGATCTCGAGAAGCTCGACTACGTGCCCCTGGGCATGGAGGCCACAGTGTGGAACATGCGCAACCGCGAGGCAAAGCTCTGGGCAAAGGGCCACAAGGGCAGCGGGACTGCTGGCAGTGGCGAAAAGGCCAACTAACGAGAAACGCGCCGCCCTGCAGCAAGCAAGGCGGCGCAGCTAGAAGTCCGTATCCTTGGCGCCTTTATGCCGTGGGGCTGGCCCAGTGTGCGGCTACGCAGGACTGCGGCGCAGGCACAAAGCCCTCAAAGATCACCGGCGCACCCTCGGCCTCGGAAGCCAGCATGTCTCGCTCGCTGCGAATGGTCCACGTGACCAGCTTGCCGCCGAGAGCCCCGCACACCAGGCGCACCGCGGGCTGCTCGCGGTCGTCAAAGCGGTACGCAATGAAGTCCGGCTTGGTGGCCACGTTGCCGAGAAGCGCGGTTGCCCCCACGCGCAGCGGCAGCGGCAGGGCCTTGGCGCTTGCACCGGCATCCTCCGCGAGAAAGTCCATCGAGAGCTGTCCGCGGATGACCTCGGGGCGGTTGCGGCGCAGCCACACCAGCACGGCGGGATCGAAGCTCTCGATGCAGTAGCGCACGTCAAAGGTGTCCAGGCACTCCATGACGCGGCTGGTGAGAAGGTCAGCGTTCTCGCAGTAGGTCTTGATTTCGATGATGAGCGGCGCGGGCATGGATCCTCTACCGTCCCACTCGAAGATGCGCAGGACCTCGCCAAGCGTGGGAATGCCCTGGTCGGTCCCGTTGAGGCGGTACTCCTCGAGCTGCGGGCGCGTAAGCTCCTCGACGGTACCTTCCTTGCCCGTCACACGCTTGAGGTTGGAGTCGTGGATGACAACCAGGCGGTCGTCCGCGGTGAGGTGCACGTCAAGCTCCACGCCAAAGCCGTACTCGCGGGCGCGCCTAAAGGCGGCAAGCGAGTTCTCGGGGGCGCCAAGGGAGTCGTCGTGGAGGCCGCGGTGTGCATAGCGGTAGCGCGCAAACTCGTTCCAGCGCTCGTCAACCGTCTTGTTGCCCGTACGGGGTGCCATGCCATACACGGCAGCAGCCCCAAGACCTGCGGCAATTCCGGCAGCGAAGAGCGCCGGATGCTTGCGAATGATGCAGTTTGCCATCGACAATCCTCCATCCAGGCGTCGACAACGCCAGGCACGCCGAGCCGGCGGCACGCTAGTCGACGTCGAACGATTCGAGACCTCTTTTCTCGACCAATTTCGAGTCTCCGTGGTGCACGAACAGCATTGTAACGAAGCTTGCGGCAACAAACACCGTGGCGTAGATGAAGAGTGACCGGTAGCTCACGTTGTGCATGAGCCAACCCGCAGCGATGGGCGTGACAGTCTGTGCGGCCATCGAGAAGGTGTAGTAGAGCCCCGTGAACTTGCCTGTGTCGGAGCCCTTGCACATCTCGACCACCATGGGCAGCGAGTTCACGTTGATGCCAGCCCAGCCCATGCCCAGGACGATCATCACCACATAGAGCGCGGGCGAGAAGCCCATGCCGGCAAAGGTCCAGGCAGCGCAAAACGAAAAGCCTCCGCCGAGAAGCACAATGCCGCCCTGGATGGTGCGCTTGCGCCCTACACGACTGGCGATGGCCCCCACGGGAATGTACGAGACAATGGCGCCCACATTGGCCACGATGAGGCAGCGGCTTGCCTCGCCCAGCGCCATGCCCCACTCCGCCTGCGCATACGTGGTAAACCAGGTCTCCATGGCGTTGTAGCCAATAAACCACAGAGCAATGGATGCGAGAAGGAAGCCCAACGAGCGCCTAACCAGCGCGGGGAGCACCTCCTTGCCCGTGGCGGCGTCCTTCTCGACAAGGTTCTCCTCGGGGTGCTTTGCCTCGTATGCCGCGACCTCGGCCTCGAGCTTGGGCTCCTTTACGGTGAGAAACACAACGGCCACCGAGACCACCATGATGGCAGCAACAATCACAAAGAGCGGCAGGTAGTCCACGTGATCGAGGCCGGCAATGCGCCCCTTGTTGTAAAGCACGGAGGCAATTCCCAGGTAGATGATGCCGCCCACGGCACCCATGAGGTTGATTATCGCGTTTGCGGGCGAGCGCAGCGGCTTGGGCGTGCAGTCGGGCATAAGCGCCACGGCAGGGCTGCGGTAGGTGCCCATTGCAACAAGCACAAAGAGCAGAACGCCAATGAACGCGGCGAGAAGGGCACCCGAGCCGTCCGCATAGTACGCGTTGTCGATGATGGGCAGGAAGATCATGCCCACCACGGCAAGCGCCGTTCCCACGAGGATGAAGGGCATGCGACGGCCCAGACGACTGTGGCAGCGGTCCGAGAGCGAGCCAAAGAACGGCAGGAGGAAGAGAGCAAGGACGTTGTCGGCAGCCATGATCATGCCCGAGAAGGTCTCGTCCAGATGGAACGTGTTCGTGAGCATGAGGGGAATCACGCTGTTGTACATCTGCCAGAACGCGCAGATGGAGAAGAACGCAAAGCCGATAAGGACGGTCCTGCGCACGTTGAGTTTCACGGGTGTCCTCCTAACGCCGGTATTGCCGCACATCTTTGATGCTAGCTGGCGAGAGGGACGGAGGTGCCGTCGGCCGCCGGCGGTCTGGCAGGCGGCGCCCCTCTCGCCCGGCGGCGCCCGAAGGGCCCTTTTGTACGGAATCCCTGCGACAACTCACGCTCCGGCGCCATTTTGACGCCGGAGGGCGCGTCTCGTACGGAATCCTGTCTGAAACCCACGTCCCGGCGCTGTTTTCTCGCCCGAGAGAAGATTTTCTCCGCTCTCGTCGGCGCAAGCCCCATCCGCACCGAATCCGCTGTGCGCCGACACCCGCGGGTGATACTGTAGAAACTTGCACACTCAGGCTCCCACCCAGGAGCTCTTAAAGGAAGGCCGTAAACGATGCCCAGAATCACACCAGGAAACAGGCTTTACCTGTACAAGCTTCTCTCGTCCACCCTTGGGACCAACCGCCAGGCACTTCTCTCGCGCGTCGAGGAGGTGCTGCTAGAGGACGGCATTGCGCCGCAGGACCTTGGGCAGGAGGACATTCAATCGCTCATGGAGGCGCTTCCCGAGTTCGTTCGGCTCACCGTCTTCAAAAAGGGACGCGTCTACGCAACGATTGTGCCCAACGAGGAGTACGACGGCTACCTCGAGCGCGCGGGACAGTCTGGCTCTGGCAACGCCGGCGAGAAGGGAAGCAAGAGCAAGCCGTGGAAGCGTCGCAAGGGCTCGCACGACCCCAAGCCGACAAAGCCGCGCCACGTCGAGAAGGCCGAGGCCAAGCCGGAGCCCGCGCCGGAGCCGGAAGCTGCGGCCGAGCCAGAGCCGGCATCCGCGTCGGAGCCGAAGTCTGAAACCATAACCGTGCCGGAAGCCGCGCCGGAGCCGGAGCCCACGCCGACGCCAAAGCCCTCCCCTGCCGACGAGACCCCCAAAGAGCCAAACGAGCCGCAGGTAGAAGCCATAGAGGCCGAAATCCGCGAGCAGCCGGCACCCGAGACGCCCGCCGGCTCTGGCATTAACCTCACCATCACCTATGACCCCTACGAGGACATGGAGGCGGACCTCGCAGCCGCTGCCCAGGCACAGCCCACGGCGCCAACACCGGCTGCAGCCCCGGCGCCCGTCGCTCCGGCACCTACGCCCGTCTCGGCACCTGCACTGGTAGCTGCTCCTGCCCCCGCACCTAGCGCGCAGCCCCTCCCCCACCAGAACCTCCCCGAGCTCTTCTCGGCAGAGGTCCACTGCAAGGACGAGCTTCTCCGTGTGCTCTACCAGAAGCTCCCCATCGACGCCGATGTCACTCGCACGCTCGACGAGGACTGGCGCGTGGCCCGCTCGACCGGGACCCTCTCGGGCACAAGGAGCCGCGTCACGTTCCCGCTCCGCTACCTCCACGAGGATGGCTCCGGCCCGGTCGAGGTCACAATCCGCCGCACGTCACGGCCAACGTCCGGCAAGCAGTGGAGTCTCGCGCTGGTGGATGGCGACGACGGAACCGGTGCGGTTCACGAACAGGTTGGCCTTGAGGGCCTCCCCGCGGCTGACGAGGGCGCGTGGAGCGACCTCTCCGGCGCGTCCCAGCAGGGCACGGGCGCCGCGGCAACAAGCCCACTTCGGGAGTTTGCGCAGTTCGCGGTCATCGGCTCCTGGGAGCGCACCCTGGGGACGCTTGCCACCATGGCAGCGCCTGAGCGCTGGAACTTCCCCGGCGAGGGCGTGGGTGGTCCCTCTCGCTACGGCATCCTGCGCGAGTACCTCACTGTGACCTTCCACCGTGCCGTTGAGCAGGGACGCATTGTCACGGCAACGGACAGCTCACTCGCTGCTTTTAACACGGGGCTGCTCACCCCCTTTGGCGAGGACGTCTACGCAGTCTTCTCGCCCAACGCCGGCGACATACCCTGGAAGCTCGACGGCTTTGCCACCACGGGCTCGGGGGAGTTGGGCGCTCGCCTCGTGGCAACGCTTCCCGAGCTGCCGCAGCCGGCAAGCTACCTCGAGCGCGTCGAGGACGTTGTCTGCCAGCCGGGACACATGCTCATCCTTGACACCGAGGCGCTTCTCGGCGAGAAGGTCGGCCGCCTGCCGCGGGCATTTCTCGCCGAGCAGCTGGCGGGAAGTCCCGAGGCCTCGCGCCTGCTACGAGACGCCATGGACGCCGGCGACGGCCGCCTGGGGCGTACTGCCTGCCGGGAGTTGGCACGCGCCATCAAGGCAGACCCCAACCTCTATCGCCACATGAGCCGCGCGCTCCAGGATGCCACGACCCTCTCGCTGCGCCTTGCACAGGCAAGCTACCGCATGGCGGCACCTGCGTTCGACCCAGCCACGAGCACCATGCGGCTCCTGCTGCCGCTCTGCCTGGTGGACGATGGCGTGGCCGACTGCGCGATGTCGCTTGAGCTCATGCCGTCCGGCGCGTATCGGGGTGCAGCGATCCTCTCGCTGCCACGCGCCTACGCCTGCGCGCGCGTGGTGAGCCGAGACCAGCCCGCATGGCTCTCGCCGGAAATCGTTCTGTAGCCTTGCTCGGGTAGACTGGAACCACAAAGGCAACGAAGGGCAGAACCTAGACTGCGCTGGAGGCATGCATGTCGAAGATCGAAATGAAGACCCCGCTCGTCGAGATGGACGGCGACGAGATGACCCGCATCATCTGGCAGATCATCAAGGATGAGCTTATCTGCCCGTACGTCGATCTTAAGACCGAGTACTATGACCTGGGCCTTAAGCACCGAGACGAGACGGGCGACCAGGTGACCGTCGACTCCGCCGAGGCCACCAAGCGCCTGGGCGTGGCCGTAAAGTGCGCGACCATCACCCCCAACGCGCAGCGCGTGGAGGAGTACCACCTGCACCAGATGTGGAAGAGCCCCAATGGCACCATCCGCTCTATGCTCGACGGCACCATCTTCCGCGCACCCATCGTGGTCAAGGGTATCGAGCCCGTAGTGAAGTGCTGGAAGCGCCCCATCACCATCGCGCGTCACGGGTATGGTGACGTCTACAAGAACGTCGAGTACCGCGTGCCCGGCGCCGGCAAGGCCGAGCTGGTCTTCACCGACGCGGAGGGCCACGAGGAGCGTCGCCTGATTCACGACTTTGATCAGCCAGGCGTGATCCAAGGCATGCACAACGTGGACTCCTCCATCGAGGGGTTCGCGCGCAGCTGCTTCGAGTACGCGCTCTCCACCCATCAGGACCTGTGGTTCGCCTCGAAGGACACCATCTCAAAGATCTACGACCACCGCTTCAAGGACATCTTCGCCGACATGTACGAGGACGAGTACCGCGAGCGCTTTGAGGCAGCGGGCATCACGTACTTCTACACCCTCATCGATGACGCCGTGGCTCGCATCATGAAGAGTGAGGGTGGCTTCATCTGGGCATGCAAGAACTACGACGGCGACGTGATGAGCGACATGCTCTCCTCGGCATTTGGATCGCTTGCCATGATGACCTCGGTGCTGGTGTCGCCCCACGGCCAGTACGAGTACGAGGCGGCACACGGCACCGTGCAGCGCCACTACTACAAGTATCTACGCGGAGAGGAGACCTCGACCAACTCGGTGGCCACAATCTTTGCGTGGACCGGAGCGCTCGCCAAGCGCGGCGAGCTGGATGGAACGCCAGAGCTTGTAGACTTTGCCAAGCGCCTTGAGCGGGCGACCGTCAAGACCATCGAAGACGGCCGCATGACGGGCGACCTCGCACGCATCACCACGCTGGAGAACCCCACCAAGCTCAACACGCATGACTTCATCCTTGCCATTCGCGAGGAGCTTGAGGCTGGCGCATAGGGTCGTATTGCCAAGTGATGCCAGGAGGGAGCGAAGGACAACAGCCTTCGCCCCCTCTTTTTCTCTCTGTCGCATCCGGACGAGTTACCGGACATAGCCTGACATAGGTTTACGGTTGGAATACGCCAACTCCAAGGAATAACGTGCCGTCGAAGTCGCCCACCATCGCTCTTCCCAATGCCCCCTGTCAGCCACGGCATCTACCGTCCAGACGCAGCACCGCAATCGGAGCGCTGCCCACTGGCGAGATCCTTAAAGTTCGTTTGTATCCCAAGAGACGCCCGTCAGCTTCCATGACTTCCAGTCCGCGACTGGCCCGGATACGCTGAATTGGTACATATGCGGAGTGTAGTTTCCATCCCACGTTGGCGCATCGAATGCCCTGACGCGCTTGCTGTCAAAGGTAGACGCAACGTTATAGGCTGGGGTTCCGTACTTGGCAACGAGCGACTGGTCACCGTTGGACGCCTGGTCAATGACGGTTGCAAGAATGTCGGGAGCCCAGACAGGAGTTGCCGCGTCGATGGTCAGCGTGTTGTGCGCCGCTCCGGCAGGCTTAACAAACAAGATGGGAGACGTTGGCCGCTCGATGGGGTTGTCGGTCACAAAATCAATCCTGCCATGGTCGGCGGTCACAATGACCGTGGTGTTGTCATAAACGCCAAGCTCCTTGAGGTCATTCAGATAGGTCGAGACGATCTTGAAGGCACCTAGCGCCTGCTGGTCGTAGGTGGTTTCCCCATCCACATGCTCTGCTTGGGCGTTCATGGTGTAGGGGAAGTGGGCTCCCTGCAAGTGTATGAACCGGAACGAGCCAGCCTCACCATCATTGCTGATTGAAAGCCCCCGCTCATTCAACTGGGCATAGAACGACGGGTCATCGAAGTTATAAGGAACGTCACTGAGGTCATCCGCATCGTCCTTGGGAAGGGCCATTCTCTGATTGAGCTCATCGGTGTAATACCAGAGGAAGGGCTTAAACATCCACGGAAGGTCCCGATACAGCGCAGCCTTGTACAAGACCCGGACTGTGCCCTGCTCGTTGAGGCCGCCCGAGTTGCTGCCAAGAGGATGGACGTTCTTTGCAATCCCAGCAAAGGCATTTGGGTCACCATGGCTAACCGAACCCGAGTCCGAGTAAACGCCAATGTCATAGCCCAAATTCTTGATGTCGCTGAGGTACGTACTCCTACCCACAGAGGATGTAACGTAGTCTTGAAACTCCTCGTCTGCCTGTGGAAGCTGTCCCGTAAGGAGATACGAGCAGCCATACCGCGTGGGGGCAAGAGAGCCAACGGAATTCTGGTACCACGTGAATCCTTCGAAGGAATCGAACATCGACGGATTGTCCGCATACACCTCTTCGAGATACTGCGTGTCGGTCATGTCCAGAACGAGAACCACAACATTGTGTTTGTCCGAGACGTCAAAGAGACCCTGCTCGGTATAGGAGCAATCCTCCTGCTCGGCGACCGGATTCATCGCGGGGCTCACCCAGATGGAGGCAATGGCTGCTGCCTGGACTATGATGAGCACCGCAGCGACCGCAGTGTTTGCCAAGCGAGAGACGTTTGGCTTCTTAACTGCAAGCACAACAGCAAAGACAATTAGCGCCGTCCACACCAAGGCATCCTCAAGCATCGGCAGGTTGTACTGCCCCCAGTCCACAAGGTTGCCGTTCGTACTCGGGAGCGATCCGTTGAGAAACATCGCTTGCAGGTAGCCGCCAAGCGCCGCAGTCACGACAAGAGCAAGCACGACATCAAAGACGCGGCCTCTGAGCACCGATACAACAAGAGTGATGACGGCTGCGACAAGAAGGGCGGCACGTACAAGAACAGGCCATGCAACGTCCAGTCCATACGTCAGATCGGCGGTGTTTCCAGCAAGCAGCTCAAATGGGGCAACGACAAAGTACGTGATGACCAGGGCAACGGAAACCACAAACGCCAACAGAAGCCTCTTGGGCCACTTGATTCTGGCCTCGGTATTGGGTTTGGCGTGCGCTCCACCGGACTTACCAGCAACGGAGGTACCCCTCATTTGCAAACGTGCCGCCGCGTCGGCCGCGGCCTTGCCGGAGGGGTCGATGCGGGAGACCTCGGGCTCGGCCACGCGCCCCGCCCCCTCGTCTATGTGCAGGAGCCTCATGAGCGCCTTGCGGGTGCGCCTGAAGGCCACGCCCAGCACCGCCGAGAGCGCCACCGCCACGGCGGCCAGCGCCTGGATCGTGTAGGTCATGACCGAGGGGTCCACGTACGCGAGGGCGGGCTCTGCCGGAACCAGCACCCACACGGCCACAAGAGCCACACCAAACAGCAAATCGCACAGCGCGAGCATCGGTGCGACCTGACTTATCGTCTTTCTCAGCACGACATTCCTTCCACGTTTCTGCCAGCGCAGCGTCAGTGCCAGATGCGCTTGGCGTCATCGTCGGTGATAATCCATTCGTTTCCGTCAAGGTGCCAGTTGGAGAAGCCCTGCGAGTCGCCAGAAATCTGGTACTCACGCCAGCTGGTGTCAAGCTTGCCGTTGCTCGTGGTCATGAGGTAGTAGCGCAGACGGTCAGCGGGGTCATTGCGGTCCTCGATTGCCTGGTTGAACTCACCGTAGTGGTCAAGGACCTCCTGCGAGGCACCCATGCCCTTGAGCATCGTGGCCTGAAGGTCGTAATGGCTCACGGGCTGCTGCGAAATCTGGCACGGAACCGAGTCTGCCTCGGCAGACTGCGCCGGCTTCACGAAGATGATGGGCGTCGAGACATCGTTAATCTCATCGGGCGTGAGGTACCAGGTGCCGTGGTCAGCGGTGATGACCACCGTGGTGCTGTCGTAGAGCCCCAGGCGCTTGAGCTCGTCGAGGTAGGTGCGAACAATCTTGAACGCCCCCACCATCTGGGACTCCCAGTCGCTGGACTCCGCGACCTTGTTACCGTTGGCATCCATGATGTATGGCCAGTGCGTGCCAATGAGGTGGATGAAGCGGAACGAGGCATCCTCGTTGTTGATGGAAAGCCCGCTCTCCTTGAGCTTCGCGAAGTACGCTGGGTCGTCCATGGCATACGGGGCGAGGTCCGGAGACGTCCCACTCGTGCTGCTTACCATACCCTGGTTGATCTGGTCCGTATAGAACCAGAAGAAGGGCTTGGCAATCCAAGGCATGTCACGATAGCACGCGCACTGATACAGAATGAGAAGCGTACCTTGCCAGTCAAGCGCGTTCTTAGCGACCTCCGATGTGCTCTCGAAGTTCTCGGCACGCTCTCCCAGATACTCGCTCCATCCATCAATCCAGTCTGCGGTGTCGGAGTAGATTCCTGTGGTGTAGCCCTGGGCAGCCACGTCATCAAGGAAGTAGCTGTCTGAGTACATAGACGAGAGGAAATCCGCTGCGTCCTCCCCTACCTGCGGTCGTGAGCCCGTGAGCAGCGAAGGAATGCCATAGCGCGTGGGAATCATCGAACCCGTGCTGTTCTGGTACCAGGTGAAGCCATCCAGACCCTCAAACATGTTTGGGTTGTCGGCATATGCTTTTTTGGCATCGGCGGTGTCTGTCATGTCAAGCACAAAGCACACCACGTTCTTCTTGCCCGACACGTCAAAGAGGCCCTTCTCGGTGATGGAGATGGACTCTGGTTCGGATTCCGCCTTGGTCACGATGCCCACGATGCCCGCAACCTGGACAATGATGAGGGCAGCGCTCAGGGCCGCAGCAGCAGCCCTCTCAATGCGCGGACGCTTGAGCGCAAGCGCCACAAAGGCAACAACGACACCAGCCCACACAAGCAGGCTGACAGTGGTGATGGTGTTGTACTGGGTCCAGTCCACGAGGTTGCCGTCGGCGACGGGCAGGCTCGAGTTCATAAAGAGCACCTGCGCGTAGGCGCCCACGCCAAGGGCCACGATGACGGCGAGAATCACCTCAAAGGCACGACCGCGGAACGCCGAGAGCACAAAGCCGCTGACAACGGCCAGGAGAAGACCAGCCACGACCACGATCTGCCACACCTGGCGGACCCCAAAGAGCAGGCTGTCGGAGCTGCCGGCAACAAGCTCGAGCGGAGCCACCACAAACACCGTGAGGACGAGAAAGACGCAGGCGAGAAGCGCAAGCACGATCCGGCGGCGCCACGGCAGGCCAGCCCGGCGCGGCTCGGCACCACCGCGCGCCTGGCCACCAACGGGAGCCAACGCATCTCGTGCCGCCACGTCGGCCGCGGCCTTGCCGGAGGGGTCGATGCGGGAGACCTCGGGCTCGGCCACGCGCCCCGCCCCCTCGTCTATGTGCAGGAGCCTCATGAGCGCCTTGCGGGTGCGCCTGAAGGCCACGCCCAGCACCGCCGAGAGCGCCACCGCCACGGCGGCCAGCGCCTGGATCGTGTAGGTCATGACCGAGGGGTCCACGTACGCGAGGGCGGGGGTTGCCATCGCCGTGAGCAGGCAGGCGCTTACAAGCACAACCCCCAGAGCATCCCATGCAACGACACATGCCTTGCCCAGCGCTCGGCGCCAGTCGCCCATCCCCAGAGAACGTCTACTCATCCTGCTGACCGCCTATCTCTGCCGCCTCGGCACCAGCCGCGGTAATGTCCTTGCCCTCCTGCTTTGCGAGAATCTCGCCGAGGATGTACTTGCCGGCCGCCTCGCCGCCGTGGCCAAGGTTGTAGATGAAGCCGTCGCGGATCTGACGAATCCTGTCGTTCCAGGACGAGGAGTTCGTGACCATGTCGTCGATGACGTCCTCGAGCTCGGAGAGGTCCTTGGGGTCAAGCGAGCGGCCAATCTGGTTGCGCAGCGTGATGTCGGTGGGCGTAATGCCAACCTGCTCGTAGTCCGGGTTGATGACCTTCATTGGCGTGTCGATGAAGAGCGACGGCTTGAGCGTGGTGAACGAGAACTCCTCGGCAATCGTCGACCAGTCGGTAATCAGCACATCGGACTCGAGGATGGAGCCATGGCCGGAGAAGTCCGCCTCGATCGTGAGCTCGTCGGGGCTCACCTTGGAGTAGCGCTCGACAAGCGCCTCCCAGCGCGGCCGGTAGCGCTTCACGTACTCGGGGTGGGGACGAAGGATCACGTGGTAGCCGTGGCCAAGCAGGCGGCTGAGCATGTCGTCGATGCAGGTGTCGAGGATGTTGTCCGTGTTCCACGAGGGCGCGATGAGGATGATGGGGCGCTCGTGCTTCTCGTGAGGCATCTTCTCGTAGTCTGCCATCTCGCGGTCGAGAAGGTCGTAGCCAATCTCGGGGACCTTCTTCTTCTGCGTGTGGTAGGCCTTCTCCATGGCGCGGATCTCTGCCTTCTGGTGAGGGCCAACGCACATGATGGTGTCGTAGTTGTCGTACTCCTGCTTTGTGCCCGTCATGTGCATCGAGGTCATGTGGTGGCACATGTAGATGTACTCGATGTCCTTGCGGATGTAGGAGCGCTTGATGTAGTACACGTCGAGCGCGCCAAGCGAGGTCACCACGACGTCGGCATCCATCTTCATCATGAGGGTGATGAGACGCTTCTGGTCGAGGAAGTACGGGATGAGGCGCGGCTCGCGCTTGGCGATGTCAAAGACCTGGTCGTTGGGGTCACTCGTAAGGTAGTGGATACGCACGTCGGAGTTGTTGAGCAGCCACTCGATAGCACCCCTAAAGTACTTGTAGAAGCCCGAGCTCTCGGAGTAGAACACCAGGTGCTTGCCGTCCACCTTGAAGAAGCGCTTGTAGTCCGCCTTGGCGCGACGGGCCAGCGGGTCTGGCTGGTACCACTTGCGGTCACCCTTGGTGGCCTCTTCGATGGCGTTGAACTCGTCGCGCGCGGCGTTGAGGTCCTCGTAGTCGATGTAGTCGCGCGGCTTCACGATCACGTTGCACAGCACCTGTACCACAATCGAGAGCAGGTTGGAGCACACCCAGTAGAAGGCCATGCCGCACACCACGTAGAAGCCCAGGAAGAGCGAGAGGGCGATGGAGAGGCCGTTGGTCATGTTCTTCTCGGCGCGGGACTGCTCGCGCTGCAGGGGGTTGATGTGGTTAGACGCCCAGCCCATGATCACGGCCGAGAGGCCCGCGAGCAATGGCATGACGAGCGACGCGCCGCCGTTCTCGATGGGCACAAGGCCAAGAAACTCGGTGCCGGGGGCGCCGGAATCCGTGATGGAATGGATGACGTCGACCAGGCCAAAGAGGATGACCACCTGGATGGCTAGCGGGATGAGCGAGAGCAGGGCATGGTAGTGCTTCTCGTGATAGAGCTCGTTCTGCTTCTCCTCGATGGTCTCGCGGTCGCCATAGTAGCGGCACTTAATGCGGAACAGCTCGGGCATGAGCTGCACCATCACGATGCTGTTCTTCTGGCACCATACCGAGAGCGGCATGAGGATGACCTTGGAGAACAGGGTGAAGAGAAAGATTGCCGCCCACCAACTACCGGTGAGGTCGTAGGCTGGCTGCACGATAAGCGAGAAGAAATTCGCTAGCGCCTCGAACATTATGCAACTCCCAGGGTTTTCAGCTGACATTGGGACCGTGCTACCTTACCACGCGTGAACGCCGCAATTACCTTCTCCTAACATGCTCACGAACCTGCTATGCCGCACGACGCACCGCATGCGCTGCGTTATCCTCATGGCAGGTGGAGGCGCATCGGGAGGGGCACACATGGCTTTGGGCAATACCGTGTTGGTAGGGCAGTCTGGCGGACCAACCGCGGCGATCAACGCGAGCCTGGCGGGCGTGGTTGGCGCCGCGCGCTCAGCCGGTCTTCACACGGTGGGCATGCGCTACGGCATCCAGGGGCTTCTCGACGGCCGCACCGTGGACCTCGATGAGCGCCTAGCGGGTCCTTCCCAGCTCGAGCTTCTCTCGCACACGCCGTCGAGCTACCTGGGAAGCTGCCGATACAAGCTGCCAGACCCCTCCACGGACGAGACGCCCTACCGCACGCTCTTCCAGCGCTTCTCCGAGCTTGGTGCCCGCGCGGTGCTCTACATTGGCGGCAACGACTCCATGGATACCATCGCCAAGCTCTCTCGCTACGGCGAGGCCACGGGCTCAAAGATCCGCTTTGTGGGCGTGCCCAAGACCATCGACAACGACCTCATCCTCACTGATCACACGCCGGGCTACGGCAGCGCAGCCAAGTTCATTGCCGCGACCATGGACGAGCTTACCTGCGACGCCGACGTCTACGACCTCAAGAGCGTTACCTTTGTCGAGATCATGGGCCGCGACGCCGGCTGGCTCGCGGCGTCTGCCGCGCTTGCTGGCGAGGCGGGCGGTCACGCGCCAGACCTGGTGCTCCTTCCCGAGATACCGCTTGACGAGCAGGACCTCCTCCAGAGAATCGCGGGACTTCTCGCCGAGAAGAATACCGTGGTCGTGGCCGTGAGCGAAGGCGGGCGCACGGCAGACGGCACGCTTATCTGCGAGCGCGCGGGCTCCACGGCGCGCGTCGACGCGTTTGGGCACGCGGCCGCGCTCTCGGGCACGAGCCGCTACCTGGCAGACGTTGCCCACCGCGAGCTGGGGTGCAAGACCCGCGCCGTGGAGCTGTGCACCACGCAACGCTGTGCGTCACACCTGGCAAGCCAGACCGACCTCACCGAGGCGGCCGGCCTTGGTGCCCGCGGCATGAACGCAGCCCTGGACGGCGCCTCGGGCGTCATGAGTGCGCTCACGCGCGTGTCCGACGCCCCGTACGAGGTTCGCTACGAGCTGGTCGACGTGAACCGCGTGGCAAACGCCGTGAAGGCTGTACCAGCGGAGATGATCCGCGAGGATGGCATGGGCATAACCGAGGCCTACCTGCGCTACGCCCGTCCGCTCATTGCCGGCGAGCCGTCACTCTCGTTTGTGGGCGGCGTGCCGGCCCACGTGGCACCGCTGGCGTAGCAACGCGGGTGGGACGTCCCCCTTCCCGACCCTTCCGTGGTGCTGTTGAGAAGAAACTGGACGGAATGCCCCACCTGCGGGCCAATTTTCGTCGAAATTGTTCTCAACAGCGCCGGGCGAGACGAGTCTCGCCGTCGGAGCTGACGGCCGGCCCTGCGGTCCGATACACATTCGCCGTACGAATGTGTATCGACCTGCGCGGGTCACAGATTCGGGTGCGAATGTGTGGTGGGGGAAGCTTCCAGAGGTATCTGCTGCAGGCGGGCGGGCGGCAGCAGACACCACCTAGGAGCAACATCGATACGCTGGACTTGTCGCTGCCTAATTGCCACGCTTGCCGAACAATTCGTTCATCCCACCGGCGAAGAGGGCACAATGGTGCAAAGTGCGGAAGTTGGGAACGTCCGCAATCGTGGGTGGAAGGGGCCGCTCACCTACGGAGGGGGTACACGGCAGCATACAGGCACCTTGTGGAAAGCGACCGTCTTGGGGGAGGTTTGTGCAATGCTCAGGAGCGTTTGCGGCGGCGGCCACCAGCCCAAAGAGATTAGTGCCGACAGGTGGGTATCCATGGTGGGCAAGGGGGCTCTCCAGGACTTCCAGGATTGCTTTGTACGAGACTATCGCATTCCGCTTCTCCTCATAGACACGCAGGGCAAGCCTCTGCTTGTCCCCTCGCTCAAGCTTGGCTTTTGCAACTTTGTCCAGTCTAGCATGGCACACGACTGCTCGGGCATCGCAGCGCACGACGTCACTGCAGTTGCCAGCTACTTCCAGAGCAGGAGGGTCTTTGACCCGCTCATGCACACCTGCAACTTTGGCATTACCTCATTTGCGATACCAGTCTTTTTCAACACACGGCTTGTTGCCCTGTGGCGCTGCGACGGCTTTGTCTTTGATGACGCGCCCCACGCCGAGCAGCTCCAGGCAAAGTTCGACCTTCCCGTCATCACGCACGAGGAGCTGAACGACGCCACCTCGTGGCTTGAGTGCACGTGCTGGCTCCTCGACGTCCACCTTAATCCCTCGGCAGACTCCAGAGGGGCCACTCGCATACTCTCGCCCGTTCTCACCCCGCGCGAGAACGAGATTGCCGTCCTGGTGTGCGATGGCCTGAGCAACTCTCAGATTGCCGACCGCCTCTTCCTCAGCGAGAAGACCGTCAAGACGCACATGAGCAGCATCCTTGCCAAGCTTGGCGTGAAGAACCGTGTCCAGCTTATCTGCGAGTACGCAGACACGCTTGATGAGGACAACCGCCAGACTATGGTGGTGTAGCAGCATGAGACCTCCCAAGCTGCTCTTTGTATGCTCAGACGGCAAGGCACGCGAGCGCTACAACATTGTGGAGCAGCCCGCAGTCATCTACTCGACGCACGACTCCCCCGAGGAGCGGCTGGCAACCTTCCGCTCCGGGGCCAATATCTTCACCTTCGAGCCCATTCTCTTCGACCGGCTCTACTACGTGGTGATGCTCCTCGTGCGCGGCAAGCGCATGATGCAGCGCTCCATGTCACTCGACCAGGTGCTTCGCGTTGCCGACAAGCAGATTGTTGGCAACGTCGAGCCCCCCACAAAAATCGAGGGCCCGCACGGCACGCTTGCAAAATCAGACGCCCTGCGCTAGACAGACGTCCTCACGCAGAGCGTCGACCTCGAGCAGCAGTCCCAGGCTATTGTCCACGAGATGGTCAACCTCACGCTTGACCTGGTGCCGCATTATGGCTCCATTGAGGGTGTCCTTGCGTACCTCGGCGACCTCTGGGAGGGCACCACCGCTTGCACGGAGCTTGACCGCGTCTTTGGCAACGAGGGGAAGCGCTTCTCGCTTGACGTTTACCACGCCACAACCGATGGCGCCTGCGCCCTCATGCTCATGTTCTGCGAGGAGATTCTTGACGGCTACACCCCCTCGGAGGCCTTGAGCCGCATTCCGCCGATGGCTCCGTGAACCACGACGAGGTAGAAGCCCTGCGTCGCGTCCTTATCGCAGACGACTTCATGTCCAACATCTTTGGCTAAGCGCACTGCGGGATGCGGCCGAGAGAAACGCCGCATCCCGCGTCCCATGCATTAGAACGGCGTCTCGCTTCCCAGATAGCACTTCACCCCGTGCCCCTGAACCACCTTGCGGAGGCTCTCGAGCTTCTCGGGCGGCGTGGGCTTGTCGTCTGCGAATGCGTACGTCATCGAGAGCTCTTCCCACTTGCTCACGCCAAGCCTGTGGAACGGCAGAATGTTGAGCTCGTTCAAGCCCACCTCCCTCATGAACGCACCAATCTTGTCGAAGTCCTCTTCGGTGTCGTTGAAGCCCCGGATAACCGGCGTGCGCAGGATGAGGCGAGCAGTGCAGTTTGAGCTGGTAAAGGCCCGGATGTCCTGCAGCACCTGCTCGTTGCCTAGACCTGTGTACTCACGGTGCTTCTCGCTATCCATGCTCTTGAGGTCATTGAAGGCAAAGTCCATGTGGCGCATCACGCTAAGGTAGACGTCAGTCGAGGCAGAGGCCTCCGTCTCTATGGCCTTGTGGATGTAGGCCTCGTCGCAGCGCTCCAGAACGGCGAGAAGAAACTCGGGCTGGAACATGGGATCGCCGCCCGAGAAGGTCACGCCGCCATTGCCGGACCAGTAGTGGCGGTCGCGCTCGAGGATGTGCATAATCTGCTCGACCGTGTACTCCTCGGATATCGTGACCAGGGCATCGTCAAAGCAGGCCTTCACGCACTCAAACGTGGTGCAGACGTGACACTTCTCCCAGTCAAACTTCATGGGGTGGTCCGGGTCTTGCGAGTTGTCGCTCACCGCACCGTAGGGGCAGGCCTCAAGGCAGCGCGTGCAGCGCTTATCGGCACGGTTCACGCACTTTGAAGCTCGATAGAGCTTGCCCTGCCGGTTGTAGAAGCTCTCGGGGTTGCAGCACCACCTGCAGCGAAAGGGGCAGCCGGACATGAAGATAAGCGTCCTGCACCCAGGGCCATCATGGACGCTATACGACTGAATGTCGAAGATCCTTCCTTTGAGCTCTCTGTCCCTGTCGCTCAATGGTGCGGAAAGACTCCTCCTCATTGTCTGTCTCCTCTCGTGATGCCAAGCATCGCAGCTTGTGAAAACTGCCCGTTTAGCTCTTGATTATTGGCGAAGGTCACATTTTTGCCGTAGTGCCAAGGTCGCGCCGGAGGACGGATTTCGGGGGACGGGCCTACTACTTTGGTCCCATATACGACCTTTAGTTCTAGTTGACGGCGAGAAGATACAACCGCCAAACACGAGCCAAGACCCATCTCAAATTGCTACCCCTCACACACAATGACGGTTGGCAAGAGGCGGCACAGAGCCGTCACGGTTTTCTATCGAGGAGGTCAGAATGGCACAACTCCATCCGATGAAGCTGACCGAGGTCCTGGCAGAGAGAGGACTCTCACTCGAGAGCCAGGCAAACGGAGAGGCCCCGAAGGAAATCCAAGACCGCGAGGTCAAGAAGGAGCCCACGCCGCGCGCCAACTACCTGCGCAACATTTACTTCGACACGCTGTCATCGCTCGACGTGCAGGAGTCCTACTGGTACACGCGCGCCGCAACCGAGCACGAGGGCGAAGTCCCCATCATGCGCCGCGCCTATGGTCTGAAGAGCGTGTTCCAGCACCTCGACACCCCCATCTGGCCGCATAAGCTGCTCGTTGGCGCCAAGGCCGGCTTCTATCGTGGCTCTGCCCCGCTGCCCTGGCTCACCGAGAGCTTCTTCATGGACAAGGACTCCGACCTCTACAAGGCCGCCCTTGCCACTGGTGCCGAGTCCAGCGCCGAGGTCTCCCACTTTGGCGCCGGCGGCGGCAACGTCACCAAGAGCTTTGGCAACGTAGTCTCCGTGGGCGGCAAGTACGGCGTCCGCCGCGAGATCGTCCCCGCGATGCACCGCCTGGCCTACGCATGGGCCGGCAAGTCCGTCGAGGACGTGGGCCGCAAGTACGAGCAGATGGTGCCCGAGTACAAGATCAAGGAAAACATCATGAAGTCGGTCGTGTCGAACTTCGACTCCGGCTTCACGATCCCGCAGGGCCGCGAGGTCATGAACTACTACTACGTCCTCGAGTACGGCTTTGATGGCCTTATCGACTTCTGCGAGAAGCGCGCGGGCGAGGTTGCCGGCGAGGCCGGCGGCGACGGCATCTCCGGCATGGACCGCCTGTACTACTACAAGGCAATGGCCGAGCTTTGCCGCGGCCTGTCTGCCTGGTTCGACAACTACGGCCGCGAGGCGGACCGCCTGCTCGCCTGCACCGAGGACGAGACCTCCCGCGCCGAGCTCTCCGAGATCTCCGAGCGCATGCACCGCATCTCTCACGAGAAGCCCATGACCTTCAAGGATGCCCTCCAGGCCATCTACCTGCTGCACCTTGCCGAGCTCAACGAGGACGCCATGTCTGGCCTGTCCCCCGGCCGCATCGGTCAGGTCCTCTACCCCTACTTCGAGCAGGACATCGAGGCCGGCCGCCTCACCGAGGCCGAGGCCGAGGAGTGGAACGAGCTCTACCGCGTCAAGATGACCTGCATCGACGCCTTCGCGTGCACCGGCGTCGTGGGCGGCGTCCTCTCTGGCAACACCTTCAACAACGTGTGCATCGGCGGTCTCGACCGCGAGGGCAAGTCTGCCGCCAACCGTCTTGAGATGCTCATCCTCGAGGCCGGCATCAAGTGCCAGACCACCCAGCCCACGCTCTCGCTGCTCTACGACGAGGCCACGCCTGAGGAGTTCCTCCTCAAGTGCATGGAGTGCATCAAGACCGGCGCCGGCTACCCCGCCGTTATGAACAACCGCATCGGCATGGAGTTCATCCAGAACCAGTACCCAGCACGAGGGCATGACCGTCCGCGAGTCCCGCGCTTGGTCCGTGGGCGGCCGCCTCGAGACCTCTCCCGGCACCTGGATGCCTCTGCACCACGGCGGCAAGCTCTATTGGATCCCCGGTGGCTCCGGCCAGCCCACCTCCGTTGGCGTCCACTTCCTGAACAACCCGAAGATCCTCGAGCTTACGCTCAACAACGGCTTCGACAAGCGCACCGGCCTTCAGGTCTTCGAGCCGCACAACCGCAGCTTTGACACGTTCGACGACCTTGTCGACCAGTACAAGAAGTACTACGAGAAGTCCGTCGAGGTTCTCAACAAGTGCATGAACATCCAGCACGACGTCTGGCGCAAGTTCACGCCGTCGATGGTCAACTCGCTGCTCAAGCCCAACTGCCTCGAGCGCGGCCTCGGCATCGCCCAGAAGGGCTATCGCTACAACGCCACGTTCAACATCGAGTGCTGTGGCATGTGCAACCAGATCAACTCCTTCGCGGCCATCAAGAAGCTCGTCTACGATGGCCACAAGTACACGCTTGACCAGCTCAAGGACGCGTTCGACCACAACTTTGGCTACAAGACGTCCAAGGAGGTTGGCTCCGAGTCCCTGAAGGACCAGGAAAAGCGCGACGACGATGACGGCCGTTACGACGAGATCCACGCGGACTGCCTGCGTGCGCCCAAGTACGGCAACGACAAGCCCTACGTCGACGACATGCTCTACGACTGGGAGCAGTGGTTCTGCGAGGACATGCCGCACAAGTTCGAGTCCCTCTACGCCGAGCCTCTCTACGTGTGCCAGATGTCCGTCTCCACGCACGGCCCCGAGGGCGCCGTCACCGGTGCCACCGCTGATGGCCGCCTTGAGGGCACGACGTTCGCCGACGCCTCGATGTCCGCTTACCCCGGCACCGATACCCACGGCCAGTACGCCCTCTTCGAGTCCGCGACGGGCTGGGATCACTCCATGTCGCAGAACTCCCAGATGAACCTCAAGATTCACCCCAGCGCCACCAAGGGCGTCGAGGGCTCCCGCAAGCTCCTGGACCTCACCCGCGCCTACATGCGCAAGGGCGGCTTCCACATCCAGTACAACATCGTGGACTCCCGCGTGCTCAAGAAGGCACAGGCTCATCCCGAGAACTACCGCACCCTGCTCATCCGCGTTGCTGGCTTCACTCAGTACTGGGTCGAGATTGGCAAGCCCATCCAGGACGAGGTCATCGCCCGTACCGAGTACGAGTCCATCTAGTCCAGTCACGCATTCCCACGACCTTCTCGAGAAAGGATTCCCACGATGTGCAAGCACTCTGATTGCGCGAACTACATCCCTATCGACGTGGCCAAGGGCATCTGCCACGCCAACGGTGACATCACCGTCCAGATTGACACGCCCACCTGCCCCAAGTTCACTCCCGGCTTCAAGTGCAAGTTCTGCAGCCACTACCAGGCGGGCGAGCAGAACATGGGAACCTGCACGGGCTTTGAGGACAAGTTCTGGGCATTCGCCGACAACGGCGCCAAGAACTGCGAGAAGTTCGAGCGTGGGGCGGCCGAGAAGGTCGAGGCATAGCCTCTCTCGCGCCACCAATATGCTCCAACCCTAGGGATTGGGCAGTGCCCCGGGGGATCACGGTTCCCCGGGACAGTTTTATACGGAATCTACTCCATTCGCAAAGATAGGTGGTTCCCATGTCTGTTGAACAAGCAACGGTACAGAAGCAGGCGCCAGAGCCCCTCACCACCGAGCAGATCACCAAGGAGACGGCAAAGAAATACGGAACCTGCACCGTAATCGCCGCCTGGCTCGCGGTCTTCTGCCTCTTTGGCTACCGCTCCTCGTTCTCAATCATGCAGTCGTCCCTCATGGAGGGCATGAGCTGGACCTCCACCCAGGCCTCGCTCGGCTACTGCTTCATGATGACCTTCTACGCCATCACCGCGTACTTCTCAGGCGGCCTCATTGACAAGAGGGGCACCCGCCCCTCCTACACGATAGGCGCCATCTGCTGCTTCCTCGGCCTCTTCCTCACGTCCTTCATCCCCGAGGGCGCGAGCTGGTCCTTCCCCGTCTACCTCGTGACCTACGGCATCTTCGCCGGCGTGGGCACGGGCATGCTCTGGGTCTCCTCCACGATCTCGTGCCGCAAGTGGTACGTGGGCACCGAGTACGGCACCAAGTGGGGTCTCGCCTTCATGGGCGCCCCCATGGCGCAGCTCCTTCTCACCATCGTGGTCTCCCCTATCCTCAAGAGCGCTGGCTGGTCCGCCGGCATGAAGGTCCTCTCGGTGATCATGGCCGTCATGCTCCTCATCGCAGCCGCCGTGGCCAAGCCCATGCCCGACAAGGTGGGCGCTCAGCCCTTTGGCTTGGACTCCCTGCCAAAGAAGAAGGACGCTACGGCGAAGCCGGCACACGTTTGGACCGTGGCCGAGGCCTTCAAGACGCGCGCCCTCTGGTGCGACATCTTCGCCTTCATGTTCGCCGTGATGGGCGAGTTCCTCATCTGGTCGCAGATCGTACGCTACTTCACCGTGGACCTCGGCTGGACGCAGCCGTCGCTTCTGGGGATGCCTCTCGCCAACGTGATCTACATGGTCATCGGCCTCGCGGGCATCTTCACCATGCCGCTCACCGGCAAGGCATCGGACGCCCTGGTCAAGCGCATGGGCGTCGAGCGCCCGGCCCGCCGCATCATGCTCGTGGTGTCCCCGCTCTTTGGCATCGCGGGCGTGCTTCTCGCCCTCTCCGGCAGCCTTCCCGTTGTCATTGTGGGCATGATCTTGCTCGCCGTGTACTGGGGCATCGAGCCGGGCGGTGCCGCGGGCTATGCGGGCACCGTCTTTGGCGGCGCGTCCCTCGGCAAGATCTGGGGCCTCGCCACGCTCATCATCATGGGCATCGGGCCGTCGTTCGGCACCTTCATGGGCGCCTTCCTCTTCGACACCTTCCAGTCCTACGTGCCCGCGCTCTACTTTGGCATCGGCGCATACGTGGTATCGACCATCTCGGCACTGCTGCTCCCGGGCAAGGTCGAGGGCGAGTAGGGTCCGTCGCGCGCAAAGGGCAACACTCCCCCAGGGGGTGCCGGCTGAGCCGGCACCCCCTGTATGCAACAATACGAAAAGAATGCCAACTCAAGGGGTGAGACGCATATCTGTTTCCGAGCTTGTCGAAACCGTTCTTGGTCGCGAGGACGAGGACTTTGAGCGGGCCCTCCAGGAGCCAAACCCGCCCTGCGACGCAGCGTCGTTTGGGCTGGTGCTCAACCGCTTCCGGGCGGCGCAGCTTGCCCTGTAGCCCGAGCCGCTCCTCGAGGCCTACCTGCAGGACCTTGAGAACGCCCGAACATGCGAGAAGTCCATCGTCCTCGAGCGCGCGGCCTACCTCTTTGGCACCTCATACCGCCCCGACGCCCACCTCATGCTGCCGCCCAAGTCTTACGAGTTCTGCGAGCGGGTCGACCTCATCTCCAAGCTCTCGCTCATCTGGGAGGTTCGTGCCCGCGAGGTAGTTCCCCGCTTGACTTCTCGCCTGGGCGCGCTTATCTCCGAGGAGGACTGGCCTGGTGCGCCATCGTACGAGTCTTGCCTGCGGGCGGAACTCATGTCCTACTCGCAGCGCACCATAGACGAGTACGGCACATGGGTCTTTGGCTGCTGGGGTGCAGGGAAAACCCCAACTTGCAGACCTACGATGGCGCGGCCATGGAGCTGGGTTTCTCTGGTGCCTACGAGGCAAACTACAAGGGCGCTGTGCTCTAGGACATGTTAGATTACAATCTAATACAAAAGCGTGAGGGAGCTTAGAGGCTGCCGCGCTTCCCAATGTCATGCCACTTCATTCTGGAGAAGCTCCATGCGCATCCCAAAGTACCAGCTCATCGAAGACGAGCTTCGTCACGAGATCCAAAACGGCAAGTTTGGCACGGGAGACCGTTTCTACAGCGAGGCAGAGCTAGTCGCTCGTTACAACGTGAGCTCCATCACTGTTATCCACGCCATACGCGACCTTGTCTCCATGGGTTACCTTGTGCGCTATCAGGGCCGTGGGACCTTTGTCTCGCGCTCGCGCAAGCACAAGCTCGTGGAGTTCACCGATATCGAGATTTTTGCAAACCATTGGGACGACGAGAGGGTCGAGGTGCTTTCCATGGAGGAGAGCTTCAACCCTGTGATGCGCGCAAGGCTTGGTCTTTCCGAGGAAGAGAGCTACTACACGTTCGAACGAGTGCGGCGAATCAACGACGAGGCCTTTCTCGTTATAGAGTCCCACATTCCGTCGCGCTTTGTCATCCCCAGCCGCGGCAAGGACTACTACACCTCTATCTACAGGCGCTTTCGCGAGGACTTTGGGTTGCACCTCGACGACGAGCATTTTATCGAGCAGGACAGCATTGTCTTTCCAGCTCCCGACCACGCCACCAAACTTCTTGGGCTCCAAGGGAATGTCCCCTGCGTGCGTCAGGAGAAGCTCACAACGCTCTCGGACGGCCAGGTGGCAGAGCACGCCTTGAGCTACAAGCGTTGGGATTACTTCAAGATAGAGTTTGAGACCCGAGATGGCGTGTTTACCCAAAGCTAGTAGGCAAGCTCCTTTTCGGCGCCCTCCGCAAGGCGACGGTACTCTCGGGCCTTCTCACGATCTCCCGCATTGGCGTATTGCTTGGAGAGCAAGAAGCACAGCTTTGCCTTTTGCTCGGGAACTGCCTTCTCAAGCAAGGACTCCATCTGCGCAATGTAGCCATGCTCACCCGAAAAGACGATCGCGTAGGTTAGGCGGCAGTCTGCCACAAGCTCACGGTTGCCACAAGCTGCTATCTCATCGAGCATCTCCTTGCTCTTGGCGCCTTTCCCCTGTCGAACGTAATAATTAAACGCCCTTGTCACAGCCATGAGCCGATGGCGCTTTGAAAGCCTCAAGCCCAGCAGCGTGTCAAGCGTGAACAAGGCCGCCTTGTCGTCCCTTTTGGCCTCGTACACGGTAAAGCGCTGAAGATACTGCTGGTAGGTTGGCTGAAGAATGCGCGAGACGGGCTTGTTGAGCAGCTCTATGCATTCGTCGTAGCGATTTGTGGCATACAGCGCCTGAAGCTTGGCATCGATAACGCGCTTGGCGATTTCACGAGCCAGTATGTAGAGCACAACCACTACGATGGTTACAGCGCCTAAAGGATGCATGTGTTTGCCTCCTGGATGAGTGTCGTGCTTCCAAAAGCAGACGGCGCGGCCCCGACAGGCGTTAGGGACCTGTCGGGGCCAAAGCCCGGGGACGCAGATTTGCGTGAGGGAGACACGTCCCCGGGCATCCCCTAGGAAGGGGATAGCTCTACCTAACCCTTGGCGATAATCCCAAGAGCGCCGAGCGCGATGGAGAGGAACAGGACGATAAAGATTGCCTTGGTCGAGGTCATGCCCTTCTTGCCAAGCAGCCAGTACACAAAGCCAACGAGGCAGGCGGGAACGAGCCTAGGCATGATCATGTTAAAGATGTTCTGGAAGTTGACGGTTACGCCACCGATGTCAGGCACCCAGGCAAACGTGATGTTCACGTTGGTTGCCACAAGCGCACCAACCATGAAGACGCCCATGACGGCAGCGGCGTCGGTGATGGCGTTGAGCTTGTCGCTCATCGTGGTGACGAGCTTCATGCCCTGCTCATAGGCGATGTGGGTCTGCTTGCAGCGGAACCAGTCAACCACGATGTTGGCAATAACCCAGATCAGGATGCCAAGGGGGTTGCCCTGAATGGCCATGTTGGCCGCAAGCGCACCAAAGATGGTGGGAAGAAGCGAGCCAAAAATGGAGTCGCCAATGGAGGCGAAGGGACCCATGAGGCCCGTCTTGAGGCTTGCCACAACCTCGGAGCTCTCGACACCATCTTGCTCCTCGATAGCGAGGTCGATACCAGTAATGATGGTGTTCAGGAAGTTGGAGGTGTTGAAGAACGGACCGCAGTGGAGCTTGGCCATCTGCTTGAGCTCGGGAGTGCCGTCCCCATAAATCTTGCGCAGCTGGGGCAGGATAATCCAGAGGTAGCCGGTGTGCTGCATGCGCTCGTAGTTCCAGCCCACCTGGAAGGCAGCGAGGTTTCTCCTGTTGATCTGGGCAAAGTCCTCAGGCTGAAGCTTGTAGCCGGTGGTGCCGTTGGGCAGCTTCTTAGAGCTCGTCATCGTCATCACCATCCTGAGCGGCAGCGGCAACGGCCGGGCGTGCCTGATTGTTGTTGTAGTAAAGAATCGAAACGGCAAGGCCGATGACGGCAATCGTCAGCATGGAAAGCGAGTTGTACATGCCGCTGGGCACGCCCTCGAGACCGGCTGCGGTGCCAAGGGCGGCAACGTCGCCACCGAGCGTACCAATGTTGGCAAACGCGGTTCCAAACAGGGCGGTGATGGCAAAGCCGAGGAGCAGGAAGGCGGTATGCTTCTTGACCGGCAGGTAACGCAGAAGAATAGCAAAGCCCACTGCAGGAAGAGCGCCGCCAGCAACGGTGAGGCCCCTACCAATCCAAGCAAGGTCGCCATTGAGGGCCGAGGTGATGGAGGCCACGAGCTCGCCGCCAAAGGCAAGGGCGAGAAAAACGGGCAGCGCGCGCGAGAGCGACCAAGAAAGGCCACCGAGCAGATAGTGACGGTTGTAGGCGCTCCAGTCCATCTTCTCAACGTCGGCGTCGCAGCGGTGACCCCAGAAGGTGTTGGCAAAGCGGCCAAGGATGTCGGTGTAGACCATCAGCGCGGCCACGGGTACGGCGATAAGGCCAATGGCCTGCTCGGGATCCATGCCCTGCGACACGGCAAACGCCGTGGCAAGGACGGTGCCGGAGTTTGCGTCAATACGAGAGGCGCCGCCAAAGGTTCCAACTCCCAAAACGGTGAGCTGCATCATACCACCAATATAGAGGCCGGTCTTTAGGTCGCCCATGACCAGACCGGCAATGAGGCCGGCGAAGACCGCCTGGCCTGCAGAGGTGTACGGGCCGAGCTCGTCAAGAATTTGGTATGCAGCATAAAGCGTGAGCAGCAAGATCTGCCACCATTGAATCATGGTTACATCCTCCGTTCTTTTACAAAGCGTGTTTCTACGTTGTTCCACATTCCATCAAGCAACCTCGGTCTCCCGCTCGAGGTGTAGCTTAGAGCTAGGCGTTAGACCTCAAAGTCCTCCGCCGGGTTGGAAGGCGCCATCTGCATGAAGAGGTGCACGGTGCCGAGCGACTCGATCTCTTGGAACGCGGCGATGTCGCCCGCATCCATGCCGATGTTGCGCCCAATGCGCTTGACCTCGTCGGTTGCGGTCATGTTGCCAACGTTGATCTCGGTGAGCTCGACGCCGGCGCGAATGAGGCGAAGCAGGGTCTCCGGCTTCTTGGCCACGATGAAGAGACGCTGTGCATCGTACTTGCCAGCCTTGATGTTTTCTGCCGCCTTCTCGACAGGCAGCACCGAGAGCTTGCAGCTTGCAGGGGTTGCCATGCGAAGCACCTGCTTTTGCGTGGCGTCCTGGCTTACTTCGTCATCGACAACCATGAAGCGGGTAACCTGCTCGGTGTTGGCCCAGAGGTTTGCCACCTGCCCGTGGATGAGACGAAAGTCAATACGAACTCCAACAATCATGCTCCCTCATCTTCCTTTCTCTCTAAAGGACATATCACTTTCGGACGTATCGCTGGGTCGGAACGCAGGGAGATACGGTCCTCGAGGTGCCCCTCGGTTTCGAACACAACAATGCTGTTCTCGCCCGCACGCAGGAGTCCCTCGGGAACGTAGAGGGACATGATTGGCCCCTCATCCCAAAAGCGCCCGACACTAGTGCCGTTCACAAAGACGACCCCCTTGCCAAAGCCCGTGAGGTCCACATAGGTGGGGGCGGGTGTCGTCATGGAGAAGTCATAGCGCGAGAAGGTCGGGGCGTCGTCATGGACCCCCGCCTCCCAGTCAATGGCGGAGATGTCATCGAACGACAGGCAATACTGGTCCCAACCAGTTACAAAGTGGAGGTCAACGCATACGCCAGTGCGGATGCCCTTGCGCTGGGTGTCAGCGAGAAGCTTGTGACCGTAGTTCACGCGACCCATGTTCTCCACCAGGACGTCGAGACGCGCCACAGGTGCGGGGAGTTCGGCGCGAATGTCCTGCCCAATCTCCTCCTGGTACTGCGTCCCCACCAGATGCTCGTCGACGAACACCTGCGCGCGGTCGCGCGCGTCGATGACGCGCAGACGCTCGGGCTCACTGGCATCACGCTCGATTGAGGTACGGTAGAGGGTGTATCCATACGATTGGCCGAGGTCCTCCATCGTCTTGGGGAACTGCGAGCTCTGCGGCGTCGCAAGGGCATTGAGCGTCTCGAAGAGCCCCACGCGCGCGGCAAGCGGAATGTTGGAGAGGCTTATCGCCGCCTGGGTTATGGGCACGCCCTGCTCGATATCCGGAAAGAGGCGGTGCACCATGTCGCGGAGGGCGAAGTACTTCTCAGTTGGGTTGCCGGCCTCGTCGAGAGGGGCGTCGTAGTCGTACGAGCTCACCTGGTGCAGATCGTGGGTGTGCCGTGCCGAGCAGCCATTCATGAAGCCAAAGTTGGTGCCGCCGCGAAACATATAGAGACAGACGCTGCCCTTCTGGAGGGCCTCCCCCACGCTCTCGGCGAGCTCGCGCGGGTCGCGGCGCACCGGCTCCTCGCCCCAGTGCGCAAACCAGCCGTCCCAGAACTCCATGCACATGAGGGGCCACGTCTTGCCGTGCTCCTGGTGGAATGCGTGAAGCTGCGCAAAGTTCTCGCCGGCCTTCGAACCAAAGTTGCCCGTTGCCAGGATATCGTCGTCGATAAGCGAGCCTGCGCGCAGGCAGGCGCGCCACGGTCCGTCCGAGGTACACAGGGGCACGTCCACCCCGCGCTCGACCATGAGGTCGCGGAGCGCGCGCAAGTAGTCCTTGTCCTCGCAGTAGGAACCGTACTCGTTCTCCACCTGCATCATGATGATGTTGCCGCCGTGGGTCACCTGGCGCTCGACAAGGATGGGCATGAGCTTGTCGTAGTACGAGGCCACGCGCTCGAGGAAGCGTGGGTCTGCCGAGCGCGGGCGCATCTTCCGGTCGCGCAGCAACCATGACGGCATGCCGCCAAACTCCCACTCGGCGCAGATAAAGGGAGAAGGACGCACGATTGCCCAGAGGCCCAGCTCGGCAGCCGTGTCGAGGAACCGCGCCACGTCGAGGCCACCCGTGAAGTCAAACGTTTGCGGGATGGGCTCGTGAGCATTCCAGGGGACGTAGGTCTCGACCGTGTTGAAGCCCAAGGCCTTGAGGTTATGGAGGGTGCGATGCCAGTCATCGGGATGAATCCGGAAGTAATGGATGGCGCCGCCCATAATCTTGAAGGGTGCCCCGTCGAGAAGGAACTCCTCCCTCACTTCGAACATGTGCTCCCTCTGACTCACCATCCACCATCCCTTTGGCCTTTATCATGCCTACCTGCGGCTTTTTTGCACGCAAGCCGTTCTGGGAACCATTGGCCTGCCCGTGGCGCCCCACGTCACGCATGACTTCAGCTACTCTGACCGCAACTCTTAATCGCTTAATATATTGAGTATATATTTATTGGATGGAATATGGAAGGAGCATGCAGGATATTTGTACCTATGGGTGAACGGTCTATATTCTCCCATGAACGGTATCTGAAGGGTACAGACAGCGTTTCTCGCACACGTGCGCCCCTCTCGGTTACGTGCCGAGAGGGGCGTTGTGACGCAAGGTTGTGATGCGTACCGCGCGAAGGGCGCTAGAGCGCCGCGCGGTAAATCTCAACGATGTCGTCGGCCGTGAGGGGCACGAAGCTGCCCTTGCTGCCAGCAGCGGCCTTCTCGGCCATCACGCGGAAGTTCTTCTCGTCATCGATGCCAACGGCACGCAGGTTGGCCGGCATGCCCATGGTCACAAAGAAGAACTCGCGCGTCTTTGCGATGGCGTCGCGCGCGAGGGACATGTCGTCGGTGCCCTGGAGGCCCCACACGTTGCGGCCGTACGTTGCGAACATGGGCGCGGTCTTGACGGATAGTACGTGCTCCATCCACGCGGGCGTGAGGATGGCCAGCCCCTCACCGTGGGTGATGTCGTAGAACGCCGAGAGCTCGTGTTCCATGGGGTGCACGCACCAGGCGTTGGCGGCACCGGCCTCGACCAGGCCGTTGATCGCATGGGAGGCTGCCCACATGAGGTTGGCGCGGGCCTCGTAGTTGTCCGGCTCCTCGAGCGCAATGGGCCCGTAGTGGATCATCGTACGGAGAAGCCCCTCGGCCATGCGCTGCTGGACATAGGCACCCGGCTCCATGGTGAAGTAGTTCTCGAAGGTATGGCTCATCATGTCTGCCGTACCCGCAGCCGTCTGGCGACACGAGACGGTGAAGGTGTACGTGGGGTCGAGCACGGACATCGTGGGCTTCATGCACTCCGCGCCAGTGCCCCACTTCTCGTTCTTGTCCATGTCCGAGATCACGGCGAACGGGTCCATCTCGGAGCCGGTCGCGGAGAGCGTGAGCACCGAGAAGATGGGGAGCGCGGCGGTGATCTTCTCGGGATGAATCACCAGGTTCCAAGGATCGCCGTCATAGCGGGCACCGGCTGCGACCACCTTGGCGCAGTCGATTGTGGAGCCGCCGCCAATGGCGAGAACCATGTCGACGCCCGTGGCCTTGCACGTCTCGACGCCGCGGCGAACGGTCTGGATGCGGGGGTTGGGCTCTACGCCCGAGAGCTCCTCTACCTTGACACCGACCTGGCCGAGAATGCGAAGCGCCTCGTCGTAGATGCCGTTGCGCTTGATGGAGCCGCTACCATAGCAGAGCAGGGCCTTCTTGCCGTACTGGGCAAGCTCGGCAAGGTGCGAGATCTGGCCCTTGCCAAAGTGGATGGTGGTGGGAATGTGGAACGTGAAGTTGTACATGCTGCTTCCCTTCTCGTACCGGTAGGCGCTCAACTGCAGGCGTCGCGTTGGTCCCATGGTAGCGCGTGTGGAACGGTGGTAGTGGTTCTCGCCGGTACGCAGCTTGCCCCGTTCCCCCTCGCCGCACGCCTTCCAGAAGCCGAATTATTGCGCGAAATTGTTTGATATTCGGTTTTCAACTGGGATAACATCAGCAATGCCAGGAATATCGCGCAATAATTCTGTCAAACAGGCTGGAGAGGCCCATGAACCTCACACTCGATCGCCTTAGCGCACTCGCGGCCATTAGGTCCATTCGTTGTGGCACCGCGCCCGGTGTACAAAATGGTCTCACGTCGCTGAGAAGAACCGGCATCGCCGCCCCGGAGCTCCCGGAGGGCCGAAAGCGGTGGAGCGCAAGCTGCATCGACCTTTCCGAACTAGGACTCGGGCGCGACGTGCGGATAAACCACCCCGTGGAGGTCGCCGTGCCAAGCGAACGCGACCGCATCCGCTCCAAGGCCTTCTCGTCAATTCTTCACACAGCCTTTCTCCCCAAAAACGCCTACATGGACGCAGGAAACGGCCTTCGCGTTGCCTCACCCGAGCTCGTCTTTGTGGAGATGGGCGCCGTGATGCGACCCGAGGTCCAGGCACTTCTCGGCTACGAGCTCACGGGGAGCTTCTCGAGAAGCCCCCTTGACCCTCGCAGCGGCGCCATTGCTTACGGCATTCCCCCCGCAACAAGCGTCGAGAAGATCGAGCGGTTCCTCTCGAAGTGCGATGGCAATGCAGGCGTTGCTCAATCCAGGCACGTCATTGAGTATGTGGCCAACAATGCTTGGTCCCCCGCGGAAGCCGTTATCGCAGCGCTCATCGCCCTGCCTCTCGAGTACCTGGGATACGGCATGGGACGCCTGGTGCTCAACGTCCGTCAGACCGCAGCCGACGAGCTGGCCCGCGCTGGTGCCCACAGCTCGCGCGTGCCGGACATTCTCGTCCCTGGAACATGCGTGGGCATCAATTACGATAGCTTCTACCACCTTGACCTGGACGGCGTCGTCGACGCAGCGCGAGCGTGCGCCCTGGCCCCAACCGACGAGACGGCCGCCGCCGCTCTTGAGGACGCCCGTAGATCGGTGCGCGAGAAGGTCCTTGATGACCTGTGCCGAAACAGAGAACTTGCAGCCCAGGGGCTTGTGGTTCTACCCGCTACGAGCGAGGACCTCTATCGGAAGGGCGGATTCGACGGGTTGATGCTCGAGGTGTTTCGAACGATTGAGCTGCTATCTGGCAGGGACATGGCAGAAAGTCGGCGCGCGCTGGCGTCGCGAGCCGTATGTGAGCGAAGGCAAACGCTCATCTGGTCGCTTCTCGCCTGGGAACAAGGGCGCAGCTATGCGCGCAAGCAGGTCGAACGCGAGCAACGCGGGCTCCAAAGAATCAAGGATCCCCAGATTGTCGAGGTGGACATGGTCATATAAGGGCCGGTCGCCGAGAGAAGCTAGACGACCTAGCGCCTTGGCCGCCTGGCGACTTGCCGCCAAGCACCTTGGCGGTCGCGCACAATGCACATGCATTGGCAATTATTGCGCGATTTTCCGAGCTGATTATTTCTTATCTGGGATGATGCCGTTCTCGCCAGAAATATCGTTCAATAATTGGAAGCCGACGGGTCCGGTTGGGGTAGGCTGCGGGTCCGATCGGGAGCTGACAGGCCCGCCGCCTGGGTCCGCTGCTGCACGCATAACGCTCACGGGGTCATTCGGGCAAGCGGGCATGAACGCCGCGCACGTTGCGTAGACTGTTCTCATCTGCACAGTTTGGCGACCCAGCAAGCGGGAGGCAGCATGAGCGAGATTGGCTTCCACATCAAGGAGGCGGGCGAGCTCTCGGACGACGAGTTCAACGCCCTGCGCCGTCACTACCTTGTGTACGCATGGGCCGAGAGGGACGAGCACCGCAACCTACACAAGGACCTTGACGCCATATACACCGAGATAGACGGGCTTGTCGCCCGAGGCGGGCTGCTGCCAATCGTGAACTCGCTCAACACGTGCGGGCGTATCGTGATCTTCTCGACGGAGTCCTCAACGCTGTCGCTACGCGAGTTCCAACAGGCCATGCTTGTGGAGGACAAGACCGTCCACCTGGTGCCCGAGGACTCTCCCAGCACCGCGATGCTTGACACCCTCACCCCCAACGACCTGCTCATTGTTGTGACCACGTCGAATGGCTTCGCCCGCAGGCAGCGTGCGGTCATCGAGCGGTGCCACGCCTACAAGGTCATTGTGACGGCAAGCGAGGACCCGGCGCTGCACGCCATCTTCGACGACGTGCTGGCCTTTGGCAAAGACGCGGACGAGGGCTCGTCACTCCACCGCATCTATGCAACGTTTGGGGTCACGTACTTCTTCGACAGGCTGTTTGCCCAGTACGCGCGCGCGTTTGACCCGCTGTTGTAGTCGCTACCTAGCGTGCAGCGCCCTGGTTGCCGGATGACTTGCGCGCGCGAGAAGAGCGCTTGGTGCCGGTTGAGGGCTTCTTTGCACCCGCGGAGGCCTTCTTGGCCGTAGCAGGCTTCTTTCTTGTTGCCGGCTTCTTCGCGGGTGCCGTGGTCTTCTTGGCCGGAGCGGCCGGCTTCTTGGCCGGAGCCGCAGTTGCCGGCTCCTTTTCCGACGCCTCGTCGAGCACCGCCTGCAGCCGAGCCTTTGCCTCCGCCTCGCGCGCACGCGCGACCTCAACGGCCTCCTCGGCCCGCGCGACCTCGTCCTCAGCCGCGGCCTGCTCGGACCTTGCGCTAGAGACAGCGGCCTCGGCCTCGCCGGCAATCCACTGCGCCGAGGAGAGCTCTGCAGCGGCCTTATCGGCCTCTACCTGGGCTTCGTTGCCTTTGCGGATGGCATCCTCAAGCAGTGCGGCAATACGGTCCTTCTCGGCCCACGCATCGCGCGCGGCAGCAGCAAGGCGCTCGGCCTCCTTGGCGTGCTCGGCAACGGACTGCTGCTCGGCCTTGGTGCGCTCCTCAGCCGCAGCCAGCGCGTCGTGCATCTGGGCAAGACGCTCCTTTGCCTGCTCGAGCCGCTCCCCCGTGCCCGCAACGTCCGCGCTGGCACTCTGCGCGGCTGCCCGCGCATCTCCCACAACGGACGCCGCGTGCCTGCGCTGCAGGCCACCCTCCTCGAGCAGGCACGGAAGCAGCTGCCTTGCCTCCTCCTGCCACCAGTTCCAGCTGTGGTCAACGTCGGCGCCCCAGTACTCAAACGTTGCGCCAACACCAGCGGCCTCAAGCTCGCCCTGGAGCGTCCGCTGGGTCTGGCCGCCCTCCTCGCCGGCGCCCGTCCCGCACACAAAAGCCAGTTGTAGTCCAGACAGGGCCTTTACCAGCAGTGGGTTGTCACCAAGCCCGCGCACCAGATCCACGGGCGAGAAGGCCCTCCAGGCGTCGGACATGGCGTCCCCCACAACCCACGCGGCGTCGTAGGTGCCCGAAAGCGCGAGAAGCCCACCGTAGAGGCTGGGCTTGCGAAGCATGGCGATGGTCGCGTTGAGCGCGCCCAGGCCCGCTCCGACAACAATGGGCGCGCCGGCATCGGGCGCCTTGTTGCGCACAAGCTGGGCAAGTTCGTTCTCGACCAGGTCAAAGTACCCGCCAAGGCTTGTTAGACGGTAGTCCGCTGGGGCATAGCCCGCATACCAGCTGGCATCGTCGGCGGAGTCAACGCAGAAGAGCCGCACGCGCCCGGCGTCGATAAGCCCCGCCAGCGCGTCGACCATGCCGCCTTCCCCCCAGCTCGCGCACGAGGAGTCGCCCTCGGGAAACGCGATGACCGGCCGACCGGCCGTGCCATACTGCGTCACGTCAAAGTCCCCGTCGACACCCTCACGGTGCAGGGTGAAGTCCTTGGTCTCCATGTTGCCTCCGTCTCGAGTTCCCAATGCGTCTATTGTGCGCCATTGCTCCGGCCTTCTTCCCGAGCGGGAAGAGAGAGCGAGAAGACCTCGCGAACGGGGCGGAAAGGAGCGCGCGCTGCGTCCTTGTCGGCTACTTCCCCTCGCGCAGTTCGGGGAGCACCTTGCCCGTCGTGCGCACGAACTCGCTCAGGTACTTGTTGACCTCGGCGATCTCCACGCCTGGGTAGTCCCCCACGAGCCAGGAACGGTAGGTCTGCAGCACGCCGCCGGCAATGTAGTCAGTAAGCATGGCGCAGGCCTTCTTCTCCTGCTGCGTGTTCACGGGAATGCGCTGCTGCACCCACTCGCGGAAGCGGGACTCGAGCGCAAAGACGAAGGACTCGATGCTTCTCGACTCAACCAGCTTGCGCGTAAGCTCCCGGTTCTGGTCGAGATACTCTCCCACCTGCGTGAGCACGGGCAGGGGGTCCTCAAGAAAGCCGCTCTCCACCGCCTGCGAGAGAAACTCCGAGATGGTGTCTGCAGTGTCTGCCATCACGGACCTCATGAGGTCGTCCACGTTATCGAAGTGCGCGTAGAACGTGCCGCGGTTGAGGTCTGCCTTACGGGCAACATCGGAGACCGTGATGCTCTCGTAGGGCTTCTCGGCCAGCAACTCCATGAACGCCTCCTTGAGCAGGCGTCTGGAGCGCTGCGCGTTCCTGTTCATGCCCTTCTCTGCCATATGTGCTCCCTCCAAGCGCAACAAATGACATTGTTAGTGTACAAGTCCGAACGAAATATGGCCGGCTTTGGCCCGAAGTTCTTCTGTGCACGCACACCAATTGAAGCCTGGAAGAAAATCACCACATGTTAGACAACGTACATGTGAGTAACATATACCCAGAGGAAGCGACAAGCGGATGAGAATGTTTTCTTCACGTGTGCTCTGCCGCAACGCTCCACCGCAAGAAGCAAGCCGAATGAAATCAGCCCTCCGGCGTCAATTGGCGCCGGAGGGCACGCTGTTGAGCAAATCCTGTCGACAAGGCCCCTTCGGGCGCCCGTTTTGCGCCAACGGCGAGAAAACCGTCAGCACCGCTGCAGAAAATCACAGCTCCGGTGCCTCATGAGACAAAGGGACTGTCCCTTTGTCTCATTTGGGGAGCTTGCCCTCGTCCTGGGCGCGGCGAATGGCCATCTCCATGTGCGCCAGCATGGGGCCGGAAGACGACGTATCCGGCAGGGGCTCACCGTGGAAGGAGTTGTCAAACAGCACGCTCATCACGTCGTCGAGTGGGCTCTTGTAGCCGTCGTCTGCGGCCTTGAGGCCCTGCACGCTGTAGCCCGAGGCCTCAAGCGCAAACGCAATCACGCTTGTCTCGACGCCCAGGTCCGCTGCAACCTCGGGCAGGGTCTTCTCGGCGTCAACGTCCTCGATGCCCATCTCGGCAAGAAGGCCGGGAAGGTCCGGGTACTGCGCAATGAGCTTGCCCGCCGGCAGCCCAAGGTCGATGACGTTCTTCTCGTCCGCCACGATTGCCCCCTAGACCAGCTTGCCGTTGCAGTGGTCGACCATGTGCTGCACCATCTGGGCCTCCCAGCCGGTGAGGTCGCGACGGCGTGACACAAACTTGCCGTCGACCAGCTCATCGTAGGAGACCTTGACCTTGCCGTAGCGGGTGACCTTGGAAGGCTCGTCGTGCGAGAGACACCCCTCGACGGTGCGCGTGGCGTTGAGACCCATCATGATGCGGGGGTTGTAGAGCACGTGGGCGTTACCGTTGTCGTCGAGGTAGACCGCCACGGCCTTGGTCTCGCCGATCTGGTTGGCCGCCAGGCAGGCGCCGTCCTCGACGGAACGGAGGGTGTCGATGAGGTCCTGTGCCAGGGGCGCGTCCTCGGGCGTGGCGCGCTGGCACTTCTTGGAGAGGATGGCGTCGTCCTTGCAGAGCTCGCGAATCATGTACGTTCCTTTCGGGAGGGCCGCTAGCCGTCTGAGCAGCCGCAGCCATTTTCAAGCAGGCCATATCTTAACGCCTTGCGCCGCCTGGCGAGAAGCCCGTGGCATGGGACTGGATGCAAGGTGCAAATTTCGATCGTTTAGAGGCAGCTAACCAATCGAAAAATGCAGGACATCCCTCAACGCCGTCCCCATATGAAAAATCCGAGCGGTTAGGTCACCCTAACCGCTCGGAACATGCGAGAAAGACGTTCCGCCGGAGCCACGCCACGTGCCGCCGGAGCCACGCAACCGATCGGCGAGAACCACAGGCCCCTAGTACTTCACCCAGGCGTTGGGGTCGCCGGTCTCCTTGGCGAGACGATCGGACAGCCTACCCTTGGGGCTAGCAGCCCAGATAGGCGCGGACTTCTCGGCCCATGCCGCAGCTGCCGCCTGCGTCTTGCTTTCGAGCTCGTCCACGTCCTCGGGGTGCACGTAGTCCGTGGACTTGGCACCGGTCTCGTGCACCATCTCAGAGAGCTTGCCGGGGTTATCCAGCAGCGGGCACGGACGCAGCATGTTGGAGTTAAAAGGCTGGTGCGCCTGGTAGCTCTTGAAGAGCGGGCTCTTGTAGCACTCGAGCAGGGTCTTCTCGAGAATGTTGGAATCGGAGTAGTGAATGAACGCGCACGGCTCCACGTCGCCCGCTGCATTGATATGCATGTAGCGACGAGCGCCGGCGATGCAGCCGCCCGTGTACTCGCCGTCGTTCCAGAAGTCCGCGAAGAAGATGGGCACGTTGTTGCGCCAGTTCTTGCGCACCTTGTCGTACATGCCGGCACGCTGCTCGGCGGTGGCAAGAAGCTCCACGGGAGCGCCCAGGCCAACGGGCATGTAGGTGAAGATCCACGCAAAGAGGACGCCCTTGTCCACCAGGAACTGGATGTACTCGTCGCTCGTGATGGAATCGTAATTCTGGCTGGTATAGCACATGGACGCGCCAAACGGCAGCTTGCGCTCGCGCAGGATGTCCATGGCGTGCGTCACGCGCGAAAAGGTGCCCTTGCCACGGCGGGAGTCCGTTGCCTCCTCGAAGCCCTCGATGGAGAAGGCGGGCATGAAGTTCTTCACGCGGAGCATCTCGTCGGCGAACTTCTCGTCCACCAGCGTGCCGTTGGTGAAGGCCGAGAAGAAGCAGTCAGGGTGCTTCTCGCACAGGCGGATGAGGTCGTTCTTGCGCACCATGGGCTCGCCGCCGGTGAAGAGGTAGATGTAGGTGCCCAGGTCCTTGCCCTGCGTGATGATGGAGTCAAGCTCCTCGAAGGTGAGGTCCTTGTGGTTGGCGTTGGTGTAGTTTGCCGCCCAGCAGCCGTTGCAGTGCAGGTTGCAGCGGGTGGTGGGGTCCATGAGGATGGCCCAGGGGCAGTTGCAGCCCTCGGTGTCGTTAACCTCGCGCTGGCGCGCGCCGCCAATGGTCACGGAGTTCACGAAGAAGTTGTGCACGAAGGTCTTGACGACGTCCTTGTCCACGTTGTTGATGATGTTGTCGACCAGGCGGCGCCAGTTGTTGGTGGGATCTTTCATGTAGCCCTGGACCATGTTGAAGAGCCTGAGCTGGGCGTCGTTGATGGAGTCGCCGGAGCCGGCAAACTTGTTGATGAGAGACTCAACCTTGGGCAGGTTGCCATCGAAGTCGTCGTAGAGCATGTTGACACCCTGGTCGACAGCGATGCCAATGGCCTTGGCCTTGATGGACGTAAACGCGGGCATGAGCCTCTCCTTCTCCTGCGGATAACCGCTCTCGTGGGACCGCTTGCACCTTCGCCACTCATGGCGCTCGGTGCTCGGCTGGAATAAAGAGTATCATCCTCCAATACAACCGAGATGATTCCAAATTTTGAAATATGTTCAAATCAAGCACGCAAACGGTAGGCATCATTCGAATCTACGTGTGCCGTTGCGACAAGGACATCGGCACACTCCCCCGCAAGGAAAAGCCTGCCAATTGCACCCCTCTTAAGGTAGAACGCCGTATAGAGCGGAACGCTCTCGATGCCCTCAGTCAATCCAAAGTTACGAGTCGACAAGCGCAGTGCACCTGCCGTCCAAGGTCGAGAAAGACGTAGTCGTCAAACACCGTCTTGGCAAACTCTCTAATGAGGTAGCTTTTGCCAACCTGGCGCGCCATTATCAAGCAGAGGCTTACGGGAACTGCGGGACTGCCATTCCATAAGAGTGCCCATCACATTGCGCTTCATATTCCGCCCCCATCTTGGTTTCCAGATAGAAGGGCATCACTTAAGTTGAGAAAAAAGTAATCAGCTACATTTTTATCTGTAGAAAAGTGTAACGGATTGCATTTTTCATCAGTTAATCCTGTTCGCGCAAATATCGCTATACGGATACCCAAGCAAAGCAGGGTTCTGCTCCGTCGAGTATCACCCCATTGCGTCACTAGCCTAGGGCACGCGCGTATCAAATTCGAAGGCATTGGTATCGCTGCGATATTCAGCAATGCTGTATTCAATGATTCTGTCGCACGCATCCAGGGTAGTAGTGGTAAATCGAAAGAGCGGGTCCCCCTGTTTCACATCAAGCAAGGCAGCAAGGCTCGAGTCGGCTTGCATAAGCTCAAGGCGTCGCTTGGCAACCATGGGAGGGTTGCCCTTGTCATCAAAAAATACATAGAGCGATGCAGTCGAGAAGTCCACGTTATCTATACCGGGATACCGGTTGTAGGGAATGAGGCTCTCCACCAGAACATTCGGCGTGTCATTGGCGTAGCGAAGACGAACCAAGCGAAAGGCGGCATCCCCCTCTCTGATGCCCAACGAGTTGGCGATGTTCACTGTTGCAAGAGTCTTCCGGGCAAGGATAACTTTGGTCTTTGGGATAAGCCCATGCTCGTGAATCTCCTCATCAAAGCTACGGAGGGTCACGGCGAAACGCTGGTCAATTTTTCGGGCTCGGACGCATACGCCCCTACGCCCGCCCTTCTCGAGAACGCCCTCATCCATGAGCATCTGAACCGCTCGGCGCACGGTGGGCCTGCTCACACCATATGCGGCCGCCAGCTCCTCTTCGGAGGGAATAGTCTCTCCATCATGATAGGTCTGGTTATCTACAAGCTCTCGCAGGTCATCGTGAATCATCTTGTAGAGTGGATTCATGCTTGTCCCCCAACAACCCACATTCGCTGCTGCAGCGTATCTGACATTATTTATTACATATACTATATTGTTAATAGATAGTATCTTATATACTTGGCTCATTTCTTCCATACGTAATGTACATAACGTACATATTGTATGAAGCACTTATAGTCCGAGGGAGATTGGTCCGCATGCCATCGCAAAGCATTGTAGTAATCGTAATTATCGTATTCTTCGGCGTCATTGCCGCACACCTTACCGCATTGCGACTCATCAACTCGCACGCAACTTCCCTCTATCAGAAACGCAACGCTACAGATTTGAAGTCTTACCTTGAAAAATCCTACGTTCGAAGGCTCATGCCCGCCTACAACCACGGGTGTCTCATGCTCGCCGCATGCGACATCGCGGGAGATGCAAGTGGCGTACAAGAGGTTATCGACGATCTGTTGGACATTGCAGCCCCCGGTGCGCAGAGAAATGACCTTGCAGCCCGTGCCATAAATTATTATGTGAGCAAAGGCAATTCCCCTGCTGCGCATAGTTTTGTCAACCAACTGCGCATCAAGGGGGAAGCGACTCTGTGTGACGAGCTGGATAGGCTCGTGGAAATCGAACTCGATGGGTCAGACAAGTACCTTGACGAGATGACCTCCGCGCTCGAAGCAGCCGACTCTTCCACCAAGAAGCGACTCTATTCACTGATTGCAAAGCAATACGAAAACCGTGGAGATACTGCAAAGGCAAAGGCAGCCCGAGATGCAGCACGTACCTGCTAGTCCCTGGGCAACGGCTCGGGCATTGCAGTCGAGTCCGGTTCATTAACCGAAAACTCAAACGTATTGTTCCTGCCGCGATAGGTAGAGACTGAATACTCCACCATATGCCCTTCGGCATCACGCCCAAAGGTGTGGAAGTAGAAAAGCGGATCTCCAATGGGTACGTCCAACAGCGTAGACGAGGAAGGATCTGCCTTGATTACCTCAAGTCTGCGCGTCAACGAGTGGACCGGCCTACCCATTGACCTCATCTGGTGATAGAGCCCGACCTTTGAAAAGTCCACATCGGAAAGACCTGGATAGAAGTCGGCACGAATGTAGTTCTCCATGAACACATTAGGTGTGTCATCGACATAGCGCAGCCGTACGAGCTTGTAGACAAGAGCACCGTCGTTAAGCTCAAGCGCTTTGGCCACCTCGTGATTTGCCTCCTCTTCCTTGACGAGAATGGGCACGGTCTTCACTACCCTGCCAGCGGCACGTATTTCGTCCTCAAAGCTTTGGACACCCCGAAGCTTGGACCTATCCGTAGGAAGGCTCGCAATTCCGTCATCTTGGGTTGGTTTGGTGACCACGGTTCCCCTGCGCTTACGCTTGTCCAGGTATCCCTCATTGGCCAATATTTGAAGCGCTTGGCGTATCGTGGGCCTGCTTACTCCATATGACTTTGCGAGGTCAACTTCGGTAGGGATAACTTCGCCTTCGGCATAGGTGCCATCCTTAATCTTGGCGAGAAGGTCATCTTTTATTGCCGAATACAGCGTTTCCATGCCAGATACCCCCACCGAGGCACAATCGATGCTTTTACTGCTTGAATCGGGCCTATACAGACCAATTTTATGGCAACCAATTGATATAAGTCCTTACTTATCACTATCATTCTTTTCTACACTTTTCGATAAACACAAGGAAGGGGCTCCACAAAATGCGGCGCCCCTATTCCAAATACACCATGTCGGATATCTTTGCCTTGCTATAGCTGCCTGAGCTCCTTGAAGATATCCTGATACGGTCTCCCCTTCCCAAAGAGAGCGCTTGTTCCCAAAATCGCTCCATCAACTCCCAGCCCATTTACCTTAGCGATAACTTCAGGAGAACAAGCCCCGTCAATAAGAAGTTTGAATCCATACCGCGCCTTCTCGGCAGCGAACCGCTCAATCTTTGGTGTCACGTAATCGAGGTAACGCTGTCCGGCAAAGCCTGGGTTTACCGTCATGAGCAGCACGTAATCCACCACGGGAAGGCTGTCCTCCACGGAGGAGAAGCTTAAACCCGGGTTCACGGCTATTCCCGGGTGTGCCCCAAGCCTTGAAATCTTGAGCAGTGTTGAGTTGATGGCCAAGTCAGACTCAGGGTGTACATAGATAATGCTTGCACCAGCATGGATAAAGAACTCGCATGCATCATATGGATTCGTGACCATAAGGTGCGCATCACAGGGGACGCTTGAGCGTTTCGCAATGGCTTCAACATCGCCAAGGGAGAGCGCATAATTCGGCACGTAGTGGCCGTCCATGACATCAAGATGCATGATGTCGGCCCCAGCAGAACACAGACTGTCGACCTCCTCGCCAAGGTTGAGGAAGTCGGCACACATGAGCGATGGACAGAGAAGCATCTCGACCCTCCAATCTAGGCAGTTGTCATCATGCAGGTGAGATTGCCACTGATAACGACCTTCTCGCTTTGCGGTATGAGGAAGTGATCGCCCACTTTGACAGGAATTCCCCCTGCCATGCCAGAGCCTCTCACCACACTCACGAGCTCGTAGGTCGCCTCGTTGACCACGTATTCACCATCGCTCACCACAAGCTTCTCGATGCGGAACGAGTCGCTATCAAAATAAGTCACGCGCTCACAGCGACCGTAGGCATTTACAGTTGTTGAATACGACTCATGGTTGGCGGCGTCCCCGTAGTGAAGAGTTTCGATTGCCTTATCAAGTTGGAGTTCCCGCTTGTTGCCATTTACATCGGTCCGGTCATAGTCCCAGAACCTATACGTTACGTTGGTGCACTGCTGAACCTCGTAGGCAATCACACCCCCACAGCAGGCATGAAGGGTCCCGGCGGGCACGTAGACGAAGTCGTCCTGTCTCACGGTAAGATGTCGAACGAGGTCAGTCCAGCGATCTTCAGCAATGAAAGAGCGAAGATCCTGCTCATCCTTTGCGTTGTGACCAAAGACGATTTGAGAGCCCTCATCTGCTTTGAGGAAGTACCACGCCTCGTTCTTACCGAGCGAATATCCATACTTGCGTGCATGCTCAACATCCGGATGGACCTGAATGCTGAGGTCATCCCTGGGGCAAAGCATAGAGATAATAAGCGGGAACTCACGATTTGTATCACCAAAGAGTTCAGGATGTCCATTCCACAAATCGCCGAGCGTCATGCCCTTGTAGGGTCCGTTCTGGCAGATATTGGACCCATCGGGCTGTGCCGCAAACGCCCAGGCCTGACCGGTTCCATCGGGCATCCAGTCATAGCCGTAATACTCCTTAATAGACGTTCCACCCCATACGGTCTTAAAAGGAATCGGCTTGAAAAACAGGGGTTCCATACCACACTCCAATTGCCATTAAGACACCAGAGGCCTAGCAGCTACGCCTGCAGCTGCTAGGCAAATCGGCTGCTACCACAGAACCAGCACTGGACTAGCTACATCCACGCGCGGCCTTACAGGAATCCAATGCAGCACAGCACGACGACGGCGGCGGTAAGAACGAGCAGGACCTTCGTCGCGGACCACTGCTTCTTGTTGAGCATCCACCAGGTCAGCATCGTAACTATGAGGGCGAGAAGACCAGGGAAGACGCCGTCAAGGGTATCTTGAAGTGCACCCATCTCTGCACCATGAGGAATCTGGACAATAGTTGAAACCGCAACTTTGCCCGCAGCAAGCGTACCGACAACGATGATGCCAAGGACGTTGATGGCATCCATGAGGCGCATGGACTTTTCGCCTACGAGGTTATCAATGGCCCCGAGACCCATTTTGTAGCCGTAGCGGAACATGCCATAGCAGATAGCCATGCCAATCGCCAGCCAGGTGACGATATAGAAGATTGGGCCCGCAACGCTACCGTCAGAAGAGAGGCTCATGCCGATGGAAAGCAAGGTAGGAACGATGATGCCCTGAATTACGGAGTCACCAAGTCCAGCAAGCGGGCCCATGAGTGCCGTCTTGACGGAAGTGGGCATCTCCTCGGGAATATCGTCGCCGAGTGCAATTCCCTCCTCAAGTGCAGCAACGATGCCGTTAATCACGGTGCCAACCTGGGGCTCAGTGTTATAGAACTGCGAGTGGCGGGTGAGCAGACGCGCCTTGCCCTCGGGGTCATCCTTGTAGAACTTCTCCGCGAAGGGGATGTACGACCACGCAAAGCCATGAGACTCGAGCTTCTCGTATGAGCTGGAGGAGAACCAGCCAACCTGCCAGCGATACCAAAGCTGGTTGAGATCGTGCTTAGTAAGGCCCTTCTTGCCATCCGCCCGCTTCACCAGGGGCTCGTCGTTGTTAGCCATAATAGTTAAGCTCCTTTCGGTGAATTAGAAGAGATCGGGATCCTCATAGACAGCATCCGTGCCCTGCGTTTGTGCGACAGGGGCGGCAGCAGTCTTGGACTTGGCGAGGTAGTACAGATACGCAACGGCTGCGGCGATAAAGACCACCGGAATCGTGTCAAGACCGCCAAAGGCGAGCAGGACGAAGCCGAGGAAGAAGAAGACGAGCTGGAACTTGTCCTTGATCACGATGTTCATAAGCATGCCAATACCAAGGGCAGGAAGCACACCGCCGAGTACGGAAATCATATGGGTGATGAGCTCAGGGGCGTTGTTCGCAAGGTCGTTCACGAGACCCTCGCCAAGCAGGATTGCTGCAAATGTCGGACCAAAACGAAGCAGGAAGGTGCAAATCTGGGGAATCACGATGTGCCACGTTGTGATGCCCTTGCCGTCACCCTTCTCGGCCGCCTCAAGCGCCTTGTTGTTGAAGACGGAATAGAAAGCCATGCGAAGGTTGTAGAAGATGAGGCCGAAAGTGTTACCAACAAGGACGGCAAGTGTGACTGCAAGCGCCGGATCCTTGGTGGAGGCCATAGCAAGGCCGATACCGCCATAAGAGGCGTAGGTAATCTCGGAATTGGTAGCACCACCAGTGGAAAGATTGGCGATGAAGACCGCCTGGACGGCTACACCGCACAGGATGCCATTGGTAACGTCGCCAAACGCCAGGCCCACAATGAGACCTGCGACCAATGGCCTGCCCAGGCAGTAGAAGCTACCGGTAGTACCGAGTGGGTTAGCACACTCGATAGCGCCCAGATAGCAGAACAATCCGCAAATCAGGGCAGGGAACAAGTTGCTCATGATACATTCCTCCTCTTTCGCCAATTACCTACTACAGAGACTGATACTTGGCCTTGAGCGTGGACCAAGTCCTGACTCCGTCATCCGGAATCATCTGAAACTGCAGGTCAACGCCCTGCTCCGCCAGATAGTCAAAGCACTTGACGTCTTCATCGTTAATGCAGACGGCATTTCCAAGATTCTTGGTTCCTGGACGCGTAGCGCTAAGGTTGCCCACGTTAAGGACCTTGCCAAAGTCCCCTCCCGCACGCTTCAGAGCTGCAAACTCTTCGACGGAATCGGAGATGACGAAGAAGTTGTGCTTTGATGCGCGTGCCTTATCCAGAGCCGCAACACCCTGCTGAACGGTATAGACGCCAAGCTTCAAATGACCAGCGGCGGCCTTAAGCACTTTCTTGCGCAGATCGTCTGCCGCGACCTTGTCGCTAATGACGAGAATCGCATCACAAGGCCTCTGGGTTGCCCAGCGGGTTACCGTCTGACCGTGGATAACCCTGTCATCAATACGTACAAACGTGATAGGCATGATTGCTCCCTTCCATTCCGCGACATTTCGCGGAGTTGACCCAACTGAAACGCGCCAGCTTTGCATGTTTTCGCTGGACCCTTGTCTGATCTCTAGAAGAGGTCGTCTTCCTGATTGGACGTATCGCTCTCGTCCGGAGTCTCTGTTCCCTGAACTCCAAAAGCGCCTGCCTCAAGCGCTGTTTTATAGATGGCATCAAGGTCGCTGGAGTCCATCGCGGCAATTCCAGCCTCAAGGACCATGGGGAGGTTGAGGCCAGCTGCCAGTCGAATGTGTTCGGGGTCCTTGAGGAAACACGCATAGGACTCGTTGTACGGAGTTCCACCCTTGAGATCGGCCAGGATTAAGAGGTCACCCTCGTCGGTTAGCTCAGCAACCTTTGCCTCGAGGCGTATGCGGAAGTCCCCCACGCCACTCTCCGAAAGGCTAAACGCAGAGATGTTCTCACAACTCGAGACAAGCATGCCAAAGGCATCGAGCATGCCTTCGCAGAGTTTTCCATGCGATACGAGAAGAATGTTCATTCGCGCTCCATTCATTATGTAAGTAAAGTCATGTATACGAACGAACTAATTCATAAGCTGTCGACGTGTTGTTCACATATCCATCATTTGCAGCGCAATAGTACGGACTTATTTAGAACTAGTCAAGACAAAATGCCGACAAATTTCTTAAACGGTCAGCGTTATTACTAGACATATTTCATAACATACCTTCCAAGTAGAAGCGGGACCAAAGCTTCTGGTCCTCTAGAGGGAAAGGTTGGAACATGAATAAGTACACGCTTGATGATTTGGCTCGTTTGGTAGATCACACAAACCTGCACCCCGACGCCACCGAAGACGACATGCGCAAGCTTTGCGATGAGGCCAGGCGTTACCACTTCAAGATGGTCGCCGTGAATCAAGTGCAATCGAAGTTCTGCTCGGGGCAGCTTGTGGGAACTGACATAGACACCGGGGCCGCGATTGCTTTCCCCCTTGGGCAGACTTCCATTGCCGCCAAAGAGTTTGAGACCAAAGACGCGCTGGCAAATGGCGCAAACGAAATTGACTATGTGCTCAACATCACGCAGGTAAAAGCTGGTAACTGGGCATACATCGAAGAAGAGATGAGCGCCATCGTGAGCATCTGCAACGAGGTGGGTGTCCCCTCCAAAGCCATCTTCGAGTGCTGTCTGCTTACAAATGACGAGAAGATTGCCCTCTGCAAGATTGCACGAAAAATCGGCCCGACCTTTGTAAAGACTTCGACAGGTTTCTCCAAGTGGGGCGCAACGGTTGAGGACGTACGCCTCATGAAAGAGAACGTTGGACCAAACGTGCAAGTAAAGGCTGCTGGTGGAATCCGCGATGCGGATACGTTTCTCAGCATGGTCCATGCGGGCGCTACTCGAATTGGCTGTTCTGCAGGAGTTCCCATCATCGAAGAGCTCAAGCGGCGCTTTGCTGAGCAAAGCGTCGATTCCATCGAACTCTAGGAGGCATCACATGAGACCCAAGATTCTTGTTACTGGCGCAAACGGCTATATTGCAAGCCTCGTACGTCTATACAACGCAGATGCCTTTGACTTTACCTGCGTGAGCCATTCTGATCTGGATTTCTCAAAGACAAAGGACGTTGCCGACTACTTCGAGAAGGCAGACTTTGACATTGTCTTCCACACGGCAGCGAACACTACAACAGCAGACTGCGAGAGGGACCCCGAGGGAACGCACCGCATCAACAGCGAGTCTGCCATCGAAATCGCCCGCATATGTGCTATGCGCGAAAAGCGAATGATTTTTCTCTCGACAGAGCAGCTGTTCAACGGCAAGACACAACCAGGCCCCTTCAAAGAGACCGAAGAGCCCCTGTGCGTTACCGACTATGGCAAGCAGAAGCTTGAGGTTGACTCGTGGATCCGTGCAAACCTCAAGGACTATGTTATCTTCCGCCTTTCATGGCAGTTTGGCTTGCCCTTTGCCCACGTGAAAGTGTCCCCCGGAATCCTCGAACGTGTGATGAAGGCCGTAAAGACAGACACACCGACAAAGTTCACGGTAAACGAGAAGCGCTGCATGACATATGCGCAGCGTCTAGCGGATGGTTTTGGTAGGCTTACGGAGGCGCCAACCGGCGTTTATAACATCGCAAGCGAGAACGACCTCACGACTTATGAATCCGCAAGGTATATTGCGAAGAGACTCGGTTGCAGCGATGCTGAGACAGAGAAGCTTATCCTCCCTGACTATGAGCGCTACGCTGACCGTTTCCGCGACTATCGACTGGATGCAAACAAGGCGAAAGAGCTGGGCGTCCCCCTGGCAACGTTCGAAGAAGATGTCGACACCTGCCTAAAGGACTTCGGCCTTCTTTAGGATCACCCCGCCTGAGCGGCTGGCACTGGCCGCTCAGGCGGGCAACACGTACTGGTACGTGTCGCCCATGGGCACAAAGTCCACGCGAGGACAGGCGGCACCCAGCGCCAGCGGAAGCCACCGCACCATGTACTGCATTCCCGGCTCCTCGAGGTTGAAGTGTCCCACGGTAATGGCGCACTTCCCCTGTCCGAACATTGCGGCGTCTCGCACATACTCGCTCGTGGTGAAGTCGATGAATTCCATGGTCACGAGCGCGTCCACGCCCTCGGAGTCCATGCGGTTGATCTCTGCGGTGTCATGCTCGGGTACTCCTAGGACATGCATGGGAACGCGAACACGACGCACGGGCGCCGCAGCATCGCCAACAAGCCGGGTACCGCCAAGCCCAAGCCTCTTCACGATGTGTTGCGCCAACTCGCGCGCAGTCATCGCAGCGGGAAGCTCATAGTCAAGACAGCGAAACGTGTCACCCACGCGAAAGCTGGTCCATCCGAGCTTCTCGGCAAACCCATAGAAGATGCCATCGGCGCGTGTGCCGTCTGCAAGCGGAATACCTGCATGAATGTAGTCGTGGCAGCGCCAGACCGTCCCTCCCCACTCGTCCAAGAGGCGAAGCTTGGCCTGGAACGCGGTGTTGTGGGCCAAGACGTCCCTGCGATCCCCATGGTTCCAGAACAGGGCCTCATGAGAGATGATGAGGTTAGCCCCCAGCTCCCTGGCGCGCCGGATGACGTCGACCGTGGGCCAGATGCAGGTCACGATGCCTGTGCACTCCACACCGAGGCGGTCTTCTCCGTACGTGACGCGGTCTCGCGTGGTGGCGGGGTCTATCGGCAGGCCGGTGTCAAACGCCAGGTTGCCGCAGTACGCAATAACCCCCTCGATGACCTCTCCTACCAGCATCTTTCCTCCTACTCCAAGAAGCCGCCGGTCTGACGGTTCCAGAGGCTCGCGTACTCGCCACCACGCTCGACCAGCTCGTGGTGGGTGCCGTCCTCCACGACCTCACCGTGTGCAAGCACCACGATGCGGTCGAGCGAGGCAACCGTGGAGAGGCGGTGAGCAACCACAATGGACGTGCGCCCGCGCATGAGGTTCTCGAGCGCGCCCTGCACGAGCGCCTCGGACTCGGAGTCCAGCGCGGAGGTCGCCTCGTCCAGCACTAGGATGGGCGCGTCGACCAGGATGGCGCGGGCGATGGCCACACGCTGGCGCTGGCCGCCCGAGAGCTTGACGCCCCTCTCGCCCACCATGGTGTCGAAGCCGTCCGGCAGCCGCTCGATGAACTCGAGTGCGTTAGCCTCCTCGGCGGCACGGCGAATCTCCTCATCCGTAGCATCGGGCTTGCCGTAGGCGATGTTCTCGCGAATGGAACGGTGGAAGAGCAGCGCCTCCTGCGGAACGTAGGCAACCTGACGGCGAAGGCTCTGCTGGGTGCAGTGGCTCACGTCCTGCCCGTCCACCAGCACGCGGCCCTCCTGCACGTCGTCCAAGCGCAGGAGGAGCTTGGTGAGCGTGGTCTTGCCCGAGCCGGAGCGGCCCACCAGGCCAACACGCTGGCCAGCGGGGATGTGGAGGTTGAGGTCCTCGAAGACGTAGTCATCCTTGGGCGCGTCCGGGTAGCGGAAGCGCAGGTTCTCGAAGTCGATGCGTCCCTCGGTCACCTCAAGCGGCTTTGCGTTTGCGTCGTCTGCCACGAGCGTTGGCTCGTCAAGCACGCGCGTCATCTCGGCGGCATCGCCAAGAGCGCGGTTGATGCGCTGCATCATGGAGTTGAAGTAGTTGAAGCGCATCGTGAGGTTGTATGTGTAGGTGAACATCATGACCAATGTGCCGGCGCTAATGCCAAACCAGGCGTTGCCACCCACCACAAAGATCGAGACCACAAACATGATGGCAGTGATGAGCGCCGACGTGGTAAAGCCGCGACGCATGGTTGCACGCATGTTGACGTTCTCGGCCGCCATTGCCTCGCGATCTGCCGTTGTAAAGAGCCCGCGCTCGTAGTCCTCACGGCCGTAGGTCTTGACGGCAAGGATGTTAGTCACGGCATCGGAGAGCACGCCGGAGAGCTTGTTCTGCGCACGCGAGGCCTCGGCCGAGAGGGGAAGTATGCGCCGGTACATGCCATAGGCAATGACCACGTAGAGCACAAGCATCACCACGAGGATGGCCACGAAGAGCGGCGCTATGGGGGCGAGAATACCCACCGTGAGCACGATGGAGGCAAGCGTTGGCCACAGCGAGTACGTCACCACGTCCACCAGGCCAGAGTAGCCCGAGACAAACCGCGAGGTCTGGCTTACTAGGCTGCCGCCAAAGCGGCTGTTGTGGAAGGTCATCGACTGGTTGGAAAGCGTGTCGAAGCACAGGCGCGAGAGCTGGTAGTCGCCGTTGATCTCGAGCTTGTAGACCGAGTAGTCCTGGAGCTTCGAGAGCGTCTGGCCCACGGCGTTCACCACGAGAAGTGCAAGCACGTAGGGCCCAAACACGGGAAGCACCTGGTCTGCCGAGACGGGCGAGGCCTGCACGCGGTCCACGATGAGGCCCATCACGTAGGTGTTCGCAAAGGTGAGAAGCGCAATGTAGCCCACCGAGCTCACGATGGAGAGCACGAAGGCGCCCATCTTCTGGCGCGTGACTCCCCAGAAGTAGTGCAGCGTGCGACGGATGGTCGCGCGGTCGTTCTTGTCGGTTGGTCGAGCAGCCAAAGCAATCCCCCTCAGGTGTATTTCGCCGTAAGCGGCGTGGGTGTAACTGAAGTAGCTTGCCCCAAGCAAGCCAAACAATGCACCTGATACGAGCTGTCGCAGCTATTCCACAAACGAATGAGGCAGGGGCGATTCCGGCATCCTCGCTTGAAAAACTGGGCATTCTTGATGTCAAGGCATTGCGCCCCTCTCGGCGTGATACAGTGAAGCCACAGGAAACGCGCTGTTACTGACGGATAATCGTGGGACACCACGGGGAAGCAGCGTGAACACAACCCGCCGGCCGTCTGGGCAAGCGCACCTGAGTGGGTGCTTGCCCGCTGCTGTCTTTTGGGGCCGGGCCCGCTCGCGTGCGCACGAGAGAAGAGAGGACCCATGGAGGATCTGCTCGAGCTACTGCGCGACAACCCCTATCCCGGACGCGGCATTGTGGTTGGCAGCCACTGCGTCTACTACTGGATCATGGGACGCAGCTCCAACAGCCGGAACCGCGTGTTTGTGAAGACCGAGGACGGTATTCGTACCGAGGCGCACGACCCCGCGCTTCTCGAGGACCCCAGCCTCATCATCTACCACCCCGTTCGCACCATGGGCAAGGACCTCGTGGTGACCAACGGCGACCAGACCGACACCATCGTCGAGAAGAGCGACTTTGTCGCCGGCTGCATGGCGCGCGAGTACGAGCCGGACAAGCCCAACTACACGCCGCGCATCAGCTCGGTGCTGCACCCCGATGGCTCGTTTGAGCTCTCCATCCTCAAGCGCGCGCGTGACGGGCGCTGCGCACGCGAGTTCTTCTCGTACGAGGGCACCGATGGCGGATGCGGCTACTTCATCAGCACCTACCAGGGAGACGGCAACCCGCTTCCCAGCTTTGCGGGCGAGCCCATCCACGTAGGCGTGGGGAGCCCCGAGGAGGTCTGGGCGGCGCTCAACCCCGATAACAAGGTCTCGCTCTACACCAACGTGGAGGGCGAGGTGCGCATCTTCAACAAGAACCTCGGCGACTAGGGCCGACGGAGGGTTAGCGCGGCATGTCTTTCCTGCGGACTCAAACAGCGCTTCGCGAACTCGCCGCAGGAAAGACATGCCGTGCGCCCGCCGGTCCTCGTCGCCTCCACCCCCTGATGTAGTTGCAACTCTTTTGGGGTTGCTTGTGTGTCACGGCTGATGGTCTTGCAGCCGTACTACGTCACTCAAGGTCTTTCTTCTCGCCCCAGGCTCTTCGTCTCTTGTCTGCGGCGAGTTCGCGAAGCGCTGTTTGAGCAGCAGACAAGAGACGAAGAGCCTAGTTTGAGAAAGGAAACACATGAACTCGCTTGAACTCAAGTACGGCTGCAATCCCAACCAGAAGCCTGCACGCATCTTCATGGCGGATGGCTCCGAGCTGCCCGTGACGGTGCTCTCCGGCACGCCGGGCTACATCAACTTCCTCGACGCCCTCAACTCCTGGCAGCTCGTGCGCGAGCTGCGCGAGGCAACCGGCATGCCTGCGGCCGCGTCGTTCAAGCACGTCTCGCCCGCCGGCGCCGCAGTGGGGACGCCGCTCTCCGAGGAGGACAAGAAGGCCTTCTTTGTGGATGACGAGGGCGAGCTCACGCCCATTGCCTGCGCCTACATCCGTGCGCGCGGCGCGGACCGCATGAGCTCCTTTGGCGACTGGGCGGCCCTCTCTGACACCTGCGACGAGCGTACCGCCCTCTACCTCAAGCACGAGGTCTCGGACGGCATCATTGCCCCCGGCTATGCCCCGGAGGCGCTCGAGATCCTGCGCTCCAAGAAGCACGGCAAGTACAACGTGATCCAGATTGACCCCAACTACGTCTGCCCAGCCGTCGAGCACAAGGACGTCTTTGGCATCACCTTCGAGCAGGGACACAACTTCTCGAAGATTGACCGCGACCTTCTCGGCAACGTGGTGACCAAGAACAAGGACATCCCCGAGGCAGCAAAGATCGACATGATCGTGAGCCTCATCACCCTCAAGTACACGCAGTCCAACTCCGTGTGCTACGTGAAGGACGGCCAGGCCATTGGCGTTGGTGCCGGCCAGCAGAGCCGCATTCACTGCACGCGCCTTGCCGGCAGCAAGGCCGACACCTGGTGGCTGCGTCGCCACCCCAAGGTACTTGGCCTGCACTTTGTTGACGGCATCCACCGTCCAGATCGTGACAACGCCATCGACCTCTACATCTCGGACGAGCACGACGACGTCCTGGCCGACGGCGCCTGGCAGCGCATCTTTGCCGAGAAGCCCGAGGTTCTGGGCGCGGACGAGAAGCGCGCATGGCTCGCCCAGCAGACGGGCGTGACGCTGGGCTCCGACGCCTTCTTCCCCTTTGGCGACAACATCGAGCGCGCGCACCGCTCCGGCGTGACCTACGTGGCGGAGCCCGGCGGCTCCATCCGCGACGACAACGTGATCGAGGTCGCCGACCGCTACGGCATGGCCATGTGCTTCACGGGCCTGAGGCTGTTCCACCACTAGGGTTCGAGCTCAAGCTCCCGCACGCGGCACTCGTTCTTCTCGCCGCCCTGCCAGGTACCTTTGGCGGGGCGGCGAGGTTTCATTCCCACGTGGGCAAGAACGCGCTCGCTTGTCACGTTGCGCACGTCAACCGTAGCGGTAAGGCGACCGAGGCCCAGCGTGCATGCCAGGTCGACCACGGCCTGGCACATCTCGGTGGCAATGCCTCTCCCCCACCAGCAAGGGTCGACCGTGTAGTCGAGCTCGCACGAGCCATCGGACGTCTCGACAAAGACCATGCCCACAAGCCCTTCGGTACCCTTGAGGCATGCGGCAAACTTGAGGTCAAGAGGCAGGCCGTCAGGTCCAGTCTGGCCGGCATCTGCCTGCGCGTATGCGGGCAGGAAGAAGCGCTCCAGCTGGCTTATTGCGTCCTCCTCGGACATCATTGGCCCAAAGGGCAGGTACCGCGTGACCTCCTCGGTAGAGTTTATGCGGTAGATGGCGGGCGCATCCGCAAGCGTGTAGCGGCGTAGCATGAGCCGCTCCGTCTCTAGGGGCAGGTGCTCGATCACGCGCATGGCGGTTATCTCCCAACTCATATGACCGGGCTCCAGTATCACACGAGAGACGTGCAGACTTTAACGCAGCATGTCCATCCAGCCTCTTTGCAGCGTAGTCTTTTTAGAGCAAGCCGCCCCGGATACCTTGAACGCGGCATCCGGGACGGCATCAAACCGCAAAAGGTGTCTTGGTGACAGGAGCCACCTAAGCGAAGGCGCGGCGAAGCACGCCGCGAGCCTTCTCGCTCGCAAAGGCAAGGATGTTGTCGCCCTCGCAGAGACCAGTGTCCCCCTTGGGGATGATGACGTCACCAGCGCGGTCGATTGCGATAATCACAGTCTCGTCGGGGAGCTGCAGCTCGCTCACGCGCTTGCCGTCTGCGCTGGAACCTGGGCGAATCTCGATCTGCACGAGCGCGTGGTTGTCCTTGCCCAGGCGCATGATCGTGAACACGTCCTCCATGTCGAGCCCCTCCTGAACGGAGCGCGCAAGGAGGTCTGCCTGGTTGATGCCCACATCGACACCCATGGACTCGTTGAACATCCACGCGTTCTTGGGGTTGTTAACGCGCGCAACAACGCGAGGGACCTGGTACTCGACCTTCGAGAGGGTCGAGACAACCAGGTTGACCTCGTCGCTTCCCGTTGCGGCAATGACCACGTCGGCATTAAGGATGCCAGCCTTCTCGAGAATCTCGGGGCTCGTCCCGTTTCCGCAGATGATGTCCAGGTCGGGAAGGGCAGCACGGAACTTCTCGACAGCCGTCTTTCTGTTCTCGATGATGGTGACCGAGGAACCATCGTCCTTGAGGATGGGCGCGAGGTAGGTCCCCGTCTTGCCACCGCCCACAATGATGATCTGCATGAGAGATCCCCCCTACTCCGTCTTGCCCAGAATATGAGCGAACTTCTCCAGGGAGCTGCTCGCCACCGCCGCGTAAACCACGTCACCGTGGCCCAACAGGGTCCCAGACGTGGGAATGAAAGTCTGGTTGTTGTGGGAAATCGCAACGACCTTGATCTCGCCGACCACCGTGATCTCCTTGACTGGCAGGTTCTCCAGCAGGGGCGGCACGTCGGCACGCACAATCTGAACCTCGCCCGTGCCCACCTCGAAGACCGAGTCCTGCTGGTGATACGTGAGGAGCTCGCAGGCCCTACGCACGCCCCAGTCGGTCGTCGAGATGGTTTGAATGCCCAACCTGCGATATGTATCGGCCTTGGTCACGTCGTACATTCGGGCAATGACGCGCGGAACCCTGTAGGAGTCGCGGGCGATGCGCGCAATCACGATGTTCGCCTCGTCTGAGGTGGTGCAGGAAATGACCGCCTCGGCGCGGTCGATGCCGGCCTTCGCGAGAACGTCGCGGTCGAAGCCGACGCCTGCGAGCTTGCGGCCGGTGTATCCCTCGCCGAGCTCCTCGAGGCGCTCGGGGTTCTGGTCGATGGCGCACACGTTGTACCCCTGGCGATCGAGCTTCCTCGCGAGCCCTATGCCCATGCGGCCGAGCCCAACGATGATAACGTTCATGACGTCCTACCTTTCACTCTGGGTGTCCATGCGGACGCCGTTGCGATCATAGTGGCCTTGCCTGCGAACGATTGCCTTCCTCGCCTCTTCGAGCGCAAGCACCGCAGGGGGCAGAAGCACGAGGTAGAGGTAGTCCCACGCGTTGAGCGGGCAGGTGTGGAAGACGTCCTGGAACGGCGGGAACAGGGTGATGAACACGATGAGTGCCACTTCGAACAGTATTCCCTTATTGACCTGCTTGTTCGAGAACAGGCCCACCGAGAAGACAGAAGCAAGCTCCGTGCGGCAGTTCATGACCTCGCCGATCTGCGAGAACACGATGGCCGCGAGCGCCATGGTCGTTGCCCTCACGTACGTGGGGTCGAGGTCCGCGCCAACGCCGAACATCGTGTCACCAGGACGCCAGCCCGCCGCCCACTGGGCGAAGAAGAACGCACCAAGCGAGGAGAGAGCGCCGAGAATGCCGTACCACAGGAACGCCTTGCGCATGACCTTCCCCGTGAGCAGGGGCTCGGAGGGGTCTCGCGGAGGACGGTTCATGACGTCCTTCTCCGGGGGCTCGGAGCCCAAGCCGAGGGCAGGGAACATGTCGGTACCCAGGTCGATGGTGAGAATCTGCATCGTGGTGAGAGGGAGCGGCACGGCGCCGCCAGAGAACAGGTAGACAGCGGAGGGGACAGCCTCGGGCACGTTGGAGTTGAGGATGTAGAGCATGAACTTCCTGATGTTCGCGTAGACGGCCCTGCCCTCCTCGACCGCGCTCACGATGGAGGCGAAGTTGTCGTCCGTGAGAATCATGTCGGCAGCTTCCTTGGCGACGTCGGTCCCCGTCACGCCCATGGCAACGCCGATATCGGCCTTCTTGAGCGCGGGGGAATCGTTGACGCCGTCACCCGTCACTGCGACGACCTCGCCCATTGCCTGGAGGTTCTCAACAACGCGAAGCTTCTGCTCAGGAGCCATGCGAGAGAAGACAACCTCGCCCTCGAGGGCCTTGCGCAGCTCTTCGTCCGAGGTCTTCTCGAGCTCGGGGCCGGAGAACACCTTTGGGTGGGCGCTCTTCACAATGCCGATCTTCCTGGCGATGGAGACTGCAGTCAGACCGTAGTCGCCAGTAATCATGATGACGCGGATGCCAGCGCGACGGCACTCGGCGACTGCAGCGGCAACCTCGGGACGCGGGGGATCCTGCATTACCTCGAGGCCAACGAAGGTCAGGTCATGCTCGATGACGTCGGGGGTGTACTCGCTCACAGAAGTGGGGACGCCCTTCTCGTCACGATGAATCGGTCGATAGGCAACCGCAAGCACGCGCAGGCCGTCCTCCGCATACCCGTCGTTGGCATGCATGATCTTCTCGCGCAGGGAGTCGGTCATCTCCATGACCTCGCCGTTCACGCGAACCTTCGTCGAAAGACGCACCAACTCGTTGGGGGCGCCCTTCACGAACGCCACGCGGGTAGCCCCGTCGAGGGGACGCTCAAGCTGGTGGATGGTGGACATGCGCTTGCGACGGCTCTCGAAGGGAAGCTCGCGCACGCGGGGGATGAGGCGCTCCTCCTCGGAGAGGTCGAGGCCTGCCTTCTGCGCGGAGACGAGTAGGCACGCCTCGGTAGGGTCACCGAGTACCGTGTAGCGTCCGCCCTCCTTCTCGGGCTCGATAAGGCGTGCATTCGAGCACAACGCACCGCCAACGAGGAGCAGGCGGAGGTCATCGTCGTCTGCGGCCGAGAAGCTGCGCCCATCAGCGCGGACCTCGCCCTTGGGTGCGTAGCCGACCCCCGTGACCTCGTACTCGCGAGATGGAGTCCACAGGTGGTTTACGGTCATCTCGTTCTGGGTGAGCGTACCCGTCTTGTCGGTGCAGATGACGCTCGTCGAGCCCAGGGCCTCGACCGAGGAGAGCGACTTGACGAGGGCATTGCGCTTGCTCATGCGCTGAACGGCCATTGCAAGCGAAAGCGTGACCGTGGGGAGCAGGCCCTCGGGTATGAAGGCAACAACCATCCCGAGTGCAAATATGAAGGAGGCAGCGATGCTGTTGTGGACGAACACCACGTCAAGCACGAGAAAGACGATGCCCATGAACAGCGCAAAGACGGTGATCTGCTTGGTGAGGTGATCAAGCTGCTTCTGGAGGGGGCTCTGCTTCTCGCCCATGTTCTGGGTGAGGCTCGCGATCTTGCCAAACTCGGTCGACATGCCGATCTGCGTCACGACCACGCGACCGTTCCCCTCAGAGACGGAGGTGCCCTCGAAAACGAGGTTGGGGGTCTCAGAGGCAGTGAGGTCCTCGTCGAGCACCGCATCGGAGGTCTTGCGCACGGGGTTGGACTCGCCTGTGAGCGTCGACTGGTCTACCTGCAGGTCGCTCGCGCGAACAACCCGACCGTCGGCAGAGATCTTGTCGCCCTCCTCGAGGAGCATCACGTCACCGGGGACGAGGTCCTCCGCAAGGATCTTCTGCTCGTGACCGTCACGAATGACGTTCACGTATGAGGGGAGCATCTTCTTGAGCGCTTCGGTCGCCTTGTCTGCCTGGTGCTCCTGCCAGTAGCTGAAGCACCCGTTGATGACATTCACCAACCAAACTGCCACACCAAGCTCGGGCATGCCGGCAACGAAGGCGATGATGCCGGCGACCCAGAGCAGAATGGCCATGAGGTGCGTGAAGTTTGAGAGAAAGACGACAACCTGGGACTTCTTCTTGGTTGCCTGAATGGTGTTCTTCCCGCACTGGGCTTGGCGGCTTGCCGCCTCGTCGGACGTGAGACCAGCCGCAGCCGTTCCCATCGCAGAGAAGACCTTGTCAGGCGTGAGCTTCGCTATCTCCTCGATTGGAGAGGACGAAGCCTGCTTGGGAGCTTCCACGAAGGCCCTCCTTTCAACTAGATGCACACCATCCCGCCATGGGCGGCGTGCATGGCATCGACGATGGCGTCGACGCAAAGGAAAGCCTATCCATCGCGGCACCCCCCAAAGCCTAGTTTGGGAGCGCAGCCGAATTCAGCATACCTGCAGCATAAAAAACTAATGAGTCAGCGATAAAGATGCCATTAAAGGCGCAGGTAGATTTAGTAATGTTGTCTTAATTTATCCTTATTGTGTGAAAGCAGGCCCACAAGCGCGATGGCCTGGCCCAAACCACCCTGGACTATGCGTCGCGCGTGGCGTCCTCGCCCTGGCCCATCCCAACCATGCGATAGCCAACCCCTACGTGCGTCTGAATGTAGCGGGGGTGGGCGGTGTCGGTCTCGATCTTCTTGCGGAGCGAACCCATGTATACCCGAAGCGAGGCAAGGTCGCCCCCCTGGCCGTCTCCCCACACCTCGTGGAGGATGTAGTCGTGGGTGAGAACCTTGCCCACATTGTGCGAGAGGAGGCAGAGGAGCTTGTACTCGATTGGGGTGAGATGCACTTCGCTGCCAGCCAGCGTCACGATTCCCGCGTCGTAGTCGATGCGAAGGTCGCCGTCCTCGAAGACAGACGGTGTGGGTGTGGGCTCGGCATTGGCTGCTCCCGAGTAGCTCAGCCGGCGAAGGGAGCTGCGAATCCGAGCGAGAAGCTCCCCGACCGAGAAGGGCTTTGTCACATAGTCGTCGGCACCGGCGTCCAGGGCGTCGATCTTGTCGGCATCTTCCGCTCTGGCGCTCACGACGATGATGGGCATCTGCGACCACCCGCGTATTGAGCGCACGACCTCCACGCCATCGATGTCGGGAAGTCCAAGGTCAAGGAGAACCAGATCTGGGTTGTCCGTTGCTGCCCGCGCTATTGCCTCGCGACCGGTGACGGCGACGACGCGCGCGTAACCATACGAGTCCAGAGCGGTCGCGATGAGGTTGCGCACTGCTGCGTCGTCCTCGACTACGAGTATTCTGGGCTGGCCATTGGCAGTTGTCACCGGCATTCCCCTCCAGACAGGTCCCGCGCGGGAAGCGTAAAGGTGAACACGCACCCATGCGGCCTAGCGGAATCAAGGCGAATCGAGCCACCATGAGCCTCAACTATAGACTTGCAGAGCGAAAGTCCAAGGCCGAAGCTCCTACGACCATCGGCGAGACCATGGCCCACAGTATAGAAGGTTTCGAAGACCCCATCACGATCCCCGGGTGGTATCCCCGGACCATCGTCCGATACGCTGGTCTTCACCCAGCTGCCGTCTCTCCGCAGGGCAATCGTGATGTGCGAGCCAGTTGGCGTGTACTTTACCGCATTGTTCACCAGATTTACTATCACCTGCACCATGAGACGCGCATCCACGTCTACCAGGCAGTCGCCATCCGAAGGCTCAACGACGAGCGAATGCTCCGAGACGCGCCTGTCCACGTGGCGAAGTGCTTCCTCGATTACGTCATCCATGAGCTCGAGGCTGGTATTAAGACGCATCCCCCCATTCTCTAGGCGGGTTATCGCCAGGAGGTTCTCCACGGTTTCACTGAGCCAGGCTGCATCAGACCGCACGCCCTCGAGGAGACGACGGGACTCAGTGACATCGAGAGACCCATCCCTGTCGAGAAGAATGTCGGCGCTACCGATGATCGAGGTCAGAGGCGTCCTCAGGTCATGCGAAATGGAGCGGAGGAGATTGGCACGGAGCCGTTCCTTCTCCGCGCTCATTTGCGCCTCCTCGCGTTCCCTAAGCGCTCGAATACGACCCAGTGCGAGTGTCGCCTCACCAATGACGGCCGAGGCGACACTTCTCTCGTTGGGTTCGAGGGGCCGGTCGCCCATGAGGATGCCCATGACGCCCTCAGGCGGTCGCTTGTCCCCTACGGGCAAGTAGAGTCCGGAGGCAGAGGAGAAGCGGGGCGTGCCTTCTCCCGCCGGCTCGCCATTTTCGAAGGCGCACATCGCGACCGACGGTTCGGTTAGCACATCAAGACCCCAGGCCGGGCTCTCCCCAGCAGGAGTGAAGCTCCGTCGAGGCTCGACCTTCTCGCCCGTTGACTCATACCAGACCACATCCCGGTCGAGGAGCTTAGCGAGCTGGGCTCCTGTCGCCTCGAGAACCTCCGTGGGGCCCTCGAGCCCCTGGAGCATGTGATCGGTCTCGAGGAGCACTCTCAGGAGCCTTGAGGTCTCCTGCTCTCCTCGAATCCGCTGACGCAGCTCTACGGAAAGCTCGCTCGAGACGAACGCGACTATGCACATGACGATGAACTCTCCGGGATACTGGCTGCCCCATGCCGCAAAGGAGAGTCGCGGTGACGTGAAGAAGTAATTAAACGCGAGTACCGAGACGGCAGTAGAAATCACGCTGAGGAGGCGGCTGTTTGTGAAGAGCGCAACTAGCTGTACGGAGAGCACGTAGACCACAACGATTGACGCAGCACCCATCCCGAGGGAATCAAACCCCATGCCCACAGCCGTCGCGACCACAAGGAGCCCAGCCATCACGATGGCGTCGACGACGTGGCGGGTACCGCAGGACAGCCTCTCGCGAAACTCGACGATTGATGAGAGGTGCCCGGATTGGATAACCGACTCGTGCCTCATCGCTCTGGGACCTCCCGTGCCTTGGGGTCGCAGCATGCGTAGGCCAGGCGCTCGTCGCCGTTGCGGCCCAGCTTGATGACGCCGCAGTACGAGAAACCCCTGCTGGCGAGGAGCCCCTGCATAGGCTTGTTGTCGCGATGGGTGTCCGCGCGAAGGTTGCGCCCGTGCTCCAACGCCCAGTCGAGCATCGTGCCGCCAACGCCTTGGCCCTGACGGAGGACCGCGAAGCGATGCACCACGTCATAGGGCTCGTCGTTTGGCCAGGAACCCTCGTAGATGCGCGCGTAGTCGGGCTCCGGACCAGGGAGAAACGCGAAGCAGCCAAGGACGTCGCCGTTCTCGCCCACGCAGACGCGCAGAGCGCCCGTGGCGATGTCCTGCTCTACCAGCTCGCACGGCGGGAAGCTGTCACCCCACTGGTTGGGGTTGCCGGCCTCTCGCATGAACGCACGTGCGCTCTTGTAGACCTCAATGGCGTCGTCGAGATCTTCCGATGCTGCCAGACGTATACGCATGGTTGCTCCTTGCTTTTAGAAGCTATGATCCCCCGCTTGTACATCACCAACGATACGAGCGGGGGATTCAATCAGGCAGAAGCGCACCTATAGCGTTACCAACTCGACCCAGCTACTCCCCAAACATGATCCTGCGGCCAAAGGAGTTCTCCCATGCAGCGTTGAACTCATCCACCGCAATGCCGGTACCGGGGTGCTTGACCATCGTCCAAACGATGTCAGGGGCAACCGTCACAGACTGGGCGCCCACGCAGATCACGTCGTGCACCTGCTCGGTGTTCTTGAAGGACGCAGCGCAAATCTTGGACGGCAGGCCGTTGGTGGCGAGCATGTTCACCAGGTCAGCTACCTGACCCACACCGTCGCCGTAGTTGCACATGCGGTTGACGTAGGGCGCAAGGTAATCCGCGCCGTTCATCGCCGCAAGAAATGCCTGGTCAGCACTGTAAATGGCGGTTGCCAGAACATTCAGACCCTCGGCCTTTGCGGCCTTGATTGCCTTGAGGCCAACCGGCGTGACGGGAATCTTCGCATAGGCGTTCTCGCGCAGCGCGCAGATCCTGCGAGTCTCCTCGAGGATGCCGTCGAAGTCTGTTGCAATAACCTGGAAGAAGCTCTTCTGGCTAGGAGCAAGGGTCTTGCACATCTCGTCGATGACCCGCTCGAGGGTCTTGCCCGAGCGCGTGATGATCGTGGGGTTGGTCGTGACGCCGGCGATGGTCAGCGTCTCGCTCAGCTCCTTGACCGCCTGTGCGTCAGCGGTGTCGAGAAAAAGTTCCATTGTTCATCATCCTTCTGTAGTCGATTCCATCATGTGCCCGTTATTTGCTATGCGTGAAGCCTGCGCGGAAAGGCTCACCCCCCGTTTGCCATTGCGTGAAGCCCTGCAGACTCGCAGAGATGGATAACCCATTCGATATCGTCTACGGACAGCTGTCGCATGTCCTTGAGAGCGTAATCCATTCCCGCTGCATCGTACTTGCCCTTCCCTAGCTGGTGGAACGGAAGCACGTCGACGCGCGTTATGCCAAGCTCAACCAGGCGCGCCACATTCTGGGAGACGTTGCCACGGCTGTCGGTGAAGCCGGGAATTATCGGCATACGTCCAACCACCCTGGCACCAAGGCCAATAATCCTTCGGAGGTTCTTGTCGCGCACGTCAGGATCTATGCCCGTAGTCTCCATGCTCCGCTCCCTGTCGGCAATCTTGAAGTCGACAAGAAAGAGGTCGCAGCAGGCAACGTGCTTCTCTGCATCCGCAAGGGGAACGGCAAGTGTGGTCTCGATTGCCGTGCGCATGCCACGCTCCTTGCAGTACTGGAGAAACTCCTCGGCAAACCCCTGGCACGAGAGGCACTCCCCGCCCGAGAGCGTCACCCCACCGTCGGACTCCTCATAAAAGACTGAGTCACGCAGGCACTCCTCCGCAAGTTCCTCTGCACAGCGCTCGATTCCCAGAAGCTCCTTGGCACCCGTGGGGCACTCGGCGGCGCTCTTGGAGCACGCCTCGGCCGAGAACTCTCCCGCCCTCATGGAGCACCTGATACACAGGCTCCTGTGCCAGACCTCCTGGGGCTTGGGCGAGAGGTTCTCGGGGTTACAGCACCAGGGACAACGGAAGGGGCAGCCCTTCACAAAGACGACCGTGCGAATCCCGCCCCCGTCGTGCAGGGAGAAGCGCTGGACGTTAGTTATGGTTGCGGTGGTCACGCTCTTCTCGCCTGCCTACAGCACGTGCTCGGTGCGGTTGATAATGTCATCCTGAATCGCCTTAGAGAGCTCCACAAAGAGCGCCGAATACCCGGCGACGCGCACCACGAGGTTCTTGTGCTTCTCGGGATGGGCTTGCGCATCAAGCAACGTCTTTCTATCTACCACGTTGAACTGGATGTGCTGAATCCCCAGCTTTGAGAAGCTGCGCAGGTACGCCATGAGCTTCTGGAGGCCGTCCTCGCCAGCCAGCGTCGATGGCGAGAACTTAACGTTGAGCAGCGATCCGTTTGAGTTGAGGAAGTTGTCGAGCTTTGAGACGGAGAGCAGGCTTGCGGTTGGACCATGCTGGTCCCTGCCAACCATGGGAGAAAGACCGCCGTCCGCAAGCTGTTCGCCGGCACGCCTACCGTCTGGCGTCGCACCCACAACCGCGCCCAGGGGAACGTGCGCGCTCACGGTATAGGATCCGGGCTGGAACTTGCCACCACGGGGGTTCTCGTAGGTCTCCACACAGTGGCCGTAGAACTCGAGGAAGCGCCTGCCGAGAAGGTCCACGTCGTCGACGTCGTTGCCGTACTTGGGGTAGCGGTTGACAAAGCGCTGCCGCAGGACCTCGTCGCCCTCGCCAGTCCAGTTGCGGTCGAGAACAGTAAGAAGATCCTGGTAGGTTATGGTCTTGTCCTCGAAGACTGCCTTCTTGATCACGTAGAGGGAGTCCGCGAGGTTGGCCGTGCCAACACCCTGCACGCCCGAGGGGTTGTACCGTGCCCCACCGGCGGTGATGTCTTCGCCCTTCTCGAGCGAGTCGTGCACGAGCGTCGAGAGGAACGGCGTGGGCGAGGTCTCCCGGTGAGCGAGGTCGCAGGTGTTGCAGCCTTCGACCATGAGGCCCACGTAGTGGCGAATGGTGTCCTCGGTGGCATGAACCAGCTCGTCAAACGAGGCAAAGCCCTCTCTGTGGGCGTGCATGGTAATTTCGAGACACTTGAGCATGTTGAACATCGAAATGTCGTGCAGTCCGTACATCCTGCCAGGAATCGAGAGCTCAACGCAGCCAACCACGCCGTAGTCTCGTGAATCCTCGATAGACACCCCGCGGTTCTCGAAGGCGGGGATATTCACCTCGTCGTTGAAGCACTGCGGCATGCCATCACCCAGGCGGATTATCTCAGCTGCCTTGTGCAGAAGCTTGTCCGGAGTTCCCTTGTGGATGCGCAGCGACAGGTTAGGCTGAGGAAGGCGGGTGTCGCGCTGAAGATCGAGAAGGAGCAGCGAGAGCTCGTTGGAGGCGTCGTTGCCGCTTGCGTCAACGCCACCGACCACAAGGTTATAGCCAATGGGAAAGCCTGCAAAGAAGCGGGCAGACTCGGTGGAGCGCACTGCCACGATGGTGTTGCACTTGAGATAGAAGCACTGGAGAAGCTCCCTGATCTTCTCGTCAGAGGCGCCCGCGCGCTTGCTGGCACGGTAGTACGGCAGCAGGTACTGATCCACGCGTCCGAGCGAGAGCGAGCTAGCGTTTGACTCGTGCTGCAGGGCGACGGAAACGATCCACACAAGCTGAAGCGCATCGTAGAGGTCGCGCGCGGGCTCGGTGGCGATGTGCGCAAGTATGTCGGCCAGACGCTGCAGCTCGGCTGTACGCTTGGGGGTATGGGGCAGCGCAATGGTGGCGTAAGCATCTGCCGGCGCCTCCCCCTCCTCAGCAGAGCGCACGATGCGCTCGTAGCGGGAAACGTAGGCAGACAGCGCATCCATGCAAATGCACGAGGCTTGGTAGAAGTTGTTAGTGGGGTCTTTCGCGAGAAAGTCCCTGCTTTGCTGCTGGAGCGCGCCGATACCACGGGTGAGCACCTCTGCAAAGTCGCAGATGATATGTCCTTGTCCCTTGTCTGTTTGAGCGACGGCGAACACCTTGTCCTTCTCGGCTGCTGTCACGTCATCCCCTCGATGGGCGGTATACCAGTCATTGAGCGTCTGGCCCTGCCAGAAGGGATAGAGGACGTTGCGAAAGAACGCCTTGTCCTCCTCGCTAATCTCAAAGGTGTCCTGTGGACGCGTGGGGAAGGCGTCGAGCTCATCAAGAATCCAATAGGGGCTCATCTCGGGAGAAACCACACCAGCCCTGGGAGTAGCGCTTCTGTTGCCCACAAGCAGGTCCCACTCGTCTATCACAATCTGATGATTCTCGAGCACGTGGCGAAATGCCTTAGCCCTGCGAATGATGGGCGGTTCTCCCTCGGTTGCCTTGTAGCTCTCCATGAAGAGCGTCGCCCGTTCCATGGAGATCTGCCTTGGCTGGGCAAACAGGCTGTCCTTTATGTGCTGCGTCCTGGTGGTGAGCATCGCGACCTCCTTGTATGGCACCCGTAAGCCGGGGCACCTCCCCCTCCGCCTGCGACGATTGTATCTTGTTTAGTATTGTTCTACAAGATATTATTATTGATTTGTCGTATTCAATCGGAATTCTCAAACCTGCGTGGTCGAATACAACTTGGCCGTCGTCAAACGGCTAGAGTCTTTTTCCGGTTTTGTCTTATTTCGTATCATTAAGTGAATACTTGCCAACCAGATACACGCCACGGGAGTACCCATGTTTGCCAAGGAACGACAAGATGCCATAGCCGCCCTCGTCAAGGCAGAAGGCCGCGTGACGGTCACGAGCCTTGCGCAGCGCTTTGACGTGACCGAGGACTGCATCAGGAAGGATCTCAAGCTGCTTGACAGCGAGGGACTCCTCAAGCGCGTCTACGGTGGCGCGATTGGCACCACCATCGCGCCGGAGCGAGACGTTAGCAAGCGCCTCAACACCCATGTAGCCGAGAAGAAAATCATTGCCGAGAAGGCATACGAATACATCTCAAGCGGCGACCTCGTGTTCCTGGATATCTCTACCACGAACATTGCCTTGGCAGAGCTCATCGCCACCGGGAACAAGAGGCTCACTGTTGTCTCGAACATGATCGACGTGCTGCGCATCCTGGCGCGAAACCCCATGGTTACTGCCATCTGCACGGGCGGCAATGTAAACCTGGAGTTCGACGGCTTTTTGGGAGCCACGGCTCTCGCCATGGTCGAGCCCATCAGGTTTGACAAGGCCTTCATTGGTGCCCTGAGCGTTGACCTAGAAAACGATGCAGTCACCACGTTCGACGTGGATGACGGCCTGCTCAAGAAGCGCGTCGTCACCAACGCGAGCCACAGCTACCTCGTGGCAGACGCGCGTAAGCTCAACACCGATGGCAACTACGTCTACGCGCGGATGGAGGACTTTGACGCCTTCATCACCGACAAACCAACCCCGGCCCTGCGCAAACAGGTCGAGGCGCTCGGCACCAAACTGGTCTAAGTACCATCGGACAGCAAAAGGCCCCAAAGCCGAGAAGGGCTTTGGGGCCAATGAGACAAAGGGAAACTCCCTTTGTCTCACTAGTGCTGGTGCGGGCGCTCGGAAGCGGGGCGCAGCTCCGCCCGGCAGCGAATCATCTCAGCGGCGATGGAGATGGCGATCTCGGGAGGCGTCACCGCAAGGATGGGGTCACCGATGGGCAGGTGGATGCCCTCGTCGACCCACGCGGGATCAACGCCGCGCTCCTTCAGGGTCTTACGCGCGAATGCCGCCTTGCCACGGCTGCCAATGCAGCCCACGTAAGCCGGACGCACGCGCGAGACCTGCTCGAGCACGTCGATGTCCCAGGCGTGCCCGTGCGTGGTAACCACCACATAGTCACGCGGGGTCACCTGCACCTTCTCGCCGAGCTTGGTGAAGTCGCCGAGCACCACGCGCTCCGCTGTGGGGAAGTCTCCCGAGACCGCCACGCCCTCACGATCATCGAAGACCACCACGCGAAAGCCCACGCTGGCAAGCACCGGTGTGAGGGCACGGCCAACGTGGCCGCCGCCAAAGATGTAGGCAATGGGGTCGGGACCGGCCGGCTCAGCGTATGTCTTGTCCTCCTCGTCCCAAAGGGTGGTCTCGGTGGTGGCGCGCGGATCACCCTGCGGCAGCTCATCGAGATTAGCAAGCTCGACGGTAACGTCCGAGAGGCTCGCCCAGTTCTCGGTAATCACGAAGGGCTTGCCGGAGCGCAGGCGCTCGAGCAAGTCGCCCAGCACGCTCTTCGCAAACGCTGGCTCCCACAGCTTTACGCCCACCAGCGCGTCGCCGCCGCAGGCCATGCCCGTCTTAGCGTGGGTCATCCACTCCAGCTGGTTGGGTTCCTCGCCCGCCAGCACGCGCTGGCACCTCTCCTGCATCTGCTGCTCTATGCGGCCGCCGCCAATAGTGCCCAGCCAGGTTCCATCGGCGAGAAGCGCCATGCGCGCGCTCGCGCCACGTGGCATGGAGCCGCGTGTGGCGAGGATGCTTGCGAGGGCAAAGGCCCGGCCCTCCTCGGCCTCCCTTAGGAGGCGTCCTACAAACGCGATGTCGCGCAGGGTCTCGTGCGAGTCTGTCATAGGGTTCTACCTGCCATTCGTTTGGTTGGCGTTGGATGTGTCAAGACGCTTCTACCCAGCGTAGCCCAAGCGGATGCGCGGGCCGCCGTCGTAGGCCTCCACACGGCCCACCACGCGCGCGTCCGGAACGCGCCCGTCGGCGAGAAGGTCGGCAAGCAGCAAGTCCGCATCGTCCGCCGCAACCGCCACGAGGAGCCCACCCGAGGTCTCCGGGCAGAAGAGGAGGTCCGCAAGGTCCTGCGGCACGCCCGCCGCATCCACGGATGCCTCGGCAAAGTGGCGGTTACGATACATTCCCGCAGGCAGGATGCCCAGACGCGCCCAGTCGCGCGCGTGGGCGAGAAACGCCGGCGCACCGGCGTCAATCACCACACGAACGTCTGCGCCTTGGGCCATCTCCAGCGAATGGCCCATGAGGCCAAAGCCTGTGACGTCGGTGGTCGCATGGACGTCGTGGCGCACGATCACGTCACGAGCCCAGCGGTTGAGGCACATCATCTGGCGCTCCGCCGCCGCGACGTCCGCGGGGTCTGCTAGGCCGCCCTTCTCGGCAGTGGTAATGACTCCCACGCCGAGCGCCTTGGTGAGCACCAGGACGTCACCCGGACGCGCACCCGAGTTGGTGAGCATGCGGTGCGGATCCACAAAGCCCGTGACCGCCAGGCCGTACTTGGGCTCCTCGTCGTAGATGCTGTGCCCGCCCACGATGGAGGCGCCGGCCTCGTAGACCTTCTCATAGCCGCCGCGCAGAATCTCGTGGACAACGTCGGAGGGCATGTCCTCGGGCACGGCCATCACGTTGAGCGCCACCTTGGGCTCGCCGCCCATGGCATAGACGTCCGAGAGCGCGTTGGTGGCGGCAATGGCGCCGTAGGTGTAGGGGTCATCGGCGATGGGCGGGAAGAAGTCGACCGTCTCCACAATGGCCACGTCATCCGTCACGCGGTAGACCGCCGCGTCATCCGACTTGTCAAACCCAACCAGGAGGTTGGGGTCGCGCTGGACCTTGATGTCCTTGAGGAGCTTGGCAAGCTCGCCCGCACCCACCTTGGCACCGCAGCCGGCGCACTCGGCAAGCTTGGTGAGCTTGACGTCGCTGCCACCAGCGGATGCCACGTTGTTCTCGGCCATTGCTATCCCTCCAGCCTGTGCGAGAAGTGCAGCAGCGCCTCAAGGACGCCGCCTCCTACGGCGCGCGCCTTGTCGGAGACACTGAAGCAGTGCCCCACCTTGCAGCGCGGGTCGATGTCTCCGGACTTCATGCCCTTGGTGACAGGGCAGCCCTCCTGCAGCAGGCCGCGCAGCACGCCGTCGATGGTTGCGTAGAGGGGCTCGCCAGAGACCTTGGCCAAAAGGTCACCCTTCTTGACCTGATCGCCAATCTTTGCGATGGGCTCGAAGGGGCCGTCTGCAGGAGCGCGCAGCACGCGCTCGGTAGTGTAGCCGCCAATGTTTCCCGGCACGCCGGTGTTGGGGATGGGCGAGCCGTCGTAGATAACGCGCCCCAGGTAGTGGCCACGCTTGGTCTCGATGGCGGCATGGCAGTCCGCGCTGGAGCTCTCGCCTGCGTGGAAGCCAGGCCCTACGCCAATCACCACGGGCGCCATGTCCTTGGTGGTCCCTAGGTTCTCCTTGGCGAGAATGGCATCCACCACGGCCTCTGGCGCCAACTCGGGAATGCTCTCCCCCTTGGGGTCCACCAACACGGCGATGGTACCCGTGGCTGCGACCTTTGCCGCTTCCGCTGCGCTCTCGCAGAGCACGGCGCGAATGCCCTCGACCTCGGCCTCCCCCAGGCGCACGGCCTCCGAGAAGCACACCGTACGGCGCACCGAGGTTGGCACCGCCACGTCCAGCATCACGATGGACGCTCCCGAGCGGTGAAGCCTCACGGCAATGCCCGAGGCAATGTCTCCCGCTCCTCTCACAACAACCAGCATGTCTCCCCCTCCGTCCAACTAGGAGCAGATACCCCTAGAGTTCCAGCTCGTACAATCCGGCGCAGGTAAAGCGGCCAATTGCAAGCCGCTCGAAGTCTCCGCGCGCCTCCGGTGGCATGGACCAGGCAAGCCCGCAGTCCGCGCGGATGCTCACGGGCGTTGGGATGATCCTTCCCGCAACGCCCGCCTCCTTGCAGGCCGCCTCGCAGGCCAGCGCCTCGTGCGTCGAGTCAAATGACGCAACAACGCGTGGCTCGCGCCTATGACGTGGCATCGTCGTCGCCCTCCCCCTCTGCAGCCAGCTCGGCCAGGGCGGAAAGCGCCGCATCCACGTCCTTTTCAGTGGTAAAGCACCCAAACGAGAAACGCACGACGCCCGTGTCCTGCGTGCCCAGCGCCCGATGCATGCGCGGCGCGCAATGGCCGCCTGCACGCACGGCGATGTCGTAGTCGTGGCCGAGGGCGTCCGCAACCTCGGAGGAATCCCAGCCCGGCAGGTTCACGCTCACAACCGGCGCGTGGTCAAAGCCGGGGTCGAGAAGCCCCTCCCCCGTTGCCGGGAAGTCGCCGTAGACCGTGGCCCCGACGCGGCGCGCGCCGGTCACGAAGCGCCTCACGAGCGCGAGGTCGTGGGCGTGAATGGTGTCGAGGCCCTTCTCGGCAATCCATGCCGCCGCAGCCGAGAGCCCCGCGATGCCATGGCCGTTGAGCGTTCCGGCCTCGAGGTGCTCGGGGTAGCCCGCTGGCTGGCCCTCCTCGAAGGAAAGCACGCCCGTGCCACCACGCAGCACCGGGTGCACGTCCACACCAGGCGCCACGGCAAGGCCGCCCGTGCCTTGGGGGCCCATGAGGGCCTTGTGCCCCGTGAAGGCCACGAGGTCAATGCCCAGCTCGTCCATGCAGATAGGACGCGCTCCCGCCGTTTGCGCGCAGTCGAGAAGCACCGGCGCCCCCACGCCGTGCGCGGCCTTGACCACGCGCGCCAGCTCCTCGCGTGAGAGGACGTTGCCCGTGAGGTTCGAGGCATGCGTGAGGCACACGAGGCTCGTACCAGGCACGATAGCGTTTACCAGGGCGTCTATGTCAAGCACGCCGTGGCGGTCTGCTGCCGCGAAGCTCAGGGTCACGCCCCTCTCGTCCCTAAGGCGGTAGAGCGGCCGCAGGATCGAATTGTGGTCCCAGTCCGTGGCCACCACGCGGCCACCGTCGGGCACCGTGCCCAGGATGGCCATGTTGAGCGCCTCGGTGGTGTTGGCGGCAAAGACCAGCCGCTCGGGGTGGCCAAAGCCGAGAAGCGCCGACACCCGCTCCCGCGCGAGGGCGATGGAGCGGGCCGCGACAAGCTCGGACTCGTGGGCGCCGCGGCCGCACGAGCCAAAGGTTCGCATGGCGTCCGCGACGGCCGTGACCACGCACTCGGGACGCTGGTGCGACGTGGCGGCACAATTGAGGTAGATCATGGCGCAGGCCTTGTCGCTACAGCGTAGTGACGCCCGGCTCGCCGGCCATGACCTTGGCGATCTCGTACAGGTTGGTCACGCCGCCCACCGCAAGCTTCTCGCGGATGCCGTAGAAGTCCAGGCAGGTGCCGCAGGTGAGGATCTGCGTCCCGCGGCTCTCGAGCTCCTTGATGTCCTCGAGCGACTCCGAGCCCTCGCAGGTAAGGTGCGCGCCGCCGTTGAAGAAAATCATCTTCTTGGGGACGGACTCGCCATGCGCCAGGGCGTAGATGAGCCCCTTCATGAGGATGTGGCCGAGCTTCTCATCACCACGACCCATGGTGTCGGAATCAACGGCGATGACGGAGGCGCCGGTGGCGGGGAGGTCGCAGAAGGCCTGGGCCTCGGAGGCAGCGTTCTCGGAAGCGCTCACCTCGCCGCGCGGGGTAAGGGTGAGGGTGGTCTCGTCGCCGTTTGCGGTGGTGGTGAGGTCGCAGTTCTTCTCGGCCGCCAGGCGCGTGAGGTTGCCAAGGGCAACAGAGTCGTTGACGACGACCTCGAGGGACTCGCCAGCGGCGAGCTTGGGCAGAGCCTCCAGCGTGAGTACGACGGGCTTGGGGCAGGTAAGGTTGCGCGCGTCGATCTTCATGGTGACTCCAATCTGTTTGCCGACGGAGCGCCGCGACTGGTGCCGAGGCGTCGTCGGGCGTTAATCACATGAGTGTATAACGTCGGTCCGAAATGAGACAGGGGGACAGTCCCTTTGTCTCATCCGGTATGCTATGAGCCAAGGGGAAACTCCCTTTATGAGACAAAGGGAAACTCCCTCTGTCTCACTAGAGCATATGACTTTTTGTAAGGGTTCCTCATGAATCTTGCTGATTTGCTGCGAACGGATAGCGGCGTTCTATCAGTGGTTGGGAGCGGGGGCAAATCCACCCTCGTTAACGAGCTGGCGCGTGAGCTGGGATGCACGGTGGTCATCGCCACGTCGACGCACATGCTGGCGCCCGAGGGCTGCCCGCTCCTGCTTGACGCCACGGAGCTCGACGTGGAGCAGGCGCTCTGGTACACCCGCGTGGTCTGCGTGGGGACCCGTGCTCCGGGCGCAGAGGAAGCTGCCGGAAAGCTGTGCGCGCCGTCGCTTGGCTTTGGCACGCTCGCCGTGCTTGCCGACCGCGTGCTGGTCGAGGCAGATGGCGCACGCAGGCTGCCCCACAAGGCGCACGCCGCACACGAGCCCGTGGTCCCCGCCGAGAGCGGCCAGACCATCCAGGTGGTGGGGGCGTCTGGCTTTGGTGGACGCGTGGGCGAAGTCGTGCACCGGCCGGAGCTCATGTGTGCGGCCGTGCGCTGTTCTGCGAGCGACGAGTGCACGCCCGAGCTTTACGCAAGCTTTGTGGCCACCGAGCACGCTGCTGGCGTGGTGCATGCGGACGATATCGTGGTGAACCAGGCCGATGACCAGGCCGGTATTGAACTTGCCGCACGGTTTGCCTCTGCCCTGCGAGCGTGCGGAGACGAGACGCCCGTTTCCGCCGGCTCCGTGCGCGAGCATCGCCTGGTGCGCGTGTAGCGCGAGATCCGGCCTGCCGGCGCTTCGGACGCAGCGGATGCCCTGCCGGAAAGCCAGCGGGACCCAACAGGGCCTACGCTCCGGCGGGCGGGCAGCACGCAATCACGATGCTCACGATGCCGATAAGTGCCAGCGGCACGCACCCGTCGACAAACGACGGCAGCGGCTCAAGCCGGTAGTAGAGCACGTAGCACACCAGGCTCACAACAAACCCCACCACGGCAAGCACCGCTACCAGCGCCGCCACGCCGGTCTGCCCCGTGCCTCCAAGGGCCAGCGCGCAGCAGACTTCCATGCCAAGCCACGCCACAAAGAGCACCAGCTCGGTGGTGGGCTGACGCTGGAACATGCGCTGCGTGATGCCAAGAAGCACCAGGTAGAGAACAACGGCACCAACCAGGCACCCAACCACAACCCTCGTGGGCGCAAGCTCGGCCGCTCCCCCGCAGATGCGCGTGGCCCCAAAGACGCCGCACGCCACCGCGCCGAGAATGGCCACGATGCCGATGGCCCTCAGCGCTCCGTGTGCGGAGCCACCGCTCACCTTGGGCCAGAAGAAGATGGCCCACCAGGCAAGGTACAGCGCACAGCACGCAGCCATGAGCGCGTGCCCCTGCCTCATCTGCTCAAACGCAATGGCATCCACAATGGCCTCCCATAACAGATATCGCGGAGTATCGCCTAGAGAACCTCGCAACATCCCGATAATAGCTCTGCTCAGCAGAAGTGCTCTCTAGCTGCTATGTTGTCGGATTCCGCGATTCTCGTTGTCACTTTCCGCGACCGCAGCCGTCCCGTGCGCCGAGAAAAACGGGCGGCGCCAGCACCAGCCAGCACCGCCCGCCTTGGGGAGCAATACTACTCAACGGACCAGACCTAGACCCTCGCGACAGCCTTGATCTCGACCTTACCGCCACCGGGGAGCGCAGCCACCTGGAACGCCGCACGCGCGGGGTACGGGGCCTCAAAGAACTCGGCGTAGATCTCGTTCATGGCGCCAAACTCGTTGATGTCGGCGAGAAGGACGGTGGTCTCGACCACGTCGGCCATGGAGGCGCCAGCGGCCTCGAGGATGTTCTTCACGTTGGTCAGGCTCTGGCGGGTCTGGCTCTGGATGTCGTCGCCGGCGAGCTTGCCGGTGGCAGGATCGATGCCCAGCTGTCCGGACACGTTGATGGACCCGTTGGACACAACGCCCGCAGAGTAGGGCCCAAGCGCCTTGGGGGCCTTGTCGGTGACGATGGCGGTCTTGCTCATGAGAAACTCCTTCGCTTCCTGCCCGCATACGCGGACGACCAATGGATGAGTAAAACGGGAGCCGAGAAGCGCGCGGCGCGCACGACCCGCGGCGCGCACGGCCCTAGCGAGCCACGTAGCGGCCGGGCTTCTCGCCTGTGGGCTCGCCGTCACGCACGGCAAGCGTGCCGTTCACAAAGACGAGCTTGGCGCGCCCGTGCGCCTCAAAGCCCTCGTAGGTGGTGTAGTCGACGGCCTGGTGCTGGTTGGCCGCGCTGATGGTCCAGCGTGCCGAGGGATCCCACACGCAGATGTCCGCGTCGGAGCCAGCGGCAAGCGCGCCCTTGCGCGGGTACATGCCAAACACGCGCGCCTGGCCCTCGGAGAGCAGGTGCAGGTAGTCCATGGGACCAAGCTGCCCCTCGAACGTGGTCATGATGAGAGCCGGCCTGTGCTCGACGCCAGGTTCCCCGTTGGGTATCTTAGTGAAGTCGCCACGGCCGCGATCCTTCTGGCCATGCAGATTAAACGAGCAGTGGTCGGTCGAGATCTGGTCCACCTCGCCGTCTGCCACGGCCTCGCGCAACGCCGCGATGTCCGTGGGCTTGCGCAGCGGCGGGCTCATCACGTACTTGGCGCCGGCAAAGCCGTCCTCGTCCTGCTCCAGGTAGCGGGTATCGTCCAGCAGCAGGTACTGCGGGCAGGTCTCGAGCGACACGCGCACGCCGCGCTCGCGGGCAGCACGCACCTGCTCAAGGCCCAGGCGCGTAGAGCAGTGCACCACGTTCACGCGAGCGCCCGTAAGCTCGGAGAGGTACATCAGTCGGCTGATAGCCTCGGCCTCGCACTCAGCCGGGCGACTCAGTGGGTGTCCCTCGGGCCCCGTAATGCCCTCGGCAAGCACCCTACGCTGCAGCTCGTTGACAAGCGTGCCATTCTCGCAGTGCACGCAGAGAATGCCATCGAAGGGCTTGATGGCCTCGAGCACCTCCATGGTCTGGGCATCGTCCAGGCGCAGGTGATCGTAGGCAAAGTACGTCTTGAACGAGGTGATGCCCGCTTCGCGCATGTCCGCGATCTCCTCGCGGGTATGGTCGTTCCAATCTGCGATGGCCATGTGGAAGGCATAGTTAGCCGTGCAGGTGCCATCGGCGCGCTTGTGCCACTCGTCGAGCGCCTGGCGAAGGGTCATGCCCTTGTCCTGCGTGGCGTAGTCCACGATTGTGGTGGTTCCACCGCAGGCCGCGGCGCGCGTGCCCGTCTCAAAGCTGTCTGCGGTCCAGTCCATGCCCGTCCAACACTGCATGTGCGTATGGGCGTCAATGAAGCCCGGGTAGACCCAGCAGCCCGTGGCGTCGAAGACCTCAGCGTCCGCAAGCTGCGCCTCGTCGACGCCACCAGGAACAACGTCCGCGATCTTGTCGCCCTCGATGACCACGTCGCCGAGAAAGACTCCCTTTGGCGTGACCAGCTGGCCGTTCCTCAGGACCTTGCGTGCCTGTGCGACCATACAACCATCCCCTTACAGAGAAGAGCCCAGCTCGCCGGGGGCGTTGTCCTTCTCGCCCGCAGCGGGCCATATGTCCTGCCCGGATTCCATGGCCTCGCGCACAGTCACCAGCTCGCTGGCAACCCGCTCGAGGTCAGACGGGGTGTCAATGTCATCTAGCTCGGCCGGGTAGCGCGCCTCGACAAGCCGCGTAGCGGCGGCCAAATCTGGGTTCCTGCGCAGCAGCTCGCCTCCGCCCACGTCTCCCTCAAGGCCGAGAAGCGCGTCTGCCAGGTAGCCCGGAAAGATCACGGGGCTTCCCGGCTTGCCCTGCCATGAAAGGCGCGCTACGCAGGCAGGATGCGCGGCAAACTCGTCGAGCAGGGCCTCGACACTCGCGCCAGAGAGCAGCGGCTGGTCGCCCTGCACAAAGAGGTAGCCCGCGCGCTTGCCCAGCGCCTCGATGCCCGCACGCAGCGTTTGGCTTTGCAGCGCGCCTGCGGGCTCCACACATGTCACGTGCCTGGCCTCGCACACCGCCCGCACGCGCTCCCACCTTGTGGAGACCACCACGTCCAGGCGCTGCGACACCAGGGCGTCCAGCGTGTGCGAGACCACCGCGCGACCGCGCAGCGGCTCAACGAGCTTTTGCCTGCCAAAGCGCGTAGCCTCGCCATTTGCCATGACCACGCAGCCCAGCCGGGGCACCCCCGCAACGCCGGCAAACGCTGCCGAGAAGCCCGCGTCTGCCGCAGCGGTGACACCCTGGCGCCATGCTTCGTAGCGGTGGAGGAAGTCCTCCCCTTCGGGCGTGAGGCTCGAGCTCCCACCCTTTTCGCCACCAATTGAGCGCACGGTAAGCGGGAATCCCAGGGCACGCTCGGCATCGTGCAGAATGCGCATGGCCTTGGTGTAGCTCATGCCCATGGCCTTGGCGGAGGCAGAGAGGCTACCCGTCTCGCGAACGCCAGCAAGCAGGGCCATGGGACCCGGGCCAAAGAAGCGCCCGCCATCCTCATCAATGAGGAACGAAAATACCCGTGGTTCCATGGCCCTCACCTCGCGCGCATTGCCGTTGCGATGTCTACATGCTACCCACGGACGATGGTACCAGTCTTGCCGGCAATGCCGTCCGCCGCACGGTCGAGCTCAGTGATGAGCGACATGCGTCCGGGACCGGACTGGGCGAACTGCAGCGCCGCCTGGACCTTGGGCAGCATCGAGCCGGGGGCAAACTCGCCAGCTTCAATATAGCGCTGGGCAGTCTCGGGCGTGAGCTCGTCAAGCTCGGTCTGGTCGGGCTTACCAAAGTGGATGGCGACCTTCTCGACAGCTGTGAGGATGACAAGCGCGTCGGCATCAAGCTGCTCGGCAAGGCGGGCTGCGGCAAAGTCCTTATCGATGACGGCAGCGGCGCCCTTCAGGTGGTGGCCCTCGGTGTGGTAGACGGGGATGCCGCCGCCACCGCAGGCAATGACCACGTGGTCGGCCTCGACCAGCGAGCGAATGGTGTCAAGCTCGACGATGGCCTGGGGCTTGGGGCTTGCGACCACACGGCGCCAGCCGCGGCCGGAGTCCTCGACCACCGTGTAGCCGCGCTCGGCCACCATGCGGTCGGCCTCCTCCTTGGTCATGAAGGCACCAATGGGCTTGGTGGGGTTCTCGAAGGCAGGGTCGTTAGGGTCGACCTCGACCTGCGTGAGCACCGTGGTCACGCCGTGGTGGATGTCGCGGTTGGCCAGCTCCTCGCGGATGGCGTTCTGGAGGTCGTAGCCAATGTAGCCCTGGCTCATGGCAACGCAGACCGAGAGCGGGCAGGGAATGTACTTCTCGGGATCAGAGCGCGTGAGCTGGGTCATGGCCTCCTGGATCATGCCCACCTGCGGTCCGTTGCCGTGCGCCACGATGACCTCGTTGCCCTCGGCAATAAGGTCAACGATGGCCTTGGACGTGTGCTTCACGGCCGCCATCTGCTCTGGCAGGTTCTTCCCCAACGCGTTGCCGCCCAGTGCGACGACGATTCTCTTGCCCATGCGTTCCTCTCCGTTCTCCCCTTGTCGTGTGAAAAAAGAGCGCGGGCCGGCCAACCGAGCTCACAGGCTCGGCCCGACCAGCCCGCGCGTTCCCCTGTGGGTACTGCGCCAGTCGCCCCGATGCCCGGCTTAGGCCTCGAGCCAGCGGCTGCGGCCGCGCTGCTCGAGCTCCTTGAGCATGGCAACGGGATCCTTGGCCTTCTGCAGGAAGATCATGGCTGCCACGGCGTACGGCTTGTAGCTGGCCTCCTTGTACAGGCCGTCGCGGTGAGCGTCAAAGACCTCGTTGGCAACCTCGCCGTGCTCGCAGGAGACGCCCTCGATGTCGGCCGGCAGCGGGTGCATGTAGATGGTGTCCATGCCGTTTGCGGTCTTGGCCATGAGCTCGGGCGTGCAGTGCCAGTCCATGTGGGTGGCGTTCTGGGCGAGGAGCTCCTTCTCCAGGGTGTCGATGCCCTCGGAGTCGCCGGCGGCGTAGAGCTTGGTGCGCTTCTCCATGGCCGCGTAGGGAGCCCAGCTCTTGGGAACCACGATGTCAGCGCCCTCGAAGGCCTCCTCCATGGAGTGGGCCTGGGTGAACGTGGCGCCGGACTCCTGGGCGTAGACGCCGGCCTGCTTGACCAGCTCGGGCATGAGGTCGTAGCCCTCGGGGTGAGCCAGGGTGACGTTCATGCCAAAGCGAGTGAGCAGCATGATGAGCGACTGCGGGCAGGAGAGGGGCTTGCCGTAGGAGGGGCTGTATGCCCAGGTGACAGCGACCTTCTTGCCCTTGAGGTTGTCGAGGCCACCAAACTCATTGATGAGGTAGAGCAGGTCGGCCGAAGACTGCGTGGGGTGATCGGAGTCGGACTGCAGCGAGACGAGCGTAGGACGGTGGTCGAGGATGCCGTCGGCGTAGGACTGCGCCACGGACTCCGAGACCTCCTTCATGTACGCGTCGCCCTCGCCGATGAACTTGTCGTCACGGATGCCGATGACATCAGCCATGAAGCTGATCATCGTGGCGGTCTCGCGCACGGTCTCGCCGTGGGCGATCTGCGACTTGGACTCGTCGAGGTCCTGGAGCTGCAGGCCCAGCATGTTGGTGCCAGAGGCAAACGAGAAGCGCGTACGGGTGGAGTTGTCGCGGAAGTTGGAGACCGCAAGGCCAGAGTCGAAGATGCGCGTGGAGATGTTGCGCTCGCGCAGGTTGCGAAGGGCGTCGGCGACCAGGTAAAGAGCGCGGAGCTCGTCGGTGGTCTTATCCCACGTGTGCAGGAAGTCGTTGTTGTACATCTTGGAGTAGTCGAGCTTCTCGAGCTGGTCGAGGTAGTTCTGGAACGTGGCGTCCATTCGTTTCCCTTTCTTTGATACGCGTGACTGGGTCTTCCCGGTGACCGCTGGGTCTACGTGCAGAGGACCCGGTCGCAGCAGTGCGCCGCGACCGGGACGCGGATAACTACTTGATGTCGTTGCCGGTGAGGCTGGCGCGGAACTCGGTGGCGTCGCCGGTGGCCTGGCTGGGGTCGTAGAGGTTCACGGCCGCAACGTAGAGCGCGGCGCAGGTGGAGAGGTCCTGCTTGTAGGTGACCTCGTTAGGCGCGTGCGCCTGGGACTCGGCGCCGGGGCCAAAGCCAACGCAGGGGATGCCGTAGCGGCCCTGGATGGAGACGCAGTTCGTGGAGAAGGTCCACTTGTCGCACAGAGGCCTGCCCTCACGCTTGTCCATGGACTTCTCGCAGCCGATGCGCTTGTCGCCAAAGAGGGCCTTGTGGGCGTCGACCAGCGCCCTGACGTGCGGCGCGCTCTCCTTGTTGATCCACGTGGGGAAGTATGCCTCGGTCTCGTAGACCTCGCCGGTCCAGCTGGGACGGTCGTACATGTACATGGAGACCTTCACGTCGTCGCCGTACTTCTTGACGGCGGGGAGGTTGCGGACCTCCTCGAGGCAGGACTCGTAGGTCTCGCCGGCGGTCATGCGGCGGTCGATGGAGATGGCGCAGGAGTCAGCCACGGCGCAGCGCGAGGGGCTGGTGTAGAAGATCTGGGAGACGGTGCAGGTGCCGCGGCCCAGGAAGCGGGCGTCCTCGTAGTGCTCGGGGTTGTACTTGGGGTCGAGCATCTTGACGAGGCCGCGAATCTCGGTGGACTCGTCGGCGCCGTTGTTGTTGAGGGCGCGGACGTCGTTGATGATGTCGGCCATCTTGTAGATGGCGTTGTCACCGCGCTCGGGCGCGGAGCCGTGGCAGGAGACGCCCTTCACGTCGACGCGGATCTCCATGCGGCCGCGGTGGCCACGGTAGATGCCGCCGTCGGTAGGCTCGGTGGAGATGACGAACTCGGGCTTGATGCCATCTACGTTGTAGATGTACTGCCAGCACATGCCGTCGCAGTCCTCTTCCTGGACGCTGCCCACGACCATGATCTTGTAGCCCTCGGGAATGAGGTCCATGTCCTTCACCATCTTTGCCGCGTAGGTGGCAGAGGCAACGCCGCCCTCCTGGTCGGAGCCGCCACGGCCGCCGATGAGCTGGTCGTCCTCAAAGCCCTCATAGGGGTCGAAGTCCCAGTTGTCGCGGTTGCCAATGCCAACGGTGTCGATGTGGCCGTCGATGGCGATGATCTTGTCGCCCGTGCCCATGAAGCCCATCACGTTGCCCAGGCCGTCAACCTTGACCTCGTCAAAGCCGAGCTTCTCCATCTCGGCCTTGATGCAGGCCACAACGTCGCCCTCCTCGCAGGACTCGCTGGGGTGGGAGATCATGGCGCGCAGGAACGCAGTCATGTCCGCGTTGTAGGCCTTCGCCGCTTCCTTGATCTTGTCGTAGTCGAGTTCCTTCATTGGGTCCTCCTCGCATCGGGCAACGTTCTTGCTGACTTGGTGCCGTAAACAATAAGTCTGCTTACCAAACTTTTTGTTTGGTTGACCTAATTAAAGCACGTGCGAGAGGGAATTCAAGGGCCTTTGGCAAACTGTTCACTTTTCTCGCAGACGGTCTTTTTGGCGCGGTGGACGGCGGGCGCGAAGGGTGCTTCCCCGCTCGGGAATCGGAGCGGGCCGCGGCACGAGACAGGTTGCAGCCCGCGAAGGGGCATTGGGGGCGTCCCCGGCCAAACCTGCGGGTTAGTAGCAGTGCGCCGAGAAGGGCCGGGCCATCTACCTGCGGTTCTTCTCGGCTGGCTCTGCTCGGGACTGCTACTAAGCCGCAGGTTTCCCTCGAGGAGGCGGCGGGGGACGGCACACGCGGTGGGGACGGCGGCCCGCGCAGGCGGTCGGCGAGTTCAGCTGGCCGAGACGGACCTCGCACCACGCAAAGGCCCCGGCGACAAGATGCCGCCGGGGCCAGGGTCCCACGTTCTTCTCGGCAGTGCTACTGCTGCGCGCGCCAGCGCTTCATCTTCATGTGGCGACGCACGAAGTACGTGGCCAGCAGGGCGATGATTGCCGCAAGCACAACCTCGACCGCAGTGATCAGCGGACTCTGCCCAAACATCCCCACCGTAAACGTGCTCGAGGAGTTCGCCTCGGTATAGAGGATGTTGTGGCAGGCGTTGCGCAGCGCCTGGTGCCCAGCGGCCGTGTCCAGCGTGTCGCTGGTAAGCATCTTGTCCTGAAGGAACGCGAGGTAGAGGTCATTGCCCGCGCGCAGCCCGCGGTTGATGTTCACAGTATCAGCGGCGAGCACGCAGTCCGTCACAACAGACCCGCGGAAGCCCCACTCGTTCCTCAGCACCTGGGTGAGCAGCGCGTGGCTCTCGGCAGTGGGCGTGGCACCCAGGCGGTTGTAGGAGCTCATCATCGCCATGGCGCCGCCGTCCTTTACGGCAAGCTCGAACGGTCGCAGGTAGATCTCGCGCATTGACTGCTCGTTTGCCCAGGTCACAAGGCCACCGGCATCGCCACGGTGCGTCTCCTGGTCGTTAAGGGCAAAGTGCTTGACGTAGCAGTACACGCCCTGCGACTGGATGCCGCGGACCTCGGCAGCAACGATCTCGCCGGTGAGCAGACCGTCCTCGCTCACGTACTCGTAGTTGCGGCCGCCAAAGGGCGAGCGGTGCGTGTCGGCACCGGGAGCGTACAGGCCGCCGACCTTGAGCGCCGTTGCCTCCTGGGCAAACAGCTCGCCCACACGCTGCGCGAGCTCCTTGTTCCAGGTGTAGCCAAGCACGCTCTGGCCCGTGAGCTGCGTGCCGTTGTAGCTCGCCATGATGTTGTTCACCCCGTTGGGACCGTCGCACTCGACAATCGCGGGCTTGCCCACGCTCTTGGCCGAGAAGGTCATCCAGCCGCCGTTGGAGACGAGCATCTTCTGCTCGTTAAGCGTCATCTGGTCGAGGAGCTTGTCCCACTGGGGGTCGTCATAGCTCAGACCGGTCATGTCGGCCAGGGTAAGGCCGTTCTTCGCGCCATAGGTCACGTCGTCGACATTGGGGTTCTCGACTGGCGCGGGGTTGTCCAGCGCGTCCTTGATTTCGGCAGGGGCCTCCTTCTCGGCAGGGGCCATCGTGGGGAAGGTGCCGGCCCAATCCGCACGCGAGAGGTACGTGACGCCGCCGCCAAAGCTCACGTCGTCAAACTGGTTGGTCGCAGCCACACCGTCAGTGGAGCGAGCGCCGTCATTGGCGTCGTTGTAGATGTAGTCACGGTCGATGGTCACCGTGCGGGTGTCCACCACGTCGTGAGAGTTGCGACGCAAGCTCACCTGGTAGTCGCCAGCCTCCAGAACGTAGGCACCACCCGGGGCCTTGACCCCGGTGTAGTCGTAGCTCGCCATGTCCTCGTGCGTCCAGCTGATCTTGAGCGTCTGGGTCTCCCCAGGCTCAAGCAGCTTAGTCTTGTCAAATCCGGCGAGAACAACGGCGCTCTTCTCTATGCCGCCGGGCGTGTAGGGGGCGCTGTAGTAGGCCTCGACAACGTCCTTGCCCGCAACGTCACCGGTGTTAGTCACGTCGATGGTCATCGTGATGGTGGTGCCGTCGTCCGAGAAGTCCGCGATCTTCTCGTCGAAGGTGGTATACGAGAGGCCGTAGCCAAACGGGTACTGAACCGTTGCGTCATAGTCGATGTAGCCGTCTGCCGCCGCGGTCTCGTAGTAGCGGTAGCCTACGTAGATCCCTTCAGCATAGTCAACAAAGTGGACGTTCTCGGTGCCGGAAGTCGCATCACCGGAGCCCGCGAACAGGGACTGGTTGGTGTGCTGCACGTTGGTGTAGTCGTGCGCGCCAAAGTTGTAGTAGCTAGGTGCGCTCTCCGCCTCGTACGGGAAGGTGTCCACGGTGCGACCGCTTGGGTTCACGACACCGGTGAGCACCTTGCCAATGGCGTCGCAGCCCGTAGCGCCAGGCGTGCCCACCCACAGGGCGGCGTCCACCTGGGGGGCGTCAACAAAGCCAAGCTCCATGGCATTGGGGCTGTTGAGCACCACGATCACGCGATCGAAGTTGCCCTCGACCATGGCGAGAAGGTCCTCCTCGTTGGGCGAAAGCTCAAGGTAGCTGCGGCCGGCCTCGGAGCCCTCATAGGCGGCCATGTCCGTGGGAAGGTCAAAACCTTCGCCGCCCTTGCGGGTGAGAACCACGATCGCCGTGTCCGAGTACGCCTTGGCGTCGTCGATGACGTCCTGGGTGTAGCTGGACTGCGGCAGCTCGTAGAGGTTCCAGTCCGTGCCCACGAGACCCATATCCTTGGGAGTAGCGGCATTCTCCTCGTAGAACTGCTCGAGGTCAGGGTTCACGGAGAGGCCCGCGTCCTCAAGTCCCTGGTAGAAGGTAACGTTCTTGCTGGTGTCGCCAGCTCCGGAGCCCGTCCCGCCATAGCTGAAGTTGTTACCTACAGTCGAGCCAAACACGTTCACCTTGGTCACGCCCGAAAGCGGCAGGGCGTCGTTCTCGTTCTTGAGCAGCGTGACACCTTCCGCCTCCACCTCCTCGGTGATATCGCGCGTGGCCTGGCTTGCCTGCTGGACCTCGGTTGATGCCATATCCGGCTTCGTTGTAAACGTTGTCACAAGGTCAAAGTACGGAGACACCACAACTCCCACCACAAGTGTCACCGCAACCACGAGCACCGACAGGATGCACATAATCACAAACAGCGCCTTCTTGGGACGCTTTACCGGCTTGGTCGGTTTTGTCGGCTTGTCCTTCTCGTCTGCCATCTCTCCCCTTTCCCCTGGGATCTTGCCTTCCCGCCGCATGATCGCGGTGGGAGTTTCGCTAGATGGCCCCATGATGGTCAAGACCCCCGCAGGCTGGGGGCTGCTGTCATAATCGGGTGAGGGCCACGACTTAGTTGGGAGGCAACCGTGGCATACCGAATTCTTATCGTGGAAGACTCCCCCGCAGAGGCGGACGTCCTTCGAGAGCATCTAGACCGCTATGCAGCAGAGAGGGGTCTCTCGTTTGCCGTGACCGTGCTCTCCTCGGCGGTGGAGTTCGTGAACGCAAGCCACCCGGCAGACCTCATCTTCATGGACATCGATCTGCCCGGCATAAACGGCATGGAGGCGGCACAGATCCTTCGCGGCTACGACGAGCAGACGCCACTTGTGTTTGTGACCAACCTGGCACAGTACGCCATAAAGGGATACCAGGTGGACGCCCTCGATTTCATGGTGAAGCCCGTCCAGTACGATGACTTCTCCCTTCGCATGGACCGTGCCATGCGCATGGTTAGGCGTACCTCTAAGGGCACCGTGTCCATCCCCACACCCGACGGCATTCGCGTGGTGCGGCTTGAGGACGTTCTCTACATCGACATCGTGAAGCACGACCTGCACTATCACCTTGCCGGGGAGCCCAACCCCCTGCGGGTGCGCGGCACCATCACCAAGGTTGCGGAGGAGCTTGCAGAGAAGGACTTCCTCAAGATTGCCGCCAGCTGCGTCATCAACATGGCCCAGGTGGCGCGGATACGGGCGACCTCGGTGGTCATGTCGGACGGAACGGAGCTGTTCTACAGCAGGTCGCAGCGCAAGATGGCACTCGAGCGCCTTGCTGCTTACGTTGGGCGGAGCACATGATGGAGCAGCTGTTGCCCGCAGTGTTGAGCATGGCTGGCCTGCTCGTGCGCGTTGCCATGGGGATTGCTCTCTTCGCGGGGGCACTGACCCCACGTGAGCACTTCCCCCGGCGCATGCTTGTTGTCGTGCTCCTTCTCGCCTTCTCGATTGCACTGGTCTTGTCCGCGGGAATCGCATTCCCTTCTCTATCGCGCTCGCAGACGTATGTCGTCGAAGTAGTGCTTTTCTCGGTCTTGCTTGTTGCCTGCTCATTTGCGGTGATCTACCTCTTTGACGCCTCCATTTGGACGGCACTCTTCTGCTGCTCCGCAGGATACGCGATACAGAACCTTGCCTCTGGCTTGGGCGAATTCATCTGGTTGTTTGTAGAGGGGACGGGCCCTGGGGCGGCCCTTTCTCGCGAGACTCCCCTAGGAACGTTTGCCCTCCTCGCGTGGCTGGTCACGCTTGGAACCTACGCCCTTGCCTATCCGCTTGTCACGCGCAGGTTGAGCAAGCACGGCCTGGAGCAGGTAAGCGACCCATCGATGATCACGATGATGGCTGTGGTCATTCTCATGGTCATTGGGTTTGACCTGATAATCAAGAGCCTCTGCGAGATGGGCATTCCCGTTGCCTACGCGGTATGCCTCCGGTTTGTTCATGGGTTTATCTGCATCTTCACCGTGTGGATGGAGTACGAGCTGCTGGTCAACCGCAAGCTTGCCTCCGAGCGGGATACCACCGAGCGCGTGCTTGCCGAGCGCGAGCGCCAGTACCAGCAGAGCCGCGAAAGCATCGAGGCAATCAACATCAAGTGCCACGACCTGCGCCACCAGATTCGCGCGCTTGCAGACGGTGGAGCCGTGGTTGATCCGGCTGCGCTGGCGGACGTCGCGCGCGAGGTTGACGTGTACGACGCGGCGGTTCACACGGGCAACGAGGCGCTGGACACCATTCTTACCGAGAAGAGCCTGGTATGCCAGCGCGAGGGCATCACGCTCACCTGCGTGGCAGACGGAGCGGCGCTGGACTTCATGGCGCCGGCAGACATCTACGCACTGTTTGGCAATGCGCTGGACAACGCCATCGAAGCTGCGCGTAGGGCGAGCCGCCGTTCGATATCCCTGGTGGTGCGCCGTGCGATGGGCGTCACGTCGATATGCGTCGAGAACTACTTTGATGCGGCAGCCCATCCCAGCTTTGAGGACGGGCTTCCGCAGACAACCAAGGCCGACAAGGCCAATCACGGCTTTGGCATGCGCTCCATGCGTGCGATAGCGGAACGCTACGGTGGCACGCTGGTAGCCCGGGCAGTGGACGGGACGTTTTCTCTCGACATCATGCTGTAGGTGGCGCGCTGACGCGAGCACGGACCACGCAGACGCGGGGGGGGGCGGCGGGCCGAGCTAGCTCGGCCCGGGGCGAAACCCTGCAATTTCCGATTGGTTATGGGGTGCTAAACGATCGAAATTCTCGGCTTGATAACTTCTCTGCAGATTTCGATTGGTTAGGCAGTCCCAACCGATCGAAATCTGCAGGAGGGTTCGGCCGGACAAGACGGCGCACCAGCCACGCAAAAGGCCCCGGCGACGCTACGCCGCCGGGGCCAATGTCCCACGTTTTTCTTGGCAGGCGCACCAGAGGCGCTACTACCGCCGATGCGTCACCGCCGCGCGCACGCGGCCGCGGGGGTCTTTCACCAAGAGCGTCACAACCCAGATGACCAGCCCAAACGCAACCACGCAGACGCCGAGAAACGCGTCGTTGGCCAGCTGCTCGCCAGAAGGCTGGAAGATGGCCACGCCCTCCTGGAGGTACTCGGAAACCGCATCGACAAGCCACATGAGCGACGCGCCCCAGAACATGAGGCACGGCAGGCCAAGGCAGAGGTCGTCATCGCGGCGCACGTACCACGCTAGCGTAAACGCGACAGCAACCAGAGCGGTGATGGCGAGCGTCATCGGCTACACCTCAAGCGCCGGGGCCTGCTCGGAGGCAGCGCGCTGCTCAATCGCGTTCGCGACGGCGCACAGGCCACCCCAGGCAGCAGTCACCACGACGGCCATCGCGACGCCGGTCGTCGCCATCTCGCCGAACATCGCCGCAGCGTCCGCAGGCGTGGCCATGGCAGAAAGGAACGGGAAGAACGGCACGACCTCGCCATGCCAGACGTGCTCAAAGGCGAGAAGGGCGCTGCCGCCCCAAAGCATCTTGGAGAGCCAGCCGAGACGCTCGACACGGCGGGCGCATGCCTCGGTGTTCTCGCCGCTCTTCTTGGCCTTCTGCTCGATGACCTTCACAACAGCGCCCTCGGCGGCGGGTACGACAAAGCAAGCCATGGCAAATCCCTTCGTTGGGGTGTGGTCGACACTTGTGCATTTTATTGTACGTTCTTGCGCGACGTTCGCGGAAGTCGCACTCACCTTTGTAACCAAGTTTGTTGGACGCCCGCCGGGCAGACCGCCGAACATTTGCCGGAGTTTAGCTCCTTTTCTTACTAGCAGAATCGCCGACCTGCGGGAATGCGGCCGCCGATTAAGAAAAGGAGCTGTTCTCCGCGCATGAGACGAGAAGGATGCGGGGCCTTGGCGCCGGAAGGCACGCCTCGTACAAAATCCCATCGAAAGGAGGCTCTCCGGCGCAAAAATGACGCCGGAGAGTGAGTTTCCGCAGCACCGACCGCACCTACAGCGCGCGGCGCGTGGTGCGCACTGCCGAGCGCACGATCCCATGCGCCATGCGGTACGTGAGTGCGAGGTACCCGCCGTACACCAGGGCGAACAGCCCCAGCCCCAGGGTCATGTCGCCGATCATGTCGCTGTAGCCCAGCACGCTCACCAGCTCGTCGATCGCCCCGAGCGCGCACAGCGAGTGCGCCATCCCCACGGCCAGCGGCAGGACAAACGCCATGGCGACCTGCGTCCTCAGCGAGCCAAAGATCAGGCGCTCGGAGCAACCCAGCTCAGAGAGGGTTCGGTAGCTCGCCGAGGCGTCGCTGGCGGCAGAGAGCTGCTGGATGGCGAGAATGGCCGCGCACGCAATGACGAGAACAAACCCGATGTAGATGGCCATGTACGAGATTAGTCCCGTGGTGGAGGTGCCGTCTGCGAGCACGTCCGTGGCGGTCTGCACGCCCACCATGGCAGCGCGCCCATCCAGGTTGCTCGCAAGCGCGGCTTCCAGCCCCTTGAGCGCGGCGTCGCCCTCCTCGGTCGATCCCTTGTACATGATGTTGATGTTGATGACGGCGCTGTACTCCGGGGAGATCGACTTGGCGACGTCGTCGGGCACGACGTACGTGCCAGGCGTGGGGCCGCCGGCGCTGTCCTGAAGGACCGCAGAGGCGTCGTCAATCACCGTGGCTCGCGCCGGCGAGAGCGTGACCCCGTCAACGTCCAGGGTAAATCCCTGCTCGAGGGCCTCATCCACAAACCCTTTCGCATTGTCCATGTTGCACAGCATGAGGTAGTGGCCGTCCTCCAGGGAAACGGGCTCCAGCCCCAGCAGGGAGCGCATGGCATTGTAGTCCGAGATGCCCACTGCCTCGCAGATCACGACGTGCTCGTAGCCCTTGGGCACACTCTCGCCGGTGAGCTGAGACATGCGCTGGTACGCGGAGGTGTCGCCCCGCAACTCCGACTCGATGAGCGCGACCCTCACGCTTGCGTGCCGACCCACCTCAGAGAGGTCGATGCCCGCCTTGGCAACCTCCGCCTCGAGGTCGATGGCGTCCGTCGAGTCGCCCGCGGGCGTCACCGAGATGGACGCGCTGTACGGTATCCCCTGCCTGGTCATGCTGTTAATGGTTCCGCAGATGCTCATGCCCGTGGTCATCGCGGTCATGGCAAGAAAGAGGATGAGCGAGATGACGCCCATGGAGAGAGCCGTGGTGTTCACGCGCGAGGCGATCTGGCGCGTCGTGAACATGTGCAGATCTCGCCAGTAGAAGCCCCTGAGGTGCGTGATCAGCGCGGTAAGCGCACCGGCGAGCCCGTAGAAGAGGACAAAGGTCCCCACAATCACCATGGCCGTCGTGATAAGAAAGTCGTTCTGGGACTCGGCAGAGCCTGACGTGGGGAACCCGTCCCTGGTCAGCCGCACGTACGCGACGCCGACAAGGGCAAGGCCGGCCACGGTGAGAACAACCGCGAAGGGCAGCTTGCGTACGAACTGCCGCTCGTTGTGGCGGGCGGCGCCCATGAGCTCGATGAGCCTCACGCGGCGCAGCGTAAGCCAGTTGAAGACCATCATCACCGCAAAGATCACGCCGAAGCACCGGAGGGTAAGCAGGAAGGCATCGGCCGAGAAGAAGAACGAGAAGTGCTGAACGGTTGTCTCGAACATGCGCGCGGTGACAAAGAGCAGGACCTGCGAGAGAAGCGCCCCTAGGGCGATTCCCACTCCAAACGAGATCGCGGCCACCAGCAGCGTCTCCAGCGCGAGAACCACGGTAACCTGCCCCGTGCGCATGCCCAGCACCTGGTAGAGGCCGAGTTCCTTCTTGCGCCTGCGCATGAGGAAGTTGTTTGCATACACCATGAGAAACCCCAGGACCACGGCGAGAAACACGGTGACTCCGTCGAGGATTTGGCCTGCCGCGCCAAGCATCTCGCCCACGTCGCCACGGAGGAAGTCGCCCTGCACGTTGACCGTGTTGAACGCGTAGAACACGGCCACGCCCAAAACCAGCGTGAGGAAGTACACGGCGTAGTCGTGAAGGAGCTTGCGCATGTTGCCAAAGGCGAGCTTAGCGAGCATCATCCACCCCTCCCTGCACGGCTACGACCTGCATGATCCGCTCGAAGAAGGCGTGACGGGAATCGGCACCGCGGTCAAGCTCGGTGAAGACCCTGCCATCGCGGATGAAGAGCACGCGTCGGCAGTAGCTGGCCGCGGTCTCGTCGTGGGTGACCATGAGGACCGTGGCGCCTCTCGACTGGTTGATGGACTCAAGGCTCTCGAGCAAGAGCTTTGCGTTTTTGGAGTCAAGTGCGCCGGTGGGCTCGTCGGCAAGTACCAGCTGCGGGTTGGTGACAAGGGCGCGAGCCGCGGCCACGCGCTGGCGCTGGCCGCCGGACATCTGGTAGGGATACTTATCGAGCACCTCCTCGATACCAAGCGAGGAGGCAGCCGCAACCACGCCCGTCTCGATCTGGGCTGCCGGCACGCGTCCAATGGTCAGCGGCAGCGCGATGTTCTCGCGCGCGGTGAGGCTGTCCAGGAGGTTGGAGTCCTGGAAGATGAAGCCGAGCTTTTCTCGGCGAAAGTCCGCAAGGCGCGAGCGAGAGATGTGCGAGACGTCCGTCCCGCCGAGCATGATGGTTCCCGAAGTGGGCGCGTCGATCGTGGCAATGCAGTTGAGCAGCGTAGACTTACCCGATCCCGAGGGGCCCATGAGGGCGACGAACTCCCCTGCGGCAATGGTGAGGTTGATGCCGTTGAGTGCGTGCGTGGTGGCGCTGTGACCGCCGTAGGTCTTTGTTACGTCCCGCACCTCGAGCACAGGCGTCGAGGTCGTGGGGACCACGCTCGTGGGGTTGCTCTGCATATGGCGTGCCATGTGTGGCTCCTTCTCCTTGTCATGCGGTGCCGCCGCGCGCAGCAGGCCCGCGTGTCGATTGCGCCATACATGGTGGACCGCAGGCGCCGGCGCTGCCATCGATTGCCGTGACACAACCTTACGTTTGTGTAAGCTCCGGCTCTGGGCGAGAAATGCCAGCTAGACGGCGCGCGAGCGCTCCCTGGGGAAGGTAATGTCGATTCCCGTGCCCTCGCCCACGGTGCTTCTCGCGCTCACGGCAAGCCCCATCTTCTCGCAGAGCGTCCGCACGAGGTAGAGCCCCATGCCGGTGGAGCGCTCGTGCGTCCTGCCGTTGGAGCCGGTGAATCCGCGCTCGAAAATGCGGGCGAGGTCGGCCTGGGGGATGCCACACCCGTTGTCCCCCACACGGAGCACCACATGCTCGTTAGCGCTGCCCGCCCCCTCGACGCTGGCCGAGAAGCGCAACTGCGCCGCACGCCCGTCGCGCTCGGGCACCGCCCGGTAGCGCACGGCGTTGTCGATGAGCTGCCCCAGGATGAAGGTCATCCACTTGGGGTCGCAGTAGACCCAGAGGTCCTTCTCGCCCTCGAGTCCTGCCACGTCGATAGCCACGTGGGCCTCGATAAGCGAGCGCGCACGGGACTTCACGGCATCCCGCACAAGCTGAGCCAGGTCGCAGCGACGAAGGAGGTAGTCCTCGGCCACCGAGGTGCTCCGGGCGTAGTAGAGCGCGTTCTCGACGTCCGCCTCCACGCGCGCGACCTCGCGCGAGAGGGCCCGGGCATCCTCGCTGCGAGCGTTCGCGAGCGTGAGGTTCATCGCGGCAAGCGGGGTCTTTATCTCATGGACCCACAGCTCGACGTAGCGGCGGTACTCCCGCATCTCCTGCTCGAGTCCGGCGCTCCTGCGCCGTGAGGCCTGGGCAATGCTCTGGAGGGCGCCCCAGGTGAGTTCCCCCTCGGGGTACTCGGGTTCCGGAATGGTGTCGACGGCGTCGAGGACGTCCTCCTCGCCTAAGGCAAGGCCAGCAAGGCTCCGCATGAAGGAGCGCCCACGCAGCCATTCCCAAAGAAGGCCCACAAGCTCCAGCACGGCAACGAGCAAAACGACAAGCTCCATCGCCGCGCGCTCGACCCCCACCACCGGGAGCATTGCCGCGAGAAGCGCCAGGACCAGGACAGAGCAGGCCACGCGCACAACATGGCTGCGCAGGAAGTCGAGAAGGCTCATGCGTTCTCGACCCGAAGCGAGTACCCCATGCCGCGGTGCGTCACGATAGCGTGGGGTAGCCCCACCTTCGCGAGCGCCTGGCGCAGCCGGGTGACGTTCACCGTGAGGGTGTTGTCGTCCACAAAGGCGTCCGTTGCCCAGAGTGCCTCCATGAGGTCCTCGCGAGAGATGATGGCTCCGGGCTGGCGCATGAGGCATTCGAGGATGCGCAGCTCGTTGCGGGAGAGCTCGACCGTCTTTCCCCCGCAGCTCGCCTCCGCGCGTACGGCGTCGAGGCCCAGCGCACCGGCACGCACGAGGGAGGCTTGACTCGGCTGGCGACGACGGAGCAGCGCCTCCAGGTGGGCAAGGATGAGCTGGGGGTTTGCGGACTTGGCAACAAAGTCGTCGGCGCCCATCGAGAGGCTCATGAGCTCGTCGAGCTCGGACGTGCGGCTGGTGAGCACCATGATGAGCACGTCGCTCTCCTGACGCAGAGCGCGTGCCACGTACTGGCCGTCGGTTCCGGGAAGACCCAGGTCGAGCACAACGGCATCGGGCGAGGCGGCCACGACGTCTTCGACCAGATGGTCGAAGCGGGTTGCGCGCTCGACGCTGTGGCCGGCGCTCGAGAGGAGCGCCGAGAGCTGCTCCCGTACGCTGGGGTCATCTTCCACCAGGTAGATCTTGGCCATCGGTCCCTCCGCATGCGCCGAGTTATTGCCGCGTACCGACCAATCTTAGCATCGAGAAGGACGCGGCCGGCACGTCTACGCGCACCGGCCGCCATGGCCCTGGGAGGCAGGGCTCGTCCTTTGCAATGACGCCCGTAGGCGTTGGGGTGGTTCTACTCGGCCTTCTCGCTCTGCCACGCGCCATCCCAGACGATCTGGCGATAGCGGACGGGGTCGGTGTCGCCCTCGGTCGAGAAGAGCAGCACCTGGGAGTCGGGGCCAAGCTCGAGAGCCTCGCGCAGCTCGGCGTAAGCAGGGTCGGTCATGAGGGTGGAGATGACGCCCATACCCACGGCGCCGGACTCGCCGGAGGTGACCGCCGGGTCGCCCTTCACAGGTGCGGCCAGCATGCGCATGCCCTTGGAGGAGACCCAGTCGGGGCAGCTCACGAAGGCGTCCGCGTGGTTGCGCAGGATATCCCAGCCAATGGTGTTGGGCTCACCGCAGGCAAGGCCGGCCATGATGGTCTGGAGGTCCCCACCCACGATGCGCGGGTTGCCATCGGCCGCAACGGCGCCCTGGTAGAGGCAGTCGGCGGCACCGGCCTCCATGATCACGAACTTGGGCGGGTTGCTCGGGAAGAGGTTGGTGAAGAAGCCCACCATGGAGCTCGCGAGCGAGCCAACGCCCGCCTGGACAAAGACGTGGGTGGGACGGTTGACCTCGAGCTGGCGCAGCTGGTCCGCGGCCTCGGCGGCCATGGTGCCGTAGCCCTGCATGATCCAGGACGGGATCTTGGTGTAGCCCTCCCAGGCGGTGTCCTGCACGATCACGCCGTGCTCGGTCTCTTCGGCCTCCTTGGCAGCAAGGCGCACGCAGTCGTCGTAGTTGAGCTCCTCGATCGTGACCTTGGCACCCTCCTTGGCAATGTTGTCGAAGCGGGTCTTCGTGGAGCCCTTGGGCATGTGCACCACAGCATTCTGGTGCAGACGGTGGGCGGCCCAGGCAACGCCGCGGCCGTGGTTGCCGTCGGTGGCGGTGAAGAAGGTCGCGTGGCCAAAGTCATGCTCGAGCTGGTCGGACGTGAGGTAGTCAAAGTCGCAGTCCGCCACATCGCGGCCGGTCTCCTCGGCGATGTAGCGAGCCATGGCGAAGGAGCCGCCCAGGACCTTGAACGCGTTGAGGCCAAAGCGGTAGCTCTCGTCCTTCACGTAGAGGCCACCAAGGCCAAGGCGGTTGGCCATGCCGGAGAGGTTGGCGAGCGGAGTCACGGAGTACTGCGGGAAGCTCTTGTGGAACGCACGGGCCTTTGCGACGTTCTCCAGGCTCATGACCTGCAGGTTCTTGTCCTCGCTCTTGGGCATGTGATTGGTGACCCACTTGAACTTAGGCTCCATGGTGCTCCCCTCTCTTGGCGCCGGCTCCCGACGCTTGCTGGACCAGATAAGAAAAAGTGTCTTATCGCCAAACTTTTTGTTAGCACACCAATTACACCACTTCCGGGGCGCATTGCAAGGGCTATTGTCGCGCTACCGGCAAAAGGTTGGTCGTAGGCGTTGGACGGGATGGGACAAAGGGGATGGGACAAAGGGACAGTCCCTTTGTCTCATCCGCCCCAACTCGGTAGACTTGTGGCCACTAGAACAACAAACGGGAGGTCGGCGGCATGGCAGCAGACGTACGGCAGGCGTTTCTCGGCTCGTTTTTCCACACACCCACGTATGGCTCATTCGAGTACCTCGAGGACGCGCTCATCGAGGTGGACGCAGGCGGCGTGATTGCGCGGGTCGTGCGCGAGGACGACCCACGCCACGACGAGTTGGTGCGCGCCTACCACGATTCCGGCGTCCTTGTGGAGCTGGGACAGGGCCGCTATGGCCTTCCCGGCTTTGTCGACCTGCACGTGCACGCGTGCCAGTGGCCGCAGGCGGGCATCGCGCTGGACGAGCCGCTTGACCGGTGGCTTCTCGAGCGCACCTTCCCGCTGGAGTCAAAGTTCGCGGACGTCGAGTTTGCCCGCACGGTCTACGGGGACCTTGTGCGCCAGCTGCTGGCACGCGGCACCACGACGGTGGTTTACTTTGGCAGCGCGCACCTGGACGCCACGGTGGAGCTTGCCCGCGCCTGCGTTGACGCAGGCCAGCGCGGCCTTGTGGGCAAGACGGTGATGGACGACCCCACGGCGAACCCCGACTACTACCGCGACGCGTCACCCAGAAAGGCCGTCGAGGAGACCGCCCAGCTCATCCGCGAGGTTGAGGCAATGCGACCGGACGCGCCCCAGGGCGTCTGGCCCGTAATCACGCCACGCTTCATCCCCAGCTGCACCGACGAGGTCCTTCGCGGCCTGGGAAACCTTGCCGCGGAGCACGACGCCTACGTTCAGAGCCACTGCAACGAGGGACAGTGGGAGCACGACACGGTTCTGGCGCGCTTTGGCAAGGAGGATCCCTACGCGCTGCGCGACTTTGGCCTTCTCCGCGAGCACTCGATCATGGCGCACTGCACCTTCCTCACGCCGGACGAGGGCGCGCTCTTTGCGCAGGTAGGCGCGGGCATTGCCCACTGCCCCATCTCGAACGCGTACTTTGCGAGCAGCGTCTTGCCGGTGAAGCGCCTGCGCGAGCAGGGCGTGCGCATTGGCCTGGGCACCGACATCTCGGGCGGCTTTAGCCCCAACATGTACGATGACATCCGCCAGGCCGTGATGGCGTCGCGCATGCTCGAGACGGGCGTCGATGCACAGCGGCCCGAGCCGGAGCGCGGGAGCGGAGACGCGCGTATCTCGGTTGTGGAGGCGCTCTACCTGGCAACAGCGGGCGGCGCGGAGGCGCTTGGCCTTCCCGTGGGCACCTTTGAGCCCGGACGTGCCTTTGACCTGCAGGTTGTTGACACGTGCCTGCCCTACGCCGACCTCACGGGCTTTGGCGTCTTCGACGCCCCGGAGGACCGCCTGGCGCGGATCCTCTACCTTGCCACACCGGAGAACATCCGCCAGGTCTACGTGCAGGGCCGCCGCGTCATCGAGAAATGAGACAGAGGGACAGTCCCTTTGTCTCATTCATCCTCGTCGATGAGACAAGGGGAAACTCCCTCTGTCTCATCAAGCGGCTTGAGGTTGCGCTGCTCGGGCGTATTGTCCTCGGGCGGCAGGACGCTGTTCAGGATGATTGCCATAACGGCGCAGGGTGTGATGGCCGAGGTGCCAAAGATCGTGGAGATCCACTCGGGCATGCCGGGACCGGCCAGCGAGCCGGATACCTGCGCGATGCCAATGCCAAATGCGACCGAGATGCCAAAGACGGTGCAGGCACGCGGGGTGAGGCCGTCCTTCACCAGGATTCGGATGCCGTTCAGTGTGATGGTGCCAAAGACGCTAATGGTGGCGCCGCCAATGACCGGCTGGGGAATCATGAGCAAGAGCGCCGAGAGCTTGGGGCAGAGTCCCGCGGCGAGAAACACAAACGCCGCGCCGCCAAAGACCCACTTGTTGATGACCTTGGTGCTCACGATGATGCCCACGTTCTGGCCAAAGGCCGAGGTGGGAAGGCCACCGAAGAAGGACGAGATAATGCTCACCATACCTTGGGCCTTGATGGCGCCGCCAATCTCGCGCTCGTTGGGCATGCGGTCCAGCGAGCCCGCGGATGCCGCGGAGAGGTCGCCGATGAGCTGAACGTTGACCATCACGTAGACCACGCCGAGCGTGATGCAGGCAGCCGGGTTGAACTCGATGCCATACGGCATGAATCGCGGCAGGGAGAACCACCCAGCGCTGAGCACCTCTGAGCCGTCGACCATGCCAAACGGGATGGCAACAATGCAGCCAATGATGATGCCAAAGAAGATCGAGCCGAGCTTGAGCACGCCCTTGCCAAAGTTGGCCAGGGCGAAGACCACGGCAAAGGTTATGAGGCCAACGATCCAGTTATAAATGCCTCCAAAGTTGGCCGAGCCAGCGCCGCCCGCCATGTACCTGATTGCCGTGGGGTACAGCGAAACACCGATGGTGAAGATAACGGTACCGGTTACCAGAGGCGGAAAGAGCCGTCGCACCTTGCTGTAGAAGATGCCAAAGAGAATGGCGACGATGCCGCCCACCAGCTCTGCGCCGAGAAGTACCGAGAAGCCAAACTGAGCACCCACCGCCTGGAACGCGGGCAGGAACGCGAACGAGACGCCGGTAAGGATGGGGAGCCCCGCGCCGATGCGGCTGAAGAGCGGGAACTGCTGGAGCAGCGTGTCGATGGCCGAGAGGATGAGCGCCACCTGGATGATGGCGGTCTCCTGCTCCTGCGTAAACCCGCAGGTGGTGGCTATCATCATGGCCGGCGTGATAACGCCGGCGAAGGAGGCGAGGACGTGCTGGAGGGACATGGGGACGAGCGACCCCACCGGCGGTAGTCCTTCCCGCTTAAAGAGCGACTCGTCGAGCTCCTGCTCTGCCTGTGCCCGCACTGCCATGTGAGCCTCCCCCGAGCGCCCCTGCGCCCCGTCGGATGTCCTTGACGTGCTCAAGCGTGCCACAGCTCGCTTGGCCGCGACAAATTATTAGTCTGATTGCCATACAAATTGTTTGGCAATCGGCTGGAGTACCTAAACGGTAGGAATCCTCCCGTCAGCGGCATAGTCGAACGAGACTGCGAAGGACCAACAAGCAGGGATTCCAAAATCTGCAGACTGTTCGGCTGACGATGAATGCCCACATCTGGACAGAAAACCAGGGAACACCGGATGGAACAACTCCATCTCAGCGTTCCCTGGCAGCAAACGGCGGTGCCCTAGGCCCTTGGCGCGCGATGCGATGCGCCTAGGCCTTGTGCTCCTGGGCCTTCTCCCCACCAAAGATGTGCATGAGGAAGCGAATCAGCGCGTACAGCACAAGCGCGGTCGCGATGATTGTCTCAATCAGTACGATGGGTGCAAGCCAGGGCGCGGGCGCCTCCAGCTTTGCCACGCAGGCCATGGTCTGCCTAAGCGCGATGGCAGAGATCACAAACGGGAAGGTGTAGGCCGCGTAGCTCGGCGCGAAGGCGGTGACCTTGAGGAAGCGAGGCAGCTGCGTGAGAACCACCACATAGAGGACAGTTGCAACGATCTCAAGGCACACAAGCAGCGGGAGCACCTTGGGCGTCACGGACTGCACGTATGCGGCCACGCAGAGGCTCGCCGGTGCGGTCATGATGCAGAACACCGGGCGTGCCGGAACGGGCGGCTCCCCCACCTTGGCATAGCGGCAGATGATTGCAACGGTCAGGACGACAAAGGTCACCAGGCCAAACCAGAAGCACGCCGCGCCAACGGCCTCCGTACCAAATGCCGGAGCGCTTACAGACGCGGCGGCGATGCCCACATAGACAATGTACCAGCTAGGGAACACCTGCTTGAGGTTGAAGTGCGCCACATACTTGACCGTGAACCACACAATCAGGCAAATATGCAGGACAAGGCCAACCCACCACAGGGCAACGCCAAAGCCTTCGGACAGTGGCTTTGCGTACGCAGCAAGAAGCAGCAATGCCATGGAGAAGGTGCCCGAGATGCTCGCAAGCATCGGGTTCTGCATGTCCTTACGCACAGACCCAAAGTCGCCGACGAGCTTAGCCAGGAAAAGCACGCCGAGCAGCGCGGAGATAACGCCAAAGACAAGGCGAACGCCCTCGCTGTAGCTCTGGAGCAGGTTGCCCAGCGCCGCACAGCCAAGCATGGCGCCCGTAATGGGAAGGGGAACCCTCTTAAGCAACGAAGTCCTCCTTCTTCATGGGCTCAACGTCATCGATCTTGCGACGGGGCAGGGGCTCGGCGCCACCCTCGACGCCCTCGTCGAGGTTCTTGATGCCCTCCTCGCGGCAGACGATCGTGGCGACCTTCCAGGCGCAGAGTCCGGTGAACCAGATGCACTGCTCCTTGTGCTCGCCATGGCCCATGTCGAACTCGCGGGTAAGAACACGGCAGCACAGGGCATGCTTGCCGTTCTCGTCACGGAACCAGTCGTGCAGCTCATGGGTGAGACTCATGCACTTCAGGACGGCAGGATCGGTAGGGCCGTTCTGGGTGGTGCGGCCATAGAGCAGGCCAAGCGCGGCAACTCCGCCATTGGCGGCACCGCACATGCAGCCGGACTTGCCCACGCCCACGGACATGCCCGAGACCATTGCGATGACCTGCTCGGGGACGTCGAGCTTGAAGCAGTCGCGGATGGCGCACATGACGGCCTCGTCGCAGAAGAATCCGCCCTTGTAGTAGCTCTCGGCCAGACGCTGTACCTTGTGCGGGCTGACCTCGGTTGCATTGATCTTTACGTTAGCCATGAAGAATATCCCTTCATCGGGCCCCGCCACAGGCGGAGCCCAGAGTTTCAGAAGTATGTTGTTGAAGACGTGGCCCCGTGCGGGCCAAGCCACCCTAGATCATCTCGAGGAAGGCCTGGATACGCGTTGTGAGCTGGCCGTCGCCCTCCGCGGAGTAGTCGGTCGAGAGGTGCATGTATGGAATGCCAGCCTCCTGCGCGGCCTTCTCCATGTCGAACGCCTCCATCTCGTAGATGGTGCAGAACGAGAGAGACGCGTCGATGATGCCGTCGGCGTGGAGCTCGCGCGCCATGCGGATGACGTCGTCGCGACGACCCTGGTTGGGCGTGAAGATGGCGCACTGGATGTTGAGGTAGCGGTCTGCGATGTCGTCGAGCATCTCGTCGACAGTGGCGCCGTCCTCTGGCACGAGGTCCTTGTAGTACCGGCTGCCAGTGCAGCACTCCTCGCCTACCACCACGCCGCCGGCCTTCTCAATGATGTTGAAGAGCTTCCAGTTGGGCACGGCCATTGGCGTGCCGGTGTAGAGGATGCGCTTGGCTCCCTTGGGTGCAGCGCCAATACCCTCTGCCACGCGCTTCTCGCACTCGTCGGCCATCTGGTTGATTGCGCCGGTCAGACGCGCCGAGTCATCCATAAAGGCAGCTTGCACGGTAAGCAGGGAGTCCAGACCGGAGATGGGCGCGGGATCCGCCGCGCGAGTGGCCGAGAGGCGCTGCAGGGCACGGCGCTTGTCGTTGGCAAGCTTGATTGATGCCCGCAGGCTCTCCTCGGTGATCTTCTGGCCCGTCTCCTCCTCGATGCGCGCGGCAAGCGCGTGGACCTGGTGACGCCACTGAAGCTTGGTGTCCTCGTTGCGGACATGCGGCACGTCCATGATGTACATGGGCTTGAGCTTGGAGAACTGCTCGTAGGCCTTCTTCTTGCCATCGCAGGTGTTCTCGCCAACCACAAGGTCGGCGCTCTCGATGTAGGGGCACACGCGACCCAGCTTGAAGCCCATGAAGCCCTTGATGAGCGGGCAGGTGTTGCGCGGCACGTACCTCTCGGCATCCTCGGGCGCCCACTCGGCACCAGCGCAGAGGCCAACCTCCACGGCGCCCGCGGCAGTCACGACCTCCTCGGGCACGTAGAGGCAGAAGCTGCCGATGATCTTCTTGGGGTTGCCCTCGCTGCGGCCGTCCACCATCTCGCGGATGCGGCCGGAGTGCAGGTTTGCGGCAACGCCGTCCAGGTAGGACGTGGACGCCGGTCGGTTCTTCTGCGTGAGAAACATGGTCTGGTACATCTCGCCCACAACGCCCAGAAGGCCATCGTGCGCCTCGACGTCCATGCCCAGATCACCCCACATTTTGTGGTAGTCGTACTCGTCTGCCATGGTGACTCCTCTCCTGCGTCCACGCATGGCCGACGTCCTCACGTCCAGGCAGAACCTTGCGAGAGACCCACATAACTGCAGCACTGCACCCGCCTGGGGGCGTCCTTACGCCAACCCAGCCCTGACGGGCAATCTCTAGGCGTCCACCGTTATCTTTTCTCGTGACTATCGGTGGTGCTGTTTCATCATAACAGTTTGTAAGGTTTCCTGAATATCTATTGGGCGTATGGCAGACGAACGGTGCCATAAGAACGAAGAGCGCCCAAAGAGCTCGGCGAACGGTGAACATGCGCCCCCAAGCGAACTGCTCCTTGCGCAGAGGCACATCGCGGTATTATCGGCTCAACAAACCCTGCGTACCGCCAGATACGCCTCATGCGACAAGACGCCAGAACGGAGAAACTATGAACGAGACAAACGCCAACATGCCGCAGCCAACGGAGCTCATCTCTGCAGAAGACGCCCGCGCCCTCACTGCAGCTGCCAAGCCGGGCCGATCTCAGGCCGAGGCGGACACCCTTGCCACAAATGCCCTGCGGTGGGCCATGCGCAACGCAGAGGGCCAGACCAGCACGCGCATTCGCACGTACGCCATGTACGGCAGGACATCGGTGATGCTCAAGTTTGCACCTGGCGAGACGGACTGCGCTGGTGCTGGCAACGCCTTCTACAACGATCTTCTCGCAAACAGTAACGTCCTGGTAGCCGATGCCATCTCGAGCATTATCCACGGTCGGCCTCAGGGGCTCATCTCTCCCCTGCAGGAGATGCGCCTGCTCAACGAGTACAACGCCAAGCTCGTGGCGTTCCTGCGACGCCTGCGCCGAGCCGGCTATGACGTAAAGGCCGGCGAGGAGCTTGCTTCCGAGGGCGTGCATGACAACAGCACCGTCGTGGTGAGCTGGGGCTAGAAGCGAGCGGGGGTCTCCTCCACCCTGGCACGAATTTGCGGTTGGGCATCGTCTGCCAGAGCATCAATGCCCGTCCGTATGGCCTCACTTTGCAACACATTCGTCGCACGATTCTGTAACAAGCAGGGCGCGTCACACATTCGTCTCCGATTGTGTGACGCGCCCTCAGATGAGACAAAGGGACTGTCCCTTTGTCTCACTACCTTTGTCTCACTAGGCGTCCTCGCCCATCACGCCGTCAAGCACGTCGACAGCCTTCTCGACTGCGTTCACGATGTTCTCGTAGCCCGTGCAACGGCACAGATGGCCCGAGAGCTGCTTACGGATCTCGTCACGGGTGTAGGTCTTGCCCGTGCGCTCCATCTCGATTGCGCTCATGATGATGCCAGGAATGCAGAAGCCACACTGAACGGCAAATTCGTCAATGAAGGCCTGCTGAACCGGGTCAAGCGAGCCGTCCGCCTTCTGGACGCCCTCGATGGTGAGGATGTCCTTGCCCTGTGCCCAGTCCGTGAGGTAGAGGCAGGAGTCGGTTGCCACGCCGTCGATGAGGACGGTGCACGCACCGCACTCGCCGACCTCGCAGCCACGCTTGGTGCCCGTGAGGTGAAGCCTGTCGCGCAGCGTGTCGAGCAGCGACTCGCGAGGGTCGTAGCCAACCTCCACCGGCTTGCCGTTGATGGTGCACTTGAGAATGCGCATTGCCATTAGATATCAGCCCCTCCCTTGCGCGCGGCCTCGATGAGCGAGCGACGCGACATCTCGCCAATAAGCTGCAGGCGGAAGTCCTTCGACGCGCGCCAGGAGTCGCGCGGGTGCGTCTCGGCCTGGGCGAGCTCGCCGATCTTCTCGACCGCCTCGGCAACGGGAAGGCCGCGCACCGCGTCCTCGGCGCCCGTGGCACGCATGGGGGTGGGAGCGGCAACGCCAAAGGCGAGGCGTATGTCATCAATCGTGGACTTGTCTGCGCCCAGCTTCACCAGGCAGCAGCATCCCATAGTTGCGATCTCGAGCGCACGACGCTTGCCGTACTTGAAGTAATGGCCGGTAAAGCCCTCATAGTGGTCACGCGGGATACGAATCTTGACCAGCACCTCGTCGCGCTCCCTGTAGGAACGACCAGGGCCGGCATACCACTCCTCAATGGGGATGGTGCGCTTGCCGCGCGTGCTCACCACGTCGAGCAGGGCGCCGTACGCAAAGAGCGTCGAGGCGCTGTCTGCCGAGGTGGCAGCGTTGCACACGTTTCCACCGATGGTGCCCGAGACGCGCAGCTGCGGGCCACCCGGCGTGTCGCAGGCCTCGCCCAGCGTGGGAACCGTAGCCTGGATGACGGGGCTCGTAGTGACGTGGTGGAACCACGTGATGGGGCCAATCTCGACCGTGCCGTCGTCGGCCAGGGTCACGCCATCCAGCTCGTCGTGCAGGTTGTGAATCGAGACCAGGTGTGCGCCCGCAAGCTTGCCGCCGCGCACCTTTACGAGCACGTCGGTACCGCCAGCAATGACGATGGCCTGGGGGTCCTCGGCCAGGGCACGGCAGGCGTCCTCGACGCTCGTGGCCTCGTACAGGGATTCAATGTCGTACATCAGATCAGCCCCTCCCTCTTGAAGCCCTCAACAAGACGCTGCGGGGTCATGGGCATGTGATAGAACTTCACGCCGGTGGCATTGAGAATGGCGTCGCGGATGGCGGGCGCCGGGGAGATGATGGGCGTCTCGCCAACGGCCTTGTTGCCGTAGGGGCCCGTGGGGTCATCGGACTCGACGAATTCGGCCTTGAGGTCGGGCAGGTCCATCATCGTGGGAATCTTGTAGTCGAGCAGGGTATCGTTGAGCACGCGCCCGGTCTTGGGGTCCACCTGGACCTCCTCGGAGAGCGCGAAGCCAATGGACTGGCCCATGCCGCCGTGTGCCTGCTGCTCCACGAGCTTGGGGTTGATAAGACGGCCGTTGTCCTGCACGGAGATGATCCTGTTGACCGTAACCTTGCCGAGCGGCATGTCCACCGTGACGTCGGCAAAGGTGCAGCCCGTAGCGATGGCGTTGGTGTGGACGTTGGCCGTGGCATAGGCGCTCAGCTGGTCGTTGGCGTCCACGTTGTAGTAGGCCTCAAGGGCGAGCGAGGCAAGCGTGCATACCTGGCGGCCGGTGGCGTCCCAGATAGCGTGGTCGCGCAGGTCGAGGTTCTCACCGGCGGCGGGGTATAGGCGGTGCGCAAAGGCAAGGATCTTCTCGCGCAGCTCAAGGCCGGCCTTCTTGACGGCCGTACCAGAGACGTAGGTCTGGCGCGACGCGTAGGCGCCGGGGTCATACGGGGTCACGTCCGTGTCCTGGAACGATACGATGTGGACGTCCTCGGTGTCGACGCCAATGGCCTCGGCAGCCATCTGCGAGAAGACCGTATCGGCGCCCTGGCCAATCTCGGTGGCGCCCATCTGAAGCTGCACCGTGCCGTCCTGGTTGAGCGTTACGCGCGACGTTGCCGTCTCGAGCGCGAACGGCGCGACGGCCGTCTTGTACACAAAGAACGCGACGCCCACGCCGTGGCGGATGGGGCCGGTCTGGTTAGCGTACTCGCGCTTCTTCTCGTCCCAGTGAATCCACTCCTTGCCCTTCTCCGCGCACTGCGGAAGCGTGCAGGTGTGGGCGGCAACGGCGCCACCGGGCGTGAACTCGTCCACGAAGCCCTCGCGGATGCAGTTCTTGAGGCGGAACTCGACACCGTCCCACCCGTTGTCATGGGCGATGTCGCCCATGAGGCACTCGGCCGTCCAGACGCCCTCGGGCACACCGTAGGCGCGCATGGCGCCAGTGTGCGGGCCGTTGGTGTAGACGGTCCAGGCCTCGCTTCTGGAGGCCACCTCGTTGGTGTGGTAGAGCCAGCGGAACGAGTTCACCGAGTTGAGCACCAGTGCATGTCCGTGGTGGATGTAGCCGCCGGTGTTGGACCAGCCACGGATGGAACGGGCATGCAGGAGCATGTCGTCTCCGTAGGAGGCCTCGACGTCAAAGGACTTGGGCTGACGGCCCGAGGTGTCCCAGAAGAGCTCCTCACGCGAGAGCTCAAGGCGCACGCAGCGCCCGCCGAGCTGCTGGCAGATCCAGGCGTTGAGCGGCTCGTAGTGGATGTCCTGCTTGGTGCCAAAGCCACCACCGATGTAGGGCTTGATCACGCGCACATCGCCCCAGGGGATGCCCAGGGCCTGGCCAATCACGCGGCGCATGATGTGCGGGATCTGGGTGGAGGCCACGCAGACGATCTTGCCACCCTCCATGTAGCAGAACGAAGTGCAGGTCTCGATATGGACCTGGGACTGCTCGCCCGTCTCGGTGTGGATGGCAATGTGGTGGTACGCCGGATCGTTGATGGCGTCGTCCACCGTCTTGTAGCCGTACTTGGCGAGGTTCTCAGGGCTGGTAAGCGCGCAGGTGTGGGCCACCAGGTTGTCTGGCTTGATGTCCTGAACCGGGTGCTCGGTTCCCTTGAGCGACTCCTTGGGGTCGTAGACGACCGGCCACTCCTCGTACTCGACCTTGATCTTGCGCAAGGCGCGATCGCAGGCCACGGTATCCTCGGCCACGACCACGGCGATGTTGTCGCCATAGATGCGAATGCGGTCGTCGAGGAGCTTTCTGTCCGCAAGGTCGCGCTTCTCGGCGTGGCTGTCGGCGTACCAAGGGTGACCCGCCACTGGGTAAGGCCTATCGGGCACGTCAAAGCAGGTGAAGACCGCCACCACACCGGGAACCTTCTTGGCCTCGGTGGTGTCGATCGAAAGCACCCGTCCGTTGCCGATTGTCGAGTGGAGAATCCTCGCCTCAAGGCAGGGCTTGGGGCAGAGGTCGTCGGTGAACATGGCACGTCCCGTGACCTTGTCGTATGCATCGACGCGCTTGACGGGACGTCCGACCTCCCTCAGCTGTTCCATGACAAGCTCCCTCTCCTAGAAACCTGTATTGCTGCATAACAAAATGTTAGTGACCCCGCGAGGGGCCGCGGTGAGGCAGCGGCGAATGGTCACAAACCGCTGCCGACCGTTCATCTATCTGCAATCGTCTCACATACCCTCTGAGCTGGGCGTTATTCACGTAAAAAAGCAACGCCCTCTAGAGCAAAGAAGCGCCAAACGCAGGGGCGTCCGGCGCTGCAACACCAGCGCAACCTACAGCACGCGCGTACCCGCAACGTACTTCTCGACGATGCGCCCGCCCTCCTCGGCGAGGTACATGTAGCGCTCGACGCGCTCGGCGGGGTTGCACTCGAGCGTCGTACGCAGGCCGGAGTCATCCAGGACCAGGACGTCTGCGTCATAGCCCTGCTCGAAGGTGCCCACCTTACCAAAGAACGCGCCGCCGCCAACCGTGGCAATGTAGAACGCCTCGGCGGTAGAGAGCGGCTTGAGGTTCTGGTCCACCAGGCGCCAGCGAAGCTTGGAGCAGCCCACCAGGTCTGCCACCGCGCGGAACATCGAAAGCGACGCGCCGCCCGCAACGTCGGTGCCAAGGCCAACGTTCATGCCCTCGACCAGGTAGCGGCGAATGGGAGCGATGCCCGAGGACAGCTGCATGTTGGACTGCGGGCAGGTTGCGATAAAGACGTTGTGCTTCTTGAGGATGGCGATCTCCTCGTCCGTGGAGTAGTTGCAGTGGGCCATCACGGTCTTGCCCTCGCCGTCAAGCTGGCCAAAGTGCTCGTAGGTCTGGCCGTAGCAGGTCGACCACGGCGCCAGGCCATGCACCCAGTCAATCTCGGACAGGTTCTCGGAGAGGTGCGACTGCAGGGGCAGGCCCCTCTCCTGCTTGAGCTTGCCCAGACCCTCCATGAGCTCGTCGGAGCAGGTGGGGGTGAAGCGCGGCGTAAGGATGGGCTTGGTGTTGGCGTAGCCCTTGGCCTCGACGTCGTTGAGCCAGCGCACCGTGTCGGCAAGCGAGGTGGCAGCGTCCTTCTCGCATAGATAATCCGGGCTGTTGCGGTCCATGTTGACCTTGCCCACATAGGTCTTGAGGCCCGTTGCCTCGAGCTTGTCCATGAGGAGCTCGGTGGGCTCCACGTGCATGGTGCCAAAGACAACCGCACGCGTGGTGGGCGAGTGGAGCAGGTCGTCGGTAAAGATGTCGTAGGCACGCTCGGCGTACGAGAGGTCAGCGTACTTGCTCTCCTCAGGGAACGTGTGGGTGTTAAGCCACTCGAGGAGCTCGAGGTCCATGCCCATGCCACGGAAGCTGTACTGCGGGGCGTGGACGTGGATGTCGTTCATGCCAGGGATGACAAGCTTGCCCGTGTGGTCAACAATGCGAATGCCCTCGTACTCGGCAGGAAGCTCCTGGTAGACGCCCTGGACAACACCATCAACAACTACCAGGTAGCCGTCCTTTGCCCAGGAGAGCGTGTGGTTGTGGCGCGACCAGACGATGTCGCCCTTGATTGCAAATGTGTTCTCGTTCATGACGTACTCCCCTCACGTAAGGCGCACAGCGCGTGTGCCACCGACTAGATGAAGAAATACTTGATGCAGAACAGCACGAACAGAACCCACATCACGCCAGAGATCTTCTTGCGGTTCTCAGCACCCGAGCAGGCGTTGATTGCCACGTAGGAGATGATGCCCAGAGAGATGCCCTCGGCGATAGAGTACATGAAGGGCATGGCCACGATGGCGACGAACGCAGGCACGGCCTCGGTCGCGGTGCCCCAGTCGATCTGCGTGACGGCACCAAACATCATGAAGCCCACGATGACAAGGGCAGGCGCCGTGGCGAACGACGGGATGGCAAGGAAGATCGGCGAGAGGAACAGCGACAGCAGGAAGAGGATGGCCGTGGTAATGCCCGTGAGGCCGGTGCGTCCGCCCTGGGCGATGCCTGCGGTGCACTCGACGGCGGTCGCGGTAGACGAGGTGCCAATGAGGCCGGCAAACGTGGTGGCCAGGGACTCGGCGAGCAGGGCGCCCTTCACGTTGGGAAGCTTGCCGTTCTCGTCGAGAAGGTCTGCCTTGGACGCGGAGCCGATCAGCGTGCCAATGGTGTCAAAGAGGTTGGTGAAGAGGAACGCAAAGACTACCGACGCAAAACCAACCGAGAAGAAGTTGGAGAAATCCAGCTTGAAGGCAATGGGTGCAATCGAGGGAACCGAGAGGCCGCGCGAGAAGTCGGGCAGGAGGCTTGCGAAGCCGGCGTCGGGGTTGGGCACGTAGACGCCGGTGAGCTGGCAGATGATGCCGATGCCCCAGGTGATGAGGATGCCAAGCAGGATGTTGCCACGCACGTTGTTGCACACCAGGATTGCGGTGATGATGATGCCGATAAGGGCAAGCAGCGCCGAAATGCCGGAGGTCGAGAAGGTGCCCGCCTCGATAGAGCCATGGAACGAGAACATCGAGACAAGCGTGGCCTCATTGGAGATGACCAGGCCGGAGTTCTTGAGGCCGATGATCGTGATGAACAGGCCAACGCCGGCGGTGATTGCGTACTTGAGGTTCATGGGGATGGCGTTGAAGATGGCCTCACGCACGTTGGTAAGCGAGAGGATCACAAAGATGATGCCCTCGACAAAGATCGCGGTGAGCGCCGTCTGCCAGGAGTAGCCCATGCCCAAGCACACGGTGTAGGCGAAGTAGGCGTTGATGCCCATGCCCGGCGCCAGGATGAAGGGGTAGTTGGTGAGAAACGCCATCATCAGGGTGCCGATGGTGGAGATGAGGACCGTCGCGGTGAACAGGGCGTCCTGCGGCATGCCCGTGGCCGAGAGAACCGAGGGGTTCACGGCAAGGATATACGCCGCCGTGATGAACGTTGTAAGGCCGGCGAGAAGCTCAGTCCTTACGGTGGTTCCACGCTCCTTGAGGTGGAAGAACTTATCAAGTGCACTCTCCATGTCACACACCACTTTCTCGTTGTTGGATACCAACAGGTACTGCCCACAGACGGCCTTGGCAGCGTCTGCGGGTTGATTCCACGCTTGATGTGTGTCTGAAGGTGCCGCGCTCTTGGCGAGCCATCGGGGCTCGCTCATGCAGCCATCGTGACTGCCGGCAGGTGCGCGGTTGAACTGACATTCGAAGTAAGTTGCTTGTTGGGAGGGCTGCTCGTCTCAACGTGTGATGGCGGGCATTGCTCTGCGCCATCGTCGTGCCGTGTTGCTCGGGACCTACCAACAAGTTTTGTTATCGCACTATTTGTTTTTTTGTAATGTCGATATTAAGTAAGCACTTCAGATTGGTGTCATCACACCCGCAGGCGGTAGGCACTACTCCGCAAGCGGCTGCATATTCTTTCGAAATTGATTAACCGTTATGCATATAGGTACCTAACGGAGGGCTAGTTGCGGGGTCCCTGGCAGCGACACCACACAATCGTCGCTCGAATCTGTAGCGACCTGCGGGGGTCACACGTTCGCATCCGAATGAGTGACAAGCTAACTCTGGGGGCTCCAGCGGCACGGAGCGAGGCCACGCCGCAGAGAAGGAATAAGTTGCACTTCCTGCACAAACGGGCCTTCCGGCGTCAAAATCTCGCCGGAAGGCCCGCAGTGCTCAACTACCTGCAGAAACGCTGCTTTGGGCGTCATGCGCCTAGAGCGTGTTCTTTATCGCATCGACCTCGTCATCGCTGAGGAAGGAGTCCGCCTTGATCTGCTCGGTGTACTCCGCGACCTTGTCCTGGACCTCCTGCGAGACCTTATTGGAATAGCTGCCCAGGTAGACGCCGCCATTGCCCATGTTGGCCTCTATCACGACGCCATTTCCAAAGGAGCCAGCCTCGACCTCGTCCATGGCCTGGCCAAACATCCAGTCGGTGACGGTCGAGGTGATCACGCTGGGGTTGTCCGACCCCACCGAATCGATGGGCTGCGCGATGTCGAAGTGCGTGTCGATGCCGGCCTCTTCGAGCGCCTGGCGCGCGCCGTTGTCGACAGCCGAGGCGTCGCCCCACATGACGTCGACGTTGTTCGATGCAATCCACTGGTTGGTGATGTTGGTGCCAAAGGACGCGTCAGTGAAGCCCGCATCAAAGTTGTAATGGCCCTCGACCTTGGGGTTCACCTTCTGCGCGGCCGCGAGGTAGGCGGCGTACTTGGTGAGCGTGGTGGGGAGCCGCATCCCGCCGATGAAGCCAATCTCCCCCGTGTTGGTCATGAGGCCAGCCACAACTCCGGCAAGGGCACCGGTCTGCTTGAGGTTCACCTGAACCGTCTCGACCTTCTCGAGGGTCTCGTAGTCTGCCAGGTCGGTGGCAGGGTCGGTGTTGGTCATGAGGAAGTGCACGTTGGGGTTCGAATCCGCCGCCTCGGCCACAACGTCACCCCATGCCGAGACAAACTCGTTGCCAGCGGCAATGATGAGGTCGACGTCCTGGTCAACGTAGGACTGCGCCGCAGATGCCGCGTCCGCCGAGGCGGTGTTCTCCTTGGGCTCGAGCATCTCCCAGTTGGGATGAGACTCGATAGCCTTGGTGAGAGACTCGTAGTGGCCCTGGCCCCAGCCACCGTCGTTCTTTGGGCCGCTGATGACCATTGCCACCTTGTAGCTGGTCTTCTCGGTGGCGTCCGTGCCAGACCCACTTGAAGAGGACCCGCATCCCGCAAGCGCAAGCCCGCATGCGGCCGCAGCGCCTCCCAGGCCAAGCGAGATGGCATCCCTGCGCGTAACGTTTGCTGCCATTGGTACCTCCCTCTCCTGGACAGGCTTCCCTGTGCCTGCCCTAGTCCCAATACCCCGCATGTACAGCCGCGGCCTCGGCCTCAAGCTCGGGGAACGGCCCCACGACCTCGATGGGCTTCTGGCCAGCGGCAAAGATCTTCCTGCACGGCAGGTCAAACGTGGGGTTTTGCTCGTTTGAGCCCGTGAGCTCGAGGAGCCTGCGCTCGGTCATGGCATAGACCACGCGCCCCACGTTTCCCCAGTAGATGGCGCCAGAGCACATCGAGCAGGGCTCGGCAGACGTGTAGAGAGAGCAGTCCCAGAGGTAGCCCTTCTCGTACTGCTGGCTCGCGCGCTCCATGAGCTGCGTCTCTGCGTGCCCAGTGCACTTGTGCGTCTTGATCTCGACGTTCTCCTGCTCGAGAAGAACCTCGCCCTCGGGCGAGACGAGAATTGCCCCAAACGGCGTGTTCCCGTGCTCGCGCGAGCTCTTGGAGACCTCGATGGCCCTTCTCAGCAGTGCCACGTCCTCGCCGTGCGAGAACTCCTTGCGCGCCATGCCCCCTACTCCTCTCCGGCTCGAAGCAATGAACCGATTGGTATTACCTTTCACAGGAGTATACAGCCAAAAAAGGGCCGCCCCCGAAGGAAGCGGCCCCTGATGCGGTGAACGTCCTAGAGCGTGTTCTGGATGGCAGAGACCTCATCGTCGGTGACGAAGGTGCCGGCCTTGATCTGCTCGGAGTACTCCTTGATCTTGTCCTGAACGTCCTGGGAGACCTTGTCAGAGAACTTTCCAAGCGTGATGCCACCGTTGTCCATGTTACCGGTAATGGCCTTGCCGCCGCCAAAGGAGCCGGACTCGATCTCGTCCATGGCCTGGCCAATCATCCAGTCGGTGACGGTGGAGGTCACAACGGTGGGCTGGTCGGCACCCACGATGTCGATGGGCTGCGCGATGTCGAAGTGCGTGTCGGCACCGGCGGCCTCGAGCGCCTGGCGTGCGCCGTTGTCGACAGCCGAGGCGTCACCCCACATGACGTCGACGTTGTTGGAGGCAATCCACTGCTGCGTGAGGTTGGTGCCGAGAGACGCATCGGTAAAGCCGGCCTCGAAGTTGTACTGGCCCTGAATCGACGGGTCAATCTTCTGAGCAGCCGCCAGGTATGCGGAGTACTTGGTAATCGTGGAGGGGAGCTTCATGCCGCCGATGAAGCCGATGCTCTTGGTCTGCGTCATGAGGCCAGCCACCACGCCGGCGAGAGCACCCGTCTGCTTGAAGTCGGGAAGAACCGTCTCGACGGGATCGAGGGTCTCGTAGTCGGTCATCTCGGCTGTGGGGTCGGTGTTGGTGATCAGGAAGTGAACCTTGGGGTGGCTGTCGGCCGCGTCGGCGACAACCTCTGCCCAGTCGGAGGCAAACTGGTTGCCGTTGCCGATGATGAGGTCGACGTCCTGATCGACGTAGGTCTGCGCCGCGGTTGCAGCGTCGGCGTCAGCGGTGTTCTCCTTGGGCTCGAGCATGGTCCACTTGGGGTGAGACTCCAGGGCCCTCTTGAGGGACTCATAGTGGCCCTGATCCCAGCCGCCGTCGGTGATGATGCCGCTCATAATCATGGCGACCTTGTAGCTGCTCTGCTCGGAATCGGACCCAGAGGCGGAGCTATCGGACGAGCTGGAGCTGGAGCCAGAACCACCGCAGCCGGCAAGGGCGAGCGCACCCACGCTGCCGAGTCCCAGGGCGATGGCCTGGCGCCTGTCGAGCATAGCGGCGGACAGAGACTTCTTGTTTTCACTCATGATGTGCCCTTTCCTTCCTCCGTTACGAGAGGCGCAGGGTGCGCCCCTCATCTCAAACTCTCCCCTCTGAACGTTACTCGTACGCAAGGGGAATGAAACCACAGAGTAACCTAAGCGGCACCCACCCCTCGGTGACGGGCCGGGTGCCGCTGTGGACTAGCGCTGCTCGCGGAAGTACGGCTGCCCGTTTGCCTTGGGGCCGGCGTGCTTGGAGCCAAAGAAGATGAGTGCCACGATGGTGAAGATGTACGGGATCATCTTGAAGAACATGACCGGCGCAGCCTGGAACTGGGCCTGGAGCGCCACGTTGAGGCCGTCGAAGAAGCCAAAGAGCAGGCTGGCACCCAGTACGCCAAGCGCGCTCCAACGGCCAAAGATGACCGTTGCCAGGGCGATGAAGCCGCGCCCCATCACGATGCCGTCTGTGTAGATGGGCGTGTAGCACAGGGTGAGGAACGCGCCGCCGGCAGCGGTGAGCGCGCCGCAGACGATGCAGGCCAGGTACTTAACGCGCACGACGTCGATGCCAAGGGTCTCGGCCGCGTGGGGGTTCTCGCCCACAGAGCGGAAGGAGAGACCGGCGCGGAAGTGCTTGAAGAAGTAGCGCACCAGGGGGACCAGGACAAACGCCAGGTAGGCAAGAAGCGTCTGGTTAAAGAACGCGTTGCCTATGAAGGGGATGCTCGAGAGCCCCGGAATGGCAATGCTCGCCATCTGGTCGCCAGTGGCATTGGCCGAGTTGGAGCCAACGAAGAGGTTGTAGCCAAAGAGCGCGATGGCCGGCGCCAGAATGTTGATGGCCATACCGGTGACCACCTGGTCGGCACAGAGCGTGACCGTGCAGAACGCATAGAGCATGTTGATGAGGACACCCGCGAGCATGGCAACGAAAAGGCCAACCCAAAGGTTGCCGGTCATCTTTCCAACGGCGAAGCCCACAAATGCGCCAATGGCCATAACGCCCTCGAGGCCAATGTTCACGAGGCCGGCTCGCTCGGAGAAGACCTCACCTAGCGCCGCCAACAGAATAGGCACGGCGCCCATGGTCATGGCCTTGAGGATGGTGGGAAGTGCAGTCATGAAGTCCATTACGCGTTCACCTCGGCCTTCTTGGCCTTAGCGTCCTGCCTTGCGGCGACGTAGGCCTTGATCTTGGGGAGCTTGACGGCGGCCATGCCGGCGACGGCGAAGATGATGATGAGGCCGCGGATGATTTCGACGATGGCGGTGGGAACCCCAATGACGCTCTGCATCATGGTTCCGCCAGTGGAGAGGACGCCAAAGAAGAACGCCACGAAGATGGCAGCGATGGGGTTGAGCTGAGCGATGAGGGCAATTGCCACGCCGTCAAAGCCAAAGCCCGAGCCAAAGCCATCGGCCAGGCGGTACGGGGTCTTGCCGAGGAGCTCGACGGCACCGCCCAGGCCCGCAATGGCGCCCGAGAGGATGAAGGCGAGCAGAACCAGGCGACGCACAGGGAAGCCGTTGACCCTCGAGGCAATGGGGTTCATGCCAACCGCGCGAATCTTGAAGCCGAAGGACGTGCGGAAGATGGCGTACCAGATGAAGATGCCCAGCACGATGGCGAGAATGACGCCCACGTGCGTGCCAAAGACCTCGGGCAGGCGCGCGGACTGCGGAATGGCGATGGTCTTGGGCAGGCCGTTATCGGAGTAGACGTTCTTGTAGATGTACTCCATGAAGTACATGGCCACGTAGTTGAGCATGATCGTGGTGATCATCTCGTTGAGGCCGCGAGTGATCTTCATGATGCCCGGCAGGAGCCCCCAGATGGCGCCAGCCACGATGCCGGCGACAAGCCCCAGCGCAAGGCCGGCAGGGCCCTCGAGCCCCAAGCCGAGCACGCACGTTGCGGTGGCGCAGGCACCCATGATGAACTGTCCCTCGCCGCCCAGGTTAAAGACGCCGCACTTGTAGGCGAACGCCGCGCACAGGCCGGTGAAGATGAGCGGGCAGGCGCGCTCGAGCGTCTTGCTCAACTTTGCGCCGTCACCCAGGGAACCCTGGATCATGGCCGCATAGCCCTCGAGCGGGTTCTTCCCCAGGCATGCGATGATGATTGCGCCAATGATCAGAGCCAGGAGCACGGCGACGACCGGCGTGAGGATCATCAGGCGCCTCTCGCTGCGCTCCTCCGGGCTCAGAGCCTTCTTTGCCACGTTAACCCCCTCCTACTTTCCTGCCATGGCGAGCGAAATCTCCTTGATGGGAGGATTCGCACCCGGGTACGTGCCCATGATCTGGCCCTCGAAAAGCACCACGATGCGGTCGGAGAGCTTGAGCACCTCGTCGAAGTCTGCCGAGATGAGAAGCACCGCGCACCCGGCGTCGCGCTGGGCCACGATCTGGTTGTGGATGAACTCGGTGGCGCCAATGTCCAGGCCGCGGGTGGGATAGACCGCCACAAGAAGCTTGGGGTGCCCCTCAAGCTCGCGGGCAAGGATGACCTTCTGCTGGTTGCCGCCGGAGAGGCTGCGGGCCGTCTGGTCAACGGAGGTGCAGCGGATGTCGTTCTCCTCGCGCAGGCGCTCGGCGTAGGAGTGAATCTCGCCCATCTTGAGCCACTTGCCATGGCCGAGGGAGAACTGGTCGGACTCTGTCTGCTTGAGCACGAGGTTCTCGGCGATGGTCATGTCTCCCACAAGGCCCATCTTGTTACGGTCCTCGGGGATGTTGCCCAGGCCGGCATCGATGAAGGTCTCGGGCGAGAAGACCGCAATCTCTGTTCCATCGGGGCCGATGACCTTGCCGGAGTCCGGCTTCACCAGGCCAGTCACGACCTCGGCCAGGGGCGTCTGGCCGTTGCCGTCGATGCCTGCGACACCCAGGATCTCTCCCTTGTGGATGGTGAGCGAGACGTCCTTCAGGCCGCCATGCTTGATCTCGGGGTGATACGAGACGTTCTGGAGGACGAACTCGTCCTTGGTGGCGCCCGTGACCTTCTCGTAGGTGTTCTCGACGAACTTCTGGCCAATCATGAGGTCCGCGAGCTCCTGCTCGGTGGTGTCGGCAACGCGCAACGTCTCGACCGTCTCGCCGCGGCGAAGCACTGTGACGCGGTCGGAGATGCGCATGACCTCGCGCATCTTGTGGGAGATAAAGACGATGCCCTTGCCCTCGGCAGTGAGCGAACGCATGATGTCGAAGAGCCCCTCGACCTCAAGGTCGGTGAGGACGGCCGTGGGCTCGTCGAGGATAAGCAGGTCTGCCCCGCGGAACAGCACCTTCATAATCTCAACGCGCTGCTGCATGCCAATGGACATGTCGCCGACCTTCTCGTCGAGGTCAATCTCAAGGCCGTAGCGGTCCATGATGTCCTCAACGGTCTTGCGATCCTCGCCCTCCTGCAGAAGCGGCGAGTTGTGGCGCTTGTCGCCCAGGATGATGTTCTCGAGGCCCGTCATATCATCGATGAGCATGAAGTGCTGGTGGACCATGCCAATGCCCTGCCCCACGGCCACTCGCGGCGAGGAGATGCTCACCTCCTTGCCGTGCATGAAGATCTTGCCCTCGGTGGGCTGGTAAAGCCCTATGAGGACGTTCATGAGCGTGGACTTGCCTGCGCCGTTTTCGCCCAGGAGGGTGTGCACCTCCCCCTCCTGAACGTCGAAGGTCACGTTCTTGTTCGCGTAGAACGAACCGAAGCGCTTGCTGATGTTCTCCATTCTCAGCAACTCGGCCATGCCTACCGCCTTTCGCCGACAAACGCTATCAAACCGTCAGTTGAGCAAACGAATTGTTGCATCCGCGTGTTACCGGGACTTTTCCGCCTCCTTGCCAGCCGTCTTCTTGCGGGAATATGGCGTCCCCTCAAGGGGAAGCTTGGTACGAAGCACACCATCGACCCGGTGATAGGCGTTCTGGATGGCGGGTGCCGTGGGAATGGTGGCAATCTCGCCAATACCCTTGCCGCCGTATGCAACCGGGAGCAGGTGTTCCTTCTCGACGTAGATGGCATCGATGTGGGGGATCTGGTTGGCGCGGAGAAGACCCAGGGTGCCAAAATGCGCCTGGGGGACGCAGTCCTTGAGCGGGAAGTCCTCGGTGAGCGCATAGCCCATGCTCATGAGGACGCCACCCTCGATCTGGCCCTGGATGGCGATGGGGTTCACGACCTTGCCCGAGTCGTGGGCAGCATAGACCTCGCTCACGCGGCGGTCCTTGTCGAGAATCACGCAGGTGGTGGCGTAGCCGTAGCACACGTGGCTCTTGGGGTTGGGCTTGTCGGCACCCAGCTTGTCCGTGGGCTCGAAGTAGACGTAGCGGAACTCGTGGCCCTCGAGCGCAGCGAGCGCCGCAACCGGGTCTTGGGGCACCACGGCGTGGCCGGCCGTGAGATCACCCGGGTGGTTGTCCACGTAGGGGGTGTCATCGTCGTACTCGATGGTGGCGCCGTCTCCATGGGCGCACACGGGGGCCGCAGGAACCTCCTGGCCGCGCTCGACGGCAAGCATGGCGTCGCGCAGCAGGAAGGCGGCGCCGCGCACGGCCTCGCCGGTAATGACAGTCTGACGCGAACCCGAGGTGGTGCCGGAGTCCGGAGCGGCCTCGGTGGAGCACTCGCCGTTCTCGATGGCAGACTTGGGAAGGCCCGTTGCCTCGGCAACATCCTGCTGGAAGACTGTGTTGCAGCCCTGACCAATGTCAGAGGTGGCCGAGTAGATCACGGCGCGGCCGCCCTCGACGCGGATGTTAGCGCGACCGGCGTCGGGCAGGCCCACGCCCACGCCGGAGTTCTTCATGGCGCAGGCGAGACCGGCGTGGTCGGCGTTCTTCTCGTACACGTCCTTGACCGCCAGCAGGGTCTCCTTGAGGGCGGTGGAGCAATCGGCAATCTGTCCGTTGGGCAGTGCCTCTCCAGGCTCGATGGCGTTCCTGTAGCGAATCTCCCACGGAGAGATACCAACCTCGTCGGCGAGGAGGTCGATAAGGCACTCGAGGGCAAACTCGCTCTGGCAGACGCCAAAGCCACGGAAGGCACCGGCGGGTGGGTTGTTGGTGTAGTAGCCGTAGCCGCGGATGTCAGTGTTCTGGTAGGTGTAGGGGCCAACGGCGTGGGTGCAGGCGCGCTCGAGCACCGGGCCGCAGAGGCTCGCGTAGGCGCCGGTGTCGAAGTTGATCTCGCAGTCCAGGCCGGTGAACTTGCCGTTCTCGTCGCAGCCCAGGGTGAAGGTGCCCAGCATGGCATGGCGCTTGGGATGGAAGTCGATGGACTCCTGGCGCGTGAAACGGCACTTGATTGCACGCTTGAAGCGGTAGGCGGCAAGCGCGGCAAGGTGCTGGGCCGAGACGTCCTCCTTGCCACCAAAGCCACCGCCCACGAGCATGGTCTGGACCACCACGCGCTCGGGGGACTTGTCCCAGCCAAACATGTGGGCGACTTCCTTGCGCGTATCGTAGGCACCCTGGTCGGTCGAGAAGATCTTCACGCCGTCCTTGTAGGGAATGGCAACGGCGCACTCCGGCTCGAGGAAGGCGTGCTCGGTGAAGGGGGTCTCGAAGGTGTGCGTGACCACATGCGCCGAGTGGGCGAGGGCCTCCTTGGCGTTGCCACGGGTGACGTGGCGGCTCTGACAGACGTTGTCGTGCAGCTCGACGAGGTTGCCAAAGGCGTTAAAGCTCTTGTGGATGATGGGGGCATCGGGAGCCTTTGCCTCGGCGATGTTGCGCACGGGCTCCAGGGGCTCATAGTCAACGCGCACAAGTCGCTTGGCGCGCTCGAGGGTCTTGGCGTCCTCGGCAACAACCAGGCAGATGGCGTCGCCCACAAAGCGGGTGATGTCGCCCTCGGCAATGAAGACGTCCCAGTCCTGGATGAGGTGGCCAACCTGGTTCACCGGCACGTCCTTGGCCGTAAGGACGCCAAGAACGCCAGGCAGGACCTCTGCCTTGGATGCGTCGATCTTGAGGACGCGGGCACGAGGGTACTTGGAGCGCACGGCAGACGCGTACGCCATGTCCGGGAAGTCGCGATCGTCCAGGTCATCGGGGTACTTGCCGTAGCCCAGGACCTTGCGGCGCACGTCTACGCGGAAGGCACGCTTGCCCACGCCGTACTCGTCGCCATGCTCGAGGTCCTCGTCAATCTGCGCCTCGCCGCGCAGGACTGCGGCGGCGAGCTGAATGCCCTCGATGATCTTCTTGTAGCCCGTGCAGCGGCACACGTTGCCGCGGATGGCCCACCTGACCTCTTCCTCGGTGGGGTTAGGGTTCTGGCGCACCAGGGCGGCGCCGCTCATCACCATGCCGGGGATGCAGAAGCCACACTGCACGGCGCCCACGGCGCCGAAGGCGTAGACGAACGCCTCCTGCTCCTCGTGGGTAAGGCCCTCCACGGTGAGGATGTGCTTGCCCTGGGCGAGCTTGGTGGTCATGACGCAGCCCTTGGTGGCAATGCCGTCGATGACCACGGTGCAGGTGCCGCAGGCGCCCTCCGAGCAGCCGTCCTTCACGGAGGTGAGATGTAGGTCGTCACGCAGGAAGCGCAGGAGCGACTTGTTCTCCTCGGTCGTGATCTCCTGACCGTTTACAAAGAAGCTGTAGGTTGCCATCTCTCCTCCTCCCTAGAAGTCCTTGGCAATGATGCCGAACGCATCGTGGATGACCCCACGCGGGCATTTGGACGCGCACATGCCGCAGGAGATGCAGTCCTCCTGGCTGATGACGGCAAGGTTATCGGTCACGTGGACCGCGTCCGACGTGCAGGCACGCTCGCAGGCGCCGCAGGCGATGCAGCTCACCTGGCACACCGCGCGTGCGGCAGAGCCAGTCTCGTGGTTGGAGCAGAGCACCTGGATGCGCTGGTGGCGCGGGACAATATCGATGATGTGCTGCTCGCACATGCGAGCGCACAGGCCACAGCCAATGCAGGCCTCGCGGTTCACATGCGCCACGCCGTTCTCATTAAGTTCGATTGCATGCATGCGACAGGCGGCAACGCATGAGCCGCAGCCGATACAACCCTCTGAGCAGCGGTCGGGCGCGGGTCCCCCGGCGCACCTCACCACCGCAACCATGTCTCTTTTTCGTGCCATAACTCGGTCCCCCATATGAGCTACAGCGGGACGGCCGCACGGCCGCCCCGCCAGTGTGATCTTCGAGGCGCGAAGGCGCCTGGTGCCTACTTCCTGGCGAGCAGATAGCCGTAGTCGTCACGCACGGCCACGATGGTCGCGCGGACCGCTTCGGGAAGGCCGCAGGCGACGTCGTCCACATCGTAGACTGCCGTAGTTCCGTCGAGCCTCACGAGCATGCCACCCTCGACGGGAAGGAAGCCCTCGTTCTGGGAGTCGTCGAAGTCCTCCCTGCTCCAGAACAGGGTGAGCTTATCGCGATAGGGCTTACCCTCGGAGTACGGGCAGAACACGGCGCAGTTGCCGCACTCGTTGCACATGCCGTCCACGTGAACGATCTGGCGCTCGCGCATGCCGGGCACGCGAATGGCAACGTTGGCGCGGTTGGGGCAGACCTCGCAGCAGGTCTCGCACACGGTGGCGCAGCCAAGGCAGCGCGTGTGGACGAGCGACGCGACGTCAGCCTCGAGGGTTCCTCGGGACGCGAGAGGTGTCTCGTAGCAGGGGTCGACGTTTGCCTCGCCCTTGGCGTCGAAGGAAGCACCCGCAATGGCCGTTGTGACGGTCATTGCGTCGGCGATGGCCTTAACAACGGTGGCCGGACCACGACGGGCGTCGCCGGCGGCAAAGACGTGCGACACGCTGGTCTCGAGGGAGTCCGAGACAACGGGACGTCCCTTCTCGTCCAGCTCGCAGCCGGTGGCCTGGTAGAGACCCTGCTCGATGCGCTCGCCCACGGCAGTGATGACTGCGGTGGCAGGCACGCCCACGGTCTCGCCCGTAGGCTCGGGGGCGCGACGGCCAGAGGCATCAGGCGCACCAAGGCGCATGACCTCGCAGGTCAGCGTGCCGTTGGCAAGGTCGCCCGGCGAGAGGAGCTCCATGAACTCCACGCCGTCCTCGAGCGCCATGACAAGCTCTTCCTCGTCGGCGGGCATGTAGCGACGGGTGCGGCGGTAGACCAGGCGCACGTGCTCCACGCCGGGCACGCGCTTGGCGGCACGCGCCACGTCCATGGCGGTGTTGCCGCCGCCGATGACCACCACGTCAGAGCCGAGCTTGCACTGGGCAGGGTCCTCCTTGAAGTCGCGCAGGAAGTCGATGGCGTCAAGCGCCTCGCCGCTGCGCAGGGCCGGACGGCCCGGCGCCCAGGCGCCAATTGCCACCACGACGTCGGTGAAGCCCTGGTCGAGAAGGTCGCGCGCGTTGGTTACCTCGACGCCCGTCTTGAACGTAGCGCCATATGCCGAGCAGAGCTCAACATCGTGATCGATGGCCTCGTCAGAGATGCGGAAGCCGGGAATCACGTGGCGAACGATGCCGCCGAGCTGGCCGGTGCGCTCGAACACGGTGACGTCCACGCCGGCGCGCGAGAGGAACGACGCCGCGGCAAGACCGGCAGGGCCAGCGCCCACGACGGCCACCTTGCGCCCAGTCACGCTACCACGCGCGGAGAGCGTGGGCAGGACCTCTGCCAGGCCATTCTCGGCAGCCAGGAGCTTGAACTCGCGAATGTGCACGTGCTCCTCGTAGTAGTTGCGCATGCAGGAGTTTCCGCAGGTGTGCGGGCAGATGGTGCCCGTGGTGAAGGGAAGCGCGTTGCGCTCGAGGATGATGTTGAGGGCATCGGCGTAGCGGCCCTCCTCGCAGGCGCGAAGATAGCCAGGGATGTCCTGCTCGATGGGGCAGTCCTCGCGGCAGGGAGCCGTGAAGCAGTCAATGAGGGGCAGCTCGTGGCCCACGTGACGCTCGGGCGTAGGCTTGACGGGCTTGCGGTAGCGCGGGTTGGTGAGGGCGTCGTCCACGATGGCGGCAACCTTGGCGGGGTCAACGCCCGAGAAGGGCTTCTCGTCGATGCCGGCGAGGGCCTCGTCAATCTGGCCAAGGTGCTGGTACCCACCGGGCTTGAGGAGCGTGGTTGCCACGGTGACGGGCCAGATGCCCGCGTCGACGAGCGAGCGAACGTTGAGGGCGTCCGCACCACCGGAGAACGAGATGCGCAGGCTGCCGTCGAACTCGTCGGCAATGCGCTTGGCAAGCGAGACGGTAAGCGGGTAAAGCGAGCGGCCCGACATGTACATCTCGTCGCTGGGTAGCTCGGAGCGGGTGACGTCCACCGGGAAGGTGTTGGTGAGCTTGACGCCAAACTCGACGCCGCGCTCCTTTGCCAGCGCGATGAGGCGGTTGAGCATGGGCACGGCGTCGACCCACTGCAGGTCCTCGTTGAAGTGGTGCTCGTCGAAGACGATGTAGTCGAAGCCCAGCGAGTCGAGCGTCTTACGCGCGTACTCATAGCCCAGGAGCGTGGGGTTGCACTTGATGTAGGTGTTCAGGCCCTTCTCGGTGATGAGGTGCGTCGCGATGCGCTCGATCTCGGCCGGCGGGCAGCCGTGGAGCGTGGACTCAGTGACGGAGCGGGAGACGCACGGCGAGATGGAGTCGACAAACGCGGCGTCAACGTGCTGGAAGCGGTCGAGGTTGGCCTTGGCCCACGCAATGGCCTCCTGGAAGACAGGGGTGTTGGAGGCGTCCTTCATGTTGTTGATGTAGGTGTCGACCTTCTCGCCCTTGATGCCCTCGAGGTCGTAGCCAACCGACATGTTGAAGACGAAGCCATCGGGGTCGCCAAAGCCAAACTCCTGGGCAAGGAGCTTGCAGGCAACCCACGCCTTGACGTACTCGTCAAAGGCGCCGGGCACGGTGAGCTCGGTGGACCACTCGCAGTTGTAGCCCTCGTCAGCAGCAAGGATGCAGGGCTTGTTCACGCAGGCAGAGAGCTCGGCGCCGTCCATCTTCTGGACGGTCTTGAGCTCGAAGAAGCGAGCGCCAGTGACGTAGGCGGCAATGATGTTCTGCGCGAGCTGGGTGTTGGGACCTGCAGCCGGGCCAACGGGCGACTCGACCTTCTCGCCAAAGATGGGACGGGCGTGGCCGCCGAGCTTGGCGAGACGAGACTCGCCAAAGATGGTTCCCTGGGTCTTCTTCTCGGTAAGGATCCAGTCCATGAGCTGGTCGAACGGGATGGGACGCATGATGTCGCTCATTGCGATTCCTCTCCAGAAACGCATTTCCGTGGGGACGTGAGGCGTGCGCGGCGCCACGGGATCCGCGCACGTCGTGGCAGCGGCGACCTTGGAGCGCCGCTGCCGGGAAGGTGCCTAGTACTCGCGGTCGTTGAGCTCTCCCCAGAGCTTCTTGGACTGGTCGAGCACAAAGGCATCAATCCTATCCTTGTCGATGTCCGTGAACTCACGGTCATGGTAGACCACGCGGCCGTTCACGATAGTGGTGCGGCAGTCGTGACCCTCGACGCCAAAGAGGATGTGGCCATCGATGTTCTCCGCGCCAATGGGCGTGGGCGCCGGATAGTCAAACACGGCGACGTCCGCGGCGGCACCGGGCGCAAGCACGCCCAGGGGCTTGCCCTGCGGCTTGGAGGCGAAGTACATGTTGGCGACCTCGGCGTTGTTCTTGAAGAGCATGGTCATGGCCTCGCCCCAGGCCACGTTGGGCAGCGCGGAGTTGAGGCGCTGCAGGGGCACGAAGGCCTTGAGGGACTGCAGCATGTCGTGGGTGTAGGCGTCGGTGCCCATGGTCACGGTGATGCCACGCTTGAAGAACTCGAGCACCGGGGCAGTGCCCACGGCGTTGTTGGCATTGGACTGCGGGTTGTTGACGATCTTGGTGTGGGTCTCGGCAACAACGTCCATGTCGGCGGGGGTGATGTGGATGCAGTGGCCGAGCATGGTCTTCTCGCCCAGGATGCCGTGGTCGAGGAGGCGGTGGATCGACGTGCAGCCGTGCTTCTGGGCCGAGTCGTAGACGTCGTTCATGCCCTCGCACACGTGGATGTGGAAGCCGGTGAGGCCGTTGTTCGCCTCGACCATGCGGTCGAGCGCCTCGTCCGGCAGCGTGAAGAGGGCGTGACCGCCAAACATGGCGGCGATCATGTCGGAGTCCTGGCTGGCGGCCCAGCGGGCGAAGTCGGCGTTCTCCTGAATGGACTGATCGAGCTTCTCCTTGCCGTCACGGTCAGAGACCTCGTAGCACAGGCAGGCGCGCATGCCCATCTCCTGCGCCACGTCCTTGATGGCAAAGAGGGAGCCGGGGATCTCGCGGAAGCTTGCGTGGTGGTCGAAGATGGTGGTCACGCCGTTGCGGAACGACTCCATCATGGTCACGTATGCGCAGGCACGCGTGCCGTCGAGCGTGAGGTGGCGGTCGATGTTCCACCACTGCTGCTCGAGGTTCTCGAGGAAGTTGGTGGGATTGCAGCCCTTGATGGCAAGGCCGCGCGCCAGACCGGAGTAGATGTGGGTGTGGCAGTTGATAAGACCGGGCATGATAAGGCCGCCGTGGGCATCGATGAACTCTGCCGTGGGGTAGGCGGCATCCATCTTGGCACGCGTGCCAACCGCCACGATCTTGTCGTGGTCGATGACAACAGCACCGTCCTCGATGAAGGGCACCTGGGGGTCCCTGGTTACGACCCGACCGTTTCCAACAAGTAGCATAGGACCTCTCCTCCTTGCTACATGCCGCAGATCAGCTACGGCCCAACCTGTGTTCATCGCGGCCCTCTCATGCCGCGACGGCCGGGCGTTGCGCGAACGCGATTGCGCCGCATGGGCACCCGACTACCCAGCTGCAAACGAAACGCAGGTACAAGGTCCTTCCCCGTTGGCCTCTCCCTGCAAATCACCGTTTTGGCGAAACTTCGCACTTCTTGTAATACAACCTAACAAATATTTTGCTTCAAATTGGCGTCCGGCTCGTCGCGGTCTGGAGAACATCGGCGTACGGTCGATTGCCGGTGTGGACGGTAACGTTATATTTTGGGAAACCTAACGTTGCCGCACAGGTCGCGCAGGCCGGTGGAGCTGTTGCTATGACAATACCCGCAAGCTGGGACTTATTGGTCAGACAACGCCAGAGGGGACCATGGTGACGGCAAGCGGAAATCGGTAGGACCCACGCCACTGACACGTCCCATGTGCGCGTTTACATTGAAACAGGCGTTCCCTTACATTCCGCGAACGTTTTTGGGTGCTAGTATTTCTTAACTATTGGCTTCCCCGCCCATGTAGATGACTGTGTCATGCAGCCTGCCTCTCGCGCCGAGAACTAATGCGCCGCAGGTGAGCGGGCCCGCCAGAAAGGGATCGAGGAATCATGAAGAAGTCCGAGGTCGAGTTTCTCTCTCGCCTTGCAAAGGGCATTGCCGCCCAGTTTGGAAGCAACTGCGAGGTCGTTGTCCATGACCTGGAGTCCAAGGATCCGGACAGCACCATCGTCGCAATAGAGAACGGCCAGGTCTCTGGCAGAAAGCTCGGCGATGGCCCCTCCAACGTGGTGCTCAAGGCCCTGAGCTCCGACCCGGACAAGCTCCAGGACCACTTTGCCTACCATACGCGTACCGAAGACGGCCGCGAGCTACGCTCGAGCACGGTCTTCTTCCGCGACGAGACGGGCAAGCCCGTGGCAATCTTTGCCATCAACTATGACTCCACGCCCATCATGGCGCTGCAGAACATGCTCAAGGACTTCACCGCGCTTGCCAGCCCCGCTACAGACGAGCCGGAGGTCATCCCCCACAACGTGAATGACCTCCTAGACGAGCTCATCGACCAGAGCGTGCGGCTTGTGGGCAAGCCCGTTGCCCTCATGACCAGGGACGACAAGGTCAGGGCAATCGGCTTCCTCAACGACTCCGGCGCGTTCCTCATCACCAAGGCCGGACAGAAGGTATGCAACTACTTTGGCATCTCGAAGTACACGCTGTACAGCTACATGGACGAGGCCAAGGCACAGAAGAAGGAGTAGGCGCATGTCCAACGAGTGCCGCACTGACGACGAGGCAACAGGGCTCACGTCACGGCTCGTGGGCATAGAGAGCACAGACCCCGGTGCCTTTGAGGGCCACATCGAGGACTTTGTGCACACGTGGCTCGAGGAACGTCGCAAGCGCGCCGGCAGCCTTGCCGGGTCCATACAAATCGAAGAGCTCGAGGCGCTGCCAGGACGCCGTTGCCTGAGGGCGCTCATTCCCGCGGAAGGTGCGGGCAACGCCCCCAACGGCCCCGCTGACCTCACGCTTCTCTGCCACATGGACACCGTGCGCGTGGGCGCCGGCTGGGGCGAGGACACGCCAGCCTTCTCGCCCGTTCTGCGCGATGGCGAGCTCTATGGCCGCGGCTCGTGCGACATGAAGGGCGGCCTGGCCTGCGCGCTTCTCGCCTTTTCGGATGCGCTTGACGAGGTTGGTCGGCGCGGGAGCCTGCCCGGGCACTCGCTGGCGATTGTGTGCACCGTGGACGAGGAGGACGAAATGCGCGGCTCGGAGGCCGCCATCCGCGCCGGCTGGCTGGGTGCCACCGGATGGGTCCTCGACACCGAGCCCACCGACGGCCGTGCGCGCGGCTCGCACAAGGGACGCACCTGGTACGTCATCGACATGCACGGCGTCACCGCGCATGCCAGCACGCCCTGGCGCGGGGCAGACGCCATTGCCGCCATGGCAGAGGCCGTCTACCGGATTCGCAGAGCTGTTGCGGCACTGCCCTCCCACCCCGAGCTTGGGCGCTCGACCGTCACGTTTGGGCAGGTCAAAGGCGGTTATAGTCCCTATGTGGTGCCCGACGAGTGCCACGTGACCATCGACATGCGGCTGGTGCCGCCCACGGGCTCTTCGGATGCCGAGAAGATCGTGCGCGACGCCTGTGCCGCGGCAGGGGAGGCTGTGCCCGGCACCCACGCCGACGTACGCTGCACCGGAGACAGACCACCCATCGAGCTTGACCCCGCATCACCGTTGCTTGCGGCGCTTGCGCGGGCAAGCGAGGAGGCCTGGGGCGAGACGCCGGCGACGGACGTCTTCACCGGCTACACCGACTCTGCCGTCGTGGCGGGTACCTGCGGGAACCCCACGTGCCTCTCGTACGGGCCGGGCAGTCTCGAAGTTGCCCACAAGCCCAACGAGCACGTTCCCGTTGCAGACCTCGCGCGCGTCCGCGCGGTGCTCTCTCGGCTTGCCGCCAATACGCTGTGGGGCTAGCGGGCCCTTCTCGGCAACGGATTCCGGCGGCGGGCCTCACCTGCAGCACCCATCCTCCTGCGACGTCCACCCTTGCGGTTCTCGTAAATGCTACTGAACAAGTAGGGTATAAGGCCTCCAATGACCAGAGCCGTAACTCGGCAAATCAAAGGAGAAACCCATGCTCAGACATGCAGCCAACGTCGTTAAGGGTTACCGCACGCAGGACGGCGCCGGAGTGAGCCTCGTGCGGGTACTGGGCGACCACACCGCACGCGACTTTGACCCCTTCCTCATGCTGGACTCGTTTGACAGCACCAACCCGGACGACTACACCGCAGGATTCCCACTTCACCCCCACCGCGGCATCGAGACCGTAAGCTACCTGCGCGAAGGCGCGATGCACCACCGAGACACCATGGGGTTCGAGGACACCGTGACCTCGGGCGAGGTGCAGTGGATGTGCGCCGGCTCGGGTGTGGAGCACGAGGAGACCATTCCAGCCGCACGACGCCTGCTTGGCGTGCAGCTGTGGCTTAACCTCCCGGCAGCCGAGAAGATGGCACAGCCCACCTATCACGCCGTGAAGCGCGACGCCATCGAGTCCGTGCCGCTTGACGGCGCTGTGCTGCGACTGCTTGTCGGGCGTTATGTTGACGAGAATGGCAAGCTCCACCAGGGGTTTGTTGGCAGCCACCTTCCACTTGACTACTACGAGCTCACCGTGGAGGCAGGCCACAGTGTCGAGATTCCCGTAGACGAGGACCGCTCGGTACTGGCGTTCACGCTCGAGGGGCCCGCGCTCATCGGCGGCCTGCCGCTGGGCGAGAAGACCGCGGTCAAGCTTGTGGAGGGTGACCGCGTGGGTATCACCGCCACAGGCGAGAAGCCCTCGGTGGTGCTGCTCATGAGCTCCGTTGCCCTGCGCGAACCCATTGCATGGGGCGGGCCAATCGTGATGAACAGCACCGCCGAGCTGCGGCAGGCCTTTCGTGACCTCGACGAGGGGACCTTCATCAGGGAAGACGTCCGGAGCCTGTAAGTAGGCCCCTCTCGTCTCTGCCTCCCTCCCCCCTCCGTTCTTTAGCGGTTATTGAGAAATGAGACCTGCGTTTGCCCAGTTGGCGAGCATCGCAATTCACAGATACCGCTAAAGAACGGAGGGGGGAGAAACGGGGCTACGGGAGCGAAGAGACTACGGGAGAGCGAAGAGGCTAGCCCCGCTCCGCGGCGCAGTCGGCGGGACCGCCGCGGAGAATACGCAGCCCGTGCGCGATGGGCCCAATCACCGCAGAGATGTTCTCGCACGCAGCCTTGGGGCTACCGGGCAAGTTCACCACGAGCGTACCCCCCAGGATGCCCGCCGCCTCGCGCGAGAGGCAAGCGTGCGGCGTGATGGCCATCGATGCGGCTCGCATGGCCTCCGGGATGCCGGGCGCCATGCGCTCGCACACGGCAGCGGTTGCCTCGGGCGTCACGTCTCGCGGCGAGAAGCCCGTACCGCCCGTGGTGAGAACGAGCGCCACGTCCGCGGCCGCAGCCCCGCGGATAGCATCCTCTATCTGAGGACGCTCGTCGGGCACCACGCTCATAGAGACAACGCGGTAGCCCTTCTCGCCGAGAAGCTCCGCGAGCGCGGGGCCAGAGGCGTCCTCGCGCTCGCCGCGGGAGCAGCGATCGCTCACGGTAATCACCGCCGCAGTGTAGGCCTCACCATCTGTAACCTGCGGTTTGTTTGTCTCGCTGTGGCTCATGTCTCCTACTTTCCAAACGGGCACACGGGGAAGGTGCACGGCGAGCAGTGCAGGCACAGGCCGCCCTCGCCCATCTGCACCAAGTCGCGGCGGCGCACCTCCACACCGGCAACAAGGCGAGGCAGCACCAGGTCGAAGACCGTGGCCGCGTTGTACATGACGCAACCCGGAAGCCCCACCACGGGCACCGTACGGGCTTCGCCCGCCGCATCCTTCTCGTCAAAGTAGCCCACCAGGAGCATCGCACCCGGCAGGACCGGCGCACCATAGGTCACGATGCGCGCACCGGCGCGCTTGATGGCTCCGGGGGTATTGTCATCGGGGTCAACGCTCATGCCGCCCGTGCACACGACCATGTCAACGCCAGCGGCGCGAGCATCGTTTATGGCCGCTACCAGGGCATCCATGTCGTCACCAGGCGTGGCATGCCAGGTGGTGGCAATGCCGTAGCGCGCGAGCTTGGCCTCGACCACGGGCGTAAAGCGGTCCTCGATGAGGCCCTTGGCCACCTCGGAGCCCGTGGCGATGATGGCCGCCGTCTTGAGACGCCACGGCTCCACGCGCATGAGCGGCCCGTTCTTCTCGACGTCTGCCGCGTGCTCCGCAGCCTCGACCACGGACTCCTTCACCACGAGCGGAATCACGCGCGTGCCAGCCAGGTCGTCGCCCGCAGAAACAGCAAAGCCGCCCTTGCGGGTGGCCACCATGACCTCCTCGCAGTCGTTCACGGCAATAAGGCGCTCGGAATCGACGAGAAACACGCCGTCATGCGCTGCCTTGATGCCGATCTTGCCCTCGCGGGGCTCGCCGGCGGCAACGCAGCCCGGCCCAAGGCAGAGTGCCGCCAGGCGCCGCGCTGCGTCATCCTCGTGCAGCATGCCAGGGCCGGCCTCCCACACGTAGAGATGCTCCTTGCCCATCGAGAGCAGCACAGGCACGTCCTCGGCGGTGACCACGTGCCCCTTCTTGAAGCGCGGCCCCTTGTAGCGCGGCGACCCCTTGCCATCGCCAGGCAGAATCTGCGTCATGTCGTGGCACAGAACGTGCCCAATGGCGTCCTCGGTTCTCACAAGCTTCATGCCAGTTCGTCCTCCCCCATCACACGAACCTCGTCACCGGCGCGCACGATGCCGCCGCGCGTCACCACACAGAAGATGCCGTCGGTGGGCATGACGCACATGCCGGTAAGACGGCGAATCTCGCAGTCGTTGTGGCAGGTCTTGCCAATCTGCGTCACCACCATGCGCGCGGGTCCCACGGCCACGGTGGTGCCCACGGGCAGGCTCTTCACGTCGATCCCGCGCGTGAGCACGTTCTCGGCAAAGTCTCCGGGCGCAAGGTCGATGCCCTTTGCGCGCATGAGGTCCACGGACTCGTTTGCCAGCAGGCTCACCTGGCGGTGCCAGGTGCCGGCGTGGGCGTCGCCCGCAATGCCCTTGCCCACCACGAGCTCGATGGAGTCGACGGGGTGCTTGCGCGTGCCCTTCTTCTCCGAGATGCAGGTGGCGACAACGATGCCGTGCGGCAGCTCCGACGCAGCGGGCGCCGCAGCCGCAGACGCATCCAGCGGCGCCGTGGGGTCGTCCCCCTCGGCGCGCACGAAGTGCCCGGACTTGCCGCCGTCCTTCTCGAGCAGGCGCACCTCGGTAATCACCATGTCGCGCTGGTGAGCCTTGCACATGTCGTAGATGGTGAGGCCGGCAACGGACGCCGCCGTGAGCGCCTCCATCTCGACGCCCGTCTCGCCGCAGCAGCGCGTGGTTGCCGTGAACGCTATGCCGTCCTCCTCGTACGCAAACGAGACGTCAACGCCCGTGAGCTGCACGGGATGGCACATGGGCACCAGCTCCCAGCAGCGCTTGGCGGCCATGATGCCCGCAACCTGTGCCACGGCTAGCACGTCTCCCTTTCGCACGCCACCCGTGCGCACAAGCTCGAGCGTGTCTGGCCGCATGAGCACCTTGCCTGCGGCACGCGCAACTCGCTGGGTCTTTGGCTTATCGGACACGTCCACCATGCGGGCGCGGCCCTCCTCGTTGAAATGCGTGAGCCCCATGGCTCATCCCCCTATCTCGTTCATGGCGCGCAGCGAATCGCTTGCGCGGCCGTCATCCATCCTGTGCCCGCGCGGCTTTGCCGCAATGCCCGCGCGCATGGCATCGACCAGCTCTTGGCCCACAAGGCCGCGCAGGTTGACCTCAGTTGCGGAGTGCAGGCAGGGCTTGAGACGCCCGTCCGCCGTCACGCGTATGCGATCGCAGCTGCCGCAGAACCGGTGGGTCATGGGCCGGATGAGACCTACGCTGCCCTTCCATCCCGGCGCGTGGTAGAGCTCCGAGACGCCCTGGCCGCCCACCGGCGCAAGCTCCGGCACGGCAGAGAGGACCTCGTCTGCCGAGACAAAGCGTCCCTTGGGCCAGTTGGCGCACTCCCCCATGCGCATAAGCTCGATGAAGCGCACGGTGAGGTCGCGGTCGCGCGCAAGCTCGGCCAGCGGTCGCAGCTCATCGTCATTCACACCGCCGACAAGCACGCAGTTAATCTTGGTGTTGGTGAAGCCCGCAACGCGGGCAGCCTCGAGGCCGGCCAGTGCGTCCGCAAGCGAGCCACGCCGCGTGATGGCCTCGTAGCGCGCGGCATCAAGCGTGTCCAGGCTCACGTTAAGGCGCGTGAGCCCCGCGGTACGCAGGTCGCCAGCAATGGGCGCGAGCAGCGTGGCGTTGGTAGTCATGTCCACCTCGTCGATGCCCGGCACAGAGGCAACCATGCCCACAAGGTCAACAATGCCGCGCCTCACCAGGGGCTCCCCACCCGTAAGGCGCACCTTGCGCACTCCCAGTGACGCAGCCGCGGCCACAATGTCGCGCATCTCCTCAAAGGAGAGGATGTCTGCGTGCGAGAGCATGGGCACGCCATTCTCGGGCATGCAGTAGACGCAGCGGCAGTTGCAGCGGTCGGTCACCGAGAGACGCAGGTAGCGTATGTCGCGGCCGTAATCGTCACGCACGAGGCGCGCCTCCCTTCCCTGTGTTGTCCAAAGTAATTGCGTCAGGTGTTTCGCCGTTACCCGCCGAGACAAGCGGCATGACCGTCTGGGGCGGCGCCACAAGCACCAGCTGCGCGGGATTGCCAAGCGCAGCCCAGGCATCCTTCTCACACTCGTAGCGAAGTGAGGCGCCACCGGGCGTGCGGGCCATCACAATCGTCGAGAATGTCGAGTCTATCACCCGCTCCACGGCGCAGGGAATCGCATTCCTGCCAGCGGCGTCCGCTGTACCGTCTCCCGCCGTATGCGCCAGGAAGTAGTGCGCGCGTATGCCCACGTGCGTAACGCCCTCGGGCACGGGAAGTGACGTCTCCAGCGTAACGCCCCAGTCATCACATGCGAGCAGACCAGGGCCCGCCACATGCGCACGGCTCACGTTCTTGCAGCCGCTGATGAGGGCCGCCGCCAGCGTGGCCGGAGAAGCAAAGAGCTCACGCACGCCCACCTTGGCGTCCGAGCGACCGCGGTCAAGAACGCAGACCGTGTCGCACATGCGGTAGACCTCGTCGCGGTTGTGCGAAACGTAGACCGCCCCACCGGGAAAGCCGCGTAGGACGTCTGCAAGTTCAAGCTCGAGCTGCCAGCGCAGGTACCCGTCGAGCGCCGAGAAGGGCTCGTCAAGCAGGATGAGCTCTGGGTCGCTTGCGAGGATGCGCGCCATGGCGCAACGCTGCTGCTGGCCGCCGGAGAGCTGGGCCGGCTTGTGGTGCTCAAGGCCCTCCAGGCGCATAGCAGCAATCTCTTTTGCCACGCGCGCCGAGCGCTCCTCGCGCGTAGCGCCGGCAGCCCCGGCACGCACGTTCTGCTCGACAGTCATGGTGGGAAAGAGTGCGTAGCTCTGGAAGAGGTAACCTACGCGGCGCTGCTGTGGCGGCAGGTCTACGTGCGCGCTGGAGTCGAAGAGCGTGCGCCCGCCCAGCACGATGCGCCCCGAGTCTGGGCGCTCGATACCGGCGATGCACTTGAGCGTCATGGACTTGCCGCAGCCCGAGGGGCCGAGCAGCGCCATGATCTCATCTGGACGCTCGATGGCAAACGAGACGTCCAGCGAGAAGGAGCCGAGACGCTTGGTGATGTCGACCTCAAGTGCCGTCATGCGACCGCCCCCTTCGCGCGGGCGGAGCGAGAACGCGCCTCGAGCATGTTCATGGCGAGAAGCACCACGGCGCTTATCGCCAGGTTCACGAGGACCCACTGGAACGCCAGGCCATCCTCGCCGGTACGCCAGAGCTGGTAGACCGTCGTGGAAACGGTAGCGGTAGAGCCCGGGGTATAACCCGCGACCATCGAGGTGGCGCCATACTCGCCCAGCGCCCGCGCGAAGGCCAAGACCGAGCCCGCGATGATGCCCCGACGGCAGGCAGGCATCTTGACGCGCCAGAACACCCACGTGTTTGACTTGCCCAGCGTACGGCCGGCATCGGCCAGACTCTGGTCAAAGCTCTCGAACGCCCCGCGAGCCGTGCGGTACATGAGCGGGAAGCTCACCACCACTGTGGCAAAGATTGCCGAGTACCAGGTCATTGTGAGCTTCACGCCAAAGGTAGCCAGCACCCATGAGCCGATGGGGCGCCTAGGCCCGAGGAGCACCAGCAGGAGGTAGCCCACGACGGTGGGCGGCAGCACCAGAGGCAGCGTGAGCACCACGTCGAGGATGCCCTTCACCACCCGAGGCGCTCGCGCCACCACGTCCGCGAGCCAGATGCCGAGAAGGTAGACGACCACCGTAGAGATGGCGGCTATTCTCAGCGAGTTGAGAAGCGGATACCAGTCCATGCCGCGCTACGCCTCGGCAAGCGGCGTGAAGCCGACCTTCTCGAAGCAGTCACCGGCATCTTTGGTCTTGAGGAAACTGAGAAAGGATGCGGCGAGCTCGGGCTGGAGGGCATTCTTGGTGGCCGCAGCCGGGTAGACCACGCGGCCGCACATCTCCTCGGTGGCCTCGTCCACCATGGTGAGGTTTGCCGACGTGGCGTCGGTCTTGTAGATGACTCCACAGTCGACGGCCGCCTCGGTTACCTGCGAGGTGACCTCCTTCACATTGGTGCCGTAGGTGATGCAGCCAGCGTTTGCCAGCTCGGTCTCGTCGAGGTTGTAGTAGGCGAGAATCTTCTGGGTGTACTGGCCCACGGGCACATCGGAGTTGCCCATCCCCAGCAGGATGTCGTGGGCCTGGAGCTTTTTGGCCATGTCATCGAAGCCCTGGACGGCCTTGGGGTTGCCGTCGGGCACACAGAGCGTGACCTTGTTCTCGAGGATGTCAAAGCGCGTATCGTGGTTGATGAAGTCGAGACCTTCGTCGTTGCCGGAGGTGGCGCTGGCATCAAGCTGATTCATCTGCTTCTGGCCGGCAGAGATGAAGACGTCGCAGTCTGCCCCCTCCTGGATCTGTGTCTTGAGGGTGCCCGAAGAGTCGAAGTTGAAGCTAATGTCCACACCGTCATTGGCCGCCTTGAAGAGGTCGCCCGCCTTGGTGAGAGACTCGGTGAGCGAGGCCGCCGCAAAGACAACGAGCGTCTTTGTCTCTGCCGTAGACGTGGTGTCTGTCGCCGTCGAGCCTGTGGACTGGGACTGTGTGCCTCCGCACGCCGCCAGTCCAAGGCCTGCCGCGGCTACTGCCGCCGACACAAACGAACGCCTGGTAATGCCGGAGCCTGCCATGGTGCTTTCCTTTCCCTCGGTGTGATGCCTGCCTGGGGCGCATCTCTGGTGCGATGCTTTTTTGCGTACCGCCCATGTGGTGCCTGTGGGCTTCGCTGCCGTGGATGTGGTGCCTGTCCGATGGCGGCGTTCTTGCTTACAAACTATAACGCCGTTCAAACAAAAAGTTTGAAAAAGGTGGTGGGCGGATCGTAGGCGGCGCGGGCGGTGCAGACAGCAGATCGAGCACGTCACTACTCCCCCGCTTCGCGCGAGCGCGTCTGGTCGTAGGCAAAGACCCACCAGCGCAGCTCCTCGGGCTGGCCCACCGCCGGAACGGCGCTGCGTCGCTCGAGGTAGAGCTCCGTCTCGTGTCCACCAAAGCGTACGTGATAGCAGGCCTGCCGTCGCCCGCGCGTCTCGGCGCCAAACGTGCCCTCCTCCGTTACCTCGTCGATGGCAAAGCTCCTCCCATCCTTCCAGATGACCGCAACGGGCTCCAGGGAGCCGTCACGCCCAAAACGCGCGACGACATCCACGTACTCGCGGTGCACACGACGCCGCGTCCCGTCTGTGAGCGTTCGATATTCCATACCCAGAGAGTAGAACATATGTTCCTTCTCGACAAGCGAACGAGTAGTGAATTCTCCGAGCGGAACACGCTTATTTGTGTCGCGCGGCCGCCGTATAACCTTATGCGAGTTAGAACATGTGTTCTTAGCTGGAATGGAGGAGCCATGGCACCAGATGCGCACGCGCTCGAGAAGACCTACCTGGCAATCGATCTCAAGTCGTTCTATGCAAGCGTGGAATGCGCCGACAGGGGCCTGGATCCCTTCGCCACAAACCTCGTGGTGGCAGACCCAACGCGCAGCCCCAACACGATTTGCCTGGCCATAACCCCCGCGCTCAAGGCCAAGGGGGTCAGGAACCGCTGCCGCGTGCGCGAGATACCCCAAGGCATCCCCTACATCACCGCCATGCCCAGGATGCACCGCTACATGGAGGTCTCCACGCAGGTGTACGCCATCTACCTGCGCTACGTGTCCAGTCAGGACGCCTGGCCGTACAGCGTGGACGAGGCATTTCTCGATGTGACGCCCTACCCGGCGCTCTATGGCCCCAACGCGCGGGCGCTCGCAAAGCGCATCATCGCAACGGTACGAGAGGAGACGGGCGTCTCGGCAACGGCGGGCATAGGCCCCAACATGTTTCTCTGCAAGGTGGCGCTCGACCTCATGGCCAAGCACGCCGCAGATGGCATAGGACAGCTGGACGAGAAGACCTTTCGCCGCGACGTGTGGTTCCACCATCCCATCACGGACATCTGGGGCATAGGGCCCGGCATTGCGCGCAGGCTCGCTCGGGCGGGCGTCTACGACCTTGCGGGCATCTGCGCCACGGACCCAACGTGGCTGCGCGGGGAGTTTGGCCGCAACGCCGAATGGCTCATTGACCACGCCTGGGGGCTCGAGCCCTGCACCATTGCGGACGCCCGCGGGTACGTGCCCATGGCGCGCTCGCTCTCCAACGGCCAGGTGCTTATGCGCGACTACGGCTTTGGCGAGGCGCGCGTGGTGCTGCGCGAGATGGCCTGGCAGAGCTGCCTGGACTTGCGGCAGCAGGCGCTCGCATGCGACACGGTGGGGCTCTACGTGGGCTACTCGGGCCAGGCAGAGCTCTTTGGGCACGGCGGCGGGCAGAGGGCCCTTGGACACCAGACCGCCGGCGAGCGAGAGGTGACCGATGCGCTTCTCGCGCTCTATGACCAGACGGTTGAGCGCGACGTGCCCATTCGCCGCGTGTGCCTGTGGCTGGGCGGCGTTGTCCCGGCGGCCATCGCAGCCCCCACGCTCTTCGACAACCCCGCGGCAGACGCGCGTGAGGCACGGCTGGCCGGCGCCGTGATGCGCGCGCGACGGCGCTTTGGGCCCAACACCGTGCTTTCTGGCACGAGTCTGCTTCCCGCCGCCAACGCCCGTGAACGCAACCTGCAGATCGGGGGCCACCGTGCGTAAGGACGTGCGCCAAGAAATCGGCCGGCTACCTTTGGCATCCTCGTGGCCAGACATAGGCGAGCGCGAGCAGGAGCGCAGGGAAGCGGTGCTTAGGGGCATTGTCCAGCGCATTGTTGAGGACGGGCCGCGCCGTGCCATGGCCTCCCCCGAGCGGGGGCGCCAGTTCATCCCGTTTGCCGCCCTCCGTGGCTACGGCGAGATGCTCGAGGAGGTGGAGCTCCGCGCCGCCGGCGCCGGAGGGAGCGCCTCGGCAGTCGATGCGGAGAGGGAGCGCCTCCGGCGCAGAAATGACGCCGGGGGCGCGTTGTAGCAGCAACCACGTTGCCGGCGGGGTTCTCGGCGCCCACCAACCCCAACGCCGCGTACACATCGGCAACGTATACTGTCTTCTTGGCTTATTCGCCGCGAGGTACCTTGGCACAAGACCCGAAAGGAAACCCATGAGCGAAGCAAAAGACCCCCAGAACACCTGCGTGCTCGTCACCGGCGGCGCCGGCTTCATTGGCAGCCACACCGTGGTCGAGCTTTTGCAAGACGGCTACAAGGTAGTCATCGTCGACGACCTCTCCAACGCATCCGAGAAGGTCATCGGCCGCATCAAGACCATCGTGGGCGACGCAGCGGCAGCGAACCTCACCTTCTACCGCACTGACGTCAACGACCGCGAGGCTATGAACGCCGTCTTTGACGAGAACCACATCGACCGCGTGATCCACTTTGCCGGCTTCAAGGCAGTGGGCGAGTCCGTGAGCAAGCCCATCGAGTACTACACCAACAACCTGGGCAACACCCTCACGCTCGTGGACGTGATGCGCAACCACGGCTGCAAGGACATCATCTTCTCCAGCTCCGCTACGGTCTACGGCGACCCGGACAGCCTCCCGCTCACCGAGGAGAGCCCCAAGAAGCCCGCAACCAACCCCTACGGCTGGACCAAGTGGATGATCGAGCAAATCCTGACCGACCTCCACACCGCAGACCCAGAGTGGAACGTCGTGCTTCTCCGCTACTTCAACCCCATCGGCGCGCACCCATCGGGACTCATGGGCGAGGACCCCAAGGGCATTCCCAACAACCTCCTGCCCTACGTCGCGCAGGTTGCCATCGGCAAGCGCGAGTGCGTGCACGTCTTTGGCGATGACTACAACACCCCAGACGGCACCGGCGTCCGCGACTACATCCACGTCTGCGACCTTGCCACCGGCCATGCCGCGGCTCTCAACTGGATGAACGGCCGCACCGGAGTGGAGATCTTCAACCTCGGCACCGGCAAGGGCACCTCGGTCCTCGAGATCATCAAGGCCTTCTCGCGCGCCTGCGGCAAGGACCTCCCCTACCAGATCGACCCGCGCCGTCCCGGCGACGTCGACGCCAACTACGCCGACTGCTCCAAGGCCAAGCGCGAGATGGGCTGGGAGGCCAAGTACACGATCGACGACATGTGCCGCGACTCCTGGAACTGGCAGTGCAAGAACCCCAACGGCTACGAGGGCTAGCCATGGCAGCAGGCAGCGCCACAGACACGGGCAACGGGGGCAGGCTCTTCGCGGAATACCTCGCCGAGAAGCGCCCCGCCATCGAGGCGTACCTCGTCGGACACGCGCCCGCACCCCTGTCCGACGAGACGCACGCGGGCGATGACCTTTCGCGCTACCTTTACGACCCATTTGCGCGCTTCACGCGCTCGGGCGGCAAGCGCACGCGTCCCGCGCTGGTGCTGCTTGGCTGCGAGGCCGTTGGCGGAGACGCCTCGTGCGCCCTCTCGGCCGCGGCCGCAATAGAGGACTTCCAGTCCGCAGCCCTCATCCACGACGACATCGCCGACGAGGGCGAGATGCGCCGTGGGCAGCCCTGTGTGCACCGCACCGAAGGCGTTGGCGTGGCCATCAACGTTGGTGACCTCGGCATCGTTCGCACCTTCGGGGGCGTGCTCGAGGACGAATCGCTCGACGGCACAACCAAGCTGCGCGTGCTCGAGGAGATTGCGCAGATGGAGCAGCGCACCGTCGAGGGTCAGGCGCTCGACCTCGGCTGGGCGCGCGACGAGCGTTGGGACGTCACCACGGGTGACTACCTCACGATGGCCACGCACAAGACCGCGTTCTACTCCGCCGCCTCGCCGCTCTCCATTGGCGCCATCTGCGGTGGCGGAACGGACGCACAGGTGGAGGCGCTTGGCTCCTTTGGCATAGACGCAGGTCTCGCCTTCCAGCTGCAGGACGACCTCCTCAACCTCGTTGGCGACGCCGAGGCCCAGGGCAAGGACTTCCGGAGCGACATCACCGAGGGCAAGCGCACCATGATCGTGTGCTGGGCGCTCGAGCATCTGACAGGCATCGAGAGGGACGAGCTTCTCGACATCCTCTCGTCGCACACAACGGACGCGTTGACACTTGCCCGCGCGGTAGAGCTCATGGAGGATGCGGGGGCCATCGACGCAGTGCGCAGCTACGCCCATGGGCTCGCGCGCAGCGCAAAGGCAAGCCTCAAGGGCGTCGAGCTCGCAGGAGACGCACACGCCGTTCTCGAATCTATGGCAGACTTCTTTGTGGAACGCAGGGGCTAGTCCGGATGCTGCCTCACGCCCACGATATCGAGGGGAACTAGGGTATGGAACCAATTCGCGAAGGCGCGTCGGGCGCCGCCGTGGAGGACATCCAGGAGCGCCTGGGCTCGCTGGGATACAAGATCGACGAGAAGGAGACTGCCGAGAAGACCTTTGGCCATTCGACAGCCACCGCCGTCGCGCGCTTTAGGCTCGACCACGGTCTGTCGCTGGGCGACGTCATTGATACTGCTACCTGGGCCGCATTGGTGGACGAGTGCTACCAGCTTGGTGACCGCACGCTCTACCTGCGCCTCCCAAACTTCCATGGCAACGATGTGCGCCAGCTTCAGGAGCGCCTCAACGTCCTGGGCTTCTCCTGCGGCGCGGTCGACGGCCAGTACGGCGCCCACACCGAGGCCGCGGTCAAGCAGTTTCAGGAGAGCGTTGGCCTTTTGGCAGACGGCATGGCTTTCCCCGACACCTTTGATGCCATCGACCGCCTGAAGCACGTGTGGGGCGGCAACCCCGCTGCTGGTCCGCATCCGCAGGGCGGCATGGGCTTTGCCCGCGCCGCAGGCGTGCTCGAGGTCGTGAAGATCTGCATCACCGGCGAGGACCCCATCTCGAGAAACGTCGCGGGCCGCATCTGGAACCTGGCAAGCGCCACGACAAACGCCTCGGGCCTCGAGCTTGTGGACTCCGCGGAGTCCGACGCCTGCAAGGGAGCCCAGGCCGTGCTCGTGCTCTCTGCCGCTCCTCTGCCCGATGGCACCACCACCTCCAACGTGGTGATGGACGACGTCGACACGCTGCCATTACGCCTGCGCACGGCCGTTGAGAGCTCGCGCGAGACGGTGCCCGTGGTGCGCATTGAGCTGCCCGTTGGCCCCAACTTCGAGGGCACCTTCACAATCAGTGATGCCCAGACCTACGCCGTGCTGCTGCTCGACGCGATCTGCGCCGCGTTCGAAGGGATGTGAGACAAAGGGAGTTTCCCTTTGTCTCATACCTTTGTCTCATAGAAACGGCCTCGAAGCGAAGCTGCTTCGGGGCCGTCGTAATTTGGGGCGTGCCATGAGACAGGGGGAGTTTCCCTGTGTCTCATTACAGGTGCCAGATGTCCTCGTTGTACTGGCGGATGGTGCGGTCGGACGAGAAGGCACCCGCCTTCGCAATGTTCACCAGCGACTTCTTGCGCCAGGCATCGCGGTTCTCGTAGTCGGCAAGCACCTGCTCCTTCTTCTGGATGTACTCCTCAATGTCGAGAAGCGCCATGAACCAGTCCTTCCAGGCCATGTCGTCGTGCAGGCGGTGCAGGCGCTCTGCGTTGCCCAGCCCAAGGAAGGCGGGGTTGGTGATGAAGTCGACCAGGAGCTTCACGCCGGGGCGCAGGTAGTGCGCGTGCGCATCGTAGGCGTGCTCGGCGTACAGTCGCTCGACCTCCTTGGAAGAGGTACCAAAGGTGTAGATGTTCTCGTCACCCACAAGGTCGGCAATCTCGACGTTTGCTCCGTCCAGCGTGCAGAGGGTCACGGCTCCGTTGAGCATGAACTTCATGTTCGAGGTGCCCGAGGCTTCCTTTGAGGCAAGAGAGATCTGCTCGGAGATGTCAGCGGCGGGAATCACACGCTCGGCAGCGCTCACGTTGTAGTTCTCAATCATGACCACCTGCAGGTACGGCGAGACAACCGGGTCTGCCGCAATCCAGCGGGAGAGCAGCAGGATCAGGTGGATGATGTCCTGCGCGATGGTGTAGGCAGGTGCCGCCTTGCCGCCAAAGATGATGGTGAGCGGACGCGCGGGAATGTTGCCGTTCTTGATGTCGAGGTACTTCCAGATGATATAGAGCGCAAGCATCTGCTGGCGCTTGTACTCGTGGATGCGCTTCACCTGCACGTCGATGATGGCGTCCTCGGGAATCCGCACGCCCTGCGTCTCCCAGAGGAACTCGCGCATGCTGGCCTTGGCCTGCGTCTTTGCATTATCCAGGCGAGCGAGAACCGCGTCGTCGTCCTTGAAGGCGAGAAGCCCCGAGAGGTCGCACGAGGTGCGCCAGTCGGTGCCCAGGACGTCATCGAGCACGCCAGAAAGTGCCGGGTTGGCATCCATGATCCAGCGGCGGAAGGTGATGCCGTTGGTCTTGTTGGAGAACTTCTCGGGGTAGAGCTCATAGAAGGGGTGAAGCTCCGTGTCCTCGAGAATCTTGGTGTGCAGCGCTGCCACGCCGTTGATCGAGAAGCCGTAGTGGATAGCCATGTGGGCCATGTGCACCACGCCGTCGCGCACGATGGCCACGGCGTCGTCGCTGCCGTTCTCGGCGCGCTCCAGCTCGTCCAGCTTGATCACGATCTGGGCGATGCGGGGGGAGACGGTCTTGAGACTCTCGAGAGGCCACTTCTCGAGCGCCTCCGCGAGGATGGTGTGGTTGGTGTAGGCCACCATGCGGCGCACCACCGAGACGGCCTCGTCAAACTCGAAGCCGTGAACGTCCACGAGCAGGCGCACCAGCTCGGGGATGACCATCGAGGGGTGCGTGTCGTTGATCTGCACAACGGCGTAGTCGGGCAGGTCGTGCAGGTTGGAGCCACGCTCCATTGCCTCGTCGAGGATGAGCTGCGCCGCGTTGGAGACCATGAAGTACTCCTGGTATACGCGGAGCAGGCGGCCGGCGTCGTCGGAGTCGTCGGGGTAGAGGAAGAGCGTGAGGTTCTTGGCGAGCTCGCCCTTGTCGAAGTCGATGGAGTTCACCGGCACCAGCGAGTCATCGACGCTCTCGAGGTCAAACAGGCGCAGGCGGTTCTTGGTCGTGCGCACGTAGCCCAGAACGTCGATGTCATAGAGGCGCGACTTCACCGAGAAGCCGCCAAACTCCACGGTGTAGGCCTTCTCGTCCCTCACGAGCCAGTCCTGGCGGTCCAGCCAGCCATCGGGCTCGGCGGCCTGCTGCAGGTCAACAAAGCGCTGGTGGAAGAGACCGTAGTGGTAGTTAAGGCCAACTCCGTCGCCAGGGAGTCCCAGCGTGGCGATGGAGTCCAGGAAGCACGCGGCGAGACGACCGAGGCCGCCGTTGCCCAGGGACGGCTCGACCTCGCGCGCCTCCACAGCACCCAGGTCGTGGCCGGCGCTAGCAAGCTGGGCCTTAACGTCGTCGTACACGCCAAGCTCGATGAGGTTGTTGGTGAGCAGACGGCCGATGAGGAACTCGGCCGAGAGGTAGTACAGGCGGCGCTTGCCCTCGTTGAGGGGCATGGTTGCCGCGTGCTCGCGGACAATGTCCTCGAGCATGGCGCAGATGGCGGAGTCGTCAAGCTCGGCGAGCGGACGACCGTACTTCTCCTGGGAGCGAGCCTCAAGATCGATCTTCATGTGTTGCGATACCTCCAAGTGTCGCGGTGACATGACGGAAAGGCGCATACCGCGCAAGGCGGGCGCGTGCCCAAGCACTCCCCTATTTGGGAAGCTCGGGCTCCTTCGTGCCGGGGACCCGGTAATAGGTGGTGGTCAGATCAGAGAGCTCTGTCTCGACCTCGGGCGTAATGGCCTCCGGCAGCATGCGCCAGCGCCAGTTCTTCCCGACGGTCGAGGGGGTGTTGGTGCGAGCGGAGTTATCCAGCCCGAGAAGATCCTGCATGCGGAAGATGCAGGTGTCGCTCACCGAGGCGGCAATGGCGCGGTTGCAGCCCTGCGCCACGGTCTCACCGGGGGCGAGGGCAAGGTAGCGTGTGGCCTTCTCACGCACGTCAGGCGTGGCGGTGTCCTTGAACCATCCCATGGCCGTCTCGTTGTCGTGCGTGCCCACATAAGCCACGGTATTTGCGACGTAGTGGTGCGGAAGGTCGAGGGAGTCTCCCTCGGAGTCAAAGCCAAACTGCAGGATCTTCATGCCCGGGAAGCCTGTGTGCTCGCGCATGGCAATGACCTCTGGCGTCATGAAGCCCAGGTCCTCCGCAATGATGGGAAGCTCGCCCAGATGCTCGGCGACGGCGTCAAAGACGTCGCTGCCGGGACCCTTGGCCCAGCGCCCAAAGCTCGAGTCAGGCGCGCCAAAGGGCACGGACCAGTAGGACTCGAAGCCGCGGAAGTGGTCGATGCGCAGGATGTCGTAGAGCTCGAGGCTAGCGCGCAGGCGCTCGACCCACCAGGCATAGCCGTCCTCGGCCATGCCCGCCCAGTCGTAGATGGGGTTGCCCCAGTACTGACCGGTCGAGGAGAACTGGTCGGGCGGGGTACCGGCCACGCACGTGGGGTTGCCCGTGGCGTCCACGCGGAAGAGCTCCGGCGTGGCCCACATCTCCACAGAGTCGCGCGAGACGTAGATGGGGATGTCTCCAATGATAAGGACGCCGCGCTCGTTGGCGTAGTCCTTCAGGCTCTTCCAGTGACGATAGAAGAAGTACTGCGTCATCTGGTGGTAGCGCATGCGCTCGGGGTGCTTGGCGCAGAGCGCTGCGCTCGCCTTGCCTCGGCTGCGGTACTGCTGCGGCCACTCGTAGTACGCCTTGAGGCCAAACTCCTCCTTGACGGTCATGAACTCGCAGTAAGGCTCGAGCCAGGAGCCGTTCGCCTCGCAGAACTCCTCGAAGTCCTCGGGCGGCGCTGCCGAGAAGCTCGGGAGCGCACGCTCGAGCAGATCCCTGTGTCCGCGGAAGAGCGTGCCGTAGTCGACGTTCTCTGGGTCGTCTCCAAAGGGCAAGACAACAAGGTCCTGCTCAGTGAGGTAACCCAGGCGGACAAGGTCCTCGATGTCTATGAAGTACGGATTCCCCGCAAAGGCGGAGAAGGACTGGTAGGGCGAGTCGCCAAAGCTCGTGGTGGTGAGGGGCAGAACCTGCCAGTAGCGCTGGTGGGTGCGGGCAAGGAAGTCCACGAAGTCATACGCCTCGCGACCAAAGGTGCCAATGCCCACAATACCCGGAAGCGACGAGACGGGCATAAGAACGCCGCTTGCTCTCTCCATGTTTCTCTCCTTCTCTCGTTCTGCGCTCACGCGCAGGCCGTCATCGATGTCGCTCCCGCAAAAGGGCCCCGACCCGTCCGAGAAAGCGGGCCGGGGCCGCACCAAGCCGATGTCGCGGGAGGGAGGGAAGGCTACGGCTTGATGATGTTCTTACCGGACGTCTTGTCAAAGAAGTGGACAGCGTTCGGCTCGAACTTGAAGGAGATGGGTGCGCCATCGGCAAAGGACCTGCCCAGGGCGCCGTCGAAGTCGATGGTTGGGATGACAAGGACAAAGTCGTAGCCCTTGACGCTCGCGTGCACGTGGACCGTCGAACCCATGAGCTCGGAGACGTCAATGGTGCCGGAGATTGCGCCCGGCTCGTCCGCGTTGGCAAGCTGGATCTGCTCGGGGCGCACGCCTGCGGTGACGTCGAGCGAGGTGACACCGGCGGCCTCGAGGTCCCTGCCCGTCTCGGGCGAGATGGCAATCTTGGTGTCGAGCGCGTTGACCACGTAGCCCGATGCCGTCTTCTCGAGGTGGCCGTCGAAGAAGTTCATCTGCGGCACGCCAATGAAGCCTGCAACGAAGAGGTTGGCGGGCTCGTTGAAGACCTCCTGCGGGGTGCCAACCTGCTGCACCACGCCGTCCTTCATGATCACGATGCGATCGCCCAGGGTCATGGCCTCGGTCTGGTCGTGCGTGACGTAGACGAACGTCGCGTTGATGCGCTTGCGGAGCTTGATGATCTCGGCGCGCATCTGGTTGCGGAGCTTGGCGTCCAGGTTGGAGAGGGGCTCGTCCATGAGGAGCACCTTGGGCTCGCGCACAATGGCGCGCCCAATGGCCACGCGCTGCCGCTGACCACCGGAAAGCGCCTTGGGCTTGCGGTCAAGGTACTGGGTGATACCCAGGGTCTCCGCCGCCTGGCGAACCTTCTGGTCAATCTGGTCCTCGGGAACTTTGCGGAGCTTCAGGGGGAAGGCCATGTTGTCGTACACGGTCATGTGGGGGTACAGGGCGTAGCTCTGGAAGACCATGGCGATGTCGCGGTCCTTGGGGGCCACCTCGTTCATGACCTTGCCGTCGATGGTAAGCTCACCGCCAGAGATGCTCTCGAGGCCGGCAATCATGCGCAGCGTCGTGGACTTGCCGCAGCCGGAGGGGCCGACAAGGACAACAAACTCGCGGTCGGCGATGTCGAGGTTGAAGTCCTCAACGGCCACGACGCCCTCGTCGGTGACCTTGAGGTTGCTCTTCTTCTCGGGCTCGGCGGCCTTCTTGCCAAAGTGGTGCTTCTTGGTCTTCTCGATGTTCGGATAGATCTTGGTAATGTGCTTCAGGCTGACTTCTGCCATGGTTCTCGGATTCCTTCCTTAGGTCGCAGCCGGGGCCCGCGTCCCCACGATAGGCTGCATGTCTTTGAGGAGGTCCCCCTCCGCGGGACCCAGAGCGGGTCCCGCGGAGAGAGTGGGAAAGAGGGGGCAAACTCAGACGTGCCCGGTCGTTGGCCTAGCCCTTGACGGCGCCGGCGGCAACGCCCTTGATGATGTACTTCTGGCAGGAGAGGTAGAACACGATGACGGGGATGATGGCCATGAGGATGATTGCCATGGTTGCACCCAGGTCGACCGTTCCGTAGCTGCCCTTGAGGTACTGGATCTGAATGGGGATCGTGCGGTACTGGTTGATGTCCAGGACCAGATACGGGAGAAGGTAGTCGTTCCAGACCCACATGATCTCGAGGATGCCAACGGAGATGAGCGTGGGTTTGAGCATGGGGAGCACAACCAGGAAGAAGGTGCGGATTGGGCCGCAGCCGTCGATTGCGGCAGCTTCCTCGATCTCAAGCGGAATGGACTTCACGAAGCCAACGAACATGAAGATTGCAAGCCCGGCACCAAAGCCCAGGTAGACAATGGGGATGGTGAACGGCGTGTTGAGCTTCAGGGTGTCGGCCGTCTTGGACAGCGTGAACATAACCATCTGGAAGGGCACGACCATCGAGAAGATGCAGAGCGTGTACAGAATCTTGCAGAACTTGGAGTCCACGCGGGCAATGTACCAGGCCGCCATGGAGCAGCAGATGAGAATCAGCACGGTGGAGAGCACGGTGATCAGGGCGCTGTAGCCAAACGCACTCCAGAACGGGTAGTTACCAAAGGTCATGCCGGTAATGAAGTTGGACCATCCGGCAAAGCTCTCGTCGGTGGGGAGGGCGAACGTCTCGGTCTTAACGAAGGTGTTCAGCTTGAAGGAGTTGATCGCCACACACACAACGGGGAGAACCCAGACAATGCAGATAATGGTAAAGACGATGGTCAGGATCTTCTTGTGACGCGCCTCGGATGTGAGCGTCTGTGGCTGCTGGTTTGCCATTACTGTTGCACCTCCCTCTTACGGGTGTACGAGAGTTGCGCAAGGCCCATGGCTGCCACGAGGATGAAGAATATGACCGCCTTTGCCTGGGCAACGCCACGCGACGCACCGGTGCCAGAGTAGAACGTGTTGTAGATGTTCAGGGCCATCATCTCGGTTGTGTTGATGGTCGAGCCATCGGCAAGCTGCTCGTATGGCAGACCATCCGTGAGCGCGAGGTTCTGGTCGAAGAGCTTGAAGCCGTTGGTGAGCGAGAGGAACGTGCAGATGGTGATCGACGGCATGACGTTAGGGATAACCACCTTGAAGAGCGTCTGCGCCTTGGTTGCGCCGTCAATCTTGGCGGCCTCGATCATATCCTCGGGGACGGCCTGGATGCCGGCAATGTAGATGATCATCATGTAGCCGATCTGCTGCCAGCACATGAGGATAATCAGGCCCCAGAAGCCATACTTGGTCTCGAGGACCACCGAGGTGCCGTACTGCTGCAGGATGCCATCGAAGATCATCGACCAGATGTAGCCCAGAACGATGCCGCCGATGAGGTTAGGCGCGAAGAAAATCGTACGGAAGATGTTGGAGCCCTTGATGCCCTGCGTGAGCGCGTAGGCAACGGCGAACGCAATCACGTTGATGAGGACCAGGCACACGATGGCAGTGAGCGCCGTATACCAGAAGGAGTGCTGGAAGGACTCGTCCGCAAAGGCGGAGGCGTAGTTGGAAAGACCGATAAACTTGGCGCTCGAAATGGTCTTAAATTTGCAGAAGGAAAGGTAGATGCCCTGGAAGAACGGCCACACGAAGCCAATGCAGAACGCGGCCGTCACGGGCAAAAGAAAGAGCCACCAGAAGCGTCTAGTCGATTTTATCTGGGAGCTCTGCTTTATGGCTTTGCTTTTCATGCTTTTCCACTCCCGCGTGAGAAAAGGAACGGGGACCAGGCGCCCTAATAACGCCTGGCCCCCGTATGCCAGTCAGAGGTCAGATGAGACTAGGCGTTCTCAGTCTTGTAGTTCTGAGCCCAGCCGTCGACGAATGCGGTCTTGAAGGTATCCCAGTTGGCGTCGGACTGATCCGCCGTGTAGGCGTTGAGCGCGGACACCAGGCCCTTGCGGTACTGGTCAACGTTGGGCTGGTAGTTGGTAGCCCAGTCCATGGTGTAGTTGCCAGCCTTGGAGAGCTCCTCGGCCTTGTTGAGGTAGCCGTTGTCGCCCTTGGCAGCATCGGTGTAGGGAAGGACGCCAAGCTGAGCGACCATTTCCTTGGAGGCCTCGGGGTCGGTGACGAGCCAGAGCCAGAAGTCCATGGTGGCCTTCTTGTCCTCATCGGAGGCAGCGTCGTTGATGGCGAGGCGGTTCTCGGTACCGCTGTTGAGACCGGCCTTCTCCTCGCCGGACACGCCGCAGTAGTACGGAATCATCGTGGTGTTCTTCTGGGCAGCCGCGATGGTGGCGTAGTCCCAGGAGCCGGTGAAGAAGAATGCGGCCTTGCCGGAGGTGAACTCGGTCGCAGGATCGTGGCCACCAGTGGAGAGGGTCGTGGGGTCCTCGGCGGAGTTGTTGATGGCCAGGTCGAAGATCTTCTTGTAGTTGGGGAGGTAGGTGCCCTTGATGGTGGCGGGAGTGGCGTCCCAGCCGCCGTCGTCCTTCTCCTCGTAGTAGTACTCGAGGTTGGCAAGGTGGCCAGTCACGCGCCAGGACGAGGCGTCATCGAGGTCGGTGGCAGCGAAGGCGTCAAAACCGAGGGTGGCGGCGTTCTTGTGGATGTCCTCGACGACAGCCTTCAGGGAGTCGAAGTCCTTGATGTCATCAACGCTGTGACCGGCCTTCTCAACCAGGTCTGCGTTCACGACGATGCCATAGGTCTCATAGCAGAGGCCGGCGCAGACCAGACGACCATCGGAATCCTTGTAGGTGTAGTCGGTGGTGGAGAGGGCCTTCTCGATATCGGTGCCGGAGAGGTCCATGGCGCTGGAACCCCACTCCTTGACGCCGGCGGTGGTGCCAATGTTGAACAGCGTGGGGGCGTCAGTCTTGTCCATCTCGGAGGTCATGGTCTGCTCGTAGGTGCCGGACGCGGCAGTCTGAACCTTGACCTTAACGTTGGGGTACTTCTCCATGTAGGTCTTGGCGAGGGCCTGGGCGGTCTCATCAAGCTCGGGCTTGAAGTTGAGCCAGTAGACGTTGCCGGAACGGTCATCAGTGCTGGAGCTGCTGGTGTCAGACGAGCTGGAGCCGTCGCTGCTGGAGCTGCCACCGCAGCCAGCGAGGCCAAGGACCGCCGCCGACGCCGCACCGAGCGTGATGAACTGCTTCCTCGAAATGTTCCCCATCGTGATCCTCCCGTTGCTTCCTGCTTGAACGACGTATCTCGTCGTTCTTGCACCTGTGCGGGGCCGATTGCCGAGGTTTTTCAGGCACCGCCCCGTTTCTCACCTATGACAATAGCGTGATGCATTTCTTGTTCAAACAAGTTTTGACTGAGCGGTATCTATTTTGTGGTGAACGGTAGGTATGAGTTGTCATACATCTATTGTTTTCGCAGGTAGATTGCTATATTGGCGCAAGCGGCCACCGGTTACTCGTCTAAATAGCTTTCAGGAGTTCTAGGATATCTGGTACCGCACATGTTCCGCTCCCGCCACGCCCCCTGGGCCCGGCGGTCCGCAAGCGAGGAGAGACCACATGCCTAAGGCGATCTTTGAGGGTATCTACCGCGACCTCAAGGGCAAGATTCAAGAGGGTACCTACTCGTACCAGGAGCTTCTTCCCTCCGAGGGCGAGCTCACGGCAGAGTATGGGTGCTCGCGCAACACGCTGCGCAGGGCAGTCTCCATGCTTGCAGATGACGCCTACGTGCAGCCCATGCACGGCCGCGGCGTGCGCGTGATTTGGCAGCGAGAGGCACACAGCGCCCAGGGATCCCTCGAGGGCGTGGAATCCTTTGGCGAGTACGCGCGGAGGAACGGCTTTGTGCCTGGTACGCAGGTCAAGTCATTTGAACATGTCACCTGTGGCGCAGGCCTGGCACGGCGCACCGGCTTTGCCGAGGGCGTCGAACTTGTGCGCGTGGTGCGCGTGCGCACGCTGGACGACGTCGCGCGCCAGATTGACCACGACTACTTCCTTGCCTCCGCCGTTCCCGGGCTTACCGCAGAGCAGGCCGAGAAGTCCGTCTACAGCTATCTCGAGCACAACCTGGGAATGCGCATCCTCACGAGCCGGCGCCGCATCACGGTGCAGCTTGCGACCGACGAGGATTGTAGCTACATGGACCTCGACCCCTACAACTGCGTTGCCGTGGTGGAGAGCCAGTCATACAACTCCGACGGCGTGATGTTCGAGTACACGCAGGTGCGGCACCACCCGGAGCTCTTCTGCTTCACCACCGTGTCGAGGAGGTAGCGGCGCGCCCGCATCGTAGGGATAACGCCACAGCGAGGGTTTCGTACGCACTTGCTGCTGCGACGGCCCTTGTGGCGCCAACCCAGCGCGCGCAAGCGCGCCCGGGACATCTCTGCGTGACGGTTACAGCCACCCCGCGAGCAGGGCAACCACCGCGACAACGCCCAAGACGAGAAGCGCACCGTCCCCCACGCCGGCGGACTTGCACAGCCCCAGCGACTGCCCCTTTGCAACGGGCCAAAAGAGCCGCTCCGGCATCTTGTTGAGAAGGTCAATCACCAGGTGTGAGAAGTACCCCACCGTCAATGCCAGGGCAATCTCCGGCACCGCAAGGTACGCCCCGCCAAAGAACAGCACCGCAGCCACAAGCGAGTGCGAGAAGCCCCTATGTCCGGAGGCCCGCCCGCAAGCAAGTACAGCAACGATAACGGCAATGCCGGCAACCTGATACACGCCCGCAGCGCGAACAAACGCCACCGTCTGCGCACCCAGATCTAGCCCCAGCAGGGCATCCGCCGCAAACGTCGCGGCTATCACAGCAACGAGAAGCCACCACGCCCTTCTCAGCTGACGCGAAGCCTCGCTCGTCGAAACATCGGTATCGGGGAGAAGGCCACCCGCCGCACCAGCGGCAAGACAGGCGAGCGCCGAAGCGTCTCCGACAATCGTCGGCACCCCTGCCGTCAGCGCCGCAGGAACGTACTTTGCAACCACAAGCGCGGCCGCGGCCCCAACAGCAATGTGCGTCTTTCCCGTCATCGCGTCGGTAATCCGACGGACCTAGATGAGGCCCAGCGTGGCAAGGGCCGTTGCCACGCCGTCGTTATCTACCGTGTCGGTCACCATCGAGGCCGCAGCCTTTACCACCGGTGACGCATTACCCATGGCAACGGGCACGTCTACCTGCTCAAACAGGCTGAGGTCATTCTCGGAGTCACCAAAGCCGTAGGTGGTGCCCGCATCCCCAAGATAGTCGAGAATGGCTTTCACGGCACCACTCTTGCTGTTCTCCACAAGGCCGACCTCGCTGTTGCCAAGCTCGAGCTCCATGATCGAGAGGCCCACCGCTCCGGCAAGCCGGCTGACCACAAGCTTTGCCGTGGGCGTGGGCAGCACGACCTTGTGCGCACGTCCACCCGGAATGCGCTCAAGCGCCTCCGCAACGCTCGCTGGGGAAGGCCAATGCGTTCCAGCCGTGCCCCCGCGCACGTCAACAGAGCCACGCACAGACTCCAGCAGCGCACCCATGCCCGTCTCGAGAAGCACCTCGTCCACGCAGGCAAGCACCTCGGGTGGCAGGGCTACGTCGCGAAGTACGACGTCCCCTACCTTCACGTAGGCACCCGCAAGGCACGCCATTCCCGAGAAGGGCAGGGCAGCCATCTTGGGGTGAATGTCGAGCGGTGAGCGCCCCGAGCAGATGAACGCGCGGTTGCCCGCTGCCACAAAGCGCCTGATGGCATCTGCAACGATAGGGCTGGGAACCGGCGAGAGCTTGCGCTCCGTATCGCTCATGTGCTCGCGGGCAACCGGGTCGGTCCACCCCAGGGTCCCATCGATATCGAAGAACGCCGTCACGCACTCGGCCACGTTAGTCCCAAGCCTCTCGTTCCAAGCGGCGGAGTACGGACGGGCACGGCAGCAACACCGCATCTTCGCCGAAATAACTTGCTACCTTGTCATTCAACCACTTGTTTAAACTTCCAACAAGGTCGCGTTCTCAGGGGTGCCCCTCACCCATCGATGCCCAGGACCTTCTCGACGCGCTCTGCCACCTGCGTCACATTGAGACCCACGATCACCTGGACCGCACGGCCCGTGCACACGGCACCCCTCGCGCCAGCGTCCACAAAGGCATCGCTCTCCGCGACCTTCTCGGGATCGCGCACGCCCACCCGCAGACGCGTGGCGCAGCTGGTAATGCCCTCGATGTTTTCGGCGCCGCCGAGAAGCTCCACAAGTCGCAGCGCATAGGCGTCCTCCTGGTGGGCGTCGAGCTTCTCGCCCTCGACCCCAAGGCGCTTGCCGTCCTGCGCGCGCGGCATCCCGTGGGCGTCTCGGTACTCGTCCTGCGTGTGCAGCCGTACCTCCTCGTCGCTCGCCCTTCCGGGCGTCTTGAAGTCAAAGCGCAGGATGAGGAAGCGGAAAACCAGGAAGTATATGACCGTGAAGCACAGGCCAATTGCCAGCGCCACAAGATAGGTCTGACCATGTGTGGCGGAGAGGGGCACAAAGTCGAGCGAGGACATCTCGATGAGGCCGCCCGAGAAGACGCCTACCACGCCAAAAGCGTTCATCGTCATGGAGAGGCAGGCGGCAAGCGCCGCGTGGGCCACAAAGAGCTGGGGCGCCACAAAGAGGAACGTGTACTCGATGGGCTCGGTCACGCCACAGAGCACCGAGGTCAGCGTCACGGGGACGAGAAGCGCCAGCACGCGCTTGCGGCGCTCGGGCTTGGCGGTAACGTAGAACGCGGCGGCGATGCCAGGAATGCCAAAGAGCTTTGACCAGCCCGTGGCCGTGAGTGACGCCCACGGCGCGAGCTCCGCAAGCGGGCGCGCGGAGGCCGCAAGGCCCGGCAGGGCGTTTGCCCAGGCAGCGTAGATGCCTCCCTGCACAATCACGTTGTCGTAGTAGAAGGGCGCGTAGAGCAGGTGGTGCAGGCCAAACGGAATGAGCACGCGCTCAAGGAAGACGAAGATTCCCACACCCGCCGTGCCGGCGTCGAGGATGACCTGCTGAAATACGTGCATGCCCACCTGGACCTTGGGCCATACCAGCACCACCACGACAGCAATCGGCAGCATCACGATGAACGAGACCATGTACACAAAGGTCGAGCCGGAGAAGACCCCCAGCCACTCTGGCAGGCGCGTATCGAAGAAGCGGTTGTGGAGCGAGATGACCACGCCAGAGATGAGAAGTGCGCCGGCAATGCCCATGTCCAGCGTGCGAATGCCTGCAATGGTCGCGATGCCCTCCGCGCTCCCGGCGCTGGCCGAGAAGTCAACGCCCAACTCGGGCGCCCAGGCAGAGAGCATCGAGCTCACAAAGTAGTTGAACGTGAGGTAGGCGACAAACGCCTCGAGGCAGCAGCGGCCCGCTTGCTTCTTGGCAAGGCCAATGGGAAGCGCCACGGCAAAGAGCAGCGGAAGCTGGTTGAAGACCGTCCAACCGCCGTCGAGAATCACGGTCCAGCACTTGGTCCAGGTGGTGCCGGCCGCCGCGATGGGCCCCATGATGGACTCGGTGGTGAAGAGCGTTCCCAGACCCACCACAACCCCCGCAAAGGCGAAGAGCATGGCGGGCGTGAAGAGCGCGCCGCCAAACCGCTGGATGGCCTTCATCATGATGTGATCCCCCTCTCGGCACGAGAGCGCACGGCGCCTCGCGCGGCCACACTCTGATACACTAGCCGAGAAGCCCGCTTAGCGGGTGGCACGCTCACTGGGGTATCGTCCAACGGTTAGGACACGGGTTTTTGGTGCCTGGAATGTGGGTTCGAATCCTACTACCCCAGCCATTTTTCTTCTCGCATTTGCCTTCACCTGGTACAAAAGCTGGGATGCATTGAATTCTCCGCGAACGGTAGAGTGACGCCCCTCGCTTTGGGATACCCGTGAAACGCGCATGTAATGTGGCGGCAGGCGCTTTGGCTGCGCTATCATCGTGGCGGCGCGAACAGCCTGAATAGCCGGGATAGGTCCCAGACGGAAGGACGGCAGTCGATGTACGAAGACCTGAGCAAGCCCACCACCTACCAGAAGGAAATCAAGCTTTACTCCGGTACCAGCAACCCCAAGCTCGCCCAGGACATCGCAGACATCCTCCACCTCAAGCTTCAGGGCCTCAAGATCGAGAAGTTCGCCAACGGCGAGATTTATGCCCGCTTTGAGGAGTCCGTCCGCGGTGACGAGGTCTTCTTCATCCAGACCATTGCCGGCAAGAACGTGAACGACCTCATCATGGAGACCCTCATCGTGGCCGACGCCGCCACCCGCGCAAGCGCGGAGAACTTCACGGCGGTCATCCCCCACTACGGCTACGCTCGTCAGGACCGCAAGGCCTCCAGCCGCGAGCCCATCACCGCCCGCCTGGTGGCAAACCTCCTCGAGGCCGCCGGCGTCGACCGCGTAATCACGCTCGACCTGCACTCCGGCCAGATTCAGGGCTTCTTCGACATCCCCGTGACGCACCTCACCGCCCTCTACAACTTTGGCGACTATTTCAAGACCAAGGACTTCGACTGGGACAACACCGTGGTTGTCTCGCCTGACATGGGCCGTGCCAAGGTTGCCAAGAAGCTTTCCGACTACCTTGGCTGCGAGGTGGCCATTGCCCACAAGAGCCGCCCCAAGCACAATGCCGCCGAGGTCATGGGCGTCATTGGTGACATCGTGGGCAAGACCTGCATCATCAACGACGACATGATCGACACGGGCGGCACCCTCGTGGGCTCCATCAACAAGCTCAGGGAGATGGGTGCGGGTGACATCTACGTCTCTGCCACCCACGGCATCTTCTCTGGCCAGGCCGTCGAGCGCCTGCAGAACGCGCCCATCGTCGAGTGCGTGGTCACCGACGCCATCCCCTGCGAGGCCGCCAACAAGCCCGGCTCCAAGATCAAGCAGATCAGCATCGCCGAGCCCCTGGCAACCTGCATCTACAACGTCTACACCAACAACTCGGTCTCGCAGGGCGCAGCTGGCCACTCCGAGGTCTAGACGCATGCCGGACGAGAAGCCCAAAACACACGAGAGGATCATCGACGCCGCGGAGGAGGCCCCCCGCGGCGTCGCTCTGTTGCGCGCGTCCCTTGTGCTGCTGCTCTGGGCACTCTTGGCGGGAGTGGTAGTGGGCGCAGGCTGCCTCGCCACGTTGAAGGCGGTCGACCTGCTCCAGGAGGTTGTCTGGGAGGGCATCGCCGAGGCACTCCCCCAGCCCCTGGGCGCAGTGGCACCGGTGCTTCTCTGCACCCTGGGTGGCGCCCTCGTGGGCGTTGCCACCAGCCACACGGGCTTCTCGCTTGACACCCTTGGCGTGGTGGTTGGCCACTGCCGCACCGAGGGCGGCTACCAGGTGAAGAGCTGGCCATGGGCGCTGGTGCTCTTTGCGCTTCCCATCGCCTTTGGTGGCGCCGTTGGCCCCGAGGCGGGCGTCTCGGGCTTCACCGCGGCGCTAGGCACCATGGCCATGCACGGGATGCGTCGCTCGGGCGTGGCGGTGGCGCGCAACACTACGCACCCGCTTGCGGCCGCCTGGAAGGCGCTCTCCCCCGCCGCGAGCGACGAGGGCAGGCGCTACGCGCGCGGACCCCGCATCCTGCTCTGGGCTGTGGCGGCCGTGGGGTTTGTGTTTGGCGCGCTCGGAATCTCTCGCCTCTTTGGGCCCGGAGCGGGCTTCCCCCGCTTTGACGGCATCGACTACCTGGGGCTTGACGCGAGCGCGCTGTGGGCGCTCCTCGCGCTTCCCCTCGGCTGGGCGCTCGCCCGCCTCTCCGCGTACGCCGGAAAGGCAGCAAAGGTGGCGTGCGATCGCATGAAGACCGTCCCCAAGGCCATCCTCTGCGGCGTTGTCCTGGGGCTTGTCGCCCTGGCTCTGCCCGAGGTGCTCTTCTCGGGGCAGTCCGGCACGAGAGACCTCCTCGACGGCTGGCAGGCCATGGGTGCCGGGGTGCTGCTTGCAACCTGCGTGGCAAAGCTTGCCCTCACGCAGCTCTGCGAGGAGACCGGCTGGATTGGCGGCGAGTTCTTCCCCCTCATCTTCTGCGGGGTCGCTGCCGGCTATGCCGTCGCAATCATCACCGGAGGCGACCCCATGCTCGCGGTGGCGCTCTCCACGGGTGCCCTCGTGGGAGCTAGCACGGGAAAGTGGCTGCTCAGCACCTGCGTGCTTGCGTTGTGCTTCCCGCCGGTGAGCCTGCCCGTGGTGGCACTTGCGGCCGTCGTTGGCGCAAAGACCAACGGTCACTCCCGCAACTAGCCGCGGCCCTCGGGCCCTGCACATGCCTGAGCTATCATGAATTGGTATGTGGCCGCCCGGCGAGTGCCGGTCGGCCCGCACGCCCCATGTCACCGCGAACACAGGAGGCAGCCATGCCCGTCACCGCGATCGTCCTTGCCGCCGGCGAGGGAACGCGTATGAAGTCTCACCACCCTAAGGTTATGCACAAGGTCCTCGACAAGCCGCTTGCCTGGTGGGTTGTCGACGCCGCCCGCAAGGCCGGCGTCGACCGCATCGTGCTGGTGGTGGGCAACGGTGCCGACGAGGTCCGCTCGTACTTTGCGGACGAGAAGGACGTGGAGTTTGTCGAGCAGACCAAGCGTCTGGGCACCGGCCACGCCGTGCGCGTGGTGCGCGACGCCCTGGACGGCTTTGCCGGACCCGTGGTGGTTCTCAACGGCGACCTGCCGCTCGTTCGCCCCGAGACCATAGCTTCCCTGGTAGATGCCACCCGCGCTGACCACAACGCCTGCACGCTGCTCACCATGACGCCGCCGGACGTCTCTGGCTACGGCCGTGTGCTCATCGAGGACGACGGCGTGCGCGCCATCATCGAGGACAAGGACTGCACGCCCGAGCAGCGCGCCACGCTCCTCGAGTGCAACGCCGGCGCCTACTGCTTCTGCGGCGAGCGCCTCTCGACCAACATCGACAAGGTCACCAACGACAACGCCCAGGGCGAGTACTACCTCACCGACATGGTAGGCATCTACGTGGGCATGGGCGAGCCCGTCTCGGCAGTCCACTGCGACGACTACGAGGAGCTCCTGGGCGTCAACGACCGCGTCCAGCTGGCGCAGGTCACCAAGATCATGCAGCGCCGCATCAACGAGGGCCTCATGCGCTCCGGCGTCTCGATGCTCGACCCCGACCAGGTCTGGGTTGGCCCCGAGGCCACCGTTGGAAAGGACACCGTCCTTCTCCCCCAGACCTTCCTCTGGGGCAAGACGTCCGTGGGCGAGGCATGCACCGTTGGCCCCAACAGCCGTCTAGAGGACGCCACGGTGGGCAACAACTGCACCGTGGACGAGACCGTGATCGTTGACTCCGCCATCGACGACGACGTCAACTGCGGGCCCCGCGCCTACCTGCGCGGCCACACCCACCTGCTTCGCGGCGCCAAGGCCGGCACGCACGTGGAGCTCAAGAACTCCGTGGTGGGCGAGGGCTCCAAAGTGCCGCACCTCTCCTACATTGGCGACACGCAGATGGGCGCCGGCGTGAACATTGGCGGCGGGTCCATCACCTGCAACTACGACGGCGTGCACAAGAGCCACACCACCATCGGCGACGGCGCCTTCATCGGCTCGGACACCATGATGGTGGCGCCCGTCAACATCGGTGCCGGCGCAATCACAGGGGCCAGCTCCTGCATCACGCACGACGTGCCCGACGACGCCCTCGCCATCGAGCGCAGCCAGCAGAAGAACGTCGAGGGCTACGCCATCGCCCGCCGCGAGCGCCTGGGCATCAAGCCCCGGAAGTAGGACGCCCATGGCCATCAACACGAAGAACGGGCTCATGCTCCAGGCCTTCTCCTGGTACCTGCCAGCAGACGGCCAGCACTGGCGACGCCTGGCCAAGATGGCCCCGCGCTTCGCGGAGGAGGGCTTCACCTCGGTGTGGATGCCGCCTGCCTACAAGGGGCAGGCGGGCGCCGAGGACGTGGGCTACGGAGTCTACGACCTCTGGGACCTGGGCGAGTTCGACCAGAAGGGATCCGTGCGCACCAAGTACGGCACGCGCCACGAGTATCTGGCTGCCATCCGCGCCATCCAGGAGCAGGGCGTCAACGTGCTGGCAGACGTTGTTCTCAACCACCGCATGGGTGCCGACGGCACACAGCTGGTGCTGGCGCAGGAGTGCGACGCGCAGGACCGCACAAAGCCCGTGGGCGATCCGCGAGAGATCCGCGCCTACACGCGCTTCGAGTTCCCGGGACGCGCAGGCAGGCTTGACCGCTACCAGTGGGGCATCACGGACTTCACCGGCGTCGACTACGACGAGCTCGAGGGCACAACCGGCGTCTACCGCTTTGTGGGCAAGGAGTGGTCCCGCGAGGTGAGCAACGAGCTGGGCAACTATGACTACCTCATGGGAGCCGACGTCGACCTGGACGACCCCCGCGTGCGCGCTCAGCTGGCCACGTGGGGCGCCTGGTACCTGGGGCTCACGGGCGTGGACGGCGTGCGGCTTGACGCCGTGAAGCACATGAGCCGCTCGTTCTACCTCGACTGGCTTGCCCGCATGCGCGAGAAGACCGGCAAGGAGCTCTTCGCCGTAGGCGAGTACTGGTCACAGAACGTGGACGAGTTGCAGGGCTACCTGGGACGCGAGGGCGCCATGAGCCTCTTCGACGTGCCGCTCCACTTCAACTTCTACCACGCGTCCACCGCCGGTGACGGCATAGACCTCACCCACATCCTGGACGGGAGCCTGGTGAGCGCGGACCCCATCCACGCGGTGACGTTCGTGGACAACCACGACACCCAGCCCGACCAGGCCCTCGAGTCCACGGTCGAGCCCTGGTTCAAACCGCTCGCCTACGCGCTCATCCTGCTGCGCGAGGCAGGCTACCCCTGCGTCTTCATGGGCGACCTCTTTGGCCTCCCCAACGACCAGATTCCCGCCGTTCCCGAGCTTGAGCTGCTCATGGAGGTGCGGCGCCGCTTTGCCTACGGCGAGCAGCGCGATTGGTTTGACGAGAAGGACCTTATCGGCTGGACGCGCGAGGGCACGGCGCGGCACGGGGTCTCGGGCGCGGCGGTGCTTCTCTCCACGCGCGCGGGCAACGCAACAAAGCTCATGTGCGTGGGTGCGGGGCACGCGGGTGAGACCTGGCGCTGCGTGCTGGGCGTCGACGGCACCGTCACAATTGACAGCGAAGGCTGGGCGGAGTTCTCCACCGGCGGCGCGCGACTGACGGTCTACCTGCCTGCGGCGACGGCGGACAAGCTGGATAGCATCCCTATCCTGGTGAGGCCGGAGGCGTAGGCGCCGGACTGCGGGCCGCCGCCTGGCGGCCGATCGCCGTCGCTTCTAGGCAGTGGCGCACTTCTCGAACGGAGCAACGCATGAAGAGGATCCTCATGGTGGCCACGGGCGGCACCATTGCATCCATGCCCGAGGCAGACGGCACAGGCCTTGCCCCTGCACTCACGGGCGAGGAACTGGCCGGCTACGTTCCGCAGGCACGCGGCCTGTGTGACCTGGACATCGTTCAGCCCATGAACATCGACTCGACCAACATGCGCCCCAGCGACTGGAAGCGCATAGCCGCCACGATCATGGATGCTTACGACAACTACGACGGCTTTGTGGTGCTGCACGGCACGGACACCATGGCCTACACGGCGGCGGCCCTCTCCTACCTCATCCAGGGCAGCCCCAAGCCCATTGTGCTTACGGGCTCGCAGCAACCCATGGCAAACCCCTTCACCGATGCCAAGCTCAACCTGTACCAGTCGCTGCTCTACGCCACCGACGACGACTCGCACGACGTATCCATTGTGTTTGGCGGCTCGGTCATTGTGGGGACGCGTGCCCACAAGCAGCGCACTATGAGTTTCAATGCGTTTACCAGCGTAAACTACCCGTTACCCGCCATCATCCGCAACGACCGCATCGTGCGGGAGGGCCGAGAGGGAATGACCATCCCCGGTGCGATGGATGGGGGTTCCGCGCAGCAGGCGGGACGGCCGCGCGTCTACGAGCGCTTGGACGAGCACGTGGTTGTGGTGCGCCTCACCCCGGGCCTGGGGCCAGGCATCCTCGACGCGCTGGGGCCCGACTACGACGCCGTGATTCTCGAGACCTTTGGCATTGGCGGCATCCCGGAGTGCAAGGGCGCCCACTTTGAGCAGGCAATCTTTGACTGGATCGACTGCGGAAAGACCATCGTACTCACCACGCAGGTCTCCGAGGAGGGCCTTGACCTGGGCGTCTATGAGGTGGGGAGCGCATATGCCAACGAGCCCGCAATCCTTCGCGGTGATGACATGACCACGGAGGCCCTGGTGGCAAAGACCATGTGGACGCTCGGCCAGACGCGCGATCCGGCGGAAGTGGCGGAGCTCTTCTATAGGCCCGTGAACCACGACCGCGCCGTGCGGTAGGAGACGGCGCTAGAGGGCACGTTCCGAACGCGATGGCATACGCAGGTCTCGCCCCGACGCCAACGGCAACAGTCGCCGAGGAGGCGTCATTGTTGCGTTTTGCATCACCTTGGCCCCTCCGGAGACAAAAAGTCGCCGGAGCGCTTGTTTTGACGCAATCGGCAACAATAGCAGCCTCCCGGCGACGCCATCCCTATCCGCGCGACTCCTCGCGCTTCGTGAGCGCCAGCGTGACACCCACCAGCGCCGCTGCCACCACGGCGAGCACGGCCCCCACCAGGCCAACCGCGCGGATCCCCGGGCCAGAGACCACGGCGCCTCCCACAAAGGTGCCAAAGGCAATGCCCACGTTAAACGAGAGCGGTTCGAGCGAGCTGGCCAGCGTGAGCGCCTTGGGGTAGCGCCTGCGCGCCACGTCCATGAAGTGGGACACGCTGGGAATCGACGCCACGTACATGACCAGTCCCAGCAGCATCACCAGAACCAGAGAGCCCGGCATCGACGAGCCCGCCACATACAGCCCCGCGAGAATCGCAGCCTGGGCGAGAAAGACCGCAACCAGCGCCTTAATCCCAAAGCGTATGTCGACCCAGCCGCTCAGCAGGTTCGAGCCAAACGTGATGACTCCGTACACCACGAGCGCCCCGCTCACGGCCACGGCATCCATCCCCAGCACCTGCTCCATGTACGGCGTTACATAGCCGTAGAACGTGTACACAGAGCCAATGCCAAACACAAACACCAGCATGCCCGCAATGATGCTGGGCTCGCCAAAGAGACGCGCCCGCTCACGTGCGGTTGCAGGCTCGTCGGTCTTGCCGCTTCTCGGCATGAACGCGGCGAGAAGAACGCTGGCCACAAGCGAGAGCGCAAACGCTCCATGCATGGCAACGTGCCAGCCAACCGTGCTCGCAAGGATCTTGCCAACGCTCGTCGCCACAATAAGCGCCACCGAGTAGCTGGCGTACACCAGCGTGAGCGCGCCGGACGACCTCTTGGCACCCACCAACTCGGGGACGAAAGTCACGCCAACCGCCAGCAGCGCTCCGGAGACCGACCCCACAACACGCGCGCCGCAAGCAGCACGCCAAAGCTTGGCGCGAACGCCGAGAGCGCATTGCCCAAACAAAAGAGGACCAGGTAGACCAGCATGACGGAGTAGCGCCTAAAGCGGCCCGTCGCCAGGGCGAGTACCGGCGTCATCACCGCGTACGGCAGCGCAAAGAGACTGATGAGCTGGCCGGCAGTGGCAAGCGAGACGCCCATCTCCTTTGCCAGGTTTGACTCGATGCCAATCACGATGAACTCCGAGCAGCCCAGCGCAAAGCCCATGAGCACGAGAAGGGCCACGCACAGACGCGCGCGGCCCGGCGTAACGCCAGTCACAGTCTCTTCCACGAACAAATCCCCCTCAGAAGGCGGCAACAGCCGAGAAGCCTAGCACGCGCTTCTCAACGTTGCCACACCGCTTGCGTTACCCTTACCGTAACCGCAAGCAACCATGACGAGAGGAGCGTCATGTCCGCGCGTCCCAAGGAGATCCGGCTCGTGTGCGGCCTGGGCAACCCCGGCCCAGAGTACGAGCGCACGCGTCACAACATTGGCTTTGCCACCGTCGACGTGCTGGCCGAGCGCGCCGGCACGCGCTACTGGAAGAGCGAGGCCGGCTGCATGGTTGCCCGTGCCCTCATCGGCGGACGCGAGGTCATTCTCGCCAAACCGCAGGACTTCATGAACACGAGCGGCGGCCCGCTCTCCAAGCTCATGCGACAGGAGCACGTGACCCCCGCAGAGATCCTGGTGGTGCACGACGAGGTTGACCTTCCCGCGGGAGAGGTGCGCGCCAAGTGGGGCGGCGGCCTTAATGCCCACAATGGCCTGCGCTCCATTGCTAACAAGCTCGGAACGAGGGACTTCTCGCGCGTTCGCTGCGGCATTGGTCGTCCGCCCGGAAAGATGCAGGTGGCAGACTACGTCCTGCGCGAGCTCAAGGGCGGTTTCCTGGACGAGTTCCTCATTCTGGCCCAGGACGCGACGTCTCTCTGCGAGCAGGTCGTGAGAGACGGTATGCCCGCGGACGCCCTACGCTAGCTCCGGCAACGAGCAACCGCTCGCCTCAAAACCTGCTGCGATAAAAAAACCTGCTGCGATAAATCATGTAGGCGCTGTTGAGGGTAATCTACAGTTCAACCAACAATTAAACTAAGACGTTGGTAGGCCTTGGGCATCTCCGCTCGGGGTCAAGTCTGAAGCGGCTTTAGGAGAGGAGTCAGGCTTCATGTATAAGATCCTCGAAAAGACGCAGTTCTCGGAGAAGGTGTTCAAGTTCCGCATCGAGGCGCCGGAAATGGCCAAGCACGCACACGCTGGCCAGTTCCTCATGGTTCGCGCCAACGAGACCGGTGAGCGCGTGCCGTTCACCTTCGCGGACTGGAACCCCGAGGAGGGCTGGGTCGAGTTCATCTTCATGGTGGTCGGCAAGACCACGAAGATGCTCTCTACGTACGAGCCCGGCGACGCCATTCTCGACGTCACCGGCCCGCTGGGACAGCCCACGGTCATGGCCCCTGGGACCACCTGCGTCATTGGTGGCGGCGTTGGACTTGCCATCGCGTACCCCGTTGCGCGCACGCTGGTGAAGACCGGCCACGAGGTTCACGCCATCATGGGCGCCCGCACCAAGGACCTGCTTCTTCTCGAGGATCAGTTCCGCGAGCTTCTGCCCGACGACCACATCCACATCACCACCGACGACGGCTCCTACGGCGAGAAGGGCGTGGTCACTGCCCCGCTCGAGCGTCTGCTCCAGGCCAAGGCCGTCGACGAGGTCTTCTGCGTTGGCCCCGTCCCCATGATGAAGTTCTCCACGCTCACGGCCGAGAAGTACGGCACCCCCATCACCGCGTCGCTCAACCCCATCATGGTCGACGGCACGGGCATGTGCGGCTGCTGCCGCGTCGAGATCGACGGCAAGACCAAGTTTGCCTGCGTCGACGGTCCCGACTTCGACGCAACCAAGGTCGACTGGAACGACCTGCGCGCGCGTCAGGCTGCATACCGTACCGAGGAGGGCCAGGCCCTCAAGGCCTATGAGGAGGCGAACTGCGCATGCCACAGGTAAACGGTCGCTTTGTTCCCGACATGAAGTCCCCGCGCACCCCGGACAACGAGGAGCCGGCGGAGGAGCGTGCCCACGACTTCCGCCCCGTCGACAAGGGCTTCACCAAGGAGATGGCGCTGGCCGAGGCTGAGCGCTGCATGGACTGCAAGAAGCCCCTCTGCGTCGAGGGCTGCCCAGTCAACATCAAGATCCCTAAGTTCATCGAGAAGATTCGCGAGCAGGACTTTGGCGCCGCTCTCGACATCATCCACGAGGACTCGATGCTCCCCGCAATCTGCGGCCGCGTGTGCCCGCAGGAGAACCAGTGCGAGGGCCGCTGCATCCGCGGCAAGAAGTCCGAGCCCGTGGCCATCGGCCAGCTCGAGCGCTTCCTGGGCGACCAGCCCGAGCTTGCCAGCAAGCCGCAGATGAAGCCCGCAAACGGCAAGAAGGTCGCCGTCATTGGCTCCGGCCCCTCCGGCATCACCTGCGCCGGCGAGCTTGCGCGTAACGGCTTTGACGTCACTGTCTTCGAGGCGTTTTTCACCGGCGGCGGCGTGCTCGTCTACGGCATCCCCGAATTCCGTCTGCCCAAGGCCGTTGTCAAGCGTGAGATCGACGGTCTCAAGGAGCTGGGCGTCAAGTTCGAGTTCAACTCCGTGATGGGCAACCTGGCAAACGCCGACGAGCTTCTCAACGAGAAGGGCTTCGATGCCATCTACGTGGCAACCGGCGCCGGCCTGCCCAAGTTCCTCAACATCCCCGGCGAGAACCTGCCCAACGTGTACTTCGCCAACGAGTACCTCACCCGTGTGAACCTCATGAAGGCGAACAAGTTCCCCGAGTACGACACCCCCACCAAGCACGCCAAGCAGGTCGTAGTCTTTGGTGGCGGCAACGTTGCTATGGACGCTGTCCGCACGGCAAAGCGCCTGGGTGCCGAGCGCGCCATTATCGCCTACCGTCGCACCGAGGCCGAGATGCCCGCCCGTCGCGCCGAGCTTCACCACGCCAAGGCCGAAGGTGTCGAGGTCATGCCGCTTGTCTCGCCGCTCGAGTTCATCGCCGGCGAGGACGGCAACGTGTGCGCCGTGAAGGTCCAGAAGATGGAGCTGGGCGAGCCCGACGCCTCTGGCCGTCGCCGCCCCATCCCCATCGAGGGCGCCATCGAGGAGATCCCTTGCGACGTGGCCATCTCCGCCATTGGCACCAACGCCAACCCCTTCGCCAAGAAGATTGGTGGCATGGACCTCAACAAGTGGGGCTACATCGTTGCTGACGAGAACGGCCGCACCTCCAACCCCCGCATCTGGGCTGGCGGCGACATCGTCACCGGTGCCGCAACGGTCATCCTGGCAATGGGTGCCGGCAAGACCGCCGCAGCAAGCATCACCGAGACGCTTACCGCCGAGTAGCACAGCGCTTCTCGCAAGTTTTGCCGCGTTTGCGGGCCCCGAGGCAATCTGGCCTCGAGGCCCGCTTCTTGTCTGCGGTAGCGTCCGCGGTGGAGCCTCGCCTCCAAGACACCCAAATGGAGCCGGAAACCTGCGGCTTAGTTGCAGTTGGTCTCATACGATGCCGAGAACAACTGCAGGTAGAGTGCTTGCGGCCTTCTCAGACGCTGCTATTAAACCGCAGGTTTTCTCAGCGGGCGAGCAACACATGGCGGAATGGGCATCGTTGCGCTCAACCACCTTGAACAGACGTTTTCGCACGAAATTCTCGGGTCGAGTCAGCTGTAACTGGGAAAATACCATATCCATCAGGAATTGCGTTCAATAATTGGCGTCTCCGGCCAACAAGTTGCAGAGCCGTCGGAATGCCGAAAGCGGCGCGCGATTGGAAGCTCGCTGCGCCAGTGCACGAAAATGGCCTATCGGACGGTATTTTTCTTCCGGCTGCACAAAAGTGTCCTATCGAACGGTGCCCTCCACGCGTCCTCATCAAGAATTGAATTCCATTTGCATTGATATGCATATTTTTGCTGATATATGCAGTCACATGCAATGTTGATTTGAAGTTTGATGTCATTGCGCGGAGGGCACCGTTCGATAGGGCGTTTTTGTGCATCAGTCTCCAAAATCCCGTTCGATAGAGCGTTTTTATGCAGCCAGCGGGGAATCACGTAGCTTTGGGACACCTGCTGCAACGACCCGGAGACAGCCCACATACAATCGAGAAGAACCGAACGCCACGCCGCAGGGAGGACCCTTGGGAAAGCTTCACGACCTTGCACATGCGCTCGCCATCACGCTCACGGCAGTAGTGCTGAGCCTCTCTCTTGCTGCTTGTGGCAGCGGCACCGCTCAACAGACGGATTCCCAAGACCAGCCGCAAGCCACCGCAATCTCCCGCGACGGCAGCTACACCAGCAAGGAGGACGTGGCACTCTACCTGCACACCTACGGAGAGCTTCCATCAAACTTCATCTCGAAGACAAAGGCCCGCGAGGCAGGGTGGAACCCGCAGGAGGGCAACCTCGACAAGGTCTGCCCGGGCAAGAGCATTGGCGGCAGCGTCTTCTACAATGATGACGGTGCGCTGCCGGACGATCCGGGACGCACCTGGCACGAATGCGATGTCAACTACCAGGGCGGACATCGCGGTCCAGAACGCATTGTGTACTCCAACGACGGCCTTGTGTACTACACGCCAGACCACTACCAGACCTTTGAGCAGCTCTACTAGGAGGAGCCGTGGCAACCGTGAAGATCCGTGAGGCAAGCGATGCCTCTGAGCAGGAGATATTCCAGCAGATTGCAAAGAAGCTCAGGTTTCCTAGCTACTTTGGCAATAACTTCGCCGCGCTAGAGGACTGCCTTGGCGACATGACCGAGAGCACCCGCGTCGACGTCGTTCGCTACCGCGACGACCCCGACCCAAAGCGCCGGGCGTTTTTTGGGACCCTCTGCGCCGTGGTAGCTCGAGTGGCGCTTGAGAACCCCAACGTCCACCTTACGATGTACGAGAAGTAATCGCACGAAGCACAAGCGGCTGACCAGCGGCGTTGTCTTTATTGCGAAGAGCCATGGGACGCACGGTAACCGTTCCACACGCCGCGCATGTCACCCCAAAGACAACGATGCCAAGCGCGTAAAGGCCCGTCCCCTCGCTTGTCAGGCTGCGGTAAGGCAAGCGTCACAGTTCAAATAAGCCTCAGGATGCAGGTAGCGCCAACGCCTACGCCAAGGGTGGCATGGGCTTCCAAGCGGGATCGTGCAGCGCCTTCTTTGAGTCGCGATACCCCGCCCAGAGCCTGGCCCAGCTGGGGCCAAAGTGGCCTCGGTCAACCAGAACCAGGCGCAGGAACTCCTTTGCAAACGAGAGGAACGTGCCAAAGCCATACCCTACGGGGTTGTAGTCGCCGTGCAGCATGAAGTAGCGCGCCATGTATCCGCGGTTGCGCATGATGTAATAGCGGGTCATGTCGGAGGTGGAGGAGATCTGCCGCACGCCAGACGCACCAACCTCCTGGTGGCGCACCTCGCGCGTACGCCGCAGCACGTAGTCCGGCACCAGCACGGGCTGGCACACCTTGCTTGCCAGGTAGCCGTAGATGGCGTCGTCGTAGTAGATGAAGAAGCGGTAGTCGGGCAGCCCGATCTTCTCGACCACGCAGCGCCTGAACAGGGCGCCCTCGAAGCACATGACGTTTACGTCCAAGTGATCGGCACCGTTGAAGCCCGCGCGCGAGAGCGGGTTGTAGATGCACAGTGACGTCATGAAGTGGTGCTGCCAGAAGAAGGGCGTGCTGTCGTAGTCGTAGCGCTGGCCCTGCACCACGTCGTAGTGGGCCGACCACGGCTCCAGGCGCTCCAAAGCCTCGGGGAGCACGGCAACGTCGTCGTCCATGACCCAGAACCACTCGGCCCCAAGCTCGAAGGCACGCCTCACGCCCTCTGAGAAGCCACCAGAGCCGCCGGTATTGGTCTCTTGCGGGTCGTAGACCACGCGCTCCGTGCCGCCGTCAGAATCGGGCTCTGAGGACGTCTGACCCCACTGCTCCGTAAGGCGTGTGGAGAAGTCTGCCACCATCTGCGCCGTCTTGGTGGAGTTCTCGTTGTCCACCACCACAATGCGCCATGGCGCCACCGTAAGCCCCGCAATCGAGTCAAAGAGACACCCGAGAAGCTCCTGGCGCTTGAAGGTTACTATCACGATTGCGAGACGATCCATATCCCATCCAAGGCTGCGGTTGTCGGCATGACATTCGTGGCACGTCCCGGGCGGGCGAGCAATGCGCCAGCACCGCGTCGAGTCACTGTATTATAGGGTACGGCCGCGGACGCACCGTGGCGGTCGGCGGCAGGGAGGTCACGTGGAAGCCACGAAACCAGAAAGCAGGACGTCCAAGGACAGCAGGCGCTTCTCGCACAAGGTGTCGGTGGTGGTCCCCACCTACAACGTGGAGCGCTACCTAGACCAGTGCCTCACCAGCATCCAGATGCAGCCGTTCGCGAACATCGAGGTCATCTGCGTGAACGACGGCTCGACAGACGGCTCGCTGGACATCATGCGAGAGCATGCCGCGCACGATCCCCGCGTACGCGTTATCGACAAGCCCAACGCCGGGTACGGAGCCGCGTGCAATACCGGCATTGATGCCGCCACCGGCGACTACGTGGCCATTGTCGAGCCGGACGACTACCTCACGGGCGACATGTTTGGCGACCTTCTCGCCTTTGCAGACTCGCTCGACGGAGGCCCGGTTGACATTGTGAAGTCGTCCTACTGGCGTATCTTCAACGCCGGCACCCCCAATGAGCTGCGCACGGTTTGCCTGTACCAGGACCGCGTGAACCCACCGAGCCAGCCCTTTGCCATTGGAGACGGCGTCGCCCTCCTCGAGCACCACCCCTCAATCTGGACCGCGCTCTACCGCAAGGCCTTTCTGGACGAGAAGCACATCCGCTTTCGCGAGTACCCGGGCGCCGCCTGGGCCGATAATCCCTTCCTGGTGGAGACGCTCTGCCAGACGGATCGCATAGCCTACGTAAACCGCCCTTACTACAACTACCGCGAGGACACAGAGGAGAAGCTCGTCGCCTCCACGCGCCGTGACCCCCTGCTGCCAATTAAGCGCTGGAACGACATGCAGGATATCGTCGAGAGCCTGGGCGTCACGGACAGGCGCGTGCTCTCGGCGCAGACCAAGCGCGGCATCAACTACTGCGGGCTCACCATCGACGCGGTTGGGCTGGACCATCCTGGCGTGCGCGAGGCGGTCACAGCCGTCTACCAGCGGCTCGATTACGACTTGGTGATGGAGCAGCCGCTTGTGACGCCAGCCGCCAAGCGGCTCTACTGCGAGCTCACGGGCCGGCCAGACCCTAAGATTGGCCGCCTCTCGATGCTGCCAGCCGCCGCAAGCGAGGTGTGGTATCGCCTGCGACACACAAGCCCCAGCTACACGTGGTTCTCGATCACGAGCTTCATGCGGCACCGCAGGGGTCGCGCCGGCGAGGGCGAGTAGCAGCGGCCCCATGGGCAAGCCCCAGCGTCCGCGGCTGCCCCTACAGCGACGTGCAGAACGGGCCCAGGCCCCTCTCGCCGCCGCGCTTCATGAACGAGGCGAGAAACCCCTCGGTGTAGGCAAGGCCGGCGTTGCCGGACCTGATGGGCCCCTGCATGGCCTTGGCGCCCACGCCGCGGGGACGCGCCACGTCGGCGGCAAGGCGCGCGCGATCGGTGGAGACCATCTCGCCCACCAACTGGCGACGCTCGGCCGCAGAGAGGCCGGAGCGATCGGAGAAGACGCCCGCCACGCAATCCACAAGGCACTCGAAGTAGCGGTTCTGAATGAGCCCCATGCTGGTGGGATCGCCGTCAAGCCCCCAGTGATGGTACACGCCCACAAGGGTTCCGTACTGTCGCTCGAGTGCGCGATAGTCGCGCACCGAGAAGCCCGGCAGCCGCTGCAGCGAGCGGCACTCCACGTGATAGCGGACGTTGCCCGTGAGGCCCACGCGCTCGACGTCACGCACGTAGCCAGCAATGAAGGAGAGGGCATCAGTGCAGTCGCCGTCACCATCGGCAAACGAGAGGCCCAGGCGCTCGACGCGCGAGCGCAGGAACAACTTGGTGCAGGGCGACGTGAGAAGGTTGCCCTCGAAGAGCTGCCAGGCACCCGCGCGGAAGTCGTGCTGCGTGGGAAAGACGCAGGCGGGCTGGTTTGCTTCGACGGAATCCTGGTGGCGTCCGTCGCCCACGACGGTCGCCGAGTAGCCCGCAATGGCAAGCTCGAGCGAGGACTCCTCCGCCGCGCCAACCAGGTCTGCGAGCATGTCAGGGTTGGCCCAGCCGTTTGCGTCAAAGAACACCAGGTAGCGGCCACGTGCACGGGACATACCCAGGTCAAGCGCAGCCGCCAGGCCACAGCCGTCAGCCTGCACCAGCGAAATGGTGAGGTCTCTCTGCGCCATGTTGTCAACAATGCCCGGCGTTCCATCCGTCGAGCCGTCATCGACCACGATGGTCTCATGGCTTCTCAGCGTCTGGTTCTGGATGCTCTCGAGGGCACGACGTATCGTGGCAGCGTCATCGCGCGCGGCGATAACAACCGAGACAATAGGCTCCCTGTGCATGGTGCTCGGCATAACCTGGCGCGACTCTCCTCCCCGAAGACCGTCCCAGTGGGCTGCCTCACAGCCCCAACCAACTGTTGACGAAAGGGTATCAGCCGTTCGTGAAGCCAGCGTGACAATCGGGGGCAACTACCATTACTACAAATAAAGCCCAGGAGAGGGACACAGCGTCAAAGTCGCCAGTGCCATTCGCCGCTTATACCGGGACGTTCGCGGAGGCAGGGGCCTAGCCCTCGTTGCTCACGAGCGTGCCCACGGCAAGGCCGAGCGACGCCTGGTCAATCACGCGATAGCCTGTCGAGACGGCATTGCCGCTCTCGTCGGTGGTGGTCTCGTCCACCACGGGCGCGTCGACCTTGGCAAGGCCGTCGGTCCCCGCGGACTGGACCTTCTCGGCCAAATCGAGGATGTCCTGCGACGACATGTCGGTGCGAATGGACGAGAGGAAGTCGGACGCACGGCTGATGAGCGAGTTCACACCCGCACCCGAGAGCGAGCGCACCTCGTCCCACACTTCGCTTGTCGAGACGATGACGTGCGTGACTGGCAGGTTGGCAGCCGTGGAGAGCGGAGAGACGCAGGCACTGGAGCCGGAGCTGTTGAAGAGCTCTGCCAGCGTGGTGTCTTGTCCGTTGTAGGAGACCTTCACGTCGGTGGGGATGGAGACGAGCTTGCCCGTTGCAGCAGTCTCGTCGTAGACCAGAAGCTCCGCCGAGGAGAGATTGGCACCACCAGTCTCCGAGGCGTCCAAGTTGTCTGTCGTGAGGAGCAGGACCCCCATGAACGAGTCGCTCGAGACGGTATAGCCCAGATCAGAGACCGTGGACGTCTTGCTCACCGAGGAGCTCAGGTTGCTGTCCCCCAGGTGCGACTGCGCCTGGGCGCGCCGCCACGCAATGGAGACCACAACGCCAACGGCAACAAAGACCACTACCAGCACAACGGCTGCAATGGTGTTGCGGTGCGGATTGTCACGGGGGACGTCGGTCCTCTCGAATCGCTCGCGCTGTCTGGCCATGGAATCCCTCCCGTCACCCAACACCTGGAGCCGGGCACCCCGGCATCTAGAAGAGCATACCTGAAGCCGACACAAGAAGTCCCACGACGACCCCCACCGCATAGACGAAGGCGGTGATGGCCACGTTCTGGCGCACGTTGCTGTTGGTGCGGAAGAGCACGAGCAGCCCAACGCCACCCGAAGCGAGAAGGCCCGCAATCATGGAACCGGCACCAAGGACGCCATCAAGGTAGAGCTCGGTGATGGCGACAGATGCGCCACAGTTGGGAATCAGCCCCACAAGGGCTGCCAGGAAGGTGGCGCGCACGGGGTGGCTCCCCAGGAGCTGGGCCAGCGAGTCCTCGCCCATGACCTCGATGAGCAGTCCAAACAAGAACGTGACGAGAAGGATGAAGCCTGTCACCTGCACGGTGTGGACGGCAGCGGAGCGCACGATGGCCCAGTGGCCGTGACCATGGTGGTGATGGCCGTGTGTGGCGTCGCCGGCGCCCTGCTCGACAGGCGCGCTCTGCTCGGCAGACTCGTCCTCCTCGCAGTGGCAGTGCGCGCGCTCGCAGAGGTCGTGAATATGCGGCTGAGGGGTTCCCACGTGACGCACGGCATGAAGGAACGCATCCAACAGAAGGCCTACTACAATGCCCACGACCACCTTGAGCAGCATGATCGAGAGCAGACGCCCCACGGGCTCCTGGTGGGCAAGAAACACCGGCACCATCTCGTCCGAAGTCGAGAGCACAACGGCAACGAGCGTGCCCACGGTCACGACGCCGCCCGAGAAGAGCGTGGCAGCCATGGCCGAGAATCCGCACTGCGGAATGGCGCCGAGAAGTGAGCCCACAACGGGGCCGGCATGGCCTGCGCGCGCAACAAGGCCCTGCATACGACCCCCAGTGGAGTGCTCGAGCGCCTCCATGGCGAGGTAGGTCACAAACAAGAACGGCACCAGCTCGAGGGTGTCGAGCACCGACTCGGCAATCACGTCGACGAGCATGTCCAAAGCATATCCTCCAAAACAACAGGCGCTGGGCTAGGCCCAGGGCTCGAGAAGTCCGTCGGGGTATTCTACCCAGACAAACGTGAGTCCCTGCGCGGGAGCACATGGCCCGGCAGCCGCCCTGTCGCGTGCTGCAAGCACCCGAGAGACCCAGGAGGGGTCACGGTGCCCCCTTCCCACCTCGACGAGGGTGCCCGCGATGGTGCGCACCATGTTGTGGAGAAACGCGTTACCCGTAACGTCTATGGCCACAAGGGGCTCTCCCGCCTCCTCAACGCGCGAAACAGCCACGCGCTCCAGGAAGCGACTGGTGGGCTTGCCCTCGGCCGAAGCTGCCTTGCAAAAGCTCTTGAAGTCATGCTCCCCCACCAGGCAGGCAGCACCCTCCTGCATGGCCGCAACGTCAAGGCCTCCGCGATACCACCAAGCATGATCCCAGGCAAGCACGGGGCGAGCGTCTCCCGCAGCTATGCGGTAGCGATACGATCGCGACGTGGCATCGAATCGAGCCGAGAAAAGCGCGTCACCGCGGTAAAGCCCCCTAATGGAGATGTCGTCCGGCGTAAGCGCCACGAGCGAGCGCGAGAGCGTGCGACCAGTAATGGCCAGCTCCCCCTCGCTCACGGGGACGCTCACATACTGCGATAGCGCATGAACGCCGGAGTCTGTCCGGCCAGCGCAGACAAGCTCAACATCGCGACGCAAAACGGTCGAGAGAGCTCGCCTCAGCTCACCCGCGACCGTCCGCATGCCCGGCTGCTCGGCAAATCCTGCAAAACCAGCCCCACGATAACCCACGCAGAGCACCAGGGTTCCCGCTGCGGGCCCTCCATCAACCAGGGGGACTTCTCGTTCCGTACGGCTTGGCCTTTGCAGTGTTGCAGGGCTGTATGGTGCTTCTTGCATGTGAGGAGAGCTCGCTTTCCACATTTGATAGCTTACGCATGGAGCTTACCACGAGGGCCAACGGCCCCAAACACAAGAAAGGGCCCCAGCCGTGGGGCTGGGGTCCTTCTCGTTACCGTATCTGGGGCAGACCTACTCGGCCTTCTCCTCGGCCTTGGGCTCCTCGGCAGGGGCCTCCTCAGCCTTGGGCTCCTCGGCAGGCGCCGCGGCAACCTTGGTCACGGTAGCCTTGGGCTCAGCCTTGGTCTTGGGCGTGACAGCTTCGGTCACGAGCTCCATGATGACGACCTCGGCGCCGTCACCCTTGCGGGGGCCAAGCTTCATGATGCGGGTGTAACCGCCGTTGCGGTCGGCCCACATGCCCTGCGCGGCCTTCTCAAAGACCTCGCGGACGATCTCCTTGTCGCCAACCTTCGCGATGGCAAGGCGACGAGAGTGAAGGTCGCCCTTCTTGGCCCAGGTGATGACCTTGTCCACGTCGGGACGAATGGCCTTGGCGCGCGGCTCAAGGGTCTTAATGCGATCGTTAGCAAGCAGGGCAGAGACAAGGCTCTTCTTCATTGCCTTGGTGTGGCTGGCATCGGTGCCGAGCTTCATGCCCCTCTTCTTGTTGTGCCTCATGTCTAGCTTCTCCTATGCGATGCGTGCGGCGGCCTAAGCCTTGAGGGAAAGTCCCATGGACTCGAGCTTGTCCTTGACTTCCTCGATGGACTTGACGCCAAAGTTGCGGATGTTGAGAAGGTCGTTCTCGGAGAACTCCACGAGCTGACGCACCGAGTGGATGCCGGCGCGCTTCAGGCAGTTGTAGGAACGGACGGAGAGGTCCAGGTCCTCAATCTGCTTGTCGAGCTCGGCGTTGTCCTCCTCGGCGCCCGTCGCGAAAATCGACTCGTCCTCCTGGGGCTCGTCGACGTCCGCGAGGCCCATGAAGGCCGTCATGTGCTGGTTGATGATGTTGGCGGCCTCGACGATCGCGTCGCGCGGGCTGATGGAGCCATTGGTCTCGACCTCGAGCAGCAGGCGGTCGTAGTCGGTGTGGCGACCAACGCGGCAAGGCTCGACGGACTTGGCGCAGCGGCGCACGGGCGAGTAGAGCGAATCCACGTGGATGATGCCGATGGGGTCGCTCTCGCGCTCGTTGTCGTCACCAGAGACGTAACCGCGACCAATGCCAATGCGCATCTTCATAGAGAGGTGCGCGTCGGCGCCGAGGGTGCAGATGACGTGGTCGGGGTTCACGAGCGTGAACTCCGCAGGGACGTCAAAGTCCCCACCGGTGACCGTCATGGGGCCGTCGACGTTGATGGAGGCGGTGGCCTCATCGCCGGTGCCCATGGAGCGGAACACGAGGCCCTTCACGTTGAGGACGATATCGGTGACGTCCTCGTAGACACCCGGCACGGTGGTGAACTCGTGCTGCACGCCATCAATCTGGATGGCCTCGACGGCTGCGCCCTCGAGGGAGGACAGCAGAACGCGGCGCAGGGAGTTACCAAGCGTGTCACCATAGCCACGCTCGAGCGGCTCTGCGCTCACGCGCGCGAGGTTGTCGCTGATCTCTTCTACCGACACGGTGGGCCGGATGAACTCGGACATTGCTACCTCCAAACTGAGTCGGGCTTACTTGGAGTAAAGCTCGACGATGAGCTGGGCATCGATGTCGAGGTCGATCTGGTCACGGTTGGGAAGCTGGAGCACGGTGCCCTGGAGCTTCTCGATGTCGACCTCAAGCCAGGCCGGCACAGCCATGTGCTCGGAGGAGATGAGGGCCTCCTTGATGGGGAGAAGGTCCTTGGCCTTGGGGGCCACGGCGACCACGTCGCCAGCCTTCACCTGGTAGGAGGGGATGTCGACGCGGTGGCCGTTCACGGTGATGTGACCATGAAGAACGGTCTGGCGGGCCTCCTTGCGGGTGCGAGCAAAGCCAAGGCGGAACACGACGTTGTCGAGCCTGGACTCGAGGATGGTCATGAGGTTGTCGCCCGTGATGCCCTCGCGCTTAAGAGCCAGCTTGTAGTAGCTGCGGAACTGCTTCTCGAGAACGCCATAGATGAACTTGGCCTTCTGCTTCTCGCGAAGCTGCGTGCCGTACTCGCTCTCCTGACGGCGACGCTGCTTGGGCTGACGGTGAGATTCCTTGTTGATTCCCATGACGACGGGATCGATGCCGAGCTGACGGCACCGCTTAAGGACAGGCGTCCTGTCAACTGCCATTAGTGGTGTCCTTCCTAGCTACACGCGACGACGCTTGCACGGACGGCAACCGTTGTGCGGAATGGGGGTCTTGTCCTGGATGCCCGAAACCTCGAGGCCGGCGGCCTGGAGGGAGCGGATGGCCGTCTCACGGCCGGAGCCGGGGCCCTTGACGAACACGGCGACCTTGTGCAGGCCGTGCTCCATGGCTGCCTTGGCAGCGGCCTCGGCGGCAAGCTGCGCCGCGAACGGGGTGGACTTACGGGAGCCCTTGAAGCCAACGGTGCCGCCGGACTGCCAGGAGATCACGTTGCCCTGGGGGTCGGTGATGGAGACGATGGTGTTGTTGAAGGTGCTCTTGATGTGAGCCTGGCCCACCGCGATGTTCTTGCGCTCAGAGCGGCGCACGCGGGTGGTACGGGCATTCTTCTTCTGCGGCATTGTGTTATCCCCTTACGCCTTCTTCTTTGCACCGATCTGACGCTTCTTGCCCTTGCGGGTGCGAGCGTTGGTGTGGGTGCGCTGACCGCGAACGGGGAGGCCCTTGCGGTGGCGAAGACCGCGGTAGCAGCCAATCTCCATCAGACGGGCAATGTTCTGCCTCACCTCGCGGCGAAGGTCGCCCTCGGTGGTGTAGTTAGCATCGATGTAGTCACGAATCTTGGTGACCTCGTCCTCCGTCAGGTCCTTGACGCGAGTGGAGGGGTCAACACCGGTCTCCGCGCAAATCTTGGTTGCGGTGGTCTGGCCGATGCCGTAAAGGTAGGTAAGTCCGACCTCGACACGCTTGTCACGCGGAAGGTCGACGCCATTGATACGGGCCAACGTGAGTCTCCTCTCAGTTATCTAGCCCTGACGCTGCTTGTGGCGCGGGTTCTCGCAGATTACGTATACCTTGCCGTGGCGACGAATGATCTTGCACTTGTCGCACATCTTCTTTACCGAAGGACGTACCTTCATGTGTCTTTCCTTCCAGTAGACAGTACCTGTACTGGTAGTGCATCTGGCCTGGCAGGTGGTGCTGCCTGGCGCTCTATCTCATCGCCCAGCCGCAGGCGTGAATAACCAGCTGTGTGCGCAGCGCCTACTTGTAGCGGTAGGTGATGCGGCCCCTTGTGAGGTCATACGGCGAAATATCCACCACAACCTTATCGCCGGGCAGAATCCTGATGTAGTTCATCCGGATCTTCCCCGAGATGGTGCAGAGGATGGTCTTACCGTTCTCAAGCTCGACGTTGAACATGGCGTTAGGCAGGGGCTCGATGACCTTGCCCTCAAGCTCGATTGCATCCTGTTTGCTCAAATTCAACCCTCTCAACGCTGTAACAGCGACCAAATATCTTACCTAAAAACATCACAAACGTCCACGTTGCACTTAATTCGCACAACGTGGACGCACATTATGCGCGAGAGGGGCGCTAGGCGTCCTTCTTGCCACCCTGCATATTGCACCAGGGGCCAACCTCATCGGCGGTGAGAATGACAGGGCCGTCTTTAGTGATAGCAATGGTGTTCTCGTAGTGAGCTGCAGGGAGGTTGTCGTTGGTGACAACGGTCCAACCATTCGAGAGCGTGTGGGAGTCATAGCTACCCATGGTAATCATGGGCTCGATGGCGATGACCATGCCAGCCTGCAGACGAACGCCGCGGCCACGCTTGCCGTAGTTTGGCACGTTGGGATCCTCGTGCATCACGTGGCCCACGCCGTGACCAACGTAGTCGCGAACAACCCCATAACCATGAGACTCTGCAAGCTCCTGAATGGCAGCACCAACATCACCAAGGCGATTACCTGGTACCGCCTGCTCGATGCCCGCCTTTAGGCAGTCGCGCGTAACCTCGCAAAGGCCCTTGACCTCGTCCGACACCTCGCCAACATAGAAGGTCCAGGCGTTATCTCCCACCCAACCCCCAAGCGTGGCGCCCGTGTCGATTGAGATGATGTCGCCCTCCTTGAGAGCAACGGCGGGAGACGGAATACCATGGACTATCTGCTCGTTGACCGAGGAGCAGATGCTAGCGGGGAAGCCGCCGTAACCCTTGAAGGTGGGCGTGGCGCCATGCAGACGGATGTAGCTCTCAACAACCTGGTCAATCTCCCTGGTGGTGATGCCCGGGCGAACCATAGCCCCAGCACGACGAAGGGCCGCCTTGGACACTGCCCCGGCGGCCTTCATCTGCTCGATCTGTTCGGGTCTCTTGATGTGAATCATTTGGTGAGGAGAGCCCTTACGTCGGCATAGACCTCGTCGACCGGCCTGTCTCCATCGACCTCCTTGAGAATCGAGTGACCGCGATAGTACTCGATAAGCGGTGCGGTCTGCGTCTGATAGACGTCCAAGCGCTTCTGAATCGTCTCCGGCTTGTCATCATCGCGCTGGTACATCTCGCCGCCGCAGCGCGGGCACACATCCACGCCAGCTGGGGCGGTGTAGCCGCAAGAACGGCAGGTGCGACGAGAGCTCAAGCGCTTCACAATGACGTCGGGCTTCACGTCGACGAGAAGCGCAGCGTCAAGGTTGCGCTCCATGGCAGCAAGCTCGGAGTCGAGTGTTACTGCCTGAGCAGTGTTGCGGGGGAAACCGTCGAGGATGAAGCCAGACTGCGCATCATCCGCCTCGAGACGCTCCTTCACGAGATTGATGACAAGCTGATCAGGGACGAGCTTGCCGGCATCCATGTAGGCCTTGGCCTGGAGACCGAGCTCAGACTGCACCTTGACTGCAGCGCGGAGAAGGTCGCCGGTAGAGATGTGAGCAAGCCCAAACTCCTCAACCAGCTTCTGCGCCTGCGTGCCCTTGCCTGCGCCCGGGGCACCGAGCAAAACGATGTTCATGTGCATCCCCCTTCAAAAAAGGGTGCCGGCCCAACGACCGGCACCCAGCGTTACAGATTGCCTACTTAAAGAAGCCATCGTAGTTGTGCATCTTGAGTTGGCTCTCGAGTGACGCGATGGTGTCCATGGCCACGCCGACCATGATGAGCACCGAGGTCCCGCCAAACGACTGGATGAGCGTGTCGTTTGTGAACCAGAAGATGATAGTGGGCACCACGGCAAGGACTGCCATGAAGAGTGCACCAGGAAGCGTGACGTGGTCAATGGTGCTCTTGATGTAGGCCGCCGTTGCAGCTCCCGGCCTCACACCCGGGATGAAACCACCCTGCTTGCGGAGCTGGTCGGCCGTCTCCTCGGGGTTGAAAACCATCGACGTGTAGAAGTACGCGAAGAACACGATGAGCACCACGGAGAGGACCCAGTTGAGCCAGCCCGAAGAGAGGGCGTTGGCAACGGCCTGAATCCAGCCCACGCCCGGGAAGAACACGGCGATCTGGGCCGGGAAGTACAGCACTGCGGAGGCGAAGATAATGGGCACGACGCCAGCCGTGTTGACCTTAATGGGGAGGTAGGTATTCTGCCCGCCCATGACCCGGCGGCCCACCACGCGCTTGGCGTACTGCACGGGGATGCGGCGCTGGCCGCGCTCCACGTACACAATGAGCGGCACGATTGCAACGATCACGATGAGCGTGATGACCGTGAGCAGCGCATTGCCGTTGGTGGTCACCGAGGAGATGAGCGCCGACGGCAGACCGGACATGATGTTTGCAAAGATGATGAGCGACATGCCGTTGCCAACGCCGCGCTGGGTGATGACCTCGCCCAGCCACATGATGATCACTGCGCCCACGAGCATCGTGAAGACCACAATGACGTTCACGAGTGCCTCGGAGATGCCCATCTGGGAGAACGTCACGCCATAGCTCTTGAAGTAGAAGAGGTAGGCAATGGCGTTGAGAAGAGCAAGGCCAATGGTGAGGTAACGGGTGTACTGCGTGATCTTGCGCTGACCCGACTCCCCCTCCTTGGCAAGCTCACCCAGCGAGGGAACCACTGCCTGAAACATCTGGAGGATGATCTGGGCAGTGATGTAGGGCATGATGCCCAGGCTGAAGACGGACATGCGCGAAAGGGCGCCGCCCGAGAACAGGTTGAGCACCGCCATGGCACCGCTCGAGGAGACGCCGGACGCATACGCGCTCAGCATCTCCTGGAACGGGGCGCCAGGCACGGGAAGGTACGCACCGAAGCGGTAGAGAACGAGAATCCCCACGGTGAGGAGAATCTTCTTCCTCAGTTCCGGCACTCGGAAAGCGTTGGCGATTCCGTTTAGCACGCCGGCTCGACCTTTCCTCCGGCCGCCTCAATCTTGATCTTGGCCGAGGCGGAAACCTTGTCCACCTTGACAGTGAGCTTCTTGGTGAGCTCGCCGTCACCGAGGACCTTCACAGGAACATACGTGTGCTTGATGACGCCCTTGGCGACCAGGGACTCGGCATCGACGGTGTCGCCATCTTCGAAGACCTCCTGGAGGCGGTCAACGTTGACGGGTGCGTACTCGACGCGGTTGGGGTTCCTAAAGCCGGGGAGCTTAGGAAGACGCATAGCGAGCGGCTGCTGGCCGCCCTCGAAGCCGGCGCCCTTGCCGCCGCCAGAGCGGGAGAGCTGGCCCTTGGTGCCGCGGCCAGCGGTGGTGCCGTGGCCGGAAGAGTTGCCGCGACCAATGCGCTTGCGGTTCTTCCTGGAGCCCTCTGCGGGGCGCAGATCATTGAGCTGCATTTGGATGACTCCTAGTTCTCTTCAACGGTCACGAGGTGCTTGACCTTGAAGATCATGCCTCGGACGCTGGGGTTGTCGGGCAGGACGGCGACGTCGCCGATCTTGCGAAGGCCCATGGCACGGCAGGTGGCCGTCTGGTCCTTCTTCACCTGCGTCACGGCGCTGCGGACGAGGGTGACGGTGAGCTTCTTCTCTGCCATCGCTAGTTCTCCTTCCCGACGAACATCTCGGAGACGGTGATGCCACGGCGCTCGGCGGTCTCCTGGGGGCTGGAGAGCTCCTTCAGGCCCTCGGCAGCCGCCTTGATGATGTTCATGGCGTTATCGGTGCCCAGGGACTTAGAGAGAACGTTGGTGATGCCGGCGAGCTCGAAGAGCGGGCGGACAGGGCCGCCGGCGATGACGCCGGTACCCTCGATAGCCGGCTTGATGAGAACGCGCCCGGCGCCGTAGTGGCCCTCGACCGTGTGGGGCACGCTGCCCTCGGCGGTAACGGGAACCTTGAACATGTTCTTCTTGGCGTCCTCGACGCCCTTCTGGATAGCCAGGGGCACCTCAGTGGAGCGACCCATGCCCAGGCCCACGTTACCCTTGCCGTCACCAACGACGACGAGAGCCACGAGGGACATGCGACGGCCGCCCTTGACGGTCTTGGAGACGCGGTGGATGTAGACGACGCGCTCCTGAAGGTCCGTGTCCTGCTGGCGCTTACGATCACGTGCCATTGAATCCTCCTAGAACTTCAGGCCCGCGCTGCGGGCACCGTCTGCCAGAGCCTGGACACGGCCGTGATAGATACGGCCGCCACGGTCGAACTTCACCGTGGTGATGCCCTTCTCGATGGCGCGCTTGCCAACGAGCTCGCCCACGAACGCGGCGGCCTCCTTGTTGGAGCCCACCTTTCCGGTTGCGCGGAACTCGGGGTCGAGGGTCGAGGCAGAGCAGAGCGTCTTGCCCTCAGTGTCATCGATGACCTGTGCATAGATGTTGGCGTTGGTGCGGTGCACGCAGAGGCGGGGACGCTCTGGGGTACCGAAGATCTTGGCGCGGACGCGACGCTTGCGACGCGCGAGGCCAGCTGCCTTCTTCTGATACTTGTTCATTCCTTCTCCTTAGTCACGCCACCACCTGACGGGGTGATGGTCTTGTGCCTGGTCCTATTACTACTTGGCGGCCTTGCCGAGCTTGCGGCGGATGTGCTCGCCCTCGTAGTGGATACCCTTGCCCTTGTACGGCTCGGGCGGACGCTTCTCGCGAATCTCGGCGGCAACCTGGCCAACCTGCTCCTTGGAAATGCCCTTCACCGTAATGTGGGTGTTGTCGGGCACCTCGAACGAGATGTTCTCGGGGCAAGCGAAGATGACGGGGTGCGAGTAGCCGAGGGAGAGGTCGAGGTCCTTGCCCTTGAGCGCAGCACGATAGCCAACGCCCGTGAGCTCGAGCTTCTTCTCGAAGCCCTCGGAGACGCCAACGACCATGTTGTGGATGAGGGTGCGGACGAGGCCCTGCTGAGCGTTGGACTCCTTGGACTCGTCAACGCGGGAGACCGTGAGGACGTCACCGTCCAGGGCGATGCTCACAAGCTCAGAGAAGGTGCGGGTGAGCTCACCCTTGCTGCCCTTGGCCGAGACGGTGGTGCCGTCGATGGTCACCGTGACTCCAGCCGGAATCTGGACAGGCTTCTTACCAATACGAGACATTGTCTCCTCCTATCTTGATTCAGCGGGAGTTTTACCAGATGTAGGCGATGACCTCGCCGCCGACGCCGAGCTTGCGAGCGTCGCGGTCGCACATCATGCCCTTGGAAGTAGAGATAACGGCAGTGCCGAGGCCACCCAGGACGCGGGGAAGCTTGTCCGCCTGGGAGTAGATGCGAAGGCCCGGCTTGGAGATGCGACGGATGCCGCGGATGACGCGGGCGCGCCTGTTGCCGTACTTAAGCGTGATGTGAAGGGTCTTCTGGGGCTTGGTGTCCTCCACCTCGTAGCCCTCGATGTAGCCCTCCTCCTTGATGACGCGAGCGATCTCGACGAGCACCTTGGTCGAGGGCATGGAGACCTCGGCCTTGCCCGCTGAGTTCGCGTTGCGGATGCGCGTCAGCATGTCTGAAATGGGATCGGTAATCTTCATTGATCCTTCTCCTTCGTCATGATGAAACTGCGTGTCCGGTTCGCCCAAACCCATGGCATGGGCGCCTGGACGCCAGAGCCCTGCGCCCTACCAGCTTGCCTTGCGGACGCCAGGAAGCTCGCCCTTGCTCGCCAGCTCGCGGAAGCAGACACGGCAGAGACCGAACTTGCGATAGACGGAGTGGGGACGCCCACAACGCTGGCAGCGGTTCTGCTTGCGCGTCGAGAACTTCGGCTCGCGGTTCGCCTTGACGATCATCGATGTCTTAGCCACAAATCCTCCTTCATAGTGCATCTTGACCGCCCGGTGACATCCCGGGCGAGGTCATTGCGATGGTTTGGCCTACTCCGCCTTGAACGGGAAGTGGAAGGCGTCGAGAAGCGCCTTGCCCTCCTCGTCGGTGGGAGCGGTGGTCACGATGGTGATGTCCATGCCGCGCGTACGGTCGATCTTGTCGAAGTCAATCTCGGGGAAAATCAGCTGCTCAGTGACGCCCATGGAGTAGTTGCCGCGGCCGTCGAAGCTCTTGGGCGAGAGGCCACGGAAGTCGCGGATGCGCGGGATGGCGACTGCGATGAGGCGGTCGAGGAACTCCCACATACGGTCGCCACGAAGGGTGACCTTGGCGCCAATGGCCTGGCCGGCGCGCAGGTGGAAGGTTGCGATAGACTTACGGGCGTGCGTGACGAGCGGCTGCTGGCCGGTGATGGCACGCAGGTCGGCGATGGCGCCGTCGATTGCCTTGGAATCGGTTGCGGCCTCGCCAACGCCCATGTTCACGACGATCTTCTCGAAGCGAGGGATCTGCATGACGTTGCCGTAGTTGAACTGCTTCTGCAGCTCGTCGCGGACCTCGTCGTAGTACTTCTGCTTGAGGCGGGGCACGCACTTCTCTTCTGCCATGTTCACTCCTTAAATCTTGGTGGTTTACGTGCGGGGTTTCTTTCTCGCACCCCCTGGGGTGGCACTCCCAGGAGCCAGCATCTACACCGCGAGACAGCATAGTCCCTGCCTAGCGACGCAAGTTCAAATCATAGTGTTTCCGGCGCTTTTCTGCCAGCCCTCAAGTTTGCTGGTTTTGTCGCTGAGAAATTCTCCTCAGTATCAACACGAGAGACCCCTCCCCGCGTGGCGGAAAGGGGTCCTTGCACTAATGAAGCCCGGATGTTCGGACCGTCTGGCTAGTCGAGCTTCTTGCCACACTCGGGGCAGAAGTGAGAGCCTGGCTGGACGGGCGCACCGCACACGGGGCAGAACCCACCCGCGGCAGGGGCCGCCTGCTCGGCGCTTGGCGTCTCCGGTGCAAGGGCAGGCTCCGGCTGGCCTGCAGCTCCCTGTGGCTGCTCGGGCTGATCGGGCGCCTCGGGCGGCTGCGGCGCGTGGTGTGCCGGCGCCTCGGGCGCAGGCTGGAACGGCGGCTGCGGCGCGGGGCCAGCGGGAGGCAGCTCGGAGGCGGGGCGGCTCCCCAGCATGCCCTTAATGTCGCTAGTGTTGCGCGTGATGATGACGCTCAGCATCACGGACTCAAAGGACACGCGCTCGAGCAGCTCGATAATCAGGCAGAGGATGGCGCACATGATAAGCGTGATGAGAAATACCACGATGCCGTCTGCCAGGCTCGCCAGCACCAGCGCCAGGAAGAAGAACGCGGTGAAGATGGCGCAGAAGATGTAGAGCGCCCTTAGGATCTTGTCTATCACGAGCTTGTCGAAGCGTAGGAAGGGCCCCCATGTGCTCTTGTCCTTGAAGCTCAGGGGCTGCTCGTTGCCATCGCTTGCGTATTTGCGGTATACAACCACGGCAAGCACAATGGCGGCAATGAAGCCAATGACGACCAGAGTCACAAAGATACCGCCTGCCGCACCAATGCCAAAACTTGGGCCACCGTATCCGTAGTTTTCGTACCCGTACCCATATCCGTACATGGCGCTCCTTTCGGTTGGTCGAGCGTCGTTCGCCCGATGCCTGCGCGCCCCGTGGGTAATGGGGCACGGCCCTTTGGGCTTCTCTCATGGTAATACAGGGCTTGGCTCAGCCACGAACGACGTTCTTGAGGCTCTCGCCCCTTACGTAGCGATTAAGATTCTCTGTCGCCAGGGCTACCACGCTCTCAAGCGTTGAGTGCAGGTGCCAAAAGCCGGCTACGTGCGGCGTGATGATGAGGTTGGGCGCATCCCACAGGGGATCATTGGCTGGGAGCGGCTCGGGAGTTGTGACGTCCAGCGCCGCACCCGCAAGCCTGCCCTCCTGCAAGGCAGCACGCAATGCCGCCTGGTCAATGAGGTCACCTCGGCCGGCGTTCACCAGATACGCACCGGTCTTCATGCTGCCGAGAAACCCAGCGTCCACAAGTCCGCGCGTCTCGGCTGAGCTGGGTAGGAAGCTTGCGACCACATCTGCCTGGGGCAGCTCTTGCGCAAGCTCTTCCATGGACACCACACGCTCGAAGGCCTGCGCATACTTTGGAGATAGGTTGCTCGGCACATGTCTTCTCACCCCTACGCACATAGACCCAACCGCCGTGCAGAGGTGTGCGAAACAGAGGCCAATGTCGCCTGCGCCCAGCACCAGGACACGAGCACCCGCCATGGTCGAAACCATCCCCTCGTCCAGCCACGCGTGGGCACGTTGGTTGTCCCGGTAGGCCGGCAGTCGCTTCATGAGTGAGAGGAGCATGGCAAACGAGTGCTCAGCGACAGCCGGACCGTATGCCCCCGTTCCGTTGGTCACGATGGTCGAAGGCGCAAGCACGCCGGGTGTAAGGTAAGCCTCGTAGCCCGCGGAGCCCAGCTGGATCCACTGGAGCCGCGGGGAGGCGGCGATAAGCGACGGTGCCACGTTGCCGAGAATCACGTCCGCCTTGGCCACGCGGTCGGCAGCAATTTCAAGCTTTGGCGTCTTTGGAAGACGGCACGTCTCGCCGACCGGAGCGGCAAAGTCGAAGACCGCATCAGGTGCGGCGGCCCTCAACGCCTCAGCCTCTTCCTCGGTGACGGGTATCTTGACAAGCACATTATTGACTTCGCGCATAACCCCTCCCCCGCAATCCTTGCGGGAAAAATAGCACGAACCCGGCCACCGCAGAAGCGACAACCGGGTTCGAGATTCAAGCATGTCCTAGCGCAATGGCTTAGAACTTCGCGCCGCACTTCTTGCAGACGCGAACCCTGCGGCCATTGTCATCGACATCGTGGCCAACGCGCGTACGCTTGCCGCAGACGGGGCAAACGAGCATGACGTTGGAGACGTGGATGGGGGCGGGCTTCTCGATGATGCCGCCCTGCTGGTTCATGGCGTTAGGCTTGGTGTGACGCTTCACAATGGCAGCGCCATCGACAATGACCTTGGAATCCTTCGGCATAGCACGCAGGACCTCGCCCTGCTTGCCCTTGTCCTTGCCGGTGATGACCTCGACCTTGTCGCCCTTCCTCACGTTCATCTTAGGCATGTGTCCAGGCCTCCTTACAGCGTCTCGGGTGCGAGCGAGACGATCTTCATGTACTTGCGATCGCGCAGCTCGCGGGCAACGGGCCCGAAGATACGCGTGCCCTTGGGCTCGCCCTCCTTGTCGACCAAGACGCAGGCGTTCTGGTCGAAGCGGATGTAGCTGCCGTCCTTGCGACGGGCCTCCTTCTTGGTGCGCACGATGACGCAACGCACGATGTCGCCCTTCTTGACGCCGGAGCCAGGGGTTGCCTCCTGGACAGCGCCGATGATGACGTCACCGAGGCCAGCGTAGCGGCGCTTGGAGCCACCGAGGACCTTGACGCACTTGACGCGCCTGGCGCCGCTGTTGTCAGCGACGTTAAGCATGGTCTCCATCTGAATCATGTGATGTTCCTCCGAACCTATATCCCACCAGAGGTGCACCCACGCGAGCGGCGCACATGGGGAATCCTGGGTGTTCGCTACTTACTTGGCCTTCTCGACAATCTCGACGACGCGCCAACGCTTGGTCTTGGACAGCGGGCGGGTCTCCATGACCTTCACCGTGTCGCCCAGGCCACACTCGTTGTTCTCATCGTGGCAGTGGAGCTTCTTGGAGATGGTCATCATCTTGCCGTACTTGGGGTGGTGCTTGCGGTAGCTGATCTTCACCGTCACAGTCTTGTCGCCGGAGAGCGAGACGACGGTTCCGGTGCGAACCTTACGCGCGTTCCTGCTTTCGGTCTCTGCCATGTCTTATCTCTCTCCTGCTACTTCTGTGCAGCGGACTTCTCCGCGGCGATCTGACGGGCGCGAATCTCGGTCTGAACGCGAGCGATGTCGCGCTTTACGAGCTTGACGCGAGCGGTGTTGTCCAGCTGGCTGGTGGCCATCTGAAAACGGAGGTTGAAGAGCTCGGCCCTGCTGTCGTCCAGCTTCTTGGCAAGCTCCTCGTCCGAGAGGGCCTGGATGTCCTTGTACTTCATGGTGACTATTCCTCCCCGTCCTGGTCGGCGCGGGTGACGATCTTGGTCTTGATGGGCAGCTTGTGCTGGGCGAGACGCAGGGCCTCCTTGGCGGTAGCCTCGTCGACACCAGCGATCTCGAACATGATGCGGCCCGGCTTCACGACGGCCACCCACTCCTCGGGGTTGCCCTTTCCGGAACCCATGCGGGTCTCTGCCGGCTTCTTGGTGATGGGCTTGTCCGGGAAGATGGTGATCCAGATCTTGCCGCCACGCTTCATCTCACGGGTGATGGCGACACGAGCGGCCTCGATCTGGCGGTTGGTGATCCAGTGAGCCTCCTCGGCCCTCAGGCCGTAGTCGCCAAAGTAGAGCTTGGTGTTGCCCTTGGCGTGGCCCTTCATGGAACCGCGCTGGACCTTGCGGTGAAGAACGCGCTTAGGTGCGAGCATTAACGGCTCCTCCTCTCATTGCGGGCGCGACGGGGACGAGAAGAACCCTCGAGAGCCGGCGTGGGCTTGGGCTGGCCAGGCAGCTTCTCGCCCTGATAAATCCAAACCTTGATGCCGCAGGCACCCATGGTGGTGCGGGCGGTTGCGGTGCCGTAGTCGATGACGGCACGCAGGGTGTGCAGGGGCACGCGACCCTCGCGGTACCACTCGCGACGGCCCATCTCGGCGCCGTTAAGGCGGCCGGAGCACTGGATACGAATACCCTTGGCGCCAGCCTTGCGGGCGGACTGGACCGCCTTGCGCATGGCGCGACGGAAGGCAACGCGCTGCTCGAGCTGCTCGGCGATGGACTGGGCGACGAGGTTGGCATCAAGCTCGGGGCGCTTGACCTCGATGACGTCAACGGCAACCTGGCCCTTGCCAACCTTGGCGACCTTCTCGAGCTCGGAGCGCAGGACGTCGATCTCGGCGCCCTTCTTGCCAATCACGATGCCGGGACGGGCGGTGTACAGGGTGACCTTCACCTTGTCGCCAGCGCGCTCGATGTCGACGCGGGAAAGGGCTGCCTTCTCAAGGCGCTTCTCGAGGAACTTGCGGATCTCGAGATCGTTGCCGAGCTTCTCGGCGTAGTTCTTATCGGCGTACCAACGGGAACGCCAGTCCTCGGTGATGCCGAGACGGAAGCCGGTAGGCTGAACCTTCTGACCCATGCTTTCCCTACGCCTCCTTTCGAGGAGCGACGATGACGGTGATGTGGCTCGTGCGCTTGTTGATGCGCGAAGCAGAGCCCTTTGCGCGAGGACGGATGCGCTTGAGCGTGGGGCCCTCGTCGACATAGCAGGCCTTCACGTACAGGTCGTCGCCGCGCAGGCCGTTGTTGTTCTCGGCGTTGGCGATGGCGGAACGCAGGACCTTCGAGACGTCATATGCAGCCGCACGCTTGGTGAACTGCAGGATCTCGAGGGCCTTGTCGACGGGCTTGTTGCGGATGAGGTCCACGACGGCGCGAGCCTTGCGCGGGGCGATGCGCACGTAACGTGCGACGGCCCTGACCTCGTTGGAATCGGTGTTAGCCATTCGAGCTTACCCCCTAGTTAGCCTTGTGGCCACGGAAGGTGCGGGTGGGAGCGAACTCGCCCAGCTTGTGACCGACCATGGACTCGGTGATGTACACGGGAACGTGCTTGCGACCATCGTGAACCGCAATCGTGTGGCCGACCATCTCCGGGTAGATGGTGGAGGAGCGGGACCAGGTCTTGATGACGTCCTTCTTGCCAGCCTCGTTCATAGCGGTGACACGCGCGAGGAGGCGAGTCTCCACGAACGGACCCTTCTTGAGACTTCTGCTCATGCTTTCTTTCTCCTACTACTCGTGTACCGTTACTTGGACTTGCGACGACGGATGATGAGCCTGTTGGAGGCCTTCTTCGGGTCGCGCGTCTTGTAACCCTTGGTGGGCTTGCCCCAGGGCGTCACGGAAGGACGGCCGGAGGTGTGGTTCTTGCCCTCGCCGCCGCCGTGCGGGTGGTCGACAGGGTTCATGACCGTACCACGGACGGTGGGACGGACGCCGGCCCAACGGTGACGACCGGCCTTGCCGATGACGATGTTGGAGTGCTCGGCGTTACCAACCTCGCCAATGGTGGCGCGGCAGGTGAGGAGCACGCGGCGAAGCTCGGAGGACGGGAGACGCAGGATTGCGTAGCCATTGTCCTTGCCCATGAGCTGAACCGAGGTGCCGGCGGAGCGGGCCATAGCCGCGCCCTTGCCAGGCTGGAACTCCACGTTGTGGACGAGCGTACCAACGGGGATTTCGGAGAGCGGCATGCAGTTGCCGGGCTTGATGTCCACGCCGGACTTGCCGGAGATGACGGTGTCGCCGACCTTGAGGCCCTCGGGAGCGAGGATGTAGGCCTTGGCGCCATCGACATAGTGGAGAAGCGCGATGCGAGCGGAGCGGTTCGGGTCGTACTCGATGGTCGCGACCTTGGCCGGCACGTCGTCCTTCAGACGCTTGAAGTCGATGCGACGATACATGCGCTTGTTGCCGCCGCCCTGGTGACGGACGGTGATGCGGCCGTTGTTGTTACGGCCACCCTTCTTGCGCAGCGGCTCAGTGAGCGACTTCTCGGGCTTAGAGGCGGTAATCTCGGAGAAGTCCGAGACCGTCTGGAAGCGCCTGCCTGCGCTCGTAGGCTTGAGGTGCTTGACTGCCATTACTTCTTTCCCTTCTGTTTCCGTTGGCCACCCTGCTCAGGGATTGGCGGGGTGACACCGGATTACCACGGTACCGCGCGTATCCATCATGCGCGGCATGAGAGCCCGGACCCCCGGAGGGGCCGGGCAGGATTGCTACTCGGCGTCGGCCTGCTGCTGGGTAGCGAAGATCTCGATCTGCTCACCGGGGGCGAGCGTCACGATGGCCTTCTTCCAGCTGCGGGTCATGCCAACCTGGTAGCGGACGCGCTTGGCCTTGCCGCGCACGTTGATGGTGTTGACCTTGAGCACGTGGACGTTGAAGAGCTTCTCAACGGCCTCGGCGATCTCCTCCTTGGGAGCCTTCTTGGCAACCTCGAAGGTGTACTTGCCCTGCTCCATGAGGTCGTAAGAACGCTCGGAGACCACGGGGCGGATGATGACGTCGTATGCGGACTGCATTATGCAAGCACCTCCTCGAGCTGCTTCGCGATGTCGGTGGTCATGACGAGGGCACCGTTGTCGATGAGGTTGCGGGCGTTGGCCTCGGAGACGGCGATGCAGTTGACCTTCTCCAGGTTGCGGAAGGAGAGGTAGCTGTTGACGTCATCATCGGGGATGACCACGGTGACGCGCTTGCCCGAAACGCCCAGGGCGTCGAGAATGGCCTTGGCCTGCTTGGTCGAGGGCTTCTCGAAGGTGAGGGAGTCGACGAGGACGAGCTCGGAATCGGCGACCTTGCCGGAGAGCACGGACCTCATAGCGAGCTTGACCATCTTCTTGTTGATGCGCTTGGAGTGGTCACGCGGGGTGGGGCCAAAGACAACGCCGCCGCCGGTCCACTGGGCAGCGCGGATGGAGCCCTGGCGGGCACGACCGGTGCCCTTCTGGCGCCAAGGCTTGCGGCCGCCGCCGGAGACCTCGTGACGGTTCTTGGTGGAGTGAGTGCCCTGACGCAGGCAGGCGTCCTGGCAGACCACAACCTGATGGATGACCGGGATGTTCGGCTCGATGCCGAAGACGTCGTCGGAGAGGTCGGCCTGTCCGGCCGCCTGCCCCTCGACGTTCTTGATGTCGTACTTGGACATGAGTCCTCCTTGTTAGCCTAAGTGTGTGCCTACTCGCGTGGGCCCCTAGGCCATGCGGACCTGGACCAGGGCGTTCTTGCCACCGGGCACGGCGCCCTTGATGAGCATGAGGTTCTGCTCGGCATCGACGCGGACGAGCTTGAGGTTCTTGACGGTGACACGCTCGTCGCCCATGTGGCCGTACATGTGAAGGCCCTTGCGGACGCGAGCGGGGTAGGCGCACTGGCCAATGGAGCCAGGCTTACGCTGGTTGCGGCAGCCGTGGGTCATGGGGCCACGGGAGAAGTTCCAGCGCTTGACGGTGCCCTGGAAGCCCTTGCCCTTGGAGGTGCCAATGACGTCGACGGACTTGACGTCCGCGAAGTCGGCGACGGTCACAACGTCGCCGGTGTGGTGCTCCTCGCCGTTCTCGACGCGGACCTCGCGCAGGTAGCGCATGGGCTCGACGCCGTGAGCGGCAAAGTGACCAGCCATGGGCTTGTTGACGTGCTTGGACTTGATGTCTCCGAAGCCGATCTGGACGGCGTCGTAGCCGTCGGTCGCCTTCGTCTTCACCTGCGAGACGGTGCAGGGGCCAGCCTGGATGACGGTGACGGGGACGACGTTGTCGTCCTCATCCCACACCTGCGTCATTCCGAGCTTGCGGCCAAGAATCGTGCTGACCATGCTCATTCCTTACCCTCGGTGGTCATGGGACCATTGGGCAGCTCCTCTGCCCTCCCCAGCGGACCACGTCCTGTAGAAGCGGCGCATGGGGGAGAGACACAACTCTCCCCTTTAGCGCAGCCTGTCTAGTTTACACGCAGGACCGGGCATTCACAATGTCTTCGCAGATTTTCTTGGCCCCAGGAGCTGGGGATTCGCATTCCGCGCCGTCGGGCGTATCCATAGGGCCCAAACGGCGTCAGGCGCCACCCTACTGCTGGCGCGGAGTGGTCCCGTTAGCCGGAATAAAGGAGCCCATAACACGCTGGCGCTCGAGCTTCTCGTGCATATGGTCGCGGGCGAGAAGAACGATCGAGAGCACCCCCATCGCTATGCCAAGAATAAGGAGACAGAACCCGGCGCCCAAGTTGACGTAGTACACGGTGTACGTGGAGTTAAGCAGCATGAGACCCACCGAGCATATCTCGAAAAGGGCAAATGCGGTGGTAATTGAGCTGAGTACCAGCGCGGCAGTACGACGACGAAGCATGGGAAGCACGGCGGTGCCAATGGCGAGAAGTACGAGCACCGCCCCATCCGGGGCATCCGTAAGCGCAACGGAGTAGTCGTAGCTCGAGCCAGAGACGATGAGGAACGGCAGGAAGGCCGCAATGCCCATGAGAAGCGCAGCGGCGAGCGTAACGAGCTCAGACGCTGTCACAGCCTTGGGGGAATGCGCGGGGGCGCTTGCAAGGGACACCTGCTGCGGTTGCGCCTGTGGCTGAGCTTGCTGTCCGGCAGGAGCGGCGGTGGCCGAAGCAGCCGCGCTCCTTGAGGGCCACGAAAGGTCAAAGCCGCAGTTGGGGCAGAACTTCTCCGTGCCGCCAAGCTTCTTTCCACACTGAGGACAGAACATGCAACCCCCTAGCCTCGTGAACCAACAGTCTAGATACTACCCGTATGCATGCAATCGATTTGCCGGGCACATCAATCCCACGCGGAATCGAAATGCCGGGCAATTCAATCCCGCATACGAAAAGGGACCCGTCTCCTCGCAGAGACGGGTCCCTCTCAGGCGCTAGGTTGCTTGGACTAGAGCTTGATCTCGATGTCCACGCCCGCAGGAAGGTCGAGACGCATAAGCGAGTCGACGGTGGAGCTGCTGGGGTCGAGGATGTCGATGAGGCGCTTGTGGGTGAGCATCTCAAACTGCTCGCGGGAATCCTTGTCCTTGTGGGGCGAGCGGATGACCGTGTAAAGGTTGCGCTCGGTGGGCAGGGGGATGGGGCCGGAAACGCGGGCGCCAGTCTTCTGGGCAGTGTCCACGATGAGCTTGGCGGACTGGTCGACGACCTCGTGATCGTAGCCCTTGAGGCGAATCCTGATCTTCTGGCTTGACACTGTAAACCTCCGTAAATGAGCTATCGCTCGTGGTCGTTAACTAGGAAGCGGTGCCGCCGGCCTTGGCGACGATCTCGTCGCGGACGGCCTTCGGAACGGGCTCGTAAGCGCTGAACTGCATGGTGTAGCTCGCGCGACCCTGCGTCTGGGAGCGGAGGTCGGTAGCGTAGCCAAACATCTCACCCAGGGGCACCTTGGCGCGAATGACCTTGGTGTCCTTGCGGTCCTCCATGCCCTCGATCTTGCCGCGGCGAGAGGACAGGTTGCCCATGACGTCACCCATGTACTGCTCGGGGGTCTCGACCTCGACCTCCTCGATGGGCTCGAGAAGGACAGGATCGGACTTCTTGAGGGCGTCCTTGATCGCCATGGAGCCGGCGATCTTGAAGGCGGCCTCGGAGGAGTCGACCTCGTGGTAGGAGCCGTCGACGAGGGTCACCTTGATGTCGACCACGGGGTAGCCGGCGATGACGCCACTCTCCAGGGCCTCCTGGATGCCCTTGTCGATCGAGGGGATGTACTCCTTGGGCACGACGCCGCCGACGATGGCGTTGACGAACTCGTAGCCCTTGCCCTCCTCGTTGGGCTCCATGTCGATGATCGCGTGACCATACTGGCCGCGGCCACCAGACTGGCGGACGAACTTGCCCTCGGCGTGCTGCACGGCGTGGCCAGCGGTCTCGCGGTAGGCGACCTGCGGCTTGCCCACGTTGCAGTCGACCTTGAACTCACGGCGCAGGCGGTCGACGATGATCTCGAGGTGAAGCTCGCCCATGCCGGCAATGATGGTCTGGCCGGTCTCCTGGTCGGTGTGTACGCGGAAGGTCGGGTCCTCCTCGGCCAGCTTGGCGAGACCAACGGACATCTTCTCCTGCTCGGCCTTGGTCTTGGGCTCAACGGCAACGTCGATGACGGGATCGGCGAACTTAATGGACTCGAGGATGATGGGCTTGTGCTCGTCGCAGAGGGTGTCACCGGTCTGGGTGTTCTTGAGGCCAACGCAGGCAACGATGTCGCCGGCAGAGCACTCCTCACGGTCAACACGGTCGTTGGCGTTCATCTCGAGGATGCGGCCCAGGCGCTCCTTGCTGTCCTTGACGGAGTTGTAGACATAGGAGCCTGCCTCCGCCTGGCCAGAGTACACGCGGATGTAGGTGAGCTTGCCCACGTACGGGTCGGTCATGATCTTGAAGGCCAGGGCCGCGAAGGGCTCCTTGGGATCCGCGTGACGGACCTCGGGCTCACCCTTGAGGTTCTTGCCATCAATCTCGGGAACGTCAAGCGGGCTGGGCAGGTAGTCCACGACGGCGTCGAGGAGCTCCTGGATGCCCTTGTTCTTGTAGGCGGAGCCCACGAAGACGGGGTTGAGCTCGTTGGCGATGACGCCCTTGCGGATGGCGGCCTTGAGAAGGTCGACGGGGATGTCCTGCTCCTCGAGGACAGCCTCCATGAGGTCGTCAGAGAAGTTGGAGGCTGCGTCGAGCAGCTCCTCGCGCTTCTCCTGGGCGAGGTCGGCAAACTCCTCCGGGATGGTATCCATGGGCTCGGGGTAAATCATGCCCTTGGCGTCTTCCTTGAAGTCCCACGCGGTCATGGTGACCAGGTCGATGAGACCCCAGAAGTTGGACTCGGAGCCCATGGGGATCTGCGCGGCCACGGCGGGGGCGGAGAGGCGCTCCTTCATCGTGTCGATGGCGTGGAAGAAGTCCGCACCCACGCGGTCGAACTTGTTGATGAAGGCGATGCGGGGGACGTTGTACTTTGCGGCCTGACGCCACACGGTCTCGGACTGGGGCTGGACGCCGGCGACGGCGTCGAACACGGCGACGGCACCGTCGAGGACGCGCAAGCAGCGCTCGACCTCGGCCGTGAAGTCAACGTGGCCCGGGGTGTCGATGATCTGGATGACGTGGTCCTTCCAGAAGCACGTGGTGGCCGCAGAGGTGATGGTCACGCCGCGCTCCTGCTCCTGGACCATCCAGTCCATGGTGGCAGCGCCGTCGTGGACCTCGCCAATCTTGTGGGTCTTGCCGGTGTAGTAGAGGATGCGCTCGGTAGTGGTGGTCTTACCGGCATCGATGTGGGCCATGATGCCGATGTTTCGCAGGTCTTCGAGCTTGTACTTCATCTGTGCCATATACTGCTACCCCCAACTAGAAGCGGTAGTGAGAGAACGCGCGGTTGGCCTCGGCCATCTTATAGAGGTCCTCGCGACGCTTGACGGAGGCGCCCACGCCATTGGCGGCATCCATAATCTCGTTGGCGAGACGCTCGGCCATGGTCTTCTCCTTGCGGGCGCGCGAGAAGGTCACGAGCCAGCGGATGGCCAGAGTGGTGGCACGACGGGAGTTGACCTCCATGGGCACCTGGTAGGTGGCGCCACCGACGCGCTTAGGCTTGACCTCGAGCGTAGGACGGATGTTGTCCATGGCCTTCTTGAAGACGGAGAGGGGATCCTCGCCGGTCTTCTCGGCGACCATGTTGAAGGCACCGTAGACGATGCGCTCCGCGGTGGCCTTCTTGCCATCGAGGAGGACCTTGTTGATGAGCTGGGTCACGAGGCGGTTGTTGTAGACGGCGTCAGGCTGGACCTCACGACGCACTGCTGCTGCACGACGCGGCATGTTTGTATCTCCCTAGAACAGTTGGCTTGCGTTGCTTGTGATGGTTTACTTGCCGCGCTTGGCGCCGTAGCGGGAACGGGCCTTCTTGCGGTTCTGGACGGCAGCGCAGTCATAGGCGCCACGGATGATCTTGTAACGGACACCAGGGAGGTCACGGACACGGCCACCACGGATGAGCACGATGGAGTGCTCCTGCAGGTTGTGGCCCTCGCCGGGGATGTAGGCGGTGACCTCGATGCCGTTCACGAGGCGCACGCGGGCGACCTTGCGGAGGGCGGAGTTAGGCTTCTTGGGCGTGGTGGTGAAGACGCGGGTGCAGACGCCACGCTTCTGGGGGTTGTGCTGGAGCGCGGCGTTCTTGGACTTGGCCTTGACGCTCACGCGGCTGTGGCGGACGAGCTGGTTAATGGTAGGCAAAGTTCTCTCCTTTTATACCTATCTACGTGCGTGTACACGAATCTTAAGGGCAGCGCAGCACCGTCACCCTGGATTGGCGCGAGGTGATACGTTACGCGCGCCCGCTGCAGTTGTCAAAAAGCCACGGGACCGGGCGTATCCCTTCTTCACGTGACGCACACGCAACTGGGGCGTCTGGGCACGAGAAGGGCGGGGGCCACCTGCATGGCACCCCGCCCATCACCGCAACGCTTGATGGAGCTAGCGTTTCCGCTACTCCTCCTCGTCGTCATCCAGACCGAGGACAGTCCTGCCGATGGCGTCCGTTGCCACGATGGCTGCATAGAGCTCGTCGGGCGTGACGTCACCTGCCAGGTTGTGGATCGTCTCGCCGGGGACGCAGGCGTTCTTGGCGATGGTGCGAATCTCGTCGTCGGTGGTGATGCCCAGCTCCTTCAGCGTGACCGGCAGGCCAACCTCGAGGCAGAACTCCTGCACGTCGAGGAACTCCTCCTCCGTTGCGCCCTCGAGCGTGAGCTGCACCAGGGTGCCAAAGGCCACGCAGTTGCCGTGGGGCACGGTGTGACCACCGAGCGAGGTAAGGCCGTTGTAGAAGGAGTGCGCCGCTGCGCAGTTGACGTTGTCAGCACCAATGCCGGAGAGGTAGACGTTGGCCTCGATAATGGCGTCCAGGGCAGGCGTCACCACGTGCTTCTCGCACGCGGCAAGCGCCTGGGTGCCGTAGTCGCGCAGCGTCTGGTAGCAGAGCTTGGCGAGCGCCATGCCGGCACGCGTGATGCCCGTGCCCTCGAGGCTGGGAGACTCGGTGCGGATGGATGCGCGGCCCTCGAAGTAGGTGCCCAGGGCGTCACCCATGCCGGCGACCAGGAAGCGCACCGGGGCGTTTGCGATGACCTGGGAATCAACCATGACGGCATCGGGGTTGGTGGGATAGAAGAGGTACTTGTCAAAGCTGCCGTCGTCGTTGTAGATGACCGAGAGACCCGTGCAGGGCGCGTCGGTGGCTGCGACGGTGGGGATGATCACCACGTGCTTGCCGGTATAGTAGGCCGTGGCCTTGGCGGTGTCGACGGCAGAGCCGCCACCCACGGCCACCACGGCATCGATGCTGTCCTCCTCGACGATTGCCTTCATCTTGGCAATCTCGCCCTTGCTCGAGATGCCGCCAAAGATCTCGTAGCGACGGTAGTCGCCTGCGTCGCCAAAGCTCTCCTCAAGCTGGTCATGGCAGGCCTTGTAGCCGCTCTTCGAGCACACGAAGAGCCAGCGCTTGCCCATATAGCCCATCTCGTCCTTGAACTTGAGCAGGGCACCCTTGCCCTGGACGTACTTCAGGGGCTCACGCATTGCACGCAACAGCTTCATGGCGGTTCCCTTCTGTCATTGCGGCCGTGGCCTTCTCCACGGCATACGCAGTTGACAGTATTCCCATCATGTCAGCCTGAGATAGGCCACCGCCACCGAAAGCGAAATTTTCCGGTGGCGGCGAGGTTCAAGCAATGATGTATGTTGGGCTATCTAGCGCAGAACGCGCATGACGTTGAGCACACAGAGCACCATGACGCCCACGTCACCAAAGACGGCGAGCCACATGGGGGCGAGACCAACCACGGCAAGGCAGAGGATGGCGACCTTCACCGCAATGGCAAAGACAATGTTCTGACGGGCGATGCGGATGGCGCGGCGGGCAATACGGATGGCCACGGCAATCTTGGAGGGCTTGTCATCCATGAGAACCACGTCCGCGGCCTCGATGGCGGCATCCGAGCCCATGGCGCCCATGGCAATTCCCACGTCCGCGCGGGCGAGGACCGGCGCATCGTTGATGCCGTCACCCACAAAGGCGAGCGTGGCGTCGCCCTCGCGCTCGCCGAGGAGACGCTCAACCTGATCAACCTTACCCACAGGGAGAAGCTCTGCGTGGTACTCGTCAAGTCCGAGTTCGCGGGCGACGCTTGCCGCAGCATCCTCGCGGTCGCCGGTGAGCATTACGCAGCGGTGGACTCCCTCGGCCTTGATGTTGGCAATCGCCTCTCGAGAGTCGTCCTTGACCTCGTCGGAGATGTGGATGTGACCGGCATACTCGCCGTCCACGGCCACGTGCACCACAGTCCCCCCAGCGGTATGGCAGCCCTGCCAGGTGGCACCCACCTCATCCATCAGGCGGTCGTTGCCAACTGCCACCCTATGGCCGTTGACCGTGGCAAGCACGCCGTGGCCGGCCTCCTCGGTAACGTCAGTCACGGTGCAGCCGTCGTGATCACTGGGATAGGCATCGCGAAGCGCGGCCGCGATGGGGTGCGTGGAGTTGTGCTCCACATGAGCGGCCAAGTGGAGGAGCTGCTCTTCGGTCAGATGCGACGGGTGGACCGTGGTGACCTTGAAGACGCCCTTGGTGAGCGTGCCCGTCTTGTCGAAGACAACGGTCTGCGCCTTTGCCAGAGCCTCGAGGTAGTTCGACCCCTTCACGAGGATGCCGTGCTTGGAGGCGCTGCCGATGCCACCAAAGAACGTGAGGGGCACCGAGAGGACCAGCGCACAGGGGCACGAGACCACGAGGAAGGTGAGAGCGCGCAGGAGCCACTTGGCGAAGTTGGCGCCAAAGTCACCCGAGACGAGCGGCGGAAGCACAGCCACTGCAATGGCCAGGTAGACCACGATGGGCGTATAGACCTTGGCAAAGCGCTTGATGAACTTCTCGGAGCGGGACTTATTGGAGCCGGCATTCTTGACCATGTCGATGATCTTGCTTGCCGTGGACTCGCCAAAGGCCTTGGTCACGCGCAGGCGAAGCACGCCGGAAAGGTTCACGCAGCCAGAGAACGCAGCCTCGCCGGGCTTGACGGAGCGCGGCACGGACTCGCCGGTGATGGCGCGGGTGTCGAGGCTTGAGGTGCCTTCAATCACGGTTCCGTCGAGGGGGATCTTCTCGCCAGGCTTTACCAGGATGACCTCCCCCACCTGCACCGAATTGGGGTCGACAACGGCCACCTCGCCGTTGCGCTCGACGTTTGCGGTATCGGGGCGGATGTCCAGGAGCTCCTTGATCGAGCGCTTGGAATTGCCCTCGGCGATGCCCTCGAAGAGCTCACCCACCTGGAAGAAGAGCATTACGAAGACGGCCTCGGCAAACTGGGGCTCTCCGCCGGGCACAAAGCCAATGAGCAGGGCACCAATGGTGGCGATGGACATGAGGAAGTCCTCGTCGAAGGGGTGCCCATGCGCCACAGACTCGGCGGCCTCGGCAATCACGCTACCTCCCGCGACCACGTAGGACGGCAGGTAGATGAGGAGCTGCGCCCAGAGCGGCAGGTCTGTCAGGCGCTGGATGATAACTGCCGCGACGAGAAGCACCGCGGCTACGATGATGCGACGCATGAGGACCGACGGGTCCTCGTCGTCATCGTCCTCTTCGCCACCGTCACCCTCGCCTTCGAGCGCCTCCTCGTCATCATCGGCGCAGGTAGCGCAGGTGACCTTCTCGTCCTTCTCTTCACCCTCGTGGTGGCAGCATGAGCAAGACATCGTGTCCTCCATTGGTTCAGCCGTACACCTTGGCGCTCATGTGTCTAATCCAGTGAACACATGAGCACGTGTTCATACGTACACTACCATGTTGGTGCATATGGGTCAATGGAGGTCCCGCGCCCAGTGCACGGCACTCTTCCCCGCCACCGTTCTTTGCGGGCATATCTGAAACGGACGTAAAGCTTCCACAGTTCCCCGCTCCCGATTTAGAAAAATGAGACTTTTTCTGCCGCTGGCGTGTGTTCCTTGCGCGTATTCCGCGGTCCTCCCCGATTTATTGCGCGATATTCTTTGCCAAATCTGCGTCCTCCCAGTTGGGTGATTAGTCATCAAGGAAATTCGCGCAATAAATGCGGCGTGGAGGAGAGATTGAGGAGGAGACATCCACCTACAGCCAAGCCTCAACGAGCGGCAAAGCGACCCCGCCCGCATCCCTGTTCTTTGTCGGTTTTTGAGAAGTCAGACGGACGATTGCGCAGGTCAAGAGTATCGCAGTTCTCAGATTCCGCTAGAGAACACCGTTTTGTGTACGGAGGACATCGCTAGGGGACAGCCGAGAGAAACGGCATCTGAGCGTGACCTACTCCTCGCTGGCACGCACGGGCTCGGCGGCGTGCAGCAGGCCAACGGAGATGAGGGTGGTCACATGTTCGTCTGCCAGCGAGTAGATCACCCGACGTCCGTCTCGGCGGGCAGTCACCAACCCTCGGTCGCGCAGCAGCCGTAGCTGGTGCGATATTGCCGACTGCGAGACGGCGCAGATCTCCTCAAGGTCAGAGACGCTCTTCTCGCCCAGCGAGAGCGCCCCCAGAATGCGGAAGCGCGTCAGGTCAGAGAGCGCGTCAAAAATCTGCGTGGCGTCATAGACCACGTCGTCGTTAGAAAGGTACTCGTCGAGAAGGCCCCTCGAGCACGCCTCATTCATGGGTCCTCCCCCCACCGTTGGCGGCACAATCAACTCTCATTCTGGTTCATGGTACCCGGTTACCGCTTGGCTGGCACACGAACCCATTTGCCGTAGGTCAACAGCACGGCGGGCCAACGCATAAGACCATTATCTTTAGCCCATGGGAAAGATCGCGCTACCACACCTATTGAACTTGAATGGCAGAGGAGAACCCCACGGAGAACGGCCCCCGCTCAAAGGCTGGCTACCACGCCTACGCACAGGCATCGGTTGTCATTGGAATACTTGCCGCCTCGCTCCCGGCTGGAGTAGCAAAGATCGCGTGTTGGGTCGTCCTTCTCCCCTCGGTGCTCGCCTTCCCTTACATGACAAGAAGGTTTGACATACCCATGGGCAGCAGGCTTTTCGTGATCACGCATGCCATCTTGTACAGCCTGCTCTGGCTGCTCCTTGGCGCCAACGCACTTGGCGTCCAGCTCCCCTACGACACGCTGTACGTTGCGTGGATCGTGGTACTTCTTGGCGCAGCCTGTGAGCAGGGCTTCATCAAAGCACGCAAGCGCTCGCACACAAAACGGGCCCCGACGCGATGCCGGGGCCCGTCTATCTATCTGTGCGGCAGGTTCGCCACCTGGCCCGTGCGTGGGCTACTCGTTGTTCTCGTCACCGTCATCGGAGGCGTTTTCCTGCTTGACCACCTGCGAGAGCAGGTCATCCAGAGAGCCCAGGTCCTCGTTGATGACATCGGAGTCGCTGGACTGCGCGTCAGCGGAGCCGCCGATGAGCTCGTCGTCGTAGTGGTGCTTGGCAGGAGCCGCGGTGCCCAGCATGATGTCCGAATCAGCGTCGGGCGAGAAGACCATGTTGAGGAGCTGCGAGAGGTCCTCGGAGTCTGCCTCGTCGTCATCCGGCTCGAGGATGTAGAGCAGGCCGCGCGCCTCGAGGCCGTCGCGGAGCTCCTCGATGGCCTTTGCGCCAATGCCGTCAATGCGCAGCAGGTCATCCTCGGTCTTGCCGATGAGGTCGCCCACGGTCTCGATGCCCACCTCGCTGAACTTGTTGGTCCAGCGCTGCGAGACGCCAAGGTCGTCGAAGAGGTAAAGCTTGGCATCCTCGCTGGAGAGGGTGCGGCCGTTCTTCGAGTAGACCCCGCCGTAACCGTAGTCGTCGCCCACCCAGTCGAGCTGCTTGGGGAGCTTCTCCTCGATGCCCTTGAGCTCGTCGGGCGCCCACTCGGGCAGGCTCTGCGCCTGAGGGGAGGTGGGACCATCGATCTTGGTGCCGTGGTAGGTGAGCTCGACGCCACGGTACGCGGAGAGACCGGTGCCGGCGGGAATCTGCTTGCCCACGATGACGTTGGACTTGAGGTCGAGCAGGTGGTCCACGTCACCGGCAATGGAGGAGTCGGTGAGCACGCCAGCGGTACGGATGAACGACGCGCTGGAGAGCCAGGAGTCGATGGAGCTTGCCACCTTGAGCGTACCAAGGATGACGGGCTCTGCCTCGGGCGGGGTGCCGCCAGCCAGGGCAACGTTGCGCACCGTGTCGGCAAAGACGTAGCGGTCCACGTACTGGCCGAGGAGGTACTGGGAGTCGCCGGGGTTGGTCACCTGGACGCGGCGCAGCATCTGGCGGGCAATGACCTCGATGTGCTTGTCGTTGAGGTCAACGCCCTGGGAGGTGTAGACGTCCTTGACGGAGGCAACAAAGGTGTGCATCGTCGACTCGATGTCGGTGAGCTGGCGCAGCTTGCGGAAGTTGACGAAGCCACGGGTAATCTGGTCACCGGCGCGGACCTCGACGCCGTCCTCCATGCCCGGCATGAAGCGCGCGGACGCGGGGATGCGCCACTCCTCGAGGATGCGAGAGCGGTCGTCGGTGTCAACGATGCGGATGAGGTACTCGGTCTGCTCGGGCGTGACGAGCAGGGTGCCCGAGACGGGCGCGAGGTCTGCCTCGCGGCCAAGGATCTTCTCGTTGACGTTGCCGACGACGTCGAACATGCGGGCAACCGTGGGGAGGCCCTGCGTGATGTCGTCAGCGCCAGCGACGCCGCCGGAGTGAATCGTACGCATCGTAAGCTGGGTACCCGGCTCGCCGATGGACTGGGCAGCGATGATGCCAACGGCCGTGCCAATGTTGACGGGACGACGGGTCGAGAGGTCCCAGCCGTAGCACTTCTGGCAGACGCCGTACTTGGACTTACAGGTGAGAAGGGCCCTGAGCTGGACCTTCTTGAGACCATGGGTAACGAGCTTCTTGAGGTCTTCCTTGGACTCGATGTAGCCGTCACGGGGGATGAGAACCTCGCCGGTGGCAGGGTCAACGATGTCGTTGAGTGCGCAGCGGCCAATAAGGTCGGCGTCCACGTCGGTCTCGCCCGGCTTGATGAGCGGGTAGGTCACGGCCTCGTCGGTGCCGCAGTCCTCCTCGCGAACAATGACATCCTGGGCAACGTCGACCAGACGGCGGGTAAGGTAGCCGGAGTCGGACGTGTGGGACGCCGTATCCACGAGGCCCTTACGGGCGCCGTAGGTGGAGATGAAGTACTCGAGCGGCAGCAGGCCCTCACGGAAGTTTGCCTTAATGGGCAGGTCGATGGTATCGCCGGACATATCGGCCATGAGGCCACGCATACCGGCGAGCTGGCGGAGCTGCGTCTTGGAACCACGGGCGCCGGAGTCGGCCATCATGTAGATGGGGTTGTCCTCGGCGAAGCCCTCGAGCATCTTGGAGCCAAGCTTGTTGGTGCACTCGGTCCAGGCGTTGACGACCTCCACGTGGCGCTCCCTCTCGGAGAGGAAGCCGTCCTCGTAGTACTCGTTAATCTCGTCGACCTTGTCCTGCGCCTCGTCGAGCATCTCCTGCTTCTCAGACGGGATGACAGCATCCCAGACCGAGACCGTCAGGCCGGCCACGGTTGCGTAGTGGAAGCCCGTCTCCTTGATAGCGTCGAGGATGGGCTCGACGTCCGCGGTGCTGTAGCGATCGCACGCGTCGTTGACGAGGTTCTTGATGTCGCCCTTGTTCATCTTGTAGTTGATGAAGGGATAGTCAGCGGGCAGGCAGCGCGTGTTGAAGATCACGCGGCCAACGGTGGTCTCGACACGCACCGCGTGATCGGTGACGTCGTAGTCCACAGGGCTGTTCCACTTGTCGAAGGTGCGGAAGATCCTGCGACCGTCCTCGACCACGTTGGCGTCCTGGGGCCTCACGCGAACCTTGATGTTGGCCTGGATGTCCAAGTCGTCGCGGTTGTCGAAGGCGAGAATGGCGTCGTCGAAGTCCGCGAAGACGCGGCCCTCGCCCTCGGCGCCGTCCTTGGCGGTGGTGAGGAAGTACGTGCCAAAGACCATGTCCTGAGAAGGCACGGTAACGACCTCGCCGGAGGCAGGCTTGCGCAGGTTGTTGGTCGAGAGCATGAGGACGCGCGCTTCGGTCTGCGCCTGCGTGGAGAGAGGCACGTGGACCGACATCTGGTCGCCGTCGAAGTCGGCGTTGAAGGGGGCGCACACCAGCGGGTGCAGATGGATGGCCTTGCCCTCAACAAGGACCGGCTCGAAGGCCTGGATGGAGAGGCGGTGCAGCGTAGGTGCACGGTTGAGGAGCACCAGGCGGTCCTGGATGACCTCGTCGAGCACGTCCCAGACGGCGGGCATGCCACGGTCGATGGCGCGCTTGGCGCCCTTGATGTTCTCGACCTTGCCCAGCTCGACCAGGCGGCGCATCACGAAGGGCTTGAAGAGCTCGAGCGCCATGGCCGAAGGCAGGCCGCACTGGTGCAGCTTGAGGTGCGGGTCGACGACGATGACCGAACGGCCGGAGTAGTCGACACGCTTGCCCAGCAGGTTCTGGCGGAAGCGGCCCTGCTTGCCCTTGAGGGCCTCGGCGAGCGACTTGAGCGGGCGTCCGCCACGGCCGGTGACGGGACGACCACGGCGGCCATTGTCGAAGAGGGCGTCCACGGACTCCTGGAGCATGCGCTTCTCGTTGTTGACGATGATTGCGGGAGCGTCAAGGTCGAGCAGGCGCTTGAGTCGGTTGTTGCGGTTGATCACGCGACGGTAGAGGTCGTTGAGGTCGGACGCAGCAAAGCGGCCACCGTCGAGCTGCACCATGGGGCGCAGGTCGGGCGGGATCACGGGGATGACGTCCAGGATCATGTTGGCGGGGTCGTTGCCGCCCTTGAGGAAGGCGTCGACGATCTCCAGGCGCTTGATGGCCTTCTCGCGCTTCTGCTTCTGGGAGTCCTCGGACGCGATGATGGCGCGAAGCTCGGTGGCCTCCTTCTCGAGGTCGATGCCACGGAGCAGCTCACGCACAGCCTCGGCGCCCATGCCGCCCTTGAAGTAGATGCCGTAGTAGCGCTTGAGCTCGGAGAAGAGCGCCTCATCGGAGATGAGCTGGCGCTTCTCGAGCTGCATGAACTGCTCGTAGGCCTCGCGGCGCAGCGCCTTCTCCTCCTCGTACTCCTCCTCGAGATCGGCGATACCGGCACGGACCTCCTCCTCGGAGAGGGGCTCGACGTCGTCAAACTCGTCACCGGTGGCCTGGCCCTGCTCCTTCAGACGCTCGATCTGGTCGTCACGCTCGGCGTCCAGCTCCTCGAGGTCTGCGGCTAGCTCCTCCTTGAGGTCGTCGGCATCGGCCTCGCGGGCCTCGGTGTCGACGTCGGTAATCACGTAGCTTGCGAAGTAGAGGACCTTCTCGAGGTCCTTGCTCTTCATGTCGAGCAGACGCGACATGGGGAAGCTCGCGGGGCTCTTGAAGTACCAGATGTGGCTCACGGGCGCGGCGAGCTCGATGTGGCCCATGCGCTCGCGGCGCACCTTGGCGGTGGTCACCTCAACGCCGCAGCGCTCGCAGATGATGCCCTTGAAGCGAATGCCCTTGTACTTGCCGCAGGCGCACTCCCAGTCCTTGACGGGACCAAAAATCTTCTCGCAGAACAGGCCATCCTTCTCGGGCTTGAGCGTGCGGTAGTTGATCGTCTCGGGCTTCTTGACCTCGCCGTGCGACCAGCTGCGAATCTGGTCGGCAGAGGCGAGAGAGATCTTGATAGCGTCGAAGTCGGTGGTATCGAATTCTGCCACAGTCGCTACTCCTTATCGCTGTTGGCGTCGCCGACGAGGTCGTCGGACTCGCCGAGGTCGCGGGCAAGGCCCTTGACGAGGTCATCGGTGGTGTTGATGTTGGCGAAGACGTCCACGGGGTTCTCCTTGACCGCGGCCTTCTTCTCCTCCTCGGGCTTGGGCTCGGCCTTCTTCTTGTAGGAAATGGGCTCGATATCGAGCGCGAGGGAGCGCATCTCCTTGACGAGAACCTTGAAGGACTCGGGGATGCCAGGCGAAGGAACGTTCTCGCCCTTGACGATGGCCTCGTAGGTCTTCACACGACCGTTGGTGTCGTCGGACTTGATGGTCATCATCTCGTGCAGGACGTTTGCCGCGCCGTAGGCGTAGAGGGCCCAGACCTCCATCTCGCCGAAGCGCTGGCCGCCGAACTGAGCCTTGCCGCCCAGGGGCTGCTGCGTGACGAGGCTGTAGGGGCCGGTCGAACGCGCGTGGATCTTGTCGTCGACCATGTGGCCGAGCTTCAGGATGTAGGAGGTGCCCACCGTGATGGGGCTCTTGAACGCCTCGCCCGTGCGGCCGTCGTAGAGCGTGGTCTTGCCGCGATCGTTGAGCTGCGGCACGAAGTCAGCGTTCATGTGCTTGCCGTACTCCAGCATGGCCTTGTTCATGAGGTTCACGTTGGTACGGCGGATGATCTCGGCGACCTCCTTGTCGGTCGCGCCGTCAAAGACGGGCGTGGCCACGGGGATGGGGCCGGGAACGTAGGTCTTGGAGTCCGGCGTGGTGTCATCCCAGCCGTGGGTAGCGCCCCAGCCAAGGTGGCACTCGAGCAGCTGGCCCACGTTCATACGAGAAGGAACGCCCAGGGGGTCGAGAAGGACGTCCACAGGCGTGCCGTCGGCCATGTAGGGCATGTCCTCAACGGGCAGAACCTTGCAGACAACACCCTTGTTGCCGTGGCGGCCGGAGATCTTGTCGCCCTGCTGGATCTTGCGGCGCTGAGCAACGAAGACGCGGACGAGCTCGTTCACGCCAGGCTGGAGGTCGTCTCCGGCCTCGCGGCTAAAGCGAACGACGTCGACGACGCGGCCGTAGGCACCGTGAGGCATCTTGAGCGAGGTGTCGCGCACATCGTGGGCCTTGGCGCCAAAGATGGCACGGAGCAGGCGCTCCTCGGCCGTGAGGGCCGTCTCGCCCTTGGGCGTAACCTTGCCCACCAGGATGTCGCCGGGGCCGACCTCGGCACCGATGCGGATGATGCCGTCATCGTCGAGGTTTGCGAGCATCTCCTCAGACTGGTTGGGAATCTCGCGGGTAATCTCCTCAGGACCGAGCTTGGTGTCGCGGGCATCGATCTCGTGACGGGAGATGTTGATCGAGGTGAGCAGGTCCTCCTGGACCACACGGTCGGAGACGATGATGCCGTCCTCGTAGTTGTAGCCCTCCCACGGCATGTAGGCCACGGTGAGGTTCACGCCGAGCGCGAGCTCGGAGTGATCGATCGAGGTGCCGTCAGCCAGGGGCTGGCCAGCCTCTACGTGATCGCCCACGTGCACGATGGGACGGTGGTTGATGCAGGTGCTCTGGTTGGAGCGCTGGTACTTGGGCAGGTCGTACTCCTCGGCGCCGCGCTCGTCAGAGTAGACAACCACGTGAGCGGCGTCGACCTTGTCGACAACACCAGCGTGGGCCGCGCGGATGACCTCGCCGGAGTCGAGGGCGGCGCGGGCCTCCATGCCTGTGCCCACGTACGGGGCGTGCGGACGAATCAGAGGCACGGCCTGGCGCTGCATGTTGGCGCCCATGAGGGTACGCTTGGCGTCATCGTGCTCGAGGAACGGGATGAGGTTCGCGGCGACGGAGAGCATCTGGCGGGGCGAGACGTCCATGAAGTCGACGTCAGAGACCTCGACCTGTGCGGGGGCACCAAAGGAGCCGTCGAAGTCGCGCGTACGGGCAATGACTCGGTCGGGGTTGGTGATGTTGCCCTTGGAGTCAACGACCACAAAGCGGCGCGTCTTGGGGTCAACGGGGGTGTTGGCCGGCGCGATGTTGTGGTTCTCCTCCTCGTCAGCGGTCATCCACACGATCTCGTCGGTAACCTTGCCGTCGACGACCTTGCGGTACGGGGCCTCAATGAAGCCATAGTCGCTCACGTGCGCATAGAGGGCCAGCGAGCCGATGAGGCCGATGTTGGGGCCCTCGGGGGTCTCGATGGGGCACATGCGGGAGTAGTGCGAGTTGTGGACGTCGCGGACGGCCGTGGGCACGTTGGTGCGGCGGCTGGAACCGGACTTGTGGCCGGCAAGGCCGCCAGGGCCAAGGGCCGAGAGACGACGCTTGTGCGTGAGGCCGGCCAGCGGGTTGGCCTGGTCCATGAACTGCGACAGCTGAGAGGAGCCGTAGAACTCCTTGATGGCCGCCACAATCGGGCGAATGTTGATCAGCGACTGCGGCGTGATGTCGTCAGCGTCCTGGGAAGCCATACGCTCGCGCACGACGCGCTCCATGCGGCTCATGCCAATGCGGAACTGGTTCTGGACGAGCTCGCCCACGGTGCGCACGCGACGGTTGCCAAAGTGGTCGATGTCATCGGTGTGCTTGGTCTCGTCGCCGGCGTGGAGGGCAAGGAGGTAGCGCAGGGCCGCCACGATGTCCTCGCTGGTGATCACGCGCTCGTTGGCGTCGACGTCGAGGCCGAGCTTCTTGTTGACCTTGTAGCGACCAACGCGAGCCAGGTCGTAGCGCTGCGGGTTGAAATAGAGGCCGTCGAGCAGCGAGCGGGCGGAGTCCACGGTGGGGGGCTCGCCGGGGCGCTGACGACGATAAATCTCGAGAAGGGCGTCCTCGCGCGTGGTCGCGACGTCGCGCTCGATGGTCGAGCGGACAACGTCGGAGTCGCCGAGGAGCGAGAGGAGCTCGTCGTCGGTCTCGGCGATGCCGAGGGCGCGCAGGAACGACGTTGCGCTCTGGCGACGCTTGCGGTCGATGGAGACCACGAGGTGGCCGCGCTTGTCGACCTCAAACTCGAGCCATGCGCCACGCGCGGGGATGAACTGGACGCGGTGGACGAGAACGCCGGAATCCATCTCGGCGGCAAAGTACACGCCGGGCGAGCGGACCAGCTGGGAGACCACAACGCGCTCGGAGCCGTTGATGATGAAGGTGCCGCGGTCGGTCATGAGCGGGAAGTCGCCCATGAAGACGAGCTGCTCCTTGATCTCGCCGGTCTCCTTGTTGATAAAACGCACATCCACGAAGAGAGGCGCCTGGTAGGACAGGTCCTTTGCGCGGCACTCAGCCAGGCTGTGGGACGGGTCACCAAACTGGTGCTCACCGAAGGTCACCTGCATGGTCCCAGCAGAGTTCTCGATGGGAGAGAACTCCGCGAAGGACTCGGCGATGCCGTCGGTCATGAAGTGCTTGAACGAGTCCTTCTGGACGGAGATGAGGTTGGGCAGCTCCATCGCAGGGGGGATTTTGCTAAAGCTCTTGCGCGTTCGGGTGACTTGCGGTTTAGTAAGAGAAGTCTTTGCGGTAGACACCAGGCTTTTCCTCCTTCAAAAGGGTGGAAGGCGGCAATTGTCGCAAACTAGTAATCTAGCCAAGGTCAAGACTCTCGTCAACAACAAGTCTTGACTTGCCCAGCATTTTCTATTAGATTCTCCAAGTTTTCACGCGTTTCCCGCAAAATCCCAGAAAGCTTGTGGAGGAATCATGGGGGGCTCGGCGAGCCACTGGCATCCATGGGCCGGACGCGGCGCCAGGATATGACGGCTTGCTACCGTTCCATTAAGGCTGCGGGGCATCAACTGGGCAAATACACCAAAACCTAGACGTGCCGGTAACAACGGCTTGCTGCAACGCACGCTTGTTACCGCCCCGTCAAGGGGCCGCTGAGTTTCCGCAGCTGAGGGTTTCTCTATCTTCCGTGCCGGTAACAACGAGTCGGGCTAGGGAACCCCTTTACCGGAGCGACGGCAAGCACATAGGCGCTGTCAAGGTCCCCCACACCCCGCATACAAAAGGGGCCGAGCCATGTGGCCCGACCCCTTGAACTCAAGCAGAGCGTCCGAGAAACCTGAAGCTACTTCAGGGTGACGGTGGCGCCGGCCTCCTCGAGCTGCTTCTTGGCGTCCTCGGCGTCCTCCTTCTTGGCACCCTCGAGCAGGACGGTAGGAGCGGACTCCACCTTGTCCTTGGCCTCCTTGAGGCCGAGGCTGGTAAGGGCACGGACGACCTTGATGACGGCGATCTTGTTGGAGCCGAAGGAGGTCAGCTCAACGTCGAAGTTGGTCTTCTCCTCCTCCTCGGCGGCAGCAGCGCCAGCTGCGGGGGCAGCGGCAACGGCGACGGGGGCGGCGGCGGAAACGCCGAAGACGTCCTCCAGCTCGTGGACGAGCTCAGAAAGCTCGAGGGCGGGCATCTCCTTGAGGGCCTCGATGATCTCTTCCTTGGTAGCAGCCATGCTAATTCTCCTTTGCGTTGGGGCACCTCATGTGCCCTCAGGTTTTTCTGGTAATGCCGGTAGTGCGTGTAGTGCAGCAGGGCGCTAGGCGGCCTGCTTGTCGGCGACCGCCTGGAGCGCGGTGACGAGGCCCCTGGCGGGACCAGCGCACACCTGCGCAATGCCGGAGAGCGGGCTGCCAATGACGTACACGAGCTTGGCGAGCAGCTCGTCGCGGGACGGGAGCTCGGCGTATGCGAGAGCCTCCTCGGCCGAAATGGCCTTGCCGTCGGCGATGCCACCCAGGATCTGCATCTTCTTGAGCTTGTCGGCCTCCTGCTTCAGGACCTTGGCGGCCTCGACAGGATCCTTCTCGTAGAAGACGTAGGCGCAGGTGCCCTTGAGCATGTCGTCGATGTTGGGCATCTCGGCCTCATTGAGGGCAATGCGCACGATGTTGTTCTTGTAGACCTTCATGTGTGCGTTGGCCTCGCGCAGGGCGCGACGGAGCTCCTGGGCCTCCTTGACGGTGAGGCCGCGGTAGTCGACGACAAAGACACCCTTGGAGGCCTCGATTGAACCCTTGACCTTCTCGAGCATGTCGATGTTGGACTGTGCTGGCATGTGAACACCTCCTTCTCATGCGTTTCCGGGCACGATCCGCCGACGCGGCGGGCCCCTCGCATGAGAGGGCCCCGCTTGGCGCAGCCAAACGGGGCCTCATAGGTTCATAGCTGAGACCACCTCGGCAGGCGGGTTTCCCCTTTGAGCCCTAAGGCACCGGCTGTCTTTGGCAGCGGGACGTGCAACGTGTGCAATGCAGGATAAAAACCTGCAGCGGCTATTCTTGCACGCTAGATACCCGCGCGTCAAGACGCCCAGGCAAGACACGCCATCGACACATAAGCGCCCGGGATTGCATGCGATGAGACAAAGGGACAATCCCCTCGTCTTATAAAAATAGCCCCGCTCGGGTGAGCGGGGCTTGCGTACCACTATGCGGCTGGAGCTAGTCCTCCATGAAGTCGCGGGTCTTGGTGGTGTCGACCTTGATGCCAGGGCCCATGGTGGTGGAAATCACGATGGACTTGACATACTTGCCCTTGGCGCTCGAGGGCTTGACGCGCAGCAGCTCGGTGAGGAGCGCGCCGTAGTTCTCGACAAGCGCCTTGACGTCGAAGGACGCCTTACCCATGGGGACGTGGCAGATGCCGTAACGATCAGCGCGGTACTCGACGCGACCGGCCTTGAGCTCCTTGACCATCTTCTCGACATCCATGGTCACGGTACCCAGCTTGGGGTTAGGCATGAGGCCGCGGGGGCCGAGGATACGGCCGAGACGGCCGACCTTGCCCATGAGGTTGGGCGTGGCGATGACGGCGTCGAAGTTGATGTTGCCCTTCTGGACCTCCTCGATGAGGTCGTCGGAGCCGACGATGTCGGCGCCGGCAGCCTCGGCCTCGGCGGCCTTGGCGCCCTCGGCAAAGACGGCAACGCGAACGGTCTTGCCAGTACCGTTGGGCAGCGAGATGGAGCCACGAATGTTCTGATCGGCCTTGCGGGTGTCGACGCCCAGGCGAATGGCGACCTCGACGGTCTCGTCGAACTTAGCGGAGGAGAGCTCCTTGGCGAGCGTCATGGCCTCCTTGGGCGAGTAGACCTTGCCAGCCTCAACCTTGGCGGCAGCGGCGTTATAGTTCTTTCCGTGCTTTGGCATGTGATACCTCCTGTGGTCAACGGGCTTTGGCCCTCCCACATAGTTGGCGGCAAGCCCGCCATATCCTGAGAGGCGCCCCGTAAGGGGCGCATGGTGCCTAGTTGGTACTAGTCCTCGGCGATGGTGACGCCCATGGAGCGAGCGGTGCCGGCGACGATCTTCTTGGCGGCCTCGATGTCGTTGGCGTTGAGGTCCGGCATCTTGATCTGAGCGATCTTGGTGAGCTGCTCCTGGGTAAGCTGGCCGACCTTGTCGCGCTGAGGAACGCCGGAGCCGCTCTTCAGGCCAAGCTCCTTCTTGATGAGGTGGGCCGCAGGCGGGGTCTTGGTCACGAAGTCAAAGGTGCGGTCCTCGTAGACGGTGATCTCGACGGGGATGATGTCGCCGGCCTGATCCTTGGTGGCAGCGTTGAAGGCCTGGCAGAACTGCATGATGTTGACCTGGGCAGCACCAAGGGCGGGACCAACGGGAGGCGCGGGGTTGGCTGCGCCAGCCGGAATCTGGAGCTTGATAAAGTGAGTGACCTTCTTCTTGGGCATGATATTCCTCCTGGAGAGCGTGCTTTGTATCTATCTTCACGCAGGCGCCCGAGAAGCCATCCTCACCGATACGGGACCTGCCAGAAGTTCCTAGCTGATGACAGAGATCTGGTCAAGCGTGAGCTCGACGGGGGTCTCGCGGCCAAAGATCATGAGCATGACCTTGACCTTGCCTGCCTCGGCGTTGACCTCGGAGACCTGGCCGTCGAAATCTGCAAGGGGACCAGAGAGAACGCGCACGGACATGCCGGGCTCGATGTTGGTCGAGGTGCGCTTGGGGGTGTGAGTGGCCGCACTGGTGCGCACGCCACCACGACGCATGATCTTGTCGAACTCGTCGCGACGGAGCGGCGTGGGCTTGCCGTCAAGGCCAACAAAGCCAGTGACGCCGGGCGTGTTACGCACGACGGCCCAGGTGTTATCGTCTACCTCCATGCGAACGAGGACGTAGCCCGGGAAGACCTTGGCCTCCTTGGTCTCGCGCTTGCCGCCGTCCTTGACTTCGGTGACCTCCTCGGTCGGGATCTGAATGTCCACGACCTTGTCGCCAATGCCATAGGTCTCGATGCGGTGCTCAAGATCGGTCTTGACCTTGTTCTCGTACCCGGAGTACGTGTGAATGACGTACCAGCGCTTAGCCATGGCCTATGCCCCCAAACTCGTGTAGCCAACGAGCAAGGCCACGATGCCGGTGTCGACAAGCCAGAGAGCAATGCCAAAGACCACGAGAGAGACGATAACGGCAACAGAGTAGTTGCGGAGCTCGTCCTTCGAGGGCCACACGACACGCTTCATCTCGGTGCGCACAGCGGCAAAGTAGTTGCTGATGCGCTTGCCAAGACCCGGCTTCTTGTTGCTCGCCTTTGCAGGCTTGTTCTGCTTCTCGGGCGCCTTGGCAGTGGCAGCAGCCGCCTGCTTACTTGCGCCCTCAGCCTTCTGGGGCTTCGAGGAAGCGGCAGAGGCAGCCTGAGCGGCCTCGCGCTCGGCGCGCTTCTGGGCACGCGCCTTGCGGACACTCCTCTTGTTCCTGTCCTTGTTCGGCATCCTCGCGACTCCTAAAAGACTGGCCTTTACATGGAAACCGGCTAACCCCGAAGGGAAAGCCGGTGGGAAATTCTGGCACGCCAGGAAGGACTCGAACCCTCAACACTCGGTTTTGGAGACCGATGCTCTACCAATTGAACTACTGGCGTGTGTGGACCCACCTAGTTTAGCGGGTCTCGCGGTGAAGCGTGTGCTTACGGCACCACGGACAATACTTCTTCATCTCAAGACGATCAGGGGTGTTCGCCTTGTTCTTGGTCGTGGTGTAGTTGCGGCGCTTGCACTCGGTGCATGCAAGTGTAACAAGTGTACGCATGAATCCTCCTGAGACACCATGTCACTTCGAGGCCATCCTCGAAGATGGCGCGGTGGAGAACGTTACCATTACCTAACGCTTCCTGTCAAGTTAACGTCCATTCTGTGGATTACCTCACATAACATCCACGCGATAGGTAGTCCTGCTTGCACGATGGAAGCGCTGAGAAACGCGTGGCCCAGAGCCTTTAGGCGCGAATCTCAAGAGAAGGGCCCGACACCCTTGCGGATGCCGGGCCTTGAGGTCACTTCAAAGAGAAGTTACTCGACAATCGTGGAGACACGACCATCGCCGACGGTGTGACCGCCCTCGCGGATAGCGAAGCGCAGGCCCTCCTCCATAGCGATGGGGTGGATGAGCTCGCACGCGATGGTGACGTGGTCGCCGGGCATAGCCATCTCGACCTTGTTGCCATCCTTGTCGGTGAGCTCGGTGATGTCACCAGTCACGTCAGTGGTGCGGAAGTAGAACTGGGGACGATAGCCGGAGAAGAACGGGGTGTGACGGCCACCCTCCTCCTTGGTGAGGACGTAAATCTCGCCGGTGAACTTGGTGTGCGGGGTAACCGAACCGGGCTTGCAGAGAACCTGGCCACGCTCGATGTCCTCGCGCTTGATGCCACGGAGCAGGATGCCCACGTTGTCGCCAGCCTCGCAGAAGTCCAGCGTCTTGCGGAACATCTCGATGCCGGTAGCGACGGAGGTCTGGGTGGGCTTGATGCCAACGATCTCAACGGGCTCGTTGAGCTTGAGCTCGCCGCGCTCGACACGGCCGGTAGCGACGGTACCGCGGCCGGAGATGGTCATGACATCCTCGACGGCCATCAGGAACGGCTTCTCGTTGTCACGAGCAGGCGTGGGAATGTAGGAGTCAACGGTGTGCATGAGCTCGATGATGGAATCAACCCACTTCTGCTCGCCGTTGAGGGCGCCGAGAGCGGAGCCACGGATGATCGGGGTGTTGTCGCCGTCGTAGCCATACTCGGAGAGCAGGTCGCGGGTCTCCATCTCGACCAGGTCGATGAGCTCCTCGTCGTCGACCATGTCGCACTTGTTCAGGAAGACGATGATGTACTTAACGCCGACCTGACGGGCAAGCAGGATGTGCTCGCGGGTCTGGGCCATGGGGCCGTCGGTAGCGGCGATAACGAGGATGGCGCCATCCATCTGAGCAGCGCCGGAAATCATGTTCTTGACGTAGTCGGCGTGGCCGGGGCAGTCAACGTGAGCGTAGTGGCGCTCCCAGGTCTCATACTCGACGTGAGCAACGGAGATGGTAATGCCGCGCTGACGCTCCTCGGGAGCCTTGTCGATGTTCTCGAAGGCGGTGTACTCAGCCTTGCAGTCCTCGGTCTCGGAGAGAACCTTGGTGATGGCCGCGGTCAGCGTAGTCTTGCCGTGGTCGACGTGACCAATGGTACCGATGTTTACGTGCGGCTTAGAACGATCGAACTTCTCCTTGGCCATTGCCAATCCTCCTTTTGGAACGAACCTCTCCGGCCATTCCATGGTACAGAAATACGCCTATTTATGCTCAGCGGCGCCGAAGCGCCGCAGAAAAGCCTGGTACCGGTGACTGGATTCGAACCAGTGACATCGCGGGTATGAGCCGCGTGCTCTAACCAGCTGAGCTACACCGGCATGGAGCCGTGCACTTGAAAAATGGAGCCCGCGACCGGATTCGAACCGGTGACCTCTTCGTTACCAACGAAGTGCTCTACCGACTGAGCTACACGGGCATGGTGGGGATGCTTGGACTCGAACCAAGGAACCCAGAGGGAGCGGATTTACAGTCCGCCGCAGTTGCCGCTGTGCCACATCCCCATTCCGTTTTCAAGTACCGCACGGGGCGAACCCCCTGCAGCGGAGTGAATAATACGACGTGGAAATAATCCTGTCAACGCGTACCCCGGTACCGGGCGTATCTACCCCACGATTCCCGCACAATTCGCGCAAACTTGCAGGTAGATCTAGTGGGCTACATGACTGTCACCGCATGGCGATGGGCCTTGGGAGCACCTTCTTGCACCTGCGGGCCTACCGCTTACAAAAGAAATTCGGCCGGAGGCAGCTGTCTCCGGCCGGAAGGTTTCTGGAGCCGGTAGAGGGAGTCGAACCCACAACCCACGGTTTACAAAACCGTTGCTCTGCCATTGAGCCATACCGGCAGTGAGGACATGATAGCGTGTTTGGACCAATCTGGCACGCGAGGGGGACAGAAGGCCTGCCCCTACCTACGTCCGCGCAGCTTGTCCAGCTTGGCGCGCGTCTCTTCGTCGAGCCTGTCCTCCAGGCTCAGATGCGTGTGCGACCCTCGCTCACGCGCCTCTTCAACGCCTTGGTTCACGATGCTCATGTTCTGGGCGAGAAGCGCACTCGAGACTGTGGTCACCGGAATCCCGCCCACGGTGTAGCGGATGGTGTTGTCCGAGGTCACGAGCAGCACGTCCCTCTCTGCATGGCGCGCCTCGGTGACCAGGCGCTCTATGACCGTGTCGGCAGACTCTCCCGTGCGCGAGAAGACCACGCGCACGCCCGCCGTGCTCCAGTTGGGGCGCTCGCTCGAGAGGTTGCCCGCCGCATCGAAGACCACCACGGGTTCGTAACTGCCCTGGGCATAGGCAGCCACGTCGGCGACGAGCGCCTCGCGGGCGCGGTCAAATGGGTCGTGTCCATAAGGGTCGCGCGAGAGGTGCGCCACGTCTGCCAGTGCGCCGGCGCCTGCGTGCTCGTCGATGAGCGCGGCATAGCGCGGGGTCCCGTGGACCACGTTGTAGCCGTCGACCACGAGAAGCGCAAGACGCGGGCGCCTAGGCATCCGAGCGCGCCCCCTCGCTCACGCGGCGAAGCCACTCGTAGCACATGACCGTGGTTGCCTGGGCAACATTGAGCGACTCAACACGCCCGCGCTGCGGAAGCCTGGCACCAAAGTCGCAGTGGTCAAGCACCAGGCGGGAGATACCCTCCCCCTCCGAGCCCATGACGAGGGCAAGCCTGCCGTAGACAGGCGCGTGCCACACGTCCTGCTCCGCGTGCTCGGTTGCGGCGCACGCCCAGAAGCCAGCCTCTTTGAGCTGGTCGATCGCACGGGCAAGGTTGGGGACCTGCGCTATGGGGAGGTGCAGCACCGCGCCTGCTGAGGTCTTGTAGGCGCCCGGGCCAACCGTGGCGGCGCGCGCATTGGCAACGACCACACCCGCTGCGCCCACGACCTCGGCAGAGCGCACGATGGCACCAAAGTTGCCCTCGTCCGTCACGTGGTCAAGCACAACCACCAGGGCGTCTCCCTCGCCCGCTGCGGCAATGACGTCCTCGATGGTCGCGTACGAGAAGGGCTTGGTCCGCACGACGATGCCCTGGTGGGCACCGTGGCTCGAGAGGCGATCTAGGCGGGAGCGCGGGACTACCTCGCACTCCACGCCGGCATCGGCAAGCCTGCGCACCAGCGTGTCAAGCGTCTTGTCAGTCCCTTCGGACGAGCCAGCGCCATCCTGCACGTAGGCGGTGCGAATGGGAATGCCAGCGTCAAGCGCCTCTGCAACGGCGCGGCGCCCCTCGATGAGGTCGGAGCCAAGCGTCGCAGGACGCTGCTGGTCCTGGCGATTACCCGCACGCTGCGGGCGTGTAGCGGAACGCTGGGGGCCGCGCTGGCCGCGGCTCCCCTGACCCTGACGGCCACCGCTTCCACCCGCGCGCTGATCGCGTCCGCGGTACCGGCCGCCACGGCCAGCTTGAGAAGAGCCCTGCCCCTTGCGGGAGGGGCCGCGGCGTGCGTCGCCTCGTGCCATTCTCATCACCTACGCCCTGCGCAGGCGAGCGCCCGCGGCAGTGTCCTCGAGGACCAGGCCCAGCCCGGTGATGGCATCGCGGATGCCGTCTGCCGTGCCCCAATCCTTCGCCTTGCGGGCCGCCTGGCGAGCGGCGATAAGCGCATCCGCGGCCTCGGCGGCAGAGTCGCCCTGGTAGCCGGCGTACTTCTCGGCAAGGCCCACCAGTTCGGCGGGGAGCTCGTCCTCCTCGGAGGCAAGCGTGACGCCCAGGACGCCCGCAAGCTCGGCCAATGCCTCCGCCGCGGCCTTGGCGGCCTTGCCTCCGGCGGCGGTACCGGCATCGGCAAGGTAGGTGTTCGCGGAGGTAACAAGCGAGAAGATCGCAGCAAGGCCGCCGGCGGTGTTGAAGTCGTCGTCCATCTGGCACGTGAACTCGTCGCGCGTCTCGCTCACGGCAGAGTCCAGCGTGGCGTCGAGCTCCTCGCTGCCGGTGCCGTTCTTGGCTGCCCAGAGCAGGTTATTCTCGCACGTGCGCAGGCGCTCGAGGGTGCCCACGGCGCCCTCCAGACGGTCGAAGGAGAAGTCGAGGGGCGCACGGTAGTGGGTCTGCAGCATGAGCAGGCGCACGGCGTCGGCGGGGTACTTGTCAAGGACCTCCTTGAGCGTGTAGAAGTTGCCCAGGCTCTTTGACATCTTCTCGCCGTCCACGCGGAGCATGCCGGTGTGCATCCAGAGGTTGGCAAGCGGCTCGTGCCAGGCGCACATGGCCTGCGCGGTCTCGTTCTCGTGGTGCGGGAAGACGAGGTCGGCGCCACCGCCGTGGATGTCGATGGGGGTACCCAGATAGCGGTGGATCATGGCGCAGCACTCGGTGTGCCAACCAGGGCGACCGTCGCCCCAGGGGCTCGGCCAGCTGGGCTCGCCGGGCTTGGCGGCCTTCCAGAGGGCAAAGTCGAAGGGGTCGCGCTTCTGGTCGTTGACCTCCACGCGCTCGCCGGCGCGCATCTGGTCAAGGTCGCGGCCGGAGAGGACGCCGTAGTTGTTGTCCGAGCGCACCGAGAAGTACACGTCGCCGTTGTCGGCCACGTAGGCGTTGCCCTGCTCGATGAGGGACTCGATCATCTCCTGCATGGCCTTAATCTCGTGCGTGGCGCGCGGGCGGATGTCGGGGTCGAGGATCCCAAAGCGGTGCATCTGCTCGATGAAGGCATTGGAGAACTCCTCCGCCACGTCGGCGGCGGTGCGACCCTGCTCGTTGGCGCGGTTGATGATCTTGTCGTCCACGTCGGTGAGGTTCTGGGCAAAGGTGACCTCGTAGCCCTTGTACATGAGGTAGCGACGAATCACGTCAAACGAGAGGAACGTGCGCGCGTTGCCAATGTGAATCTGGTCATAGACGGTAGGGCCACAGACATACATGCGAATCTTGCCCGGCTTGATGGGCTCGAGCTCCTGCTTCCGGTGCGTCTGGGTGTTGTAGATCTGCATGGTTTGCTCCTTGGGATGTGTGCACAAGTACTGGCATTGTAGCAGCACACCGGGGAGCAACTGGAGAGGGGCCTCCTAGGCGGCCAAGCCCAGCACACCCGCACCGTACGCGGCCATGGCACCCTGACCCGTGACCGTCGACGCCTCGACGGTGCCCGCGCAGCGCCCTACCAGCGCCTTGGTACCGTCGAGCACCTCAAAGCTGGCGGTTGCGGTTCCGCTGTAGCTCCCCGTGCCGGTGACGACGGCAAGCGCGGTGCCCACGGCGTCGTTGCCAACGTAGCTCACCGTGTAGTCGGTGCCCTCGGTGAGGGTCGCGCCGTCAAGGGTCACCGTTACCTGCGGCGTCACGGTCTGCCCTGCATGCACCGCATCCTCTACCGTGACGGTTGCATTCTGAAGCGAGATGGGGCCGGGCGCCGACACCGGGCTCGCCACGTACCAGTAGGCGTTTGCGTTGGAGACGCGCACGCTCACGCACTCGTCAAGCGGCGAGGTGGCGCCCGTGAGCGAGTCGTGGGCAAAAAAGGTGCCGGTCTTCTCGTCGTAGCCCAGGAGCGTCACGGCATGCGGGTTACCGGCGCTCGTGTACAGCACGATGCCCGCGGGATTCTCGTCAAGCAGGGCAAGAAGCTCTGCGATTCTCTCTGCCACGGTCGAGCCCGTGATGTAGCCGTGCTCCACGGTGTAGGCGGCATCCTGCGTGCTCACCGAGAAGCTGAAAGGCAGGCCACCGGAAGACGGAATGGAAGAGGTGGTAATCGAGCTCCAGTCCTGGTCGCCATTGAGAAGCGCCGCCCGGCGAAGCATGTTGGTGGCGGCATAGATGGTGCATCGCCCGGTGCTGCCAGGCTCGTTCACAAAGACGTCGTCGGCCAAGGTCTCGTCGAGCGTGGTGGCATGCGCCCTGGTAAGGCCCAGCGAGAGGGCAAGGACGAGCCCCGCGACGAGGGCAACGCATGCGAGAAGCACGCGAGTGGCGCCAACGGCGCCAGTAGCGGGGAGTTTGCCTGCAGTGATGGACATGTGCGATTCCTTCCCGGCCGCGCGGGTTGGGGCAATGTCGTTCTGTCGAAGTGCAAAGGTGCCTAGATCGTGATGTGGCGCGTGGTGCGATGGTGCAATGATTCAAGTGCGTGGTACATCGTGCGCGGCCTGTCCAGATACGCGCGGAACGGGAGCCATATCCCGCCGCGCGTATGCAGAACAGGGTAACCCCAGGCCTGCGGGGCACACGAAGTTTGCTCAGAGTCTCCCAGAGGCCTGCATCTCATGACCATCAAATTAGTACAGGCTTGAATGGCGCCTATAGGAGTTGGTGTGACGCGACGGGCGTCGTGGTATGGCGCAGCAGATGGCACCGTTGTTACCGGCCCGCTACGTAGTCCGGAGGGCCATCTGGGCAAATGCGCCGCACGGCCAACACGCCGGCAACAAGGGCGGAACCGAGAGGCCCAATCGTGCGAGAGGAACTTTCGCACCATCCCCGAGGGGAGTTACCGGCCATTCTCCTTATCGAGAAGCACCACAGACCAGGCGGCTATGCCCTCCTCGCGTCCCACAAAGCCAAGGTGCTCCGTTGTGGTTGCCTTGACACCCACCTGTGACACGTCGACACCCATGGCCTGCGCCATGGTCTGGCGCATCTGCTCGCGGTAGGGCGCGAGCTTTGGCGCCTGGGCAGCAACGGTGCAGTCCGCATCGATAAGCGAGAAGCCCTGCTCGCGGGCAAGTCCCATCACGCACGAGAGCAGGACCATGGAGTCCGCCCCCTCGTAGGCTGGGTCGGTATCGGGGAAAAGCTGGCCGATGTCACCGGCCCGCATGGCACCCAGGATGGCGTCCATGAGGGCATGTGCCAGAACGTCCGCATCGGAGTGCCCCGCCAGGCCTCGCTCGCTGGGCACGGTGACACCGCCAAGCACAAGGGGGCGTCCCTCTGTGAAGGCGTGAACGTCGAAGCCATGTCCAATGCGAGTCATGTCCGCCCACCTCCGGGGCATGCGCCTGGCTACCTGTCTGTGCAGTGGTCCTTTGCAGAGTGAATCATAAGCATTTTATACGCGAGAGCCGCAGAAACGGGCCCTTGGGCATCACCACAACGCCGAAGGGCGCCACGCGACAAGAAGGCCAGTTACATCAGCAGTCGCTGCTCGAGCGCCGTGCAGGCAATTGCCAGGTCCTCCGGCACCGTGACCTTGATGTTGTCGCGCGGAGAGTCGTAGCAGCAGACCTTGCCACCGTGGCGCTCCACGAGGGAAGCGTCGTCGGTCCCCTGGTAGCCCTCCCAGGCGGCAGACTTGTACGCCGAGGTGAGCGCACGGGTGCGGAACACCTGGGGCGTCTGGGCGGCCCAGTAGAAGGAACGGTCTGGCGTGGCGACAATCACGCCGTCCTCAACCAGCTTGAGCGTATCCACCGAGCGCGTAGCGCAGATGGCCCCCGCAAGCTTGGGATCTTCTCGCACGCAAGCAATGACGCCCTCGATGACCTCGGTCTCGATGAGGGGGCGCGCTGCGTCGTGAACGGCTACGAAGTCGTAACCGCGCGGCATGGAGGCAAGTCCGTGCGCGACGGACTGTTGGCGCGTGTCTCCCGAGGGGGCAAGCGTGACGGGCGTGAGCAGAGTCACACGCGAGAGAACCTCGTCGTTCACCGTGTCAACGCGATCCGGTGCGCACACCACCACGATGTGACCAATCGAGGGCGCATGGTCAAAGGCGAGAAGCGGCCAGCACATGAGCGGCAGTCCGCAGAGGTCCACGAACTGCTTGCCACGCGGGTCGCCAAAGCGCTCGCCCGTGCCACCGGCAACGATAATCGCCACGGTATCGGGATTGTTGCCCTCCTTGCCCACGCGTGCTGCGTCGGCGCAGGCACATGTCTCGGGGGCGCTCATTCGCTCTGCCCCCACATGCGGTGCAGGCTGTTGGCCAGGGCGTCCGGGTTCTTGACGCCAATCTCGCCCAGCTTGGATGAGTCATCCTCGGCCGCCTCTAGAATCTCCTGGAGCGAGCCGTACTCATCCACGATCTTGTCGGCCATGCCCTCGCGCACCACAGAAACGCGCGAGAGGGTGCGCAGGCCAAGCGGCGTCATGATGGTGTCCTCGCCGTAGTCGTCGTAGCCCAGGATGCGCGCTACCACCTTGGGCGAGCGCAGCTGCGGGTTGGCCATCTCGTGGAACTGCTTACGAATGGCGCGCGCATGCTCCTCGGAAGAGTCCTTCGCGTAGTCGCGGATCATGAGGTTGTAGGCCTCGTCCATGTCGCCCAAGAACTCCTCGCGCTGCATCTCGGTGATGCGGCCGGAGGTGCCCAGCTGGACAATGCAGCGGTCAAGCTCGTCACCTGCGGACATAAGCACCTCGAACAGGTAGAAGATGTTCGTGATGTCACCGAGGGTGACAAAGTTGTCGAGCTCAAGGCTCGTGAGGTGTTGGAGGCTCCGGTCAAGCTGTGAGCGGGTGTTCTGCATGGCGGCAGTAAGCTGGTTCACCGTAGACATGATCTCTGCCACGGGGCGAAGCTGGAAGCCCCGGCCGTCCACGTAGACATTGACCACGGAACGGCGCTCGGAGACCGAGATGACCATGGCCTTGGTGAGCAGGCTCATGCGCGCTGCCGTACGGTGGCGCGTGCCCGTCTCGGTGGTGGGCAGAGAGGGATCGGGATTGAGATGGTAGTTGGCGCGCAGGATCTTGGTGAGGTCCTTGTCAACGATGACCGCGCCGTCCATCTTGCAGAGCTCGAACAGGCGGTTTGCGGTGAATGAGACGTCCATGGCAAAGCCGTCATCCCCAGCGGCAAGCACGTTCTGGGTGTCGCCGACGCAGATGAGGGCACCCAGGTGACCGGCAATGATCATGTCGAGGGCCACGCGAAGTGCGGTTCCCGGTGCCGTCATCTTTATGGCGCTGTCGATGCGCTGCTGGGTTGTGAGGGCCCCTTTGTCTAGCTCGGCAGGATCCATGGCGCCTCCTTGGACAAGCCGGCCCGCGCGAGGCGGGCCGGTTAATTCTCAAACCTAAAAGCAGTATATGACGAGCGAGGGCGCTTGAATGGCTGCGCCTTGATCCTACGCGCCAGACGCGGCAAGCCCGCCCTCCTGCGGCGACGGCTGCGCGCCGGTATCGGTCGACCAGCGGTCACGTGCCGAGGGCAGGTCCATGTGCTCGTGCTTGCGCGGAGCGGGAATCTCGCCCGTCCCCTTGGAGAAGACGAGCTCGTCTCCCTTGGCATCGACCTCGATGATGTCGCCGCGCTGCCACTTGCCCTCCAGGAGCTCCTCCGAGAGCGGGTCCTCGATGAGGGTCTGGATGGCGCGGCGCAGTGGACGCGCGCCGTAGATAGGGTCGGTACCGCGCTTAGCCACGAGGTCACGAGCGGCGTCGGTGAGGTCGATCGACATGCCATTGGCAATGAGACGATCGCGCAGGTCGGAGACCATGAGCTCCACGATGCCACGAAGCTGCTCGCCCGTGAGCGACTTGAAGACCACGATCTCGTCCACGCGGTTGAGGAACTCGGGGCGGAAGAGCTTCTTGAGCTCGGAGGTCACGCGGCTCGTAATCTCCTTGTCCGAGAGGCCAGAGGCCCCGGATGCCGAGAAGCCCATCGTGGTGGTCTGCGCGATGTCACGCGCGCCGATGTTGGAGGTCATGATGATGACCGTGTTGGAGAAGTCGACGTGACGACCCTGTCCGTCCGTGAGCCTGCCCTCGTCAAGAATCTGGAGCAGCACGTTGAAGACGTCCGGGTGGGCCTTCTCGATCTCGTCGAAGAGGACCACCGAGTACGGGCGCCTGCGCACGGCCTTGGTGAGCTCGCCGCCCTCGTCGTAGCCCACGTATCCCGGAGGAGCGCCAACGAGCTTGGATACGGTGTGCTTCTCCATGAACTCGGACATGTCGAAGGTGATGAGAGCCTCTTCAGAGCCAAAGAGGAACTCGGCAAGCGCCTTGGCAAGCTCGGTCTTGCCCACGCCCGAGGGGCCGAGGAAGATGAACGAGCCACCGGGGCGACGCGGGTCCTTGAGCGGCGAGCGGCTGCGCCTGATGGCGCGGGCGACCTTGGTCACGGCCTCGTCCTGGCCAATGACACGCTGGTGGAGAACATCTTCGCAACGCAGCAGCTTGGACGCCTCGGCCTCGGTGAGGTTGGAGACGGGCACCCCGGTGATGCTCGAGACCACGTCGGCGATGTCGTTCTCGTCCACGGTTACCACGTTCTGGGCGAGCTTCTCGCGCCAGGCGCTCTCGAGCTCGTCGCGCTTGCTCACGAGCTCCTTCTCCTGGTCACGCAGGCGAGCGGCGTCCTCGAACTCCTGGGCCGCAGCGGCCTTGGACTTCTCGTCGCGAACGCGAGCAAGCTCGGCGTCTACCTGGGCAATCTCGGGGGGCAGCGTGGTCTTGTGGACACGCGTGCGCGCACCCGCCTCGTCAATCACATCGATGGCCTTATCGGGCAGGAAGCGGTCCTGGATGTAGCGGTCCGCCAGGGTGACGGCGGCCTTCAGGGCCTCCTCGGTGTAGTGAACGTGGTGGTGCTCCTCATAGCGGCTCTGCAGGCCGTGCAGGATCTCGAGGGTGTCCTCGGGGCTCGGCTCGCCGATGTTGACCGGCTGGAACCTGCGCTCGAAGGCGGAGTCCTTCTCGATGTGCTTGCGGTACTCCTCGGCCGTGGTGGCACCAATGACCTGAATCTCACCACGCGAGAGAGGCGGCTTCAAGATGGAGGCCGCGTCGATGGAGCCCTCGGCCGAACCAGCGCCAATGATGGTGTGGATCTCGTCGATGAAGAGGATGTCGTTGGGGTTGTCCTCAAGCTCTGCGACAACCTTCTTCATGCGCTCCTCGAACTCGCCGCGATACTTGGATCCCGCCACGAGCGACGCCACGTCGAGCGTCCAGATCTGCTTGCCACGCAGGATGTCGGGCACGTTACCGGCCGAGATGAGCTGCGCCAGCCCCTCGACGATGGCCGTCTTACCCACGCCAGGGTCACCCAGAATGAGCGGGTTGTTCTTCTGCCTGCGCGCGAGCACCTGCATGACGCGCTCAATCTCGCGGTCACGGTCGAGCACCGGGTCAAGCTTGCCGGCCTCGGCGAGCTTGGTGAGGTTGCGGCCGTACTTCTCGAGCATGGAGCCGTCATCCGCGGAAGACTGGCCACCCATGCCCATGAAGGCGCTGGTGTCCATGCGGACCTCGGCGGCGGACTGGCTCTCCTCCTCGGTGTTCTTGGAGACAAGCTCGTTCACCGCGTTGCGCACCGCGTCTCCCGAGACGCCCATGGCGCGCAGGGCGTCCATGGCGCGACCGTTGCCCTCGGACACGATGCCCAGAAGCAGGTGCTCGGTGGCAATGTAGGTCTGGCCGTGCGTCATGGTCTCGCGATAGGCAGCCTCGAGCACGCGCTTGGTGCGTGGCGTGAAGGGGATGTGACCGCCGGGAACGGGCTCGGTCTCGTCCTGGGAGAGCTGCTTTACCGTGGCGAGTGTCTCGTCGTATGTAACGTCAAGCTTTGCGAGCGCCTGAGCCGCAACGCCGTCCCCCTCCTTGATGAGGGCCAGGAGCAGGTGCTCCGTGCCCACGTACATCTGGCCGAGACTTCTCGCCTCGTCCTGTGCCAGGCTCATGACCTTCCTGGCCCTGTCAGTGAATTTCTCGAACATACGCTGACGTCTCCTCAATGCCATGCGGGTCGACAAGAAACGCGCGGACCCGAAGGCCCGCGCGCAGGGTTGCGTGCCCCGCGCTGTCTGCTTGGGTCTCTGTTTACCCACGCGCGGGAGCGGGCAAACACGCGGACAAAACGTACGCTATTGCTCGGGATGGCTCTTGAGCCACTCCTCGCGGTCCGGCGCGATGGCGCGCATGGCCTCGATCATACTTGCGAACAGGTCATCTAGCTCCATGTCGTTGAGCTCGGCGCCGTGGCGAATGACGTCGCGGCTGCAACCGGCAGCAAAGTGCTTGTCCTTGAACTTCTTCTTGAGCGACTTGACCTCGAGATCCATGACCGACTTGCTTGGACGCATGAGAACGGCCGCCTGGATGAGGCCACTCAGCTCGTCGGCGGCAAAGAGCACGCGCTCCATCTTGGCCTCGGGCTGGGGCAGCTCGGGGTTGTTGTCGGAGTTGTGCGTCTGAATGGCGTGCACCAGCTCGGGCGTGCCGCCCTCGGCCTCGATGAGTTCGCCCGCCTTCACCGTGTGCTGCACGGGATCCTGGAACTCCTCCCAGTCAAGATCGTGGAGAAGCCCAACCTGGCCCCAGAAGTCGACGTTTGCCGGGTCGTACTTCTCGGCGTAGTAGCGCATGAGGCCCTCGAGGGTCTCGGCGTGCTGGATGTGGAAGGGGTCCTTGTTATAGCGCTCGAGCAGGGCGAATGCCTGGTCGCGCGTGAGACCGGTGGAGAGGGCAGGCGCAGAGGCGTCGCGCGCGGCCTCGTTGGCGGCGCCGTTCTCGGCGTCGTCCGCGATCACGTCCACCGACGCGGCGGCGTTGTCGGTCTTCTCGGGGAGCTGCGAGGCAATGTCCGCACGGGTAACGACCTCGGGCTTCATCTGCGGGAAGAGCAGCACGTCACGGATGGCGGGCTGGTCGCAGAAGAGCATGATCATGCGGTCGATGCCATAGCCAATGCCACCTGCGGGAGGCATGCCGTACTCGAGCGCGCGCACGTAGTCGTAGTCGTAGCCCATGGCCTCGTCGTCGCCCATGCCCTTGGCAGCGACCTGCTCGGCAAAGCGGCCGGCCTGGTCAACGGGGTCGTTGAGCTCGGAGAAGGCGTTGGCGTACTCGTGGCCGCAGATCACGAGCTCGAAGCGGTCCGTGAGGCGCGGGTCATCGGCCTTGCGCTTGGCCAGCGGGCTGACCTCCTCGGGGTAGTCGCAGACGAACGTGGGATCAACCAGCGTGGACTCGCCCAGCTCGTCGTAGAGCTCGAAGAGGAGCTTGCCAGCGCCCCAGCCGTTCTCGGTCTCGATGCCGTTGGCGCGGCAGAGCTCGCGCAGGTGCTCGATGGGCGTGTCCATGTCCACGTGCTCGCCCACCACCTGCGACGCGACCTCGGAGAGGGGCACCGAGCGCCAGGTGCCGCTCATGTCTACCTGCTGGCCCTGGTACGTGATGACCTCGTGGCCCTCCTCGCAGCCGCAGACCTCGCGCGCAATGGCCTTGAACAGGCCCTCGGTGAGGCGCTTCATCCCGTCGAGATCGGAGTAGGCGCAGTAGGCCTCCATCGAGGTGAACTCGGGGTTGTGCGTGAGGTCCATGCCCTCGTTGCGGAACTGGCGGCCAATCTCAAAGACGCGCTCCATACCGCCCACAATGAGGCGCTTGAGCGGCAGCTCGGTGGCAATGCGCAGGTAGAAGTCGCGGTCGAGCGCATTGAAGTGCGTGACGAAGGGCTTTGCGTTGGCGCCGCCGAGAATGGCATGCATCATGGGAGTCTCGACCTCCATGTAGCCGTCGGCCTCCATGTAACGGCGAATCAGGCTGATGATGGCGCTGCGCTTGCGGAACACGTCGCGGACCTCGGGGTTCATGATGAGGTCGACGTAGCGCTGGCGATAGCGGACCTCGCGGTCGGTGAGGCCGTGGAACTTCTCGGGCAGCGGTCGCAGCGACTTGGAGAGAAGCACGAGCTTGGTAGGCGCAATGGAGAGCTGGCCGCGACGAGTGCGCAGCACGCAGCCGGTTGCGTCGATGATGTCGCCAAGGTCCAGCTGGCGGAGAAGCCCCCAGCCCTCCTCGCCCAGGTCGTTCACGCGGCAGAAGAGCTGAATCTGACCAGAGACGTCTTCGAGGACGATAAAGGCGACCTTGCCCTGACGGCGAAGCGCGCGGATGCGGCCGGCAACGGAGACTACGTCCTGGGTGTCCTCGCCGTCGGGAAGGTTCGCATAGTCCTTCTCGAGCTGAGCCGCGTGGGCCGTGACCTCGCTAGCAATGGGATAGGGGTTCACGCCCACATCGATGAGCGCTTGGCGACGGGCACGGCGCTGGGCCCTCTCGTCATTCGTGTTGTTCTCGCCCGTCTTGGTCTGATCGGCCATTGCTGCTCCTCGTGCTCGCGCGCGTTCGTCGACGCGCATGTTGTCTCCCGTGCCTGGTCGGCCATAATGGGGCGGCCGCGGCGCAAACCATTGTACTGTAGCGTTTTGGCCGGTGCGTCGGTACGTTTATGGCACCACAGCGGTTCCGCTTCTCCGCAAGGGCCGAGACCAAGGGACTGTCCCTTTGTCTCATAAAAAAGCCCCTCCGGAGAGGGGCCAAAGTTACGTGATACGAGGCCAGGCTAGCGCGTGATGCTCACGATCGTGTAGCTCTTGGTCTTGCCCGCGGGCGTGGTGAACTCCACCTGATCGCCCTTGCCGCAGCCGATAAGGGCCTGGCCGGCGGGAGACTCGTTCGAGATCTTGTGCTCGAGCGAGTTGGTCTCGGTGGTACCCACGATGGTGAACTTGGTCTTCTTACCGCGCTCGTCCTCGAGCTCGACGGTGGTACCAATGGAGACCCTGATGCCGCCGTGCTGGGCGTCCTCGACGACCCGAGCCACCGAGAGCGTCTGACGAATCTCGGCAATCTTGGACTCGTTCTGGGACTGCTCCTCCTTGGCGGCATCGTACTCGGAGTTCTCCGAGAGGTCGCCAAAGGAGCGGGCCTCCTTCAGGCGCTCGACGATCTCGTCGCGAAGCTCGCCCTCGCGGTACGCCAGCTCGTCGACGAGCTTCTGACGGCCCTCGGCGGTAAGAGTGATTTCCTTGCTGTTATCCATGACTCTGCTTTCCTCGTAGTGCGTGGGAGGTACGTGCCCTGGGCGCCTGAGTTACTCGCCCAGCTTGGCGCCACACTTCTTGCAGAAGGCGGCGTCGGCGGCGTTCTCGGCACCGCACTTGGGGCAGAACTGGACGTCCTCCTTGGCCTTCTCGGCGGGGGCATCCTCGACGTCGGCATCATCCTCGTCGGCCACGACATCCTCGGCCTCGTCCGCCTTGGGCTCCTCGACCTTCTTGGAGTCCTTCTCGTCGCCCTCCTCCATGCCCTCGCGCACGTTCTTGACGGTCTTACCAAGAGCGGAGCCAAGCTTGGGAAGGTTCTTGGGCCCAAAGATGATCAGCACAACGACAACGATGATGAGCAGCTCTGGAATGCCAAGTCCAAGAATCATGGTGAGGTCCTCCTAGATGTGGATGAATGGGGCGAGTACACGTCGCGTACTGCCGCATCCGCTAGTATAGCCGAGGATGTTTCCTACTCACAATAGAAACTGGGAGTTTGGGTATAGGCACCCGTGCTGTCCGCCCCCGCCGCAATCACACCTCGTTAGGAGCGCACATGCCAACCTGGCTCATCGTCATAATCGTTATCTCATGGATTCTCTTTGCGATTGTCCTTGCGCTTCCGTGGCTGCTCAAGCGCCGCGGCATCGAAATGCGTCGCACCAAGTTTGGTCCCGCGCTCATCTTTGAGGCAGCAGACGACGATGGTACGCCCGTGCGCCTGCTCAACGTGAATGGCACCTTCCAGAGCGTCTGCTATCTACCCGATGACCTGCACTTTGAGCTGGCGTGTGTCTACCATCGCACCATGGCCGAGGTCTGCTACGACCTGCCGGACGCCACGAGCGCACTGGTCATTGGCGGTGGCGGCTACTCCCTGCCCAAGTGGCTTGTTGCACACCGTCCCAAACTCCACGTCGATGCCGTGGAGATCGATCCGCGTGTCACGGTCATTGCCCGCGAGCGCTTCTTTCTCGACGACCTCATCGAGAAGTACGGCAAGGGCCGCATATCACTGGTGAACGATGATGGCTGGGACTACCTGCGCCGCGCCGAGAAGCCCTATGACGTCATTGTGAACGACGCGTTCTCGGGCAACCACCCGCTGGGACAGCTGGGGACCGGCGAGGGCGCGCGGCTCATCCGCGAGAAGCTCGCGCCGGGCGGGGTGTATCTTGCCAACTTGCGCTGTTCAACGCAGGGACGTCACGCGCGCATCCTCGAGGAAGTAGAGCAGGCCTTCTCGGCGCAGTTCGCGCACGTGGCCTACGTGCCTGAGTGGCCGGACAAGCCCGAGGAGCGCGGCAACAACGTGCTCATAGCCACAGATGCCACGCTGACACTTCCCGAGGACGCCGTTGTCGTGAAGTAGCCCCGCCGGGGCACCGCCCTTTTAGGTGCTACCGCTCCGTCATCATCATCTTGTTTAAACAAATATTGCGTCTCGCCACGCGATGGTCCACCATGTGCATCGACCGCACTACCCGGCTTCTGCCGAGAAGGGACACATATGGCACAGGACACCAGCACCTCCATCCGCAACCTCGTTATCTACTCTGTCTTCGTGCGCAACCACACGCCCGAGGGCACGTTTCGCGCCGTGATTCCCGACCTCCCGCGCATCCACGCGCTGGGAACCGACGTCGTGTGGCTCATGCCCATCCATCCCATTGGCGAGAAAAACCGCAAGGGAACGCTTGGCAGCCCCTATGCCAACCGCGATTACCGTACGGTCAACCCCGAGTACGGCACGATGAGCGACTTCCGCGCGCTGGTGGACGCCATCCACGCGGAGGGTATGAAGTGCATGATCGACGTGGTGTACAACCACACCTCCCCCGACTCCGTCCTCTTTGAGGAGCACCCAGAGTTCTTCTTCCGCAAGCCCAACGGCGAGCCGGGCAACCACGTGGGCGACTGGTCCGACGTCATCGACCTCGACTACAACGTCTCGGCACTCTGGGACTACCAGATCGAGACCCTGTGCCAGTGGGCACGCATCGTCGACGGCTTCCGCTGCGACGTTGCCTCCTTCGTGCCCGTGGAGTTCTGGAAGCGTGCCCGCGCTGAGGTTGCCAAGGTGCGTCCAGGCTGCCTGTGGCTGGCAGAGACGGTCCACCGCTCGTTTGGCGCCGCATGCCGCGCCGCGGGCATGACCTGCGCGCGCGATTCAGAGGCCTTCGAGGCCTTTGACATGGAGTACGAGTACGACATCCAAGAGGCCTTCGTGCGCTACCTCAAGGGAGAGATTCCCCTCTCGTGCTACCTCGACCTTCTCGACTTCCAGGAGAACATCTACCCACAGAACTACGACAAGCTGCGCTTTCTCGAGAACCACGACGTGCCGCGCATTGCCTCGCACGTAAAGAGCGAGTCTGACCTGCGCAACCACACGGCAATGCTCTACTTCAATAAGGGGACCACGCTCGTCTACGCGGGGCAGGAGGCTGCCTGCTCGCACCTGCCGAGCCTCTTTGACCGCGACACCGTTGACTGGAACACGGGGGTCGACCTCTCAGACCTCATGCGCCGCATGGCCAAGATCAAGCACGAGGAGCTGGACGCGGACGACGCCCTCTTCGTGGCAGCAGATGACGAGAATGACATTGCCGTCCTGCGCCGCGAGCACGATGGAAGGCGCAAGGTTGGCGTCTTCTCGCTCAAGTCCCGCTCGGCCGAGGTGGAGGTGCCGCTTCCCGACGGCACGTACGAGAACCTCGTTGACGGCTCGTCGATCACCATGCGGGACGGGAAGCTCGCATGCGCCGGAACCCCCATTGTGCTTGCGGTGGATGTGGAGCGCGCTTGGGGCGTGTAAACGGCAGCGTATATCCGTGGTCGCGGTAGCATAGGGGCCGGACATCCCACTGCGGGTGCCCGGCCCCTATCGTAGAAAGGGAGCGCATTCGCCATGACCGAACCACTCAGGGACAAGAACGGCCTTACCGAGGAGGAGTTCCTAGCAGCCTACAGCCCCAAGGACTACCCGCGGCCCTCGCTCACGGCAGACAACTGCATCTTTCGCGTTGGTCCAGACGGCACCATCAAGCTGCTGCTCATTCGCCGCGGTGGCCACCCGTTCCTGGGGTGCTGGGCCCTTCCGGGTGGCTTTGTGAGCCCTGGGGAGACGGCGCTTGAGGCCTCGCGGCGAGAGCTCCTCGAGGAGACCGGCGTGGATGGCCTCGCGCTTGAGCCGGTGGGTCTCTACAGCACGCCCGGTCGAGACCCGCGCGGATGGACTGTCTCACAGGCGCACATGGCCGTTGACAGCCATGGCGTAACCGCGCACGCCGGCGACGACGCTGCGGCTGCCGCCTGGTTCGACATTGACAGCACGGAGGAGGACGGCCGCACGCAGCTCACGCTTACCTCCGGCGACACTACACTGACCAGCAGTTTTTCCGTAGAGGCCGGCGCCGTTACGGGCATCCCGCGTTCAATCGGTATGCAGGGCGAGGGCCTCGCCTTTGATCACGCGCAGATTATCGCAGACGCCTGGCTGCTGCTGGCGCACAGGAAATGAGACAAAGGGACTGTCCCTTTGTCTCATTTCAGCAGGTAGTCGTAGACTGCCTCGGCGCAGCCGCCGTGGTTGTTGTCCGCAACCGTCACGTCCGAGGCGTCCACCGCGTCAGGCGAGGCGTTGCCCATAGCAATACCAAGGCCCGCGGCGCGCAGCATCTCAAGATCATTGCCGGAGTCCCCCACCGCGATACACCTCTCGATGGGAATGCCGAGAAGCCCGCAGAGGTCCTCGAGGGCGATGCCCTTACTCACGCTCTTGGGCGAGATCTCAAGCGAGTTTGCCTGGCTGAAGGCGGCCTCCACCGGGATGTGCTGCTCCCGAATGCGGGCAAGGACGTCGCACGCATCCTCGCCCACGACCGGATGCACGATGTACTTTGAGATTGCCGACGCGTGGTTGAGGACCCAGCCCTCGATATCGTCGACCCCGTGGCACACGCGCACGAACGTGTCGTGGAACTCCTGGAGCCCATAGCGATCGAGGTGATTGAAGCTATCTGCCTCGTCATACGCCTCCGTACCCGAGAAGATCTCGAGCATCACGTCCTTGCCCTTGTGCGTCTGGAGGAGCTGGGAAATCACTGCCGGATCAAAGGCGCGCTCGGCCAGCAGGCTGTCACGCCGCAGGTCAAGCAGGTGCGCGCCGCTGGTGCAGATGGCGTAGGAGACATCCGGGAGCAGCTCACGGTACGGCAGCATCATGCTGGGGCTGCGGCCAGTGGCAATGGCCACGACCTTACCGGCACTTGTCGCGGCACGAATGGCCTCGATTGTCGAGGGGAGCACGTGCTTCTCATCATCAAGAAGCGTACCGTCCATGTCAAAAGCTATGAGGTCAAAGGCCATGCTATCCCTTCCGTGAAATCCCCGCAGTCTTCTTGCGACCGCCGTCGAATGTACACCGGGATGGGCAGCCATCAGCCAATCTCCACCGCAGCTGTGCATACGCAAGCCCTACGACACCTCAAAATGTTAGAAACTACTAACAATATGCAATGTGAATCCAAGCCCCGGCGACGGCAGAACTCGAAAGGCTCACGAGAGGACTTTTGTCTGCGGTGGGATACGTGTGGCTGGCGCTGGACGTCGCTGGCGATGTGCCGCCGTCGTCCGAACGGCCACTTCACTATGGCAGTAGCCTTCTCTCGCAGGCGAGCAAGGCCAGCGCGCTCGCTTTTGCGTATGCTCAGAGGGCAAGGACATCGGGCGAAGTGAGGCAGATGATGGAAGGCAGTGACTTCTTCCAGCGGGCATACGACATTGTCCGGCAGGTGTCCGAGGGACGCGTTGCCACGTACGGGCAGGTAGCGCGTATGATGGGCGAGCCGCGAAAGGCGCGATACGTTGGGTTTGCCATGCACTCAAGCCCTGGCATGAAGGGCGGAGTTCCCTGCCACAGGATTGTGTTTGCAGACGGTAGCCTTGCACCTGGCTTTGCCTTTGGTGGTGCCGACGAGCAACGAAAGATGCTCGAGGCCGAGGGCGTAGGGTTTCTCCCAAATGGCAAGGTGAATCTGCGTCAATATCTCTGGGAAGCGTGACCGTGCGGGCGCTTGGAGCAGGTCGCAAATCGCGTCGCGGACACAGCACACACGAAAAAGGCCAGGAGCACACGCTCCTGGCCTGCAATTGAGATGGTCGGGACGACTGGATTTGAACCAGCGACCTCTCGGTCCCGAACCGAGCGCTCTACCAAGCTGAGCCACGTCCCGTTAGCAGACGACACTTTAGCAGACTTGGCCGTCCAAACCAACCGTAAACACAGCCTTTGCCCACCATCCATGCTCATTTTCCGCAGCCCGCGCAATACGCTCGGCCCCAGAGGCAGACTCGCAAATGGCAAACGAGCAGGAACCCGAGCCTGTTATCTGCGATGCAATCACGCCCGACTGCTGCGCAAGCCAAGCCGCAGGCTCCCCCATCGCCGGCTTCAGGCGCAGCGCCGCCGGTGCGAGGTTGTTGTAGAGATGCGCCGCAACGCCTGGGACGTCGCCCCTCGCGAGCGTGTCACACAGTGCGTCGGGACTCTCCGGCGCAGTTGGAACACGGTCGAACTCCTCGTACACCTCGCGCGTCGAGCTGGCGCAGTCCGCCGGCATCACCAGCGCAAGGGGCACTCCCCCAAGCACCGGGAACGTGTTTTCGAGCACGTCTCCCGCGCCTCTCAGCAGCGACGGCACGGGGTTGAGGAAGAACGCAACATCCGCGCCCACGCGCCGTGCGACATCAACAACGCGCTGGTCAAGCGGATCGACATCCCAGCGCTCCGCAAGCGCGCGAAGAACGGATCCGGCGTCTGCCGAGGAGCTTCCAAGGCCTCCCCCGCTGGGAATGCGACGCTCGATGCGAACAGAGACGCACTCCTCCACACCCAGCGCCCGCGAGAGGAGCTCGATTGCCCGCTGGGTGGCGTTCCCTCGCACAAGACCATCGAACGAAGGCTCAAAGGCGACGCTGGTCTCGGGTGCAGACTCAATCGTAATGGTGTTGAAGAGACCAACCGGCACCATGACCGAGTCCACGCGGTGATAGCCGCGCGCGTCCTTCTCGGCATAGATGCCCAGGTGAAGGTTAATCTTGCAGGGCGCCTGTACGGTCTGTAGGCGTGAGCGCGGCATGCGGTCTCCGGTGGGACTACTCTTCGGGAAGGTCTGCCGTGTAGTCGAGCAGGCGCTCGCCCGTGTTCATGTCGTAAAGCTCGACGGTGCCGGTGAGCACGTCGACGTACTGGTAGGACTGGCGAGCCTTGCGGCCGCGGCGCTCCTCGACCTCAATCACGAAGAGGGACGGGTGCACGTGAACCAGGGTGCCCGCACGCTCGACAATACGCGAGCGGCCCATATTGGCGCGGACCTTCACACGCTGACCCTCGAGGGCCTTGAGCTCCTCGCGGATCTGGTCAATGCGGTTGACTGGCGGAATGTCGTTCTCCATGAGACTCCCAACAGGCCATAGTTGGACCAAGTATCGAATACACAAAAAGTAATGATACCCAGACGTAACGCCGTTCCTGCAGTTAGGGAAGAAAACAGCACGACAAGACCACGGGCTGGCAGTCATGCGCCCAGCTGCCGCGCCGACGCATGTCCCAGGTGCTACACTTCCGGCGTCAACGACAAAGGAGGACGCAATGGACGAGACGAGAAGGGCACGGGTGATCGAGAACCTGCGCGATATGGGACTCACGCAGGCGCTCATTTCTGATCCCATGTCCATCTACTACCTTACGGGGTACTACACCGAGCCCTACGAGAGGTTCCTTGCGCTCTACCTCAATGCCAACGGCGCGTCGACGCTCTTTGCGAACCGTCTCTTCCCCGACGCCACCACCGCGTGCAACGACGTGCGGACCTTCGACGACACCGAGGACCCCGTGCCCATGGTCGCCGAGGTCACAGACCACAGCGCACCGCTGGGCGTCGACAAGAAGCTCGCCGCACGGTGGCTGGTGCCGCTCCAGGAGGCTGGCGCCGCGTCAGAGTTCAAGCTGGGCTCCGCAGCCGTGGACGACGCCCGCTCTGTAAAGTCTCCGGAGGAGCAGGAGCTCATGCGCACCGCCTCGCGCACCAACGACAAGGCCATGGAGTGGCTCGCCGCCCAGGTCCGCGAGGGCGTAACCGAGCAGGAGATTGCCGGCGGACTTCTCGACGTCTATCGCTCGCTGGGCGCGCAGGACCACTCCTTTGCGCCCATCGTGAGCTTTGGGGCAAACGCAGCCGACCCGCACCACTCCCCCGACGGCACCGTCCTTGCCAAGGGCGACGTGGTGCTCTTTGACGTGGGCTGCCGGCAGGACATGTACTGCTCGGACATGACGCGCTCGTTCTTCTACGGCGAGCCCACCGAGCACCAGCGGGCGGTCTACGAGTGCGTTCTCCACGCAAACGAGGCGGCCGAGGCCATCGTGCGGCCCGGGGTCACGTTTGCCGAGATAGACCGGGCCGCGCGCAAGGTCATTGAGGATGCGGGCTGGGGACAGTACTTCACGCACCGGCTGGGACATCAGATTGGTCTTGAGGACCACGAGCCGGGCGACGTCTCGTCAGCGCACGACGATCCCGTGCGCCCTGGCCAGTGCTTCTCCATCGAGCCGGGCGTCTACCTCCCCGGCGACGTGGGCGTGCGCATCGAGGACCTGGTCATCGTGACCGAGGACGGCTGCGAGGTGCTCAACTCGTACCCCAAGGGGCTCACGGTGCTCAAGTAGGCTGGCCGCAGAGAAGGATTAGCCCCTCCCGCAAAACCTGTGGGTTAATTGCAGCCCCCATAGAGGGCACAAGCCATTTACCAGTGCTTCTATCAACAACGCCCCTCCCAAAACTGCAACTAAACCGCAGTTTTGGGAGGGGCCATTTTGCGAGAGGCAACTCCAACCGGTCTTGTCCAAGGACGAGAAGGCCGGGCGCGAGCCTAAGCCTCCGGGCAGAGCGCCAGCGCCTCCTCGTCTGCAATCACGGTGCAGCTGGTGTGAAGCTGCAGGATGGACGCGGGGCACTGCGGGGTGACGGGTCCAAAGCACATGTCATAGACTGCCTGGGCCTTCTCCCGGCCAGACGCCAGGATGAGGATGCTGCGCGCGTACATGATGGTCTGCACACCCATGGTGTAGGCCTGGCGCGGTACATCGTCTGCATTGTCGAAGAGGCGGCTGTTTGCCTGGATGGTGCTCTCGGTGAGGTCAACGCAGTGCGTGCCCTTGGAGAAGTGGTCATCGGGCTCGTTGAAGCCAATGTGACCGTTGCGGCCAATGCCGAGGAGCTGCAGGTCAGGATAGCCGGCCTCGCGCACTATGCGATCGTACTCGGAGCATGCCTCGTCCGCGTTGGGGTTGGCGCCGTCGGGCACGTGCGTGTTGGCCAGGTCGATGTTGATCTTGTCGAAGAAGTTCTGGCGCATGAAGTAGTGGTAGCTCTGCGGGTCCTCGTGCGTAAGACCACGGTACTCATCCAGGTTGTAGGTGCTAACCTGCGAGAAGTCGCAGTCGCCCTTGTGGTTCCACTCGGCAAGCTGCTCGTAGGTGCCAATGGGCGTGGTGCCGGTGGCAAGGCCGAGGACGCTGGTGGGCTTGAGGATTACCTGGGCCGAGATCACATTCGCCGCCTTGCGGCTCATGTCCCGATAGTCCTTGGTACGGATGATTCTCATGGGAGTCCCTCCTTCTGCAAGCGGGTGACCTCCCGTGGCACCCGCCCGTGGCCTTCAAGCCACGCTTGACGTGTGCGGCCACCAGGGCGAGGTCGCGTTTGTTCTGAGAAGGATTCACCACGTCGAGGCCCCTGCCCGTCCATGGCGACCTGGGGCACGTGCCCCAGACGGCTTCATTCTACCTGCACGGCATGTAGCAGGCACTCCAAACCAAAAAGACTCCGCGAACGAGCCACAGCCTGACCTACAACTTGCGCGCGAGGTCCTCGAGGGCGTGGAAGCGATGCGAGATGGCGTTCTTCTCGGCAGGAGTGAGCTCCGCCATCGTCTTGCCCGGAGTGTCCGTGGGCAGGAACAGCGGATCATAGCCAAAGCCGTGGTCACCACGGCGTTTGTGGCCAATGACGCCCTTGCAGTCACCATCGCCACGCAGGACCTCATCGCCTCGCACGAGCACCACGGTGGAGTGGAAGCGCGCACCGCGCCGCTCGTCGGGAACGTCTGCCATGAGGCGCTCGAGCTTGTCGTTGTTGGCGTCGTCGTTGCCGTGCTCGCCGGCCCAGCGCGCCGAGAAGACCCCAGGCGCGCCGTCGAGTGCGTCAACGCAGAGCCCGGAGTCATCGGCGATGGCCATGGGGAGGCCCGTCTCGGCTACTGCCGCCCGCGCCTTGATGAGGGCGTTCTCAAAGAAATTGGCACCGTCCTCAACCGGATCAGGATAATCCCCAAGCTCACCCAGGGCAACAAAGCGCACGTCGGGGAGGGACTTCGAGAGAATCGCCTCAATCTCGGCCACCTTGTGGGGGTTACCCGTAGCCACCACTACGGTTCGCTCTGGATCAAGTGCCTTGATGTCGATTGATGCCATGCCGGTGTCCTTTCGTCAAGACAGGTCCGCTCCTTGGGGCCTAGGCGCCAAAGCCCGTGACCTCGCGCTGAATCTGGAGGAGTTGGTCGATGCCCTTCTGGCCAAGGTCGAGCAGACGTCCAAGCTGCTCGCGGTCGAAGGTCGCGCGCTCGCCGGTACCTTGGACCTCAACAATACGGCCGTCCGATGAGCCCACCAGGTTCATGTCTACGTCCGCATGCGAGTCCTCCGGGTAGTCGAGGTCGAGAAGCTCGACTCCGTGCACGACTCCCATCGAGATGGCGGCAACCTGTCCCGTAAGGGGAACGCGCTTGATGCGCCCCTTGGAACACGCGGCGGAAAGCGCCTCGTAGAGCGCTACCCAAGCGCCGGTGATGGAAGCCGTGCGGGTGCCGCCATCAGCCTGGATAACGTCACAGTCAACGGTCACCGTGAACTCGCCCAGGTGACGGAGGTCGCAGACGGCGCGCAGCGAGCGGCCCACCAGGCGCTCGATCTCCATCGAGCGACCCTTGCGGCCCTTGTACTCGCGGGGCGTGCGACGGTTGGTGGCAGCCGGGAGCATGGCGTACTCTGCGGTGACCCAGCCATCCCTGCTCGCACCGCGCCACTTGGGCAGGCCCTCCGCGATGGTTGCCGCGCACAGCACGCGCGTGTCGCCAAACTCCGCCAGACACGAGCCGTCGGCGTTCTTCATAACGTTGGGGGTCAGCGTGACGGGGCGCATCTCGGCAACGGACCTGCCAAAGCTGCGCTCGGGCTGTACGTCGCTCTCCTGGGGCATGGGGCCTCCCGTCTGCCGGCGCATGTGCCAGCGCTCATGCAACAGGGCCAGCCGGCTCACGCCGACCGGCCCCGACTCTTCTCATGGTGGGCGATGACGGATTCGAACCGCCGACCTTGTGCGTGTAAGGCACCTGCGCTAGCCGCTGCGCCAATCGCCCGTGCTTAGCGAGTGTACCACGGAACCCGGAAGCGGCACACGCATCGCCCGCACCCGGCGCAGCCCGCGCCCATCTCGCCTGCTATACTTGATGCATGAATACTACACTCACATCTCTTGCCCAGCTTCTCGACAATGAGGGGCTGCTGGCCACCACAGCAAACATCACCGCCGAAAAGGGCGCCACGCCCATCACCGGGGTCGACTGCGACTCGCGCGTCGTTGTCCCAGCGCATGTCTTTGTGTGCAAGGGCGCCGCCTTCAAGCCAGCCTATCTCACCTCCGCGCTCGAAAAGGGCGCCGTGGCCTACCTTTGCGACAGAGACCGCGCAGCCGAGCTGGCAGACGTTGCCCCCGGAACGCCCGCACTCATCACCACGGACCTGCGCCGCGCCATGGCGTTCTCCTCGGCCGAGGCCTTTGGCCACCCCGACCACGACCTCGCCGTCATTGGCATCACCGGCACCAAGGGCAAGTCGACGGTGTCCTACATGCTCCGCGCCGTGCTTGACGGCAACGAGACGCACGCACGTACCGGCGTCATGGGCTCCATCGAGACCTTTGACGGCGTCGAGCGCGAGGAGAGCCACAACACCACGCCGGAGTCCCCGGACCTCTGGCGTCACCTCGCCAACGCCCGCAAGGCAGGCCTTGCCTACATGGATATGGAGGTCTCGAGCCAGGCCCTCAAGTACGACCGTGTCTTGGGCCTTGACCTTTCCATTGCCTGCTTCCTGAACATTGGGCGTGACCACATCTCGCCCGTTGAGCACCCCAACTTTGAGGACTACTTCCAGAGCAAACTCCGCATCTTCGACCAGGCACGCGTTGCCGTGGTGAACCTCGACTCCAACGAGATCCAGACCATCCTCGAACGCGCCCGGCGCTGCGAGCGCGTGGTGACCTTCTCTGCCAAGGACCGCTCGGCAGACGTCTGGGCCTCGGACATCCAGAGCGCCTATGGCATGGTCTCGTTCACTGCACACACGCCAAGCTGGGAAGGGCCCATCTGCCTGGGCATGCCCGGCCTCTTCAACGTGGACAACGCACTTGCGACCATCGCCATCTGCGAGGTCCTGGGCATTGGTCGCGAGAAGATCGCCGAGCCGCTCTCGCACGCGCGCGTCCCCGGCCGCATGGAGCTTCTCCCCAGCCCCGACCCCAAGGTTGTGGCGCTTGTCGACTATGCCCACAACAAGCTCTCCTACCAGCGGTTCTTCCCTTCGGTCAAGGAGGAGTTCCCGGGGTATCGCATCATTGCCGTCTTTGGCGCCCCCGGTGGCAAGGCGTACGAGCGTAGACACGAGCTTCCCCAGGAAGCCGCCAAGTACGCCGACTACCTCATCTACACCGAGGAAGACCCGGCGAACGACCCCGTGGAGGAAATCTGCCAGCAGATGGCGGACGCCACGCCGGAGGGCACAGCATACGAGGTCATTCTCAACCGCGAAGAGGCCATTCGCCGCGCCGTCCAGCTGGGTTACGAGGGCGAGGGCCCGGCGATTCTCTGCCTGCTGGCCAAGGGTGACGAGACGCGCCAGCACGAGGGCAACGAGTTTGTCCCCTGCCGCACAGATGGCGACATCTACGAAGAGGCCGTTCGCAACTGGCACGCCGCGCATCCCGAGGCCTAGCCCGCACGAAGCAATTTTCAGCCGTCTATGAGCGTGCCCCGCAGCCGCGGCAAAAAGCCGGACTGCGGGGCACGTTTGTACGGGAACTCTTAGCCCTCGCCTAGGCGAGCCGCTCCACGCCGTTGCGAGTTACGCGCGCGTAGACGAGAGGCTCGGGCTCGGGCTGCTCGTCGCTAATCTCGTAGGAGTCGCGGAGGATCTGCTCTCCTTCATCGAGCTGGGCCTCGCTCGAGGCGTAAAGCGTTGCGAGAACGTCGCCCTTTGCCACCTTGTCGCCCGCCTTCTTCTGGAGAACAATACCGGCAAGCGGGTCGATGGAGTCTTCCTTGCGCGCTCGCCCGGCACCAAGCGACACGGAGGCAATGCCAACGCGCTCGGTGTTCATATGGCGCACCCAACCGTCGCAGTTGGAGTACACGTCACGCACGCAGGCATCGGAGCCAAAGCGGCTGGGATCGCGCACGTAGGACGCGTCCCCGCCTTGGGCGGCAACCATTTGGGCAAGCTTCTCCATGCCCTCGCCGTTCTCTATCTGCCCGCGGGCCATCGAGCGGCAGGCAGCGATGTCACCCTTGTCCGCAAGCTCCAGCATGTTTGCTGCAAGCTCCACGCAGATGTCCGTAAGGTCCTGAGGTCCTTTGCCCATAAGGGTTCGCGCGGCCTCCTCCACCTCAAGGGCATTGCCCACGCAGCAGCCAAGCGGGCGGTCCATGTTTGTGATGAGCGCGGCCGTCGTGCGGCCAACGCCCTCGCCAATGCGGACCATCTCTTGGGCAAGCGCAATGGCATCGTCAACGGTCTTCATAAACGCGCCGCTGCCGCACTTCACGTCGAGAAGAATCTTGTCGGAACCAGCGGCAATCTTCTTGCTCATGACGCTGGAGGCGATGAGCGGCAGCGAGTCAACCGTAGCCGTCACATCTCGCAGCGCATAGAGCTTCTTGTCTGCGGGCACCAGGTTTCCGGTCTGGCCGGCAACGGCGCACCCAACCTCACTCACAATGGAGAAGAAGCGCTGCTCGTCAATGGAGGTGGTAAGGCCAGGAATGGACTCGAGCTTGTCGAGCGTACCGCCAGTGTGCCCAAGGCCACGCCCGCTCATCTTGGCAACGCGCACGCCAAGCGACGCCACGATAGGCGCCACCACCAGGGTGGTCTTGTCTCCCACGCCGCCGGTAGAGTGCTTGTCCACCTTGATGCCGGGAATGGGCGAGAGGTCCACCATGTCACCAGAGTGCGCCATGTCCAGGGTGAGTCGCACGATCTCGCGGTCGGTCATGCCCTTGTAGAAGATGGCCATGCAGAGTGCGGAGGCCTGGTAATCCGGAATGTCACCCGCCACGTAGCCGTTGACGAAGAAGTCAATCTGCTCGTCGGTAAGCTCGTGGCCGTCTCGCTTGCTCTCGATGATGTCGTACATTCTCATGCGGCGTCACCTCCCGTTTCATCCGCCCGATGGTGCCCCAAGTCCTCCGGCCCAAATCCCTCAGGGAGAAGGTCTCGCAGCAAAAGCGAGCGACGCTCCTCTGGCGAGCGGGCAACGATGATCCTAAATGAGTCCGGGTCGCAGAACTCGCGCATCACCTGGCGGCATACGCCGCATGGCGTGCACCAGTCCGAGATGGGCTGTCCCTCCGGGCCTCCCACAACGGCAATTGCCGAGAAGTGCCGCTGCCCCTCGTAGACCGCCTTGAAGAATGCCGTGCGCTCGGCGCAGTTGCAGGGCGTGTACGCTGCGTTTTCGATATTGCATCCCTGGTAGACAGTGCCGTCATCAGCTAGAAGCGCCGCTCCAACGGCAAAGTGAGAGTAGGGTACATAGGCATGCTCGCGGGCTTCGAGTGCCCTTCCCACGAGCTGCTCGTCGGTTAGTTCCATGTCTTTTCAGAGGCTCCTTAAGCCGCTTGTTACCTGCTGCCCTTGATGTACGGCACGCCGTCAGCCTTAGGCGCAACGGAGCGTCCCACGAAGAACACCAGGACGAGGACGGTCATCACGTATGGCAGCATTGCCAGAATCTGCGTGGGCACCACAGAGCCACCGCCCAGCATGACGGTAAGCGCCTGCGTGAAGCCAAAGAGCAGGCAGGCAAGGTAGGCGCCGTGCGGGGTCCACTTGCCAAAGATCACCGCCGCAAGGGCAATGAAGCCCTGGCCACTGATGGCAGTCTGCGTGTACTGAGAGATGATGGCCAGCGTCATGGACGCGCCACCAAAGCCTGCGAGTACGCCGGAGAGAATCACGCAGATGTAGCGCGTGCGATAGACGTTGATGCCCAGGGTCTCGGAGGCCTCGGGGTGCTCTCCCACAGAGCGAATGCGAAGGCCCCACTTGGTCCGGTAGAGCACGAACCACATGACCACGGCGGCAATAAGGCCGAGAAGCACAGTGACGTCAAGGTTTAGGCTAGCGAGCGGAGAGTCGCCAAAGCCCGAGGTATCGACGAGCTTGGGCAGCGTGTTGACCACAGAGGACATGGCCGCGCCATCAAACATGCGGCGGCAGGCAAAGAGCGCGATGCCGGGGGCCAGTAGGTTGATGGCAACACCCGAGATGGTCTGGTCGGCGTTGAAGGTAACGGACGCCACTGCGTGGAGCAAGGCGACCAGCCCGCCTGCCAGGCCAGCGCAGAGAAGGCCTATCCAGGGGTTGCCCGAGACGTAGCTTCCTGCAACTCCGGCAAATGCGCCGACGTTCATCATGCCTTCGATGCCGATGTTCGTGACGCCGGAGCGCTCGGAGATAACGCCTCCAAGGGCGCCAAAGACGAGGGGCGTGGAGTACATGAGGGTAATGGAGAGGACGAGCACAAGGTTATCGAGCATCGCCATCAGCCCCCTTCTTCTCACTAGAATCAGTAGGTTCGGCGGCCTTCGGAGACGCCTCCGCCGGTGCCTTGGGCTCGGCCGCGTCCTCGTCCTTCTGGGAGCCGCTCTCCCCTGCAGCTGCGACAGGAGTTGCCCCAGCCTCGGCGGCAAGCTTGCGCGCTTGCTCGGCACGCTCGGCGCGAGAGCGCTGGATGTGCTCGGCAAGCATGGGGATAACGCCACCCAGAGCCATGCAGAACACGATGGTGCCAATCATGATGCTGATAATCTCGGACGGAGCGCCCATGGTCTGCTGCACCGTCTGGCCTCCGTAGATGAGGCCGGCGAAGAGCAGGGACGCCGGGATGCACGCAACGGGAGAGCAGCCGGCGATGAACGCCACCGAGAGGCCGTTGAATCCGTTGTTCTCAAACGCAGCAAGCGTGGAAATGCCGTGCGGCGAGATGCCGGTGATGTTGAGGGCGCCGGCAATGCCGCACAGAGCGCCGGAGATGACCATGCAGAGCACAATGTTCTTCTCGACGTTAATACCGGCAAAGCGGGCGGCGTCCTTGTTGAGACCCACGGCGCGCATCTCATAGCCCATCTTGGTGCGCTTGAGCAACCAGCCAATGAACACAGCGGCCACCACAGCAACAATGATGCCAACGTTAACGTCGCAGCGCACCAGGACGTCGCGCAGTACGGGGACGTTCGCCAGTGCCGCCTGTCCCTCGTCAGAGAGCTTCCAGTTGGGGAGGATCATCGTGAATGCAGTGTCGTGCACCGCATAGGTGCCCGTGGTGTTGGGCTGGTGGAACACGTCGAGCGAGACCACGTAGTTGCAGAGGTAGAGGCTAATCCAGTTGAACATGATGCTGGTGATGACCTCGTGGATGCCAAACTTTGCCTTGAGCCATCCAATAAGTGCCCCAGAGAGCGCGCCCGCAATGGTGCCCGAGAGCACAACGAGCGGAATCTCGAGAACGGCAGGCAGGTCACAGGTGATGCCCACGATGGTCGCAGCAACGGTGCCCAGGATGTACTGGCCCTCGGCGCCAATGTTGAAGAGGCCAACCTTGAAGGCAAAAGCAACGGCAATGCCACAGAACAGAAGCGGCGTGGCCTTGATAATCACGTTGACGATGTAGCGGGGCCGGCCGACCATGCCCGAGAAGAGCGCTGCAAACGAGGCGCCCGGGTCATACCCTGCGCTGGCAAGAACGATTGCTGCGACCAGAAAGCCAATGAGAATGGCGATGATTGCCGAGGTGATGGGTTTCCTCAGCACCTTGATTACCGTGTTGTTCACTGCTTGCCACCCCCAGCCATAAGCAGGCCAACCTCTTCTTCGCTCACCGTTCCCTGCTTGAACGTGCCCACGATCTTTCCGTGGTGGATGACGGCAATCGTGTCTGCCACATCCATGACCTCGTCAAGCTCGAGCGAGATAAGCAGGATTGCCGCGCCGCGATCGCGCTCGCGGATAAGCGCCTTGTGCACAAACTCGATAGCGCCCACGTCAAGGCCGCGCGTAGGCTGCACGGCAACAAGAAGATCCGGCTCGCTCGAAACCTCGCGAGCAATGATGACCTTCTGCTGGTTGCCGCCGGAAAGTCCGCCCGCAAGGCTGTCGACGCAATCCGCGGGGCGAATGTCGTACTCCTTGATGAGGCCGTTGGTGAAGGAGCGGACCTTCCCGTAATCGAGGGTTGCCCCCTTGCCAAACGTCTCCTCGCGGTGGCGCTCAAGAATGACATTCTCGGCAACCGTAAAGGGCAGCACCAGGCCAAAGCGCTGACGGTCGGCGGGGATGGTTGCCACCTTGTGGTCGAGTACGTTTCTGGGAACGGTGTTCTGGATCTCCTCGCCCTTCACAGAGATAGTGCCGGAATCCGCCTTTGCAAGGCCGTCGATGGCCTCCACGAACTCATCCTGCCCGTTGCCCTCGATGCCGGCTATGCCTACGATCTCTCCGGCACGAACGTCAATGTTGAGGCCGCATACCTGCTCGATCCCTCGGGCATCCTTCACGTGCAGGTCCTTGACCGAGAGGACCGTCTCGCCGGGCTTGGCAGGGCCCTTCTCGACGGTGAGGCTCACGTGACGGCCAACCATCTTGGACGCAAGCTCCTCTTCGGTGGTCTTGCTCACGTCCACCGTGCCCATGTACTTGCCACGACGGATGATGGTGCAGGCGTCGGCGGACTCCATGATCTCTTTGAGCTTGTGGGTGATGATGATGATCGTCTTGCCCTTGGCAACAAGGCCGTGCATGATTTTGATGAGCTGCGTGATCTCCTGCGGCGTGAGGACTGCCGTGGGCTCGTCGAGAATCAGCGTGTCCGCGCCGCGGTAGAGCGCCTTCAAGATCTCGACGCGCTGCTGCATGCCAACGGTGATGTCCTCGATCTTTGCGTCTGGGTCAACCTCGAAGCCATACTCGTCGACGATCTTCTCGACCTCTTTTTTGGCACGAGCCATGTCGAGGACGCCCATCGAATGGCAGACCTCATCGCCAAGAATGATGTTCTCAGTGACGGTGAAGTTCTCGACGAGCATGAAGTGCTGGTGGACCATGCCAATCCCGTGGGCAATCGCGTCGAGCGGGCTTTGGATCTGGACGCTCTGCCCACCGAGGTACACCTCACCCTCATCGGCCTGGTACAGGCCGTAGAGCACGTTCATGAGCGTGCTCTTGCCCGCACCGTTCTCGCCAAGGATGGCATGGACCGTCTGCTTTTTCACGTCGAGGTCAACGCCATCGAGCGCCTTGAACGAGCCGAAGGTCTTCGTGATGCCGTGCATCTGCACGGCATAGTCGGGACTAGCCTCCATAGTCCACCTCCCTATGAAAAGCGAGGGGCCAGAGCCCCTCAGCGATCAAACCAAGAGAGGGTGCCCGACGCGCGCGCCAGGCACCCCCTAACTGCGCGTCTAGAGGCTGGCGACAAACTTGTCGTAGTCATCAGAGGTCGCAGGCGGCACGATGTCGCCGGACTTGATGAGCTCCTCCACAGCAAGGGCGTCGTTGTAGACGTCCTCCCCCATGAGGGAGTAATCCTCGGGGATGCCCACAGCGTCGTCGGAGAGACCCAGGGTGATGTTGGAGCCACCCTTGAGGTCGCCGGAGAGAAGGCGCTTGGAGACATCCACGACAGCGACGTCGACCTCCTTGAGGGCAGAGGTGAGAACCGTGCCCTCGGCGAGGTAGGACTGGTCCATGTCGGCGCCAATGGCGTAGATGCCGGCGTCCTTGCAGGCGTTGATGACGCCAACGCCCGTGCCGCCAGCAGCCTGGAACACAACATCGCAGCCATCGGAAACCATGCGCTGCGTGATGGAGCTGCCCTTGGCGGCATCGCCAAAGCTCTCGGCGTACTGGGACTCGCACTGAACGTTGAGCCCCTTCTCCTTGTTGGCATAGGCAACGCCGGCCTTATAGCCAAACTCAAACTGGCGCAGAACGTCGCTCTCGACGCCGAGGACGTTACCAACCATGCCGGTCTTGCTCACGCAAGCGGCAATGTAGCCAACGATGAACGACGACTCCTGGGCACGGAACTGAACGCCGGTGATGTTGGAGGCGTCGGTTGGGTTGGCGTTATCGATGATGCCAAACTGGACATCGGGGTTGGCCTTGGCCGCGTTGCCCACGGCGTCTGCCATGGCAAAGCCGATGGCCCAGATGAGCTCTGCGTCATCGTCAACTGCCTTGTCGAGGTTGGTCGCGTAGTCGGACTCCTGCTTGGACTCGAGATAGCTGACGTCCCAGCCCTCGTCCTGCTGGAGCTTCTGGAGGCCGGACCACGAAATCTGGTTGAACGACTGGTCGTTAACGCCACCGGTATCGGTGACCATCTCAACCTTGTGCGTGGTTCCGGACGTGGTGGCGCTGCTGTCGGAGGAGTCGCTGCTGGAAGACGAGTCGCTGGACGAACCGCCGCACCCTACGAGTGCGCCGGTGGCACCCAGTGCGCATGCGCCAGCAAGGCCCTTCAGGAAGCCACGCCGAGTAAAGCTGCTCTGATCTGGCATTTCTGTCCCCTTTCTCCGCCCCGTCCTCTCCCGAACAGGGCACCCCATGGAGCCAAACTTCCTATCGACAGAGGGAGACTCTCCCTCGTGTTGCCGCTACGCCCTTGGGTCCGGCGCTGCAAGGCTTAGTGCGACCTCCATCATCTGCGTGAGGCTCTCTTGGCGCTCCTCTGCCGTGAGGGCCTCGCCGCGAGAGACAACGTCCGTCACGGTGAGAATCGTGAGTGCGCGCTTGCGAGCGCGCATGGCGTTGAGGTAGAGCGCCGCCGATTCCATCTCCACGGCAAGGACGCCCATCTTTGCCCAGCGCTCGGAAGCCGTGGGATCCTCGTCGTAGAAGACGTCCGACGAGAGCACGTTGCCAACGCGAACGGGATAGCCAAGGCGCTCCGCGGCGTCTGCCGCGCGGCGCAGGAGGCCAAAGTCAGCGATGGGGGCAAGCGTGCCCGGCGCGTTGAACTGGTGTGCGTAGTTGGAGTCCGTGCAGGCGCCCATGCCAAGCACGATGTCGCGCAGGCGCACGTCCGGGGCAACGCCCCCTGCGGTGCCAATGCGCACGATCGACTCGACGCCATAGAAGTTGTAGAGCTCGTACGAGTAGATGCCAATGGAGGGCATGCCCATGCCGCTGCCCATCACCGAGACGGGATTACCCTGGTAGGTTCCGGTGTAGCCCAGCATGTTGCGAACGCCGTTGAACTGCTCGACGTTCTCGAGGTAGGTCTCCGCGAGACGCTTAGCGCGGAGAGGGTCGCCCGGCATCAGGACGAGCGGGGCAATCTGGCCCGCGACGGCTTCGTTGTGCGGTGTGGGGGTGCAAGCCATGTCTATGCCTCCAGAATCTGCTCGAGATGAGACGTACCGTTGGGAAGCGCGGGCGCGCCAAGGTAGTCGAGGACCGTTGCCGAGACGTCCGCGAACGTTGGCCGCGTGCCCAGGTCAACACCCTTACGCACGCGCGGCCCGCATACGAGCCACGGAACGTACTCGCGTGAGTGGTCCGTCGAGGGGGTTACAGGGTCGCAGCCGTGGTCTGCCGTAATCATGAGCAGGTCATCGTCACGCAGGCCCGCCACGATGCGCGGGAGCTGGCTGTCAAAGTAGCTCAGGGCGCGCGCATAGCCGGGCGCGTCGTTGCGGTGGCCGTAGACCATGTCGAAGTCCACAAGGTTGGTGTAGCAGAGGCCGGTGAAGTCGCGCTCTGTGGCCTCGACGGTTCGCTCGATGCCCTCGTTGTTGCCCGAGGTGAAGACGTGTTCCGTGATACCGCGGTGGGCAAAGATGTCGTAGATCTTACCGATGGAAAGAACGTCCTGGCCGGCGTCCTTAAGGACGTCGAGCATCGTGGTGCCCGTGGGTTCCAGAGAGAAGTCGTGCCGACGCGGGGTGCGCACGTAGTTTGGCCACTCCCCCGTGTAGGGGCGCGCAATGATGCGGGCAACGCCGTGCTCGCCCGTAAGGATCTTGCGTGCGATGCGGCAGTACTCGTAGAGCTGCTCGGGCGGCACCATGTCCTCGTGCGCAGCGATCTGGAAGACGCTGTCGGCCGAGGTGTAGACGATGAGCTTGCCCGTCTCGAGCTGCTCGCGGCCGTAGTCCTTGATCACCTGCGTACCGGAGTACGGCTTGTTGCAGAGAACCCCACGGCCCGTCTGGCGCTCGAACTCGTCCAATATCTCCTGGGGGAAGCCGTTGGGGTATGTGGGGAAGCGCTTGGGCGAGATGACGCCCGCCATCTCCCAGTGCCCAACCGTTGTGTCCTTGCCGGCAGACGCCTCGCGAAGGCGGGCAAACGCGCCGGTGGGCGAGGCGACCGGCTTGAGGTCTGCGTCGTAGGGTGACTCAAGCGCGCCCTCAATGTTGAGAAGGCCGAGAGACGCCATGTTGGGAATGTTGAGCTCGCCCGTAGTGGCACAGGCGCACAGGGTGTTGCTCCCCCCGTCGCCCCACTCCGCAGCATCTGGCTCGGCACCGATGCCAAAGCTATCCAAGACAATAAGAAACACGCGCTTGCCCATGGTCGCTCCCTCCGCAGGCATCTCCCCGACGCCGCTGCGTAACGCCATAACAAATGACAAGTCGAAACTATCGACATGACTAGTATTGTTTGGCCGCTAGCAAAGCGGCGGAAAAGCGGGGCAGCCGGTACAAACAATTCGACAAGCGGCAAATGCTTAGTAACAATAAATAATTGTTTAGAATTGCGATGCAAGGCGGCGCACGAGAGAGGGGACGCAATGCTCACCGAGAGAGAACAGCAGATCCTGGGATGGATCCGCGCAAACCCCTCCATTTCCCAGCAGGAGATTGCCAGCCGCGCAGGTATCTCGCGCTCGTCCGTCTCTGTCCATATTTCGAACCTCACCAAGAAGGGCGCGATTCTCGGCAGGCAATACGTGCTTGCCGACACACCTTATGTCGTTGTGGTGGGAGCCACCAACATGGATGTGGTGGGCAAGCCGGGCGGGGTTCCCACCCCGCGCGACGTCACGCCAGGCACCATTGTGGTCTCCCCAGGCGGCACCGCGCGAAACGTGGCGCACAACCTCACGCTACTTGGAACCAGCACCAAGCTGGTAACCGCCTTTGGGGAAGACGTGCGCGCGCGGGGGCTCTCCGAGGGGTGCGTGGAGATGGGCATGGACCTCGAGGGATCGGTGACTGTTCCCGGTGGAACCACCTCTACCTGCGTCTTTATCCTGGATGAGCATGGCGACCTCTCGCAGGCCATCGCCGACATGGGCATTCTCGACAGCCTCACCCCCAGCGTGCTTGAGCGCAGGCTCGACCTCATCGATCGAGCCACGGCATGCTTCGTCGACACCAACATCTCCCGCGAGAGTCTACGCTTCCTTGCCGAGCACGTAAGCACCCCCCTGTTCTGCGACCCCGTCTCAACCTCCAAGGCGACAAAGCTCTCTGGGCTGCTTGGGCATTTCCATGCCATGAAGCCAAATGCCCTTGAGGCCGAAGCGCTGACGGGAGTCACCATCCACGACGAGAAGAGCCTTGAGCTGGCAGCCAAGAAGCTTCTCGATACCGGGCTTGAACAGGTGTTTATTTCACTTGGGGCCGACGGGCTTCTCTGCGCGGGGCAAGACGGGATGCTTCGGCTTCCCAGCTACAGCGCAGACGTGGTGAGCGCGACTGGGTCGGGCGACGCCATGATGGGGGCAATCATCTGGGCGCACCTGCAGGGGGAAGACCTCGAGGGTGCCTGCGCCGCCGGTCTTGCGGTTGCCGCCATCTGCACGGAATCCGCCTCCACCGTTAACCCCAACCTCACTGCCGAAGCCGTAAGGCAGCGCATGGCAGAAGCGGGCGCGACAGGAAAGGTTCTCTCGGCAAACTAGCATCTGCGCTCATAGCCAAGGCCACTTGGACCCAAGCATGCGCCATCCACCGACAAGTGGACATGGGTATCTCATAAAGTGGACAAATGTCCTTTTATTGCTGAGGCGCTCGGCCTTAGCATGCACCCAAGGATCTGGGGAGAGGAGGGGACATGGACACGCTTGGTTACCTCGACACCTTGGATGCGGAGGTTCGCGACAGGCTCACCCCTTGGGCTGGTCGAATTCCCGCTGCCCTTCTCAGCAGATGCGCGCTCGTAAAACTGGACAAGGGCGACGAGCTCGTGCACGAGTTCGACCGCTTTGGTTCTGTCTACGTCCTCACGCGCGGTGTCATCGCCTCTACCAGCCCGCTGCTTGACGGCGGCACGTACGTGATAGACGAGTTCCATGCGCCGGCGGCCTTTGGTGAGATGGAGGCCATTGGCGCTAGCCCCTTCTACCACAGCTCGCTCATGGCTGCCACAGATGCCGAGCTTATCCGCGCCTCCGGTAGGGACTACCTTGCGTGGCTCTCCGGAGACGCCGACGCCCTGCTTGCGCGCTCGCGCTGGGTTGTCCAGCGCCTTGCAAGCCAATCGAGCCACGAGCGCTCCCTGCTTGCATGGACTGGCGAGAAGCGCGTTGCCTACGCACTCTGCCAGCTCTATGGAGAGGCCGGAGGGGAACGCCTGGTAGTGCCGCTAACGCGCGCGCAGCTGGCGGAACGCGTGGGCGTAAGCACCAAGACAGTGAGCCGTTCCATAGCTTCGCTTGTAGATGCCGGGATGGCGCGCCTTGAGGGCAGAAGAATCGTGATTGACCGAGAGGCATTTGAGCTTCTCGAAGACATGCTCCGCGACGAGCTTGGTCAAAGCGCGTGCGGAAGAGAAGGGAGTGCACGTTCATGAAGACCATCGACAACACCCAGGAGTTCTACGACATCTGCACGGCGAGTAACCTCACGTACAAGCAGAAGCTGCTGCACCTGGCGCAGGCAGCCGAGAACAGCATCGACCCCATCGAGCGCCCCAAGGAAGCGGACTACTTCTTCGAGCACGGCGGCATTGACTACATGTGTGAGGGCAACGCGCCCTACCGCCCGCGCTACATCTGCCCGGACTACGGCAAGTTCCTCGCCCAGGGGAGCGAGTTCTTGCGCCTTAAGCCAGCGGAGACTCTGGACGATGCGCTTTGGAACCTTGCGATGGTCTACGACAACGTGCCCTCGGTCACCAGCCGCCCCGTCTATGTGGGCCAGCTTGACCGCATGCTCGATCCCTTCCTCGACGGCTATAGCGACGAGGAGGTAAAGGCGCGTCTGCGTCGCTTCCTCAACTACATTGACCGCACCGTTGCCAGCGGTTACTGCCATGCAAACATTGGCCCCGAGGAGACGCGTGCCGGCCGGCTGCTCATGGAGGTTGAGCAGGAGCTTGCCAACGCGGTACCCAACTTCACGCTGAAGTACGATCCGGCAATAACACCCGATGACTTTGCCCGTCTCGCCGTGAAGACCACGCTCACCTGCGCCAACCCCGCCTTTGCAAACGACCGCATCCACCGCGAGACCTATCCTGGCGACTACACAGTGGTGAGCTGCTACAACGTGCTGCCCATGGGCGGCGGCGCCTACTGCCTTGATCGCCTGCTGTTCCCGCGCCTTGCGGACATGGCGTCAAGCGTAGACGACTTCATGGACAACATCCTCCCGTCTGCCACGGGCGCGCTTCTCGAGTACATGAACTCCCGCATTAAGTTCCTTGTCGAGAAGTCGAACTTCTTCGAGACCTCGTTCCTCGCCAAGGAGGGCCTCATCAGCCGCGACCGCTTCTGCGCGATGTTTGGCGTAGCCGGCATGAGCGAGTGCGTGGCCAAGCTGCTTGGCCTTCACGACGGCCGCGCCTACGGAACAGATGACGAGGCCAACGACCTTGCCGATCGCATCATGTGCCAGGTCTACAAGCAGGTTCTGGAGTTCCCGGCAGTGTACTCGGAGGTCTCTGGCAACCGCTTCACGCTGCATGCGCAGGCCGGCTTCTCCGACATGCCGGGCGTGACGCCGGGCGTGCGCATCAAGGTTGGCGACGAGCCCGAGGTCTTCTACGACCACATTCGTCACAGCGCTCGCATGCACCGCTTCTTCAACGCCGGTGTCTCTGACATCTTCCCCGTTGAGCCCACGGCCAAGTCCAACCCCGACGCCGTCCTCGACGTTGTGAAGGGCGCCTTTGCCATCGATGACAAGTACCTCTCGTTCTACTCGTCCAATGGGGACCTGGTTCGCATTACGGGCTTCCTGGTGAAGCGTTCTGAGATGGAGAAGTTCGCCCGTGGCGAAGCAGTGCTCGCCGATACCTCGCATGACGGCGAGGGCAACTGGCGGGCAAACGACCTTGCAGACCGCAAGGTCCGCCTGTAGGGAGCGCTACGGTGTCCGTTCACATACCCATTAACAACATCATCCCGTTTTCACTGGTGGACGGGCCTGGCTCGCGATGCTCAATCTTTGTCCAGGGTTGCAATATCCACTGCGCGTACTGCCACAACCCGGAGACGCAGCGGCTCTGCGTTGGCTGCGGGGCCTGTGTGCGGGCGTGCCCGGCGGGGGCCCTCAAGATGGTGTGCGGCGCCGTCGAGTGGGACCAAGGCGCATGCGTGAAGTGCGATACGTGCATCCACGTGTGCCCCAACCACTCGTCGCCCCGCATCCTCTACCTCGACGCAGAGCAGGTCTTTGAGCGCGTGAAGTCGTACATGCCCTTCATTAGGGGAGTCACCTGCTCGGGTGGCGAGTGCATGCTCTACCCCGAGTTTCTCTCCGAGCTCTTTGGGCTGTGCCGGGGCGTTGGGCTTGGTTGTCTCATCGACTCCAACGGCACGGTAGACTTTGCCGAGCATCAGGACCTCCTTGCGCTGTCCGATGGCGTGATGCTCGACCTCAAGTGCTGGGATGATTCGTGGTTTGTCTCGCTCACGGGAACCGACGGAAAGACCGTCCGCAAGAACCTCGCGTTTCTTGCGGAGCAGGATAAGCTGGCTGAGCTTCGCGTCATTGTGACCGTGGACCGCAACGACCCCGAAGCTGCAGTACGCGGAGCAGCTGGTGTGCTTGGGGAGAGAGTGGCCTCCACGCGTCTGAGGCTCATGCGCTTTCGCCACTTTGGTGTCCGCGGGGAAATGGAGGGAGCGCCCTCCCCTACTGACGAGCGCATGGACGCCATGGAGGAGCTTGCGAGGTCGTTGGGATTTGGCACCGTTGTGGTGAGCTAGCTCGGCGTATATCGACGAGGGCAAACGGCCGGCCTGGCACGGATTGTGCCGGACCGGCCGTTGTAGTAAGGCGGCTTCTATGGAGCTAGGCGTTAGCCCTCGACAATCTTGATGCCTGCACTGCAGCCAAGGCGGTCGGCTCCCGCCTCCACCATGGCAAGCGCTTCCTCCTTGGTGTGGATGCCACCCGCTGCCTTGACCTTGCAGCGATCGCCGACGGTCTTGCGCATGAGCGCCACGTCGTGCACCGTGGCGCCTCCCGTCGAGAAGCCGGTGCTGGTCTTCACGAACGAGGCTCCTGCGGCAACCGCGTCCTCGCAGGCGCGGACGATCTGCTCGTCATCGAGGAGGCAGCACTCCAGAATGACCTTCACGGGGTGGCCCTGGGCAGCCCTGACGACGGCTGCTATGTCATCGATGACGTACTGGTCGTCGCCAGCGACGAGGTGACCGCCATTGACCACCATGTCGATCTCTGTGGTCCCGTCCGCCACGGCCTGGGCGGCCTCGGCGGCCTTCGCCTGCGTGGAGCAGGCACCCAGAGGGAAGCCGATGCAGGTGGTCACGCCCACGCCGGTGCCCGCAAGGCGCTTGGCAGCCATCGCCGTCCAGCACGAGTTGATTGCAACCGTCGCGAAGTGGTACTTGGCCGCCTCGTCGCACAGGCGCTCGATGTCTGCCTGCGTCGCGTTCTGCTTGAGATTGGTGTGATCGATGTAGCCATTGAGTTCCATAACATACTCCCGTCTTACGAAGACCCTCCCATAGCTTCCAGCCCACACCTTGGCACAAACAAGATGCTGACGCAATGAGCGCCTCGGCAGCCGTATGGCATCCCACTCATCACTGACGGCTACACACAGACCCAGGTGAGGCCTAGTTCGCCCAATACTGATTCCTGGCATCAATTGACGGTTGGGATACGGTTTATCGGGCACCCACTGAGTACAAACTGGTTCGAGATTTGTTAAACACCTGGTAGACGAATTGCCATCATGACGATTACATATCATTATTGAAACCAAAACTGCTGCCAACCGGAAGTCGCCTTTTGCATCAGTACAAGCGCTTGGATTCCAAGGGGCGCCGAGGGTCATCGCACTTCCGGTTGGCAGCAGTTATTGTTCAAGTCTTTATATGTCATTATGCATATCGCAATTCTTTGACCTGCGCTTTAACAAACTTCGAACCATTTGATACTTGGGGGTACCCTCAAAAACCGCATCCCAACCAGAAATTCTTGCCAGGCAGGGGCGAGGAACCAGCCCACAGCTCTGCGGTTAGCCAAAGGAAAAGAGGGACGGAGCCAAAAGGCTCCGCCCCTCGGGTGGTAACGCCAATGCTACTTGGGGCAAGAACTAGAAGTTCACCGGCTCGTCGTAGTAGCAGCACTTGAGAATCTTCTCGAAGTCCTCTGCCTTGGTTTCGCGCGGGTTCTCGGGCGTGCAGGCATCCTGGACTGCGTTGGCAGCAATGGTGGGCAGCTTCTCGAGGAACTCCTTCTCGGAGACCATGACGGGCTCGCCGGTCTCGTCTGCCTTAACGCCACCGTTGGCGTAGTTGTTGATGCTCTGCGGGATGTGCAGCTCGTCGTTCATGCTGCGAATCTTCTCCACCAGAGAGTCGATGAGCTGGTCGTCGGTGGTGCCAGGAAGGTGCAGGATCTCCTTGGCAACATAGGCATAGCGCTCGTGAGCGCGCGGGTCCTTGGAGTTCCACTGGATGGCCTTGCCCAGATACATGGCATTGGCGGCACCGTGAATGATGTGGCCGTTCTCAAACGCAGCGCCAGTCTTGTGGGCCATGGAGTGCACGATGCCAAGCAGACCCGAGGAGAAGGCCAAGCCGGCCAGGCACTGGGCCTCGTGCATGTGCTTGCGGCCCTCATGATCGCCGGTGTAGGAGACGGGCAGCCACTGCGTAATCTCACGGATGCCGTGCAGCGCGTCGGCGTCGGTGAACATGGAGGCTGCTGTCGAGACGTACGCCTCGAGACAGTGCGTAAGGGCATCCATACCGGTGTGTGCGCAGAGCTTCTGAGGCATGGAGTAGGTGAGCTCGGGGTCGACGATGGCAACGTCAGGCGTGATGTTGAAGTCTGCCAGCGGGTACTTAATGCCATGCTCGTAGTCGGTAATGACCGAGAAGGCCGTTACCTCGGTAGCGGTGCCGGAAGTGGAGCTAATAGCGCAGAAGTGAGCCTTGTGGCGCAGCTCGGGGAACGAGAACGGCTGAATGATGTTATCGAACTTCTCGTCGGGATACTCGTAGAAGACCCACATGGCCTTCGCGGCGTCGATAGGCGAGCCTCCGCCGATGGCAACAATCCAGTCCGGGCCAAGGTCCTGCATGAACTTGGCGCCCTTCTGCACCGTCTCGATGGACGGGTCGGACTCGACGCCCTCGAACAGCTTGACCTCAAAGCCAGCGTCCTCCAGGTCCTTCTGAACGTCCTGCAGGAAGCCGCCGCGGCGCATGCTGTGGCCACCGGAGACGATGACGGCCTTCTTGCCCTTGAGGTTCTTCACCTCGTGGCGAGCGCCCTCACCAAAGTACAGGTCACGCGGGTTGGTAAAACGTCCCATAGCACATCCTCCAATTCACCGGCCGCCACCGATGGCGGCAAATGCCTGAGAAGACCCCTCGGCCTTCCCTGATGCCCTACCTGGAACAACTTGAAGCCGGACGAGCAGCGAAAAACGCACCGCCAGTCCGAACCTGAATGCGGCCCCATCCTATCAGATAGACGCCAGCGAGAGGCCACTTACGGCAGGCGGCTTCGCGCAGGAACAAGGCCGTATCCCTGCTCCACCGACGTCCATACCCTTGGTCTTCTCCGACACCCCGCTGTGACTAAAACTACATATTTTCATCACATTTTGAAGCAGGAGGAATACGAGAAGGGCGTCCGATGCCACCGGCACCAGACGCCCAGCCAAACACTCTGCGAGAACCCGCCTTACGCAGTGACCTCGGTCTTGGTGTCCACCGCAACGTCGCGCTTGGACTCCTCAACGTGCTTGCGGCCAAGCTCAGACCACTCGGGCTCCTCGTCGGGAATGGAGCCAGGCTTCTTGGTGAAGAGCTCCTTCAGGCAGTTGTACGCCACGATGACACCCAGGACCACGATCAGGATGGCGATTACGAGCTGCAGACCCTTGGTCGCGATCACCGCAAAAGACTGGTCGGCGGCAACGGCAGTCCAGCAGCCATAGATGCTCATGCCAAGCGACGTGAAGGTGCATGCGAGCAGGAATGCCACGGGCACGTAGAGCATCCAACCCTTGCGACCAGTGCACTTGCAGAAGACGGCGAGAGTGATCATGGTCATGCCGCCAAGCAGCTGGTTGGAAGCGCCAAACAGCGGCCAGATGTTGAGGTAGCCGCCAAAGCACAGGGCGATGCCCAGGACCAGCGTGACAGCGATGGAGAAGGCCGTGTTGGTGACGACCTTGCGGGCACCGGACTGCTCGGAAGAGCGGGAGGCGGCGTCGTTGGTCTCGTAGAAGAACTCCTGCCAGCTGGTGCGACCAATACGGGCAACGGCATCAACGGAGGTGAGTGCCAGCGCAGAGACGTTCATGGTCATGAAGACCGTAGCAAACGTGGCGTTGAAGCCCATGAGCTCCATACCGCGAGCAACGCCGGCGGCGAAGATCTGGAACGGCGTTGAAGCGGTGCCAGCGTTGAGGGCGCCCGTGCCGGCGGTATTCATGTCACCAAACATGATGCCAGCGGTCACGATGGCAAGCACGCCCACAAAGGACTCGAGGACCATGGCGCCGTAGCCAACGGGAAGCATGTGGGTCTCGTTGGAAATCTGCTTAGAGGAGGTGCCGGAAGAGACAAGGCTGTGGAAGCCGGACAGGGCACCGCAGGCAACAGAGACGAACAGAACCGGGAAGAGGTAGTTGCCCTTAGCTGCCAGGGCGTCGAGCGTCTCGGAGCTCACAACCATCGGCGCCGTTATAGTGGCCTGGCCATTGATGCCCAGCGCGATGATGCCGAGGACGGCGCACGCGATCATGGCGACCATCATGATGGTCGTAAGGAAGTCACGTGGGGTCTTGAGCGTCTGGATGGGCATGGCGCTTGCGAGAATCAGGTAGAGCGTCACGACGGCAATCCAGCCAGTGGCGTTGAGGTAAATCGGGAACACCATGCCAAGCGCAAAGGGAACCGCGATGCACGCAAGGGCAAACAGGAACTTTGCAACGCCCTTGAGGTCCCACTTGCGGCACGCCCACCCAAAGAAGATGGCGGAGAAGGTGAGCAAGATGGAGATGGTACCCGCGCAGCCACCGGCGTAGGACTTGGCGAAGTCAACGGAACCATCGGCAGCAGCGGTGGTAGCAAACGTGCCCGCCACCATCGAGACGAACGCAGCGATGACAATGCAGCAGAACAGCCACGAGAAGGCCAGGAACAGATGGCGACCGGTCCTGCCAATGTACTTCTCGATAAGCTGGCCAAGCGACTTGCCGTTGTTCTTGACAGAAGCATACAGGGCACCAAAGTCATGAACGGCGCCAAAGAAAATGCCGCCAACAAGGACCCAGAGAAGCACGGGGAGCCAGCCAAACATCATGGCGACAATGGTGCCCGTGACAGGGCCTGCGCCACAAATCGAGGAGAACTGGTGGGCAAACACGGAGAAGCGCTGCGCAGGCGAGAAGTCCTTGCCGTCCTCCATGCGGACCGCAGGGGTGAGGACCTCGGGATCGACGCCCCATGACTTAGCTAGCCAGCGCCCGTACCCGAGGTAGCCAATAATCAGGACCACCGCACTTATCAAGATGATCGTGATGCCATTCATGTCGTCTTACCTCCTTAGGGTAGGGCGCTGCGGACCGTTTCCGCTGTTTGCGCTCGGTGGGCGGCATGGTACAACCTTGAGATGAAATTGAATGTCTGTCTAACGCCAATAATTATTGGATATTTTTTACAGAATCTGGATATTTTTGGATATCTTTCAAATAAATTCTCTTGTTATTGGATATTATTCGCTAGTTCAAAAAACCGTTCGCAATAGCGCTCCCTGGAAACATTCTCCAAGATGTAATCGTTAGGGAACTCGTTTCGAAACATTTTTCAACCGTTCACCGTATTTTGATAACCGTTCAAAGCATTTGAGAGATTGCGATTATCGAATGCGGGCAGGTTGGCAAGTTACCCGTGGCGTCCTTGTCGTGCCACGCATGGGATACCATGAGAGCGACGAAAGGAGGCGCACCGTGGCGTTTGACCCCAGGAGAGAGGACTACCAGCGTCTGGCGCTACGCTATGCGCAGTCGCTGCCCAAGGGGAACCCCGTAGCCGCCGCCAAGGCGTTCACGGACTTTGGCCGTCGCTTTGCCCGTGATCGGGACACGCTTCCCCAGTCCGATGCCGACCGCGCCTTCCACCTTGTGGCCGTTGCCGCCGAGGTCATCGACTACCAGCTTCCCTTCTCGAGTGAAGAAAGGGCAGACGCGCTCATCAACCGCGGGCGAGACCTTCTCGACGAGGCAATCTCGCTCGACCCCAAGTGCCACGACGCCATCCGCATGCGCGCCTCACGCGTAAGCCCCAGCTTTGACGCCCAGTTCACCTTCCTCCAGGAGGGCGCGGACGAAGTCCTCGCGTCCTGCCAGGAGGCTCGCGACGCCGTGCCAAACGACGGGGACGATGAGCGCATTGCCCTTGGCCGCGACATTGCCCTGCGTCCTTATCGGCGCTGGATGGCCGCTCTGGCCGAGGAGGCACTCATCTGCGGCCGGAACCACAGCTGCATAGGGGCAGGCGAGCGCCTGCTGGAGCAGGACCCCTCGGACCAGGCGGACGTTCGGTTCACGCTTGCCCTTGCCTACGCAAAGCTCGAGGATGAGGCATCCCTTGACGCGCTGGCCAAGTGCTACGGCACCATCATCCCGGCACGCCCCGCAGACGACGCCTGGATGGGAATCGCACGGCTGGCGCTAGCGCACAAGAGCCACGACATGGGCCAGGCCCGGCAGCTTCTCGAGCACCTCATTGCCGTCTATCCTGGCTGTGCGTCCGCGCTCATCACGCAGACGGAGCTGCCGGACGGCGTCTTTGCCCGCCTCGCCGTACCACCTTACAGCGAGGACGAGCTCATCCTTGCCGTCTCCGAGGCAACGGTGCTGCTCCAGGAGGGTGACGACAAGAGCGGGCGCGGAGTTCTCGGCTCTTGGGTTGCGCGGACCACGGCCAAGCTCTACCCCGAGGCGCTGGCCGAGGCACAGGAGCTTTCCACCCCTTACTACCAGCAGGACGAGAAGGGCCCGCAGGACGGTGATGCCTCGTGAACGGACGGGAGGAGCTTGTGCTCAGGTGCGCCCAGCGGCGCCGCGAGAAGATTGGCACCCTCTCTGACGAGGGATTTGCCGAGCTGTGTCTGGCCGTGCGCGAGAATCCCGCGGCCTTTGTTGACTCCCCCGAGCAGGCCTCGTTCGCCACGCTCGTTGGCGCGCTGGACGCGTTTCACCGCGCCGGCGCCGATGACGACCTTCTCGACGACGAGGAGTTCCGCGCGGCACGCGAGCGCAGGTTGCAGACGCTCTCGGCAGCATGCGACCAGGCGCTCTCTCAGGACGGTGGCTGCCTGGACGCACGGCTCGTGCAGGTGCTTGCCGCAGACCTTGACCCAGATGACAGGCTTGACGCGCTACTCGAGATCGAGACAAAGGCCGACGAGATGAGCGAGCTTACCCTTGGCTCCACGGGCGATGCCTGGGATGACGTCTTCACGCGGCCAAGGCTGCGCCTGTGGGGCGCCATTGCACGCACCTGTCTTGCCGGTGGCCGCTACCGCATGGCGCTTGACGTCTCGCGCGGCCTCATGGCAGCATCACCAAAAGACCAGGTGGGCGGCAGGCTCACAGCTGCGCTGGCTCTGGCACGCCTGGAGGACGAGGCGGGCTTCAACGAGCTTGACGCGCGCCTTGCCGGTCGCGAGAACTCCTGGCTCAATCTGGGGCGCACTATCCTCCTGTACAAGCTGGGTCGCATGAACGCCGCGCGGCGTGCACTGCGCGGGTACGGCGAGCTCTGCGAGGGGGCGGCGTACGCCCTGCTCAGACCCACGTTTGTAGAGATCTACCTCCCCGACAGGCCAGAGGTTCCCGCAGGGGGCTTCGAGGAGGCAACGTTTGCCGTCCACGAGGCGGAGCCCATCATTGCAGACGTGCCCGACTTCATCGCCTGGGCGGACGCCTTCCCGTGGTTCCACGCTTCTGGCGAGGCATATGCGGAGGAGAACGGCTACGACTGGTAGAGGCGCGCCGCTCTGATATACTCTCATCTGCGTCCCCATCGTCTAGCGGTCAGGACATCGCCCTTTCAAGGCGACGACACGAGTTCGAGTCTCGTTGGGGGCACCATTGGTACCAGGCTGCGGCCGTTCCTAACCCAGGGGCGGCCGCTTTTTCGCAGACAGAACAGACGGCACCGCCCCCGCGAACCGCGCCATCACGCTACTATGGCTGATAAGGTCACGTGCCCACGAGCGGCGCCGTGCCGCCCGCACCGAAGGGAGCTCGAGCATGTCGGACAAGAAGAAGCGCATCCTCATCGCATGCGGCTCCGGCATTGTCACCTCGACAATCGCGCGCAAGAAGATCGAAGAGCTTCTCGACGCGCACGGTTACAAGGGCAGCTACGAGATTGCGCAGGTGCCCCTGAGCACGGCACCCGAGAAGTCGAAGGACTGCGACTTCATGGTGGCAACCGCCATCCATCCCTCCGAGCTGAGCTGCCCGTTTGTCGACGGCACCCCCTACCTCACCGGCACCGGCGAGAACGCCACCAACGAGCAGATCCTGCACCTCATGGAGCAGTAGGTCCGCGGCTACGCCGCGCGGCGGAGCGCCAACCTACCCCAGCCTGGCAAGCACGGAGGCCGCAATGCCCTCGGGCGTGAGCCCCGCGCGCTCCAGCAGGCGAGCCTGCTCGTCCGCCTCGGGATAGCCGTCGGGCGCACCCAGGCGCAGCAGCCCAGGGGTAGCGCCGCGGTCGAGCAGCTCCTCGGCGAGAAGTCCGCCAAGTCCGCCCACCACGCTGTGCTCCTCCACCGTCACGTCAAGCCGCGCGTTGGCGAGAAGCTCAACAACGTGCTGGTCAAGGGGCTTTATCGTACCCACGGTCACCACGCGGCAGGAAAGCCCCCGCCCACGCAGCAGCTGGGCGGCAGCTAGCGCGCGAGACGCGATGGAGCCGCAGGTAGCAATCGCAACGTCTGCCATGCGGCCGGGCGCGTCATCCGCAAGTACGCGGCAGAGCCCAAGCTCGAAGTCCCCACTGGGAAGCGCAGGGTCGCCCGCGGGCGCCTGCGTGATGCGCACGTAGGCCGGTCGCGGATTGCGCGCGAGCTCCGCAAGCGCACAGGCAAGCTCGGTGTTGGTCGCCGGTGCCACCACGGTGAGGCCCGGGATAGAGCGCATGCACGCAAGGTCCTCCAGGGCCATGTGGCTGGGGCCAAGGATGCCCGCGTGGTAGCCTGCGCCGAGCCCAACCAGCACGACCGGCGACTCCATCATTCCCAAGTTGACGCGCACCTGGTCGAGCACGCGAGCCGTGATGAACGGCGCATAGGACGGCGCAAACACGTGGAAGCCCTCGTTGGCAAGGGCGGATGCAACCTCAACCTGGTTCTGCTCGGCAATACCGCACTGAACAACGGAGCCCGGCAGCTTTGAGCGCAGCACATCGAGCGCAAGTCGGCGGCCGTAGTCCGAGATAACGGCCATGACCTGCGGGTCATTCTCGGCAATCTTTCCAAGCGCCCGGCCAAAGGCCACGCGCGAGTCCAGCCGGTCGAACTCGGCCGGGTCTGCGACGACCGCAGACTCCACAGCAACAGCTTCCCTAGACATGGCCCACCTCCCGACCAAGCTCCCTGACCGCCCGCGCATAGAGCTCGTCGGTCAGCTTGTTGTCGTGCCACTCCACGCAGTTCTCGGCAAACGAGAGGCCCTTCCCCTTGGTGGTGTGGGCAAGCACGGCCCGCGGCCGCGTATGGCTTGGCGCAAGCACGCTCCAGAGGGCGCTCACGTCGTGGCCGTCCACCTCGATTGCCTCGAAGCCAAAGGCGCGGAACTTCTCCGCGAGGCTGCCCGTGTCGAGAATCTGCGCCGTAGGGCCATCGAGCTGCAGCCCGTTGACGTCGACGATAACCGTGAGCGACGCCAACCCCATATGCCCTGCAAGCGCGGCAGCCTCCCAGACCGAGCCCTCGTTGCATTCGCCATCGCCAAGAAGGCAGAAGACGCGTGAGCCGCTCGCACGCCTGTTTGCGGCAATCGCAAGGCCGCACGCATAGCCCAGCCCCATGCCCAGACTGCCACCGGAGGTCTCGATGCCACGAGCGGGGTCTCGCCTGGGGTGCTTGAACAGCACCGCATTGGGGCCGAGAAGCCCGCGGTCAATGTCCTCCTGCGAGACCAGGCCCGCATGAAGCAGGGCCGGGTAGAGCGCGAGAGAGGCGTGACCCTTGGAGAGCACAAAGCGGTCGCGCTGCTCCCAGGGGGTGCCGTCCGCTCCAGTGCGCATAACGCCCCCGTAGAGCACGGCGAGAATCTCTGCCGCAGAGAGGCTGCCACCCAGGTGGAACGGCATGTTTGGGTTAGCGTGCGCAAACTCGACGACGGTCTTGCGAATGTCCAGGGCCAGACCGGAGAGCCGACGCCGTTCAGAGGGGGCAAGCGCGGGGGCAAGCGCCGTGGGTAGCCAGCCGTCCTGGACCGAGGTCCCAGCCACCTCCTGGCCGGCACGCAGCCAGGTGAGGCCCCACTCGATGACCGTTGCGTCCGCAAGGCCTATGGTCTGGCGCAGCACCAGCACGGGGTCGTTCTCGCCACATCCCAGCGCCTCCGCGCGTTCCCCTGCCGAAGAGGCGGAGTAGCGCACCTTCGACCAGGTAATCTTTCGGCCAGAGCAGCGCTCCACGGCGTCGAAAGCCGTCTCACACGAGAAGTCCGCATCTTCCAGGCCCGGGCACTCCCCCAGGTTCTCCCAGCCCTCCTGGCAGATGACCGGCTTGCCGTCGACAGTGCGAACGCGCAGCAGGTAGAGCACCGGACTGCCCGGCTGTATGCGCAGGTGCTCGGCAACGTCTGCGGGAGCGGGGATCACGCGCTTCTCGAGGACGTGGGTCACAAAGTCTTTGCCCTGCTCGCGGAGGGACTCGCCAAACGAGAGGGACCGCTCGCCTGCGGGATGCGAGAGAGCGCGCTCCGAGACAAAGGTGCCCGAGCCGCGCACCTGGACGAGAAATCCCTCGTCCACGAGCTCGCTGATGGCGCGGCGCACGGTACCGCGCGAAATGCCAAAGCGGGCCATGAGCTCGTGCTCGGAGGGAATACGTGAACCGGGGGCCCACTCGTGCAGGCCGATCTTCTCGCGCAGGAGGGCGGCCAGCTGCAAGTACACCGGGGCAGAGCCCGCCTTGCCTGCAGAGCGCTCTGTGGACCTGCTCGCCACCGCCTGTGGCGCGCCCCCAAACGCATCCATGCCGTTCTCTGCCATGCTGCCCCTCCCCCACTCCAAGCGCATCGAAGTTGCGAGACATAGTTGTACACCACTTGTCCCTACGTAGGACACGCAACGGGATGTTCTGGGCGCATGCGCCAAAACAACACGCCAGCGGCAGACCGGCGAACCTGTTGGCCAAGACCGCGGCACAGGATTAACAAAGGCTGGTAGGGGCGGTGGGACTCGAACCCACAATCCTTTCGGCGAGGGATTTTAAGTCCCCTGCGTATGCCAATTCCGCCACGCCCCCAGCTTGTCTTGGGAACCCTACTCCCCAGACGGCCGAAGCGGTCTCATGGTGGGCTTCCACACCACCGGAGACTCGCGCCCATCTAGCATAGCAGCAGCGACAATGGAAAGGCCAAAGAGAAGGTCGCTCTCGCTCACCGTAAGGCTCGAGAAGCCCGTCTGGCGCACAAGTTCTGAGACCGCAACGGCACCGCCCAGGATCACGGGAGCGCGCTTGGCCTGGATTCCCTTGAGCGCGGCACGCTCCTCCTGCGTGAGTGAGGCAAGGCGGCGCTCGAGCTCATCGACCTTCTCGCCAGAGAGCTCGTGAAGGTGCACGTACGCAGGGTTATATGGGTCGAGACCGGCGTCGATGGCCACCAGCGTGGTGACCGTGCCGCCCGTGACCACGAGCGTCTTGGGGTCACCAAGGCGACCCCCTGCCTCTTTAAGCGCCTGCGAGAAGGTCTGTGCGGCGTACTCGTGGGCTTGGGCCAGGTCCTCTGCGGAAGGCGGGTTCTCGCGAGAGAGGAAGCGCTCCGTGAGGCGCCTGCAGCCAACCTGGACCGAGGTGACCCACCCCAGGTCAAGCGTGCCGCCGGAAAGCTCGCCCACGGCCAGCTCGGTCGAGCCGCCGCCGTTGTCGGCCACCAGGATGCGACGCCCGTCGAAGTCCTGCGCAACGCCCATGAACGTGAGGGCACCCTCAATTTGCCCTGGAATGATAAGAGGATCGAGGCCAAGCGAGGCAAGCGCCGCACCAAGCTCGGGCGAGTTGGAGGCGTCGCGTGCGGCACTTGTGAGGGTGCAGCACACGGCCTCGGCACCAGACTCGCGCGCCGAGTTCACATACGCCTTTGCGCAGGCAAAGACGCGCTCCATGGCCTCCTGCGCAAGTTTGCCCGTTCTGTCAACGTCCTGCCCCAAGTTGCAGATGTTCGACTGCTTGCCCAGTCGCACGACGCGGGACCCCTCGACGTCCGCCACCGCTAGGCGGCAGGTGACCGTGCCAATGTCGATGACTGCAACCCTGCGCATTAGTCACCGCTTCCCGAGGTATCCGTGTGGTACTGGAAGATGACGTCTGCGACGTTCACGTACCAGGGGACATCCGCCGAGACGACCGTACCCGTGCCCATGGGAGTGGCGTCGGCGCTGGTATCCGAGAGGCCCTCGACCACCACGCCCGTCTCACCCTCGCCAACGTAGCCGCGCTCGCGCGCGAGGTCCTGGACACCCTCTGGTGTCATGAGGGCATCGACCTCGCTGGTGAGTTGGTCGTTGCTCTGAGTGGTGGCGTCGTAGGTGGCCTGGAGGTCAAACCCCGAGCGCCAGGCGGCGTACAGATTGCATGCGGGGCCGTAGAGCATGATCACCGTGACGATAACAACGGTGGCGATGATAACCGGGAGGCGATGCGCGCCCGCAAACTCCTCAGCACGCGAGACCGTCGCGGAGGCCGCAGACGTAGCGCCCGACGCGACATCTGCTGCCCTTGAGGCAACGTCCGAGACGGCGCTGGGGGCATGTTCAGCAGCACGCTGCGAGCGGTGCCCGGTGCGAGTGCGCGTGCGGGTGCGGGTAGTACTAGCGGCACCCACAGAGCGGGTCGCGATTGCGCGACTGGCGGAGGCGCCGCGGGAGGCGCGCCGGCGAACTGCGGAAGCCTGGGCGCGACCGGAGCACGAGCGCGTAGCGGTGCCCGTGCCCACGTGGTGACCGGTAGGACCGTCCTCCTCAACGCGAACGCCCTCCATCACGGAGGAGAAGGCCGAACGATGGGTTCTACCTGCAGAATAGGTGTAGACCGCCGGTCTTGGCGACACGTCTGTGGAGCCTCTCAACGCAATTTCTGTGCCCGAATATCTGCTCATGCCGTTGCTTCGTTTCTAGTTTGGTTTGGCGTGACAGCGCGGATGCACCGCGTGTCCCAGTGTATACCAGAAGTGCCCGCGGCCAGGCTCAGGAGTGGCTCTCCTCTTGCTTCGCACGGTCCCAAAGCTCGTTCAGCTCCGCAGTCGAGAGTGCGTCAAGGTCGCAGCCCTTCTCACGCGCCAGGTCCTCCATGCGAGACCAGCGGCGACGGAACTTCTCGTTGCTCTGTGCCAGGGCCCCCTCGGCGTCGATGCCCTCCATGCGCGCTACGTTCACCAGCGAGAAGAGCAGGTCGCCAAACTCGAGCGCGCGGGCCTGTGATCCTGTCGGCTCGCGCTCGAACTCATCGCGCTCCTCGTGCACCTTGTCCCACACGCCAGAGACGTCATCCCAGTCGAAGCCGACCTTTGCCGCGCGAGCGCTGATCTTTTGGCACTGCATGAGCGCCGGCATAGCGCGCGGCACGGAGTCGAGAAGCCCGACCTCAGGCTCCCTGGCGCTGGCGCCCGCCGTCTCGCGCTCGCGACGCTTCACGTTGTCCCAGATGCGAGCCACGTCCTCGGGCGTCTCGGCATCCACGCCACCAAAGACGTGGGGGTGACGGCGCACGAGCTTCTCATCTATGGCGCGGCACACGTCATCGATGGTGAAAGCGCCTTCCTCCGCAGCCACCTGCGAGTTGAGGACCACCTGGTAGAGCACGTCGCCGAGCTCCTCCGCCATGTGGGAGGCGTCATCTGCGCGCAGGGCCTCGGCAGCCTCGTAGGCCTCCTCAACCATGTAGCGCACAAGCGACTCGTGCGTCTGCTCGCGGTCCCACGGGCAGCCGTCCTCCTGGCGCAGGCGCCAGACCGTGCGCACGAGCCGGTCGAACTCGCAGTGCGTTCCGGGAACGCCGGGGCGCGAGAGACTCTCGGCGTCCACGGCGCAAAGGGCGTCCACGGTCGTAGCGACCTCCGGCCCCGGCACGGGCGCGGACACGGGGTCCGCTTGGGGCCCGCGGCCGCCCACCCCGACGCCGCCGCCGTTGCGCACTGCTGCGGCGAGCGCCTCGGCGACAATCCCCGCACCGGTGGAGCCGGGATGCAGCCGACCGTCAGCAAACATGAGGGGGCTTCTCGGCAAGATGCTTGCTCCGTCGACCACCGTCACGTTTTCGTGGCCACGGCACGCGCGCTCAATGGCACGGCGCACCCACGAAAGCGACTTGCCATTAGGGATGCCAGCCAGCGTGGCCTCGTCCGCCTCGTCGGCGCGCCAGAGCGGCGTGAGCACGTAGATGGGCGTGTTGGGGAAGAGCTTGCACAGGCGGTCAAGGTAGGCGGAGGCGTCGCGGCGAATCTCCTTGCCCGAGCCCTCGCAGCCCCAGTCGTTGGTCCCGTAGGCCACGGTAATTGCCGCAGGCGGCTCCTTGCGCAGCGCCTTTATACCCGTAAGCGTCTTCTGGTCAAAGACGTAACCGCAGACGGCCTGGTTCACCAGGTCAAGGCCAAGCTCCGCCGAGAGGAGCGCCGGGTACGAGAGTGAAGGGCACCCCACCACAAAGCCCTGGGTGATGGAGTCGCCAAGGGCCAGCAGGTAGCCGCGCCGGGGTGCCGGGGCGGCCGTGCCGTTCGAGACAAGGCGTCCCACGGCAACGGACATAATGAGCGGCAGGTAGATGCGAACCTCGAGGGGCAGGTGCTCCGGATTGTCGAAGCGCACGGCAATACGACCGTCTCGCACGGCGACGGTATGGGACTGGCCACCCTCCACCACGGCGTCGATGCCGTCGATAAGGCCGTCCTCTGCTTGCCCAAGACTGCCCAGGTGCTCCATGACCTCGGAGTAGAGCGGGTGCGCGGGATCCAGGGCAGCCGTCACGTGGCAGTCAAAGGAGACCTCACTGCCCGTGGTCACAAGCGCCAGGCAAATGCCCGAGGTCGCGCGGGAACGGCGCCCGCGACCAACGGAGTCCAGGTAGCGAAGCTGTTTCTCGGAGAAGCGGTAGGGCTGCACAAGACCGTCGCCCGCGTCCTCGACGAGAAGGGCGCCACGAAGGTACTCGGTGATGTCACCGGGCAGGGATACCTCGGACGGGGCCGCATCCTCGCCGGAATGCGGCGTCATTCTCGTCCCCATGTGCGCAGCCGCAAGCGCCGTGCGTGCCAGCTTGCCAGACTTGATGAGCCTTGCCCTATCATCCTTGCTCAAAGCCATGGGGTCGTCCCTCTCCTCGCGTCACGCTGGTTGTCAGCTCTCGTCAGCATAGGGCAAGAGGCGGCACGGGGACGGCGAGGCACCGAATGTGTGGCGAGCCGATACACATTCGGGGCACGAACGTGTATCGGCCTGCGCGGGATACAGCTTCGGGCCCAAACGTGTGGCGGCGCGCCGGCCCGCAGCGCTGCCGCCCACCGCCACCCGGCGCAAGCCGGCGCCAAGCCCCGCCCTACTCGTCGTCCGTCTCGTCTCCGCCGCCAATCTCCTCCAGCACGCCAAGCGCGGCAGGCATGACCTCCTCCTGCTTTGCGCGGAAGGGATACGCCAGCTTGTGCGTCTTGGGGTAGACCAGGGCCCCACGCTCCTTGAGCTTGAGCGCCGTCTTTCTCGGCACATCAATCCCCTGGTAGACCAGGCGCCCGTTGGTAAGCGAGACGGACGTGCAGCCCAGGCGCTGCGCGCGGATGCGAATGCGCGCCCGGTCAAGGAGGTTGCGACCGGCAAGCGGCAGCGCACCGTGGCTCTCCTCGAGGTCGCGCTGGAGCGCATCCACGTCGGAAAGCTCGGTAGCCGCGGCAAGCCTGCGGTATGCAAGCACGCGCTGGTCCACCTCGGGCATGTACTCCTCGGCAAGGTAGAAGTCGGCCGAGAGGTTGATGGTGACCTCAGGCACCTCCACCTCGGCGGTCTCACCACGAGCCTCGGCCACGGCCTCGCCCAGCATCTGGGTGAAGAGGTCAAAGCCCACGCTGGAGAGGTTGCCGTGCTGCTCGGCGCCCATGAGCGAGCCCGCGCCTCGAATCTCGAGGTCACGCATGGCAATGCGCATGCCGCTGCCCAGGTCCTGGTACTCGTTGATGGCAGTGAGGCGGTCGGTTGCCTCGGGGGTGAGCGGCGCCGTGGAGGGGAACATGAAGTACGCGTACGCCTGCGTGCGCCCGCGCCCCACGCGACCCTTGAGCTGATAGAGCTGGGCCAGGCCCAGACGCTGCGAGTCCTCGATGATCAGCGTGTTGGTACGTGGGTTGTCGATACCGCTCTCGATAATGGTGGTGGCCACCAGAACGTCGATCTCGTGCTCCTGGAAGCGCAGCATCACGTCCTCGACCTCGCGGGCGCTCATCTTGCCGTGCGCCACGCCCACGCGCGCCTCGGGCGCCGCCTCCATCACGCGCGCCACGGCGTCGTCGATGGTGGTCACGCGGTTGCTCACGTAGTAGACCTGCCCCTTGCGCTCAAGCTCGTTGCGGATGGCGGCCGAAACCAGGTCCGGGTCCCACTCCCCCACGTGCACCTTCACGGGCAGGCGTCCCGGCGGAGGCGTCATGATGAGGCTCATGTCGCGCACGCCGCTCATGGCCATCTGCATGGTGCGCGGGATGGGCGTGGCCGAGAGCGTGAGCACGTCGACCTGCTCGCGCATATTCTTGAGCTGCTCCTTGTGCTGCACGCCAAAGCGCTGCTCCTCGTCGATGATAACGAGCCCCAGGTCATGCGGGTTGACGTCTGCCGAGAGGAGCCGGTGCGTGCCAATGAGCACGTTCACCGTGCCTGCGGCAAACCCCTCAAGCGCCTGCCGCTGCTGGGCCGGCGTCACAAAGCGCGAGAGCACACGAACGTCCAGGTCAAAGGGCGAGAAGCGCGCAAAGAACGTCTCGAAATGCTGCTCGGCCAGAATGGTGGTGGGGCACAGCGCCATGACCTGCTTGCCGTCCTGGCAGCACTTGAACGCCGCGCGCAGGGCAACCTCGGTCTTGCCAAAGCCCACGTCGCCGCAGAGCAGCCGGTCCATGGGCTTTCTCGCCTCCATGTCGGCCTTGATGTCCGCCACGGCCGAGGCCTGGTCGGGCGTGAGGTCATAGGGGAAGCTCGACTCCATGTCCAGCTGGGCGGGGGTGTCCGGCGAGAAGGCGTAGCCTGTCACCGAGGCGCGGCGCGTGTAGAGGTCCACCAGGTCAAACGCCAGCTTCTTGGCGGAGCGCCGTGCCTTGCCCGTGGCGCGCGACCAGTCCGCCGTGTTGAGGCGCGTGAGGCGCGGGGAGGAGCCGTCTGGCCCCACGTAGCGCGTGATGCGGTCGACCTGCTCAAGCGGCACGTAGAGCTTGTCGCCGCCGGCGTACTCCAAGAGGAAGTAGTCGCGCATGCGCCCGGCAACCTCCTGGCGTACGATCTGCGAGAAGAGCGCGATGCCGTGCGTGGCATGAACCACGTAGTCTCCGGGCTTGAACGGGAAGGTCACGCTTGTGGGGTCCACGCGCTTGGCGCGACGGCGGTTGCGCGCCGTGCGCGGCGTGAGGTCAGAGATCGAGAGCACGCCCAAGTGCGCCGAAGGCACCACGATGCCCGCGGGCACCGGGGCGTCCGTGAACGTCACGGAGCCGCGACACAGGGGCGTAATGGCACCGTTGGCGTCTGCCGAGGTAACGGGCACGGCGTTTTCGGCTGCCGAGCCAAGCGACTCCGCAAAGGGGATGTGCTCGTCGGTAAGGCGCAGCTCAAGAGACTCGCGGGCCCCGCGGTCCGGCGCGGCAAACACCACGCTCACGTTGTCGTTTACAAGCTGGCGCACAACCCCAATGAGCTTGGTGTCCGCACCTGCCACGTTGGGCTGGCGCACCTTGAGCTCCGCCGTCACCGAGCCGCCCACCCGAAGTATCGACGAGAGGGACAGGCGCTGCTGGCGACCAAAGTCCATCTCGCGCGGACTGGTGTAGAGTCCCTCCGTCGAGACGTGCGCCGAGGACGTGGAGGCCAAGATGTCATCCATGGCGCGCTGGCAGTCGTCGAAGAGCGCGCGAGGCTCGGCAAGAACCACAAGGGCGTCCTTCGAGATGTGCTCGATGGGGCTGGCCGAGCCGCCATAGAGCGCTGGGAGGTACTTCTCGAGCGAGGGCTGAGCGGAGCGCGCCTGGATTGCCTCGAGGTCGGCTGCCACCTTGGCATCGTTCTGCGCGCGGTTGTAGAGGGCCTTCTCCGCGCGGGCGATGGTCTCGTTGGTGAAGGCCATCTCGCGACAGGGCACAACGTCAACGGAGTCCAGCTCGCCAATGGTCTGGCCCGTGGAGGGCACCATGCGACGCACGCGGTCGATCTCATCGCCAAAGAACTCGATGCGCACCGGGGACGTTGCCTGCGCGGGAAAGACGTCGACGGAGTCGCCATGCACGTGGAAAGTGCCGGGCACTGCCACATCTTCGGCGTCACCCACGTCCGTGTATCCCATGCCCACCAGCAGTGGCGCCACATCCTCGAAGGGGACCTCGTCGCCAACGGAGAACGTGCTTGAGGCAAAGTACCCAGAGCCCGCCGGCGGCACGCGACGCAAGAGCGCTGGGGCAGACGCCACCACGACGCACTTCTCGCCCGCGGCCAGCCGGGCAATCGCACGGCAGCGCGTGCCAATCACGGCATCATCCGGGGCAGCCTCGGCCCACGGATGGTCGCGGCGCATGGGATAGCGCGCAACAACGTCCTGGCCAAGCCATGCGGCGAGCGCGCGAGCGGTGCGGTCCGCCGCCTCCTCACCCGAGACAACAACAAGGCACGGACGCGGGTCGCGCGCCCAGAGGGCCGCAATCACCAGCGGTCGGGCGCTCTGACCCACGGCAAGGGATGCGTCGTTGCCAGAGCCCAGCTCGTGCAGGAGCGGTACGAGCTCCGGCGCGGAGAGCAGCTGGCGAGAAACCCTGTTAATGAACATGGAGGCGGCTCCTTGGGAGGCATCTCATGGCAGCCAGGCGTACGGTCTGCCAAAGAACATGCAAAGCGGCCCGCACGGCAGGCGCGCGGGCTCGCATGTTGACTGTTTTTCTCAGCGATTGTAGCAGGTGACGAGACCAGGGTCGAAGCGTCCTCGCAAATGAGACAAAGGGACTGTCCCTTTGTCTCACGGGCAGTCTAGGCAGCGGCCTTCTCCCCGTGCCCAAAGAGGGTCTTCACGTCCGTTGCCGCCGTAATGGCGCCAAGGATGATGACAACGGCGCACACCACGCCACGGACGTCGGGCATCGTGCCCAGAAGCAGAAGCGAGAAGGGAATGGCCCAGGCAGAGTACGTAATGTTGAGCGCCATGGCGCGCGAGGCGCCAAGGGTGGCGATTGCCTTGTAGTAGAGCAGGTACGACACCGTGCCCGAGAGCGCCGCAAGCGCAATAGTTGACATGGCGCTCGAGGTGAGAGCCACGATGGCGCTTGGCCAGCCACCGAGGAGCGGCAGGATGACCAACGCGTACGTAAGGGCAGAGGTGGTCTGGCGTATCTGCATGGCGCACTCGTCGTCCACGCTCGCGTTGCGCAGGCCCCAGTCGATCACCACGGCCTCGGTGCCCCAGCCAAGAACGCACACCAGAGCGCCAATGATGCCCACGGTCCAGCTTCCAGGCACGCCATCGACGGGCGTCCAGCCCAGCACGGCAACCGCAACCAGGCACGCAGCAAGTCCTGCCCACTGGTAGGGCCGCATGCGCTCCTTCAAGACCACAGTCGCGAGCGCGGCGCCATAGGCTGGGAAGAAGGCCGAGATGGCCGCCGTGTAGGCAGGGCCAATGTTGTTGATGGCAACCACGTAGCCCGTCATGCCAATGGGACCTCCAATGAGGGCTGCCCCCACGATGACCAGGCCGCTCTTGCTGCGAAGCGTGCGCCAGGTCTCACCCAGCTTGCGGCGAATTCCCATGTAGGCAAACGAGAAGACCGCCGAGCTCGCGTCGTGCAGGAAGGTGCTCGTGAAGGCGGCGAGCGCGATTGCCTGCGGCGTGGCGGCAAAGGCTGGGTTGGCCAGCGCGATGCCGAGTATTACGGTGTCAAGCGCCCAGGTAAGCGCAGCGCCAAAGCCATACGGCATGATTGTCCCCTCTCAACAGCCTGTTAGGCAGCTATGGTGTCGTTCTTCTCGTACCACGAGAGAACCTTGTCAACATATGTGACGGCGTAGCTCTTGTAGATGTCGAGCCACTCGCCCACGCCCGCCCCCTCGGCATCCTTCTCGAGCGCCCAGACGTACCAGCACCAACCGCCGAGCACCACGCGTGCCCAGAAGTGGCGCCGCTCGACCGGGGTCGCCGCTCGCCCAAAGTAGGCGTCAATGGCGGCGTTGGCCTGCTCCTCGTTGTACTGGGAGCAGATGATGAAGGTCGCCGTGTCGTTGCCAGGGTCTCCCATGCCGGCAAACTCCCAGTCGATCACGCTCATCGAGCCGTCCTCGCCAATGAGGAAGTTGAGCGGCAGGTAGTCGTTGTGGCAGAAGCAGGCAGAGAAGCCCTCGTCAGCGGTGCAGTACTCGTTGAGGTGGGTGACCTTCTCGCACAGCTCGTCGTACCCGGGAATGTTGATGTTCCCGTGGCTCTTGAGCAGGCGTTCGTAGCCCAGACCGTCCCGATAGAAGTCAAATGTCGCGTCAATGCGCGCACCAGACTCGTGGAAGGTGCGGGCAAGCTGCATGGCGCGAGCAACCTCGCTCGAGTCGAACGGATCCACGTTCTTTGCGTTGGGCACAAAGTGCGAGATCTTCCAGCCCTTCTCGGCGTCTTCGTAGACGAAGGTGCGGTCGATGCCCAGCTCGTGGGCAACGGTGTCTGCGTCCTTCTCGGCAGTGCGGTTGATGAACTTCTCGGTGCCAATGCCAGGGTGGCGATAGACGTACTCGTCTGTCCCCACGGCAAAGTGGAAGGTGAGGTTGGTGAGCCCGTTCTTGATGGGGTAGAAGCCGTGGAGCTGCGTGCGCTCGCAGCCCAGGACATCCACGATGTTGTCGAGGGCGGGGCACTCGACCTTGGTAAGGAAGCTGGGGTCAAACTCCATCAGCTCGTCCACGGAGTCAAACTCCAGCACCTGCCCCGCGGGGTAGCGACGTATGTCCATCGAGAGGCAGTCGGGATTGCGCGCAAATATGGTCTCCCAGAGCTCATCGGCGTACTTCTCCTCGTAGAACGGGCTGCGCACGATGCTCTCGAGAATGCGCACGAAGGTGTTGGAGAAGGCCCGGTCAAAGTACACGTGGCCGAGCATTGCCCACGCATCCTTGCCGCCAACCGTCACGGAGGTGATGCGGTCATTCTCGTCCACGCCCAGGCACCACTCGTCCGTGGAGCCGTCCATGTAGACGGCGGAATAGTAGGCGCGGTAGACGTAGGTCTCGAAGGGATTCTGGGCAAAGTAGTCATCCGAGGAGCAGATGTAGGTGTTCCTCAGCTGGTCACGAACAAGCCAGAGCGTCCAGTTGTTATTCCGTTCAGCATAGAGGTCGTTGGTCACCAGGCGAACGCCGTACTTCTCGGCAAGGTAGGCGAACTCGTCTGCGCGATAGCCAACAACAACGGTGATGTCTGTGACCCCCGCCTCGTGGAGCTGGCGAATCTGGCGCTCAATGAGGACCTCGCCGCGTACGCTCGTGAGCCCCTTGGGTCGCCAGTACGAGACGGGCACAAAGCGAGACGAGAGGCCAGCGGCCATGATGACCGCGTTCTCTACGCGATAGGGCTCCAGCGCCTTGCGGCCAAGCTCGGTGATGGCGGTACCTGACACAAGCCCCATGCTGCGAAGCTCATCCAGTTCCGGAGAGGCAGCCTGAGCGCGGGCATCGTCCGGGGAGGTGGCAAGCGTGCTAAGGACGTCGAACTCTTTGCGCGTGAGTGCCATGGCAGATCCTTTGGACAAAGATAAGGTTCATGTAAAGGACGTTGCCAATCATAACTGAACGCTTACAAATGATTTTGGGATTTCTTAACGTTGTTGATAATTTACGTAAGCGACACGGCCCCACGACCCTCGTCGATATCGGAAAGCGTCGCAACAGAAAGCGCAAAGGACCGGAGAATAGCTCCCTTTCTTAAGCGCGATAGTCGCGACCTGCGCAAACACAACGGCCCATTAAGAAAAAGAGCTATTCTCCGAAGCCCTTACCCCTCGACTGCCCTTCCGGACTCATCGGCAAGCTCGCGAAGCCAGGCGGCCGCAGCCTCAACGTCTGCCGCATCCGCCTGCCACGTCCAGTTGCCCTCGGCGACGCCGGGCACGTTCATGCGCGCATCGTTGCCCAGGAGCAGCACGTCTTGCAGCGGCATGATCACCACGTCATTCTCCACGCCAGCGGTACGACGCTCGATGTCACGCGCAAGCTCGACGGCCTTCTCGGCATCGCCGTCCGCAAAGCTGCGAGCACACCAGCCCACAAGGGTCTCAGTGTCGTGCGTGCCCGTATAGACCACAGAACCCCTGTTGGGCGTGAACTCGTTGCGTACGTCCTGGTCGGCAAACTGCACGATGCTCATGCCGGGCACGCCCGTCTCGGCAATAAGGGCGCGCACTGCCGGTGTGACGTTGCCCAGGTCCTCGGCAATGAGTGGCAGCCCGCCAAAGAGCTTGTTGGCCGCACGGAAGAGGTTGGCGCCTGGGCCAAAGGCGTACGCGCCCTCGGTTGCCGGCTTGCCGGCCTCAATCTCGTAGTACGAGGAGAACCCAATGAAGCGGTCAAGCCGCACATAGTCATAGAGCTTGAACGCGCGGTCAAGCCTGCGAAGCCACCAGTCGTAGCCGTCAGAGCGCAGGACGTCCCAATCGTAGGTGGGGTTGCCCCAGAGCTGCCCTTCGGCGGAGAGCTGGTCGGCAGGGGCGCCGGCCTGCATGGCCGCATGCCCGTCCCCATCCAGGTCAAAGATGTCCGGCTCGCTCCACACGTCCGCGGAGTCCGCCGAGACGTACATGGGCATGTCGCCCACGATGCGCACGCCACGCTCGTTGGCGTAAGCGCGAAGCTCGTTCCACTCCTGCTGGAACTCAAACTGCAGCTTGCGCGCCGTCTCGATGCCCGGCGCCAGTTCGGGGTCATCCGCAAGGCGCGGCGAATAGCTGCGATACTGCTCTGGCCAAGCCTGCCAGGTTGCGCCGTCGAACTTGTCCTTCAGCGCACAGAACGTGGCATAGGGCGTGAGCCAGTAGTCGTTGTCGTCGCAGAACTCGGCGAAGTGGCCGTCGCCAAAGAGCGTGTCGTCGGCGAGAACCTCCTCGGGATCTCGCTCGAGAAGGGCAACGTTGCCTGCATTGGCGGCCAGGCCGGCATAGGGCGAACCAAACTCGTCCGTGGGGTTCACGGGAAGCACCTGCCAGTAGCGCTGGCCGCAGCTGGCCAGCCAGTCCACGAAGCGCTTGGCCGGCGCCCCCAGCGTTCCCGGCTTGCCGTTGTCGGGCACCGAGGTCACGTGGCACAACACGCCCATGCCGCGCTCGAGCGGCTTCTGGAGTCGCTCGTGCCTATGGAAGTGCAGCACCGCCGTACCCAGCGGCCAGAGGAAGACCTCCGCCTGGCCCTGCGATACCTTGGGGTCGCGGCCGGAGACAACATCCGAGACCTCCATGCCGCTCTCGATGGGAATCCGCACAGTGTGTGAGTTGTTCAGGCTGGCGTTGACCAGCACGCACACGCAGTCGCTCTTGGTTCGGCTCCTGCGCCAGAACCCAAACACGTCATCGCCCACCGCAAACGGGTTGAACCTGCCGTCCACCAGCACGTCGAGCGTCTTGCGCACGGCAATGGCGTTGCGGTAGATGTCAAAGCAGTCCTTGTCACCGCCGCCCCAGGGGTAGGCCGCGCGGTTGTAGGGGTCGCGGAAGCCCTCCATGCCGCGCTCGTCCCCGTAGTAGATGCAGGGGACGCCGGGCAGGGTCATCTGCAGCAACGTAATTGCCCACAGGCGGCTCTTGGCCAGGTTACGCTGACCGGGGTCAAGGCGATACGACGCACGCTCGGACTCGGAGAGCGTGTCGGGGTTGGGCGCGCCGCCCAGTGTCGTGAAGAGGCGCTCGCGATCGTGGCTGCCCAGGAGGTTGAGCTCGCTGTAGAGCGCCTGGCCAGGGTAGTTCTCGCCCAGCTGCTCCAGGCGCCTCGTGAGCTCCTGCGCGCTAATCTCGTTGCGCATGAAGGCGAGAAGTCCCTCGCGCAGCGGGTAGTTCATGGTGCCGTCAAGCTCCGAGCCCTCAAAGTACTGGCGCAGCGAGCCGTAGGCCGTCTTGTTGCTGGCGTCCTCCCACACCTCGCCAATGAGAAGGCCGTCGGGCTTCTCAGCGAGAACCGCATGCTTGATGTCCGCGATGAAGCTGTCGGGCAGCTCGTCTGCAACGTCCAGGCGCCAGCCGCGTGCGCCATCGCGCAGCCACCGGCGCACCACGCCCTCGCGACCGCAAATGAACTCGTGGTAGGAGGGGTCGTTCTCGTTGATGGCGGGAAGGTCGTCCACGCCCCACCAGCTGTCGTAAGTCCCGTCATCGTGGAATGTGTACCACGAGCGATAGACCGAATCGGTGCTCTGGTACGCGCCCACGGAGTCTGGGTAGTTCCCGTACTTGTTGAAGTAGCGAGAATCGCAGCCGGTATGGTTGAAGACGCCGTCCAGGATCACCGAGATGCCCATCTCCTCGGCGTCCACGCACAGGCGGCGGAAGCTCTCTTCGTCGCCAAGCATGGGGTCGATGGCCATGTAGTCACCGGTGTCGTAGCGATGGTTGCTTGCGGCCTCAAATATGGGATTGAGGTAGATCACCGTCACGCCCAGATCCTTGAGGTAACGCAGCTTCTCGCGAACGCCCTCGAGGGTTCCGCCATAGAAGTCCCAGCGCTTGATGCGGCCGTTCTCGTCCTTGTCGTAGGCAGGAGGCGTGGACCAATCGTCGACCACGGCACGACCTGGGCCGGCGATGTGCGGGCGCTCCATGGCAACGTCGGCCCTTCGGCGCCAGTCCTCCCCGCGGGCAAAACGGTCGGGAAAGACCTGGTACACAATACCGCCGCGATACCAGTTAGGCTGGATGGCGCGCTGCTTGTAGACGGTTATCTGGAACGACGGGGGGTCGCCGTAGGCAAACGCGCCTTCGCCGGTAGTCCAGCCAGGCTGCGCACCATAGCGCCACACGGCGCCGTCTGATGCCTCAATGTCGAAGCTGTACCAGATGATGCCGGTCCTGTCCGGGGTAAAGGTGACCGAGAAGTGCGTCACGCCACCGCGCTTCTCACCATGCATTTCGAGCAGGCGCTCGCCCACCCCGTCCGTCCAGGTGCGAAGCGTGCAGAACACCACCTCGTCATCCCAGACGTCGATGCCTACAGTAACGGCGCCGCCCAACCGGACGGCGCCAAAGGGATCTCTGTACTCCCTCTCGGAAGTTACGTGCCGCGCCTTCAAGCCTTACCTGTCTCTTCTCTTGTTGTACCTAATGACCTCAGGATGAAGCCCGTGGTAGATGTCCATGTAATCGTTTGCGGCACGGCGCCAGCTAAAGTCTGTCGCCATAGCCTGGAGCATGAGCTTAGTCCAGAGCTCCTGGTTAGTCCAGAAAATCTCGCAGGCCCCCAGGAGGGTGTCCGCCATCTCGTCCGCGTTCATGTTGGAGAAGCGGAAGCCGGTGCCCTCGCCAGTGAACTTGTTGTATGGGACCACCGAGTCGCGCAGGCCGCCCGTCTCGCGCACGAGGGGAAGCGTGCCGTAGCGCATGGCAATCATCTGGGAGAGACCACAGGGCTCAAACTCGGACGGCATAAGCAGGATGTCGCCGCCAGCGTACATGCGGTGCGAAAGCGCGTTGTCAAAGGCAATGCGCGCGCACATCATGTCGCCGTACTTCTGGTCGAAGTAGCGGAACGCCTCTTCCTGGTCTGCGTCACCGGTGCCGAGAATGGCAACCTGGACGCCGCGCCTCATGATGCCGTCCATGGCATAGCGGACAAGGCCCAGGCCCTTCTGGTTGGTAAGGCGGCCAATCATCACCACAAGCGGGCGCGTGGGGTCTTGGCGCAGGCCAAGCTCCTCCTGGAGCGCACGCTTGCACTCGGCCTTGTTGGCAAGGTCATCGGCAGAGTAGTTGGCCGTGATCATGCCGTCGGTCTTGGGGTTCCAGATGCTCGTGTCGATACCGTTGAGGATGCCCGTCAGGATGTTGGAGCGCCTACGGAAGATGGGGTCGAGCCCCTCTCCGTAGAACGGCATCTGCAGCTCGTAGGCGTAGCTCGGGCTCACGGTAGTGAGGGCGTCCGCGTAGCACAGGCCGCCCTTCATGAAGTTGATTGAGTCCTTGTCGCAATAGAGCTGGTCACGAGCGGCGGGGATGTCGGCAAGGCCAAGGATGTCGGAGAGCATCTTGTCTCCGTACTGGCCCTGGAACTTGATGTTGTGGACCGTCATGACGGTCTTGACGTTGTTGCACTGCGGGGCGCCGCGATACAGCTCGCGCAGGAAGACGGGGCACAGCGCTGTCTGCCAGTCGTTGCAGTGCAGGACGTCGCAGGCGAGCTCGGGCACCTTGACGATGGCCTCGCAGATGGCCTTTGAAAAGAAGGCGAAGCGCTCGCCATCGTCGAAGTAACCGTAGAGCCCGTCGCGCTTGAAGTAGGCCTCGTTGTCCACAAAGTAGAAGTCGAGACCCTGAAGCTCGAGCTTCTCGATGCCGCAGTAAACGTTCCTCCACGCCAGGGGCACGTAGAAGTCCGCGACATGCTTCATGCGGTCACGGTACTCCTGGGGGATGGTCCCGTACTTGGGCATGATCACAGCGGCCTTGGCGCCGGCGTGCTTGAGTGCGCGCGGGAGGGAACCCGCCACGTCACCCAAGCCGCCGGTCTTGGCGAACGGCACCGCCTCTGAGGATGCGAAGAGGATCCTCAGCTTCCTGCGGTGTGCGCTTGTTGGCATGGTTCCCACCTCTACTCGCGACCCTTTTCCTTGACGAGAACATCCTCGGGCGTGCCACGAAGCTCGGTGCCCGCCGGAACGAGGTTGTTCCTGTCGACGATTGCGTTCTCCACGCGAGCGCCACTCTTGATGACGCAGTCCTGCATCACCACGGAGCCGCGGATGGTAGCGCCGCTCTCAACAATGACGTTGCGGCCCAGGATGGAGTCGCCCACGTTGCCAAAGATGCGGCAGCCAGCGGAGACGAGCGAGTTAGTGACGTGGGAACCCACCTCAAACTTGGCGGGCGACGTGTCGTGCGCCTTGGTCTTGATGAAGCGGCCCTCGGGGAAGAGCTCGGCATTGATCCGCGGGTCGAGCGCGTCCATGTTGGAGCGGTAGTAGCTCTTCTTGTTGAACACCGCCGCCGCATAGCCATCAAAGTTGTATGCCTGCACGTTCACGCGGCCGTAGTCGTTGGCCATTGCCTCAAAGAGGTCGAGGTAGTCGGTGGCGGCGTACCAGTCGAACATGTCGAGCAGCAGCTGGCGGCTGATCACGAAGCAGTCGAGGAAGGCAGTGTCGCCAAACGAAACACCGTGCTTCACGCCGTTGACGCGCGAGCCGTCCAGCTCGAAGCCGGTGACGTCGGCATCATTGCCGCTGGCCTGCTTGGTAAGCACAGTGACGTCGGCTCCGGAAGCAACGTGGGCGTCGTACAGCTCGTTGAGGTCCATGTTGTACACAAAGTTGGCGGTCGAGAAGATCACGTAGTCAGACTTGGACCTCGTGAAGAAGACCTTGTTGTGCACCAGGTCGCGCAGCAGGAAGCGCGCGCCGGTGCGAGAGGTGCCAAAGGCAGAGCCAGGGAGGACAAACAGGCCGCCGTTCTTGCGGTCGAGGTTCCAGTCCTTGCCAGAGCCCACGTGGTCGATGATCGAGCGGTAGTTGTAGGGCATGACCATGCCCACGGTGCGCAGGCCAGCGTTCACCATGTTGGACAGGGGGAAGTCCACCAGGCGATAGCGGCCGAGGAATGGCATGGACGCAACCGGGCGGCTCTCGACGAGCGCGCTCGGGGACTTGGCCGAGTAGTTGCACGTAATGAGGCCGATGACCTTTTCCATTGCTTACTCCCCCTTCCCGACAACGACGTCATTCCCAATGACGGCCGTGTCCTTCGTAGAGTCGACGCTACCGAGGTTCACGTTCTCCTCGACGACAGAGTTCTCGCCCAGGATCGCGCGAACAACGTGCGCGCCGTTCTTCACGACGGCACCGGGGAGCAGGACGGAGTCGACAACCGTGGCATGCTCGCCAACGTAGGCGTCGACCGAGAGAATCGAGTGCTTGGCCTTGCCGTAAACCTGAACGCCGTTTGCGACCAGGCAGTCATCGACATCGCCATCGCGGCCCACGAACGCGGGCGGCCTCGTGGAGGCGTTGCTCATGATGGGGAAGTCCTCGCTGTACAGGTCAAAGGCGGGGTTGGGGCCGAGAAGGTCCATGCTCGTCTCGTGGTAGCTCGAGATGGTGCCCACGTCGCGCCAGAAGCCGTTGAACTCGTAGGTGTAGAGGCGCTTGCCGTCGGCCAGGAGCTTGGGGATGATGTTCTTCCCGAAGTCGTGCTCGGACGTCTGGTCGACGGCGTCCTCCTTGAGGGAGCTCTCGAGGAGGTCGGCGTTGAAGATGTAGATGCCCATGGACGCGAGGTTGGAATCGGGCTTCTTAGGCTTCTCGGTAAACTTGAGGATGCGCTCGTCATCGTCCTGCGTGATGATGCCAAAGCGCGAGGCCTCCTCCCAGGGCACCGGCATGACGGCGATGGTGAGGTCGGCGTTGTGGCGCTTGTGGTTCTCGAGCATCTTGCCGTAGTCCATGCGGTAGAGCTGGTCGCCCGAGAGGATGAGGACGTACTCCGGGCCGTTCTGGTCGATGTAGCCAAGGTTCTGCGTCACGGCGTCTGCCGTGCCCTCGTACCAGGCACCACCAGTCTGGGTGGCATAGGGCGGCAGAATCGAGACGCCGCCGTCACGCTCGTCGAGGTTCCACGCCTCGCCGGTGCCAATGTAGGAGTGCAGCAGGTACGGACGGTACTGGGTAAGCACGCCCACCGTCGAGACACCCGAGTTCGCGCAGTTAGAGAGCGCGAAGTCGATGATGCGGAACTTGCCGCCGAACGAGACCGCAGGCTTTGCCACGTTGCTGGTGAGCGCGCCAAGCCTGCTGCCCTGCCCTCCGGCAAGAAGCATCGCAATGCATTCCTTCTTGCTCATAAGGTCCCCCATTCCCTTCTAACGTCCCAACGCATGCCTCATGCCTTCAACCCGCAGGTTTGCGGGGTAGTTCCTATGCCTCAATATGCCAGATGTCACTCATGTACTCGCGAATGGTTCGGTCACTAGAGAAGTATCCGGCCTTGGCGGTATTGTGCAGCGCCGCCTTGTTCCATGCGGCACGGTCTCCGTAGGCGGTGGTGAGCTCGTCCCAAGCGTCAACATAGGAGCGGAAGTCGCGCAGAACGAGGTCCGGATCATTGCTCGCCATGAGGTAATCGTGGATGCTCTCGAAGTTGCCCGAGAGGCGAGCGAGAGAACCGTCAGAGAGCATGTCCACCACGCGACCAAGGCGATCGCGATCTGCGTTGTACTGGTCCCAGGCGAAGTAGTGGCCGGAGGCGCGCAGCGCCTCGACCTCCTCGGTGCGAAGGCCAAAAATCTTGATGTTCTCGTCACCCACGAGCTTTGCAATCTCGACGTTGGCGCCGTCATAGGTGCCCAGCGTAATTGCTGCGTTCATCATGAGCTTCATGTTGGAGGTACCGGAGGCCTCGGTGCCGGCGGTCGAAATCTGCTCGGAGATCTCGGCGGCAGGATAGATGAGCTGGGCGCTCGACACGGCGAAGTTGGGAACGAAGGCGACCTTGATCTTGTCGTTCACACGCGCGTCGTTGTTCACCACGTCGGCCACCGAGTTGATAAGGCGGATGACCTCCTTGGCGAAGGTGTAGCTCTGGGCAGCCTTGCCCGAGAAGATGAACGCCGTGGGGCGCGGGTCAAAGTGCGGGTCTGCGAGGATGCGGTTGTAGATGTCCAGGATCTTGAACACGTTGAGGAGCTGGCGCTTGTAGGCATGGAAGCGCTTGACCTGCACGTCGAAGACCATGGAGCAGTCGAGGTCGACGCCGGAGGTCTCCTTCACGTACGCCGCAAGGCGCTGCTTGTCGGCAAGTTTGGCCTTCTCCATCTCGTCCAGGAAGCCAGCATCCTGCTCGTAGGCCGTGAGCTTCTCGAGCTCGAAGGCGTCGTCCAGCCAGCCCGTGCCAATGGCACCGGAAATCAGGCGCGCGTAGGAGGGGTTGGCCTCGGCAAGGAAGCGGCGGTGCGAGACGCCGTTTGTCTTGTTGTTGAACATCTCGGGATTGAGGCGGTAGAAGTCCTTGAGCACGCCCCCCTCGAGGATGCTCGTGTGAAGCGCGGAGACGCCGTTCACCGAGTGACTGAAGATGATCGAGAGGTTTGCCATGCGCACCTGGCCGTCCCAGAGGATGGCGGTGTTCTTGAGCATCTCTCCCCAGCCGTCGAAGGTGTGGGGGAAGCTCTCGCGATAACGGCGGTCAATCTCCTCGATGAACATGTACAGACGCGGCATGAGGGCACGGAAGGTGTCGATGGGCCACTTCTCCAGTGCCTCGGGCATGACCGTGTGGTTGGTGTAGGAGATGGTCTGCTTGGCGATCTTGAAGGCCAGGTCAAAGTCCACACCGCGCTCGTCTACCAGGATGCGCATGAGCTCGGGGCCGCACATGGCTGGGTGCGTGTCGTTGGTGTGGATGGCCACGTGGTCGGCGAGGTGCTCCCAGTCGGGGCCAAAGTCGCGCTCGTAGGTGCCGAGGATGGTCTGCAGGCCAGCGGAGACAAACAGGTACTCCTGCTTCAGGCGCAGAATCTTGCCGTGCTCGCCGGAGTCGTTGGGATAGAGGATCGTAGAGATGGCCTCGACGTCGGAGCGGAACTTGTTCGCCTTGGCGTAGTCTCCGGCGTTGAACGCGTCGAGGTCGAAGTTCTCCTCGTAGGGCTCGGCGCTCCAGAGGCGCAGACGGTTGATCTTCTTGGTGCCATAGCCAACGATGGGCACGTCGTACGGGACGGCGCGCACCTTCTCGCCGCCCTCCTGGGTGAACCAGTAGCGACCAGTCTCGTCCTCGTGGCGCACGACCTGGCCGCCAAACTGGACAATCACCGTGTCGGAGTCGCGGCGGGACTCCCAGGGGAAGCCGTTCTCAAGCCAGTTGTCGGTCTTCTCGACCTGGCGACCACCCTCGATGACCTGGCGGAACAGGCCGTAGTGGTAGCGCATGCCGTTGCCATAGCCAGCAATGCCCTCGTGAGCCATAGAGTCGAGGAAGCACGCGGCGAGACGCCCAAGGCCACCGTTGCCCAGGCCGGGGTCTGCCTCCTGGCGGCAGATGGTCTCGAGGGAGCCGCCCATGTCCTCCACGCCCTTGGCGACAAGGTCGTGGACGCCAAGGTTGAGAAGATAGTTGTCAAGCAGCGGACCAAGGAGGAACTCGAGGGAGAAGTAATAGACCTTCTTCTCGCCCCTCTGGTGCGTTGCCACGGAAACGTTACGAGACTTCTTCGCGATGAGCGTCGCGAGCACCTGGTAGCGCTCGAGCTGAGTGCAGTCCTCGAACTTCTTGCTGAGGTCTGCCATGCAGGCCTCGCGATACTGCTTCTCGAAATCTGCGGTGTCCTTGAAGATCTTTTCCTGTGCCATGTGACTCCAATGTCATGTTCTGCGGGACGGAACGCCCCAACATTACATGGGAACGTTCCCGTCTCATTATACGGGCGCATTCGTCACGCGCGCGTTGCCTGACGGTATGGCGCGCGTGACGAATGACGGTTTACTTGGTCTTTGGCGCCTTTGTCGAAGACGCTCGACGAGTCGCGGGCTTCTTCTCTGCGGCAGCCTTAGCTGCGGGCTTTGTCGTAGTCTTGCTCGCCACCGTCTTCTTGGCCGCGGGCTTCTTTGTTGCAGGCTTGGCGGGCGCCTTCTTCTCGGCGGCTGCAGCCTTTACCTTTGCTGCCGGCTTCTTTGCCGCCGTGGCCTTTGTCGTGGCGGTCTTTACGCGCGTGGTGGTGGCGCGACGCTTCCTCAACGCTCCGGTGCGGTGCAGGATGAGGCCGCCCAGCGGCGGCACGCGCAGGACAACGGACTGCTCGCGGCCGTTCCACGGAGTCTCGCTGGTCTCGAGCTTGCCGATGTTCACCACACCGGAGCCGCCAAACTGCTCGGCGTCGGAGTTAAAGAGCTCCTCGTAGTAGCCCTCTTCGGGCACACCAAGGCGGAAGTCCTCACGGGCGTTCACGTCAAAGTTGATGAGAATGACGAGGTCGTCCTTGGGGTTGTCACCCTTGCGGATAAACGAGATGATCGACTGCTTGGCGTTGTCGGCGTCAATCCACTCGAAGCCGTCGCTCGTGTAGGAGCGCTGCCAGAGCGCGGGGTGCACGTTGTAGAACGCGTTGAGCGCCGCGACAAACTGCTGCTGGTGACGGTGGGTGTCGTACTGCTCGGCCAGGAAGTACTGGATGCCCTCGTAGTAGCGCCACTCGATGAACTGGGCGATCTCGTTGCCCATGAAGTTGAGCTTGCCGCCCGCGTGTGTCATCTGGTAGAAGGCAAGCGCCCTCATGCCTGCAAACTGGCGCCAGTAGTCGCCGGGCATGCGCGTGATGAGCGAGCACTTGCCGTTGACCACCTCGTCGTGGCTAAGCGGCAGCACGAAGTTCTCGTTGAACTGGTACATGGTGGAGAACGTAAGCAGCCTGTGGTTGCCCGGGCGATAGGGGAAGTCGGTCTGCATGTAGTGCAGCGTGTCGTTCATCCAGCCCATGTCCCACTTGAAGTTGAAGCCCAGGCCGCCGTCCTCGGACGGGTAGGTCACGAGCGGCCACGCCGTGGACTCCTCGGCAATCATCGAGACGTCCGGGTAGTACTTGCCCACCGTGGAGTTGCACTGGCGGATAAACGCGATGGCATCGTCATCCTCCTCGGTGCCGCGCGAGTTGAACTTCTTGAGACGCGGGTCGTCCACGCCAAAGTTGAGGTAGAGCATAGAGGTGACGCCATCCATGCGGATGCCATCGGCGTGGTACTCGTCAATCCAGTAGAGCAGGTTGGAGATAAGGAAGGTGCGCACCTGTCCACGCGAGAAGTCGAACTTGTGCGTACCCCAGTTGGGGTGAACCTCGTTCTCGTAGAGCATCTCGCCGTTGAAGGTGGCAAGGCCCTGCTCATCGGCACAGAAGCCACCGGGCACCCAGTCGAGAATCACGCCGATGCCGGCCTTGTGGCAGGCGTCGACAAAGTGCTTGAACTGCTTGGGCTCGCCGTAGCGCGAGGTTGGGGCGAAGTAGCCCGTCACCTGATAGCCCCACGAGCCGTCAAACGGGTGCTCCATGACGGGCATGAGCTCGATGTGCGAGTAGCCCATGGTGCGCACGTAGTCCACCAGCTCGACGGAGAGGTCGTCGTATGAGTAGAACTCGCCGCGCTGCGCGGGAAACGGGTCGCCGGGGCCAGGGTAGGTGCCATCCGGACGGGGTTCTCCCTGCGGCTCGTCTCCGTGGCGGCGCCACGAGCCAAGGTGCACCTCGTAGATGTTGAGAGGGGACTTGAGCTTGTCTTCCTTTGCGCGCTTGGCAAGCCACGCCTCGTCGCTCCAGGCATAGCCATTGATGTCATACGTGCGCGAGGCCGTGCCCGGGGCCTTCTCGGCAAAGAACGCGTACGGGTCTGCCTTGTAGAGGCGCTTGCCGGAGTTTGTCTCGATCACGAACTTGTAGAGCGAGCCCATCTGGACGCCGGGGACAAAGCCCTGCCATACATCGCCGGTCTTGGTCTTGGTGAGCGGATTGGCCCCCTCATCCCAGTTGTTGAACTCCCCAATCACGTGAACGCTCTTCACCTGGGGCGCCCAGACGGCAAAGTGGAAGCCCTCGGTGCCGTTCTCGTCGACGGCCTGATGCGCACCCATCTTGTCGTAGCTGCGGTACCACTCGCCCCTTGCCAGCAGGTAGAGGTCGTCGTCGCTCAAGTACAGAGAACTGTCACGAGTCTGCATGCTCGCTCCTCACGCGTCGTTTGTGTCCCCCATGGGGTGTGACGTGCGGTTTATTGGCCGTCACCCCCGTCATTCTCCAATTATATTCCATAAACGCAAACTGACCGGGGTCGCACAGGTGTTGGGCAAATGAGTGCGGGAACGGTTCCACATAACGGTGCGAGCGGTGATTTTGGGTGCCCAAGCGGCTTTGTCGAAGCCCCGGTGGAATGGCCACGGCAAGCGTTGTCGCCATGTCAAATTGCGGCCCACTGGGTATCATTGACAGCAGACGAGAGGAGCTTTTATGCCACGAGAGTCAAAGAGGTCGAAGCGGGAGCGCGCCACAGAAATCTGCCGGCGCATGGGCGAGCTGTACCCCGGTGTCAAGAGCGCTCTCACATTTGCGAACCCATTCGAGCTTGTGATATGCGTGCTGCTCTCGGCGCAGACCACTGACGCCGGCGTGAACCGTGTTACGCCGGAGCTCTTCGCGCGCTGGCCCGACGCCCAGTCCATGGCCACCGCGGACCCAGAGGAGGTTGGCGAGGTCATACATTCCATTGGCTTCTGGCGTGCCAAGTCCAAGCACTGCGTGGAAACGGCGCAGATGATTGTCTCTGACTTTGGCGGAGAGGTTCCCGGGACCATGGAGGAGCTCTGCCGGCTGCCGGGTGTGGGGAGAAAGACCGCCAACATCGTGCTGAACAAGGCATTTGGCGTGGTAGATGGCATTGCGGTGGACACCCACGTGTTTCGCCTGGCAACGCGCTTTGGGCTCACCCGCGCAACGACGCCGGCGGCTGCCGAGAAGGACCTTCTCGACGTGATTCCACGCGAGCTGTGGTGCAACGTCAACGAGGAGTGGATCCACTTTGGGCGCGACGTATGCACGGCACGCTCGCCCAAGTGCGCAGGATGTCCCATGGCCGACATCTGTCCGAGCGCCGGCCAGCCTGACCGCTACATCAAGCGGAGGAAGTAGCGTGCGCGGGGGCGTGCCCCAACGTCGCCGGAAGGCACATTTTTGCAGCTACTGCGTACAAAACAAGCCCTCCGGAGACGATTGGTCGCCAGAGGGCCTTCTGTGTTGCAATTCTCGCCAAAAGCAGCGTATTGGCGACAAGCGCCAGGAGCGCGAGAGGGGCTGGGGAGTCGCTACCGACAGCCTACGCGTTGGCAATCGCCTGGTCGAGGTCGGCGATGATGTCGTCGACGTCCTCGATGCCAACGGAGAGTCGGATGAGGTCCTCGGAGAGGTGCGCTGCCTTGAGCTGCTCGGGAGTGAGCTGCGAGTGCGTGGTGGAGGCAGGGTGGATGATGAGGGACTTTGCGTCGCCCACGTTGGCGAGGTGCGTGAAGAGCTTCACGTTGTTCACCACGTTGAGGCCGGCCTCACGACCGCCCTTGACGCCAAAGACCACTACGCCGCCAAAGCCGTGCTTGAGGAGACGGGAAGCAACCTCGTGCGAGGGGTCGTCCTCGAGTCCAGAGTAGCGGACCCACGCGACCTTGGGGTTGTCCTTCAGCCACTTGGCGACGGCGAGTGCGTTGTCGGAATGGCGCTGGACGCGCAGGGACAGGGTCTCGAGGCCGATGCCGATGAGCTGCGCGGCGTACGGAGAGAGCGTGGGACCAAAGTCGCGCAGCTTGTTGGCTAGGACACGCGTGGAGAACGGCGCGGCGGGCGCGACGTCCGCGAAGACGGCACCGTGGTAGGAGGGGTCGGGCTTGGCAAGGGTGTGCCACTTCTCGGGGTCCTGCTTCCAGTTGAACTTGCCGGTGTCGATGACCGCGCCGCCCAGCGTGGCACCGTGGCCGCCAATCCACTTGGTGAGGGACTCAATCACGACGGCGGCGCCATCCTCGGCCGGACGATAGAGGTACGGGGTCGCAAAGGTGTTATCGACAAAGACGGGCACCGGGGACGGCAGGGAGTTGGCAGCCTGGACCAGCGCCGGGACGTCCGCGACGTCCACAAGCGGGTTGCCGATGGTCTCCACGTACCAGAGCTTAGTCTTGGGCGTGGTGGCAGCGACAAAGGCGTCGATGTCGTTGTTCTCGACGAAGGTGGTCTTCACGCCCAGGTCACCAAGGGTGTGCAGGAAGATGTTCCAGGTGCCGCCGTAGAGCGAGTCAGACGCGACTATCTCGTCGCCCGCGCCCACCAGGTTGGTAAGGGCGAGAATCTCGGCCGCGTGGCCAGAGGCAACGGCAACGGCACCGGTACCACCCTCGACCGCGGCCACACGAGCTGCAACGGCGTCGGTGGTGGTGTTAGTCAGGCGGCCGTAGATGTTGCCCGGCTTGGCAAGGCCGAACTTCGCGGCGCCGTCGGCTGCGTCGTCAAACTGGAATGCCGCGGAGGCGTAGATGGGAAGTGCCGCGGAGCCGGTGGTGGGATCGGGGGACCAGCCGGCGTGGACCTGTAGGGTGTTGAAGTGCTTCTCGGGATCCTTGGCAAAGTCGGGGTTGAGTTCGAAAGCCATGATGTTTGCTCCTTGTTTCTCGTAATGCGCTGAATTGGTGTGATATCGCGATTGCTGATAGCTGGTGCTTCCGGATGAGCCCGAGCGCGTTGCAACGTCGCTGTTGCTCGCGATCGGGCTAAGGCATCTGCCTGCCCGGAATTGGTTGGTATGTCTGTGTCCTCTTCATGGCCCCCAACTATAGCTACCCTTACGACGAGAAGGAACACTCACGGTTCCACAAGGTTTGGATAGGTTGTTATCGTTCTAAGCGATAACTATAAGTCCCACAGTGAGTCCCGTGGTGACTTCCGGGCCGCCAAACTGGTCATTGAGCGCCACTAATGCCTCTTTCGGCGCTCTTGCCGTATGCTGTCACCAGGGCCATTGGCCCAAGCAGCCCACTTCCAGACCCATAGAAAGGGGCCCATTATGTGGACCAGGGCAGAGCTCAAGCACCGTGGCAAGGCCGCATTTAAGAGCAACTACTGGAAGACGGTCCTTGTCGCCGCCATCCTGTCATTGCTCACCTATTCGTCGTCGCTGCCACGCGGCTCCTCCGACTCAAGCAGCGAGGGCCTCTCCGAAACCACCCGCATGCTCGCGGACCCCGCCTCTGCCCTCTCGACCAACAGCCAGTTGGTTGCAGGATTCTTCGCGGGTATTGGGCTTACAGCCCTAGTTGTCATCGCGGTTCTCGGCATCCTAATCGGGGTGTTACTCGTTCTGCCCCTCCAAGTGGGTTGCCAACGCTTCCTGTTTCTCAACCTCCGCGAACCGGCAAATGTGCGAGAGGTTCTCTGGGCATTTGATAGCAACTACCTCAATATCGTGAAGGTCATGTTCTTGAAGAACCTCAAGATCTTCGCATGGGCATTGCTGCTCGTGATTCCCGGCATCGTGAAGGCATACGAATACCGGCTGGTTGACTATCTCCTCGCTGAGAACCCCGCGCTCTCCTCAGCAGAGGCGTGCGAGCAGAGCCGCACCCTCATGGACGGCAACAAGTGGAATGCCTTTGTGCTTGACCTGTCGTTCATTGGCTGGAACGTCCTTTCGTACCTCACGCTTGGACTTGTCGGCCTCTTCTATGCCTCGCCCTACGAGAACAGCACCAATGCAGCGTTGTACGAGGCCCTTCGTTACGGGAACGACCAGGCATCTGCTCTGCCCGAGAAATAAAGCGCACCTCTCGCCCCACAAGCAAGGCGCCCGCCCCGGGGATCCGGGACGGGCGCCTCTTGTCTCTCGTCAGATTGACGAAACCTACGCGGCAAGCGCTAGTAGTTGATCGCCTGCTCCTCGAAGTAGCTCTGCGGGTGACCGCAAACCGGGCAGACCTTGGGGGCCTCGGGGCCAACGTGCAGGTGGCCGCAGTTGAGGCACTTCCAGACCTTGACGCCCGGACGGTTGAAGACCTCGCCCTTCTCGACGCGCTCGGCGAGCTTGTTGTAGCGCTCCTCGTGGTGCTTCTCGACCTCGCCAACCAGGCGGAACTTGGCAGCGATCTCCTTGAAGCCCTCCTCGTCAGCGGTCTCGGCGAAGCCCTTGTACATCTCGGTCCACTCGTAGTTCTCACCAGCAGCGGCGTCCTTGATGTTGGTCAGGGTGTCGGGCACGTCGCCACCGTGCAGATACTTGAACCAGAGCTTGGCGTGCTCGGACTCGTTGCCAGAGGTCTCGGTGAAGATATCGGAGATCTGGACGTAGCCCTCCTTCTTGGCCTTGCTCGCATAGTAGGAGTACTTGCGGCTGGCCTGGGACTCACCAGCGAACGCTGCCTCGAGGTTCTTCTTGGTCTGCGAGTTCTCAAAATCGACTGCCATTACTGCTCCTCTCCTTCCCCCTCTTTGGGGGAAACATTGGGCCACGAAGCCGTGTCCCACCTGCCTTCGCAGGCGGTTCCCATAGTAGCATCAGGTGCACCAAATGTTACCGTTATTATGACAAAAACCCTCTCTCGAGAGTTCCGCCAGTAACGCCTGGGCATCCGATACATCCACACCTCTTCTACCCGCTGCGCGCTCCTCGCGCGAAAGCTCCACGCAAAGAGCATCAAGGTCCACGCCGCCGCGCGGATCGGCTCGGTGAGCGAGAAGAATGCGCAGGACTTCGGCCCGCTTCTGTCGGTGAGAGCCCTCGAAGCGCGACTGCCGCACGTGCGAGCGCGACCGACGCGAAGGGTTGGGAACGGTTGCCTTGAGGTGCGCCCCGTAGTCGAGAAGAGCGTAGTACCAGGTGCGCGGGTCATCAGCGGGGTCGCTGGCATCTTGCGGGCAGGTCGCGCGCAAGATGGGCACCAGCCGCGCATCAGAAACGCCCTCCTCGAGGGGAAAGAGCTCGTGGAGAAGCACGGCGCGCACGTTTGTCTCGAGATACACGCCGGGCAGGTCAAAGGCAAACGCGCGGATGCCCGCGGCCGTTGCCGGGCCCACACCGGAAAGCGCCTTGAGCGCAACCTCGTCAGATGGCATGCAGCCACCCGCCTCCGAGACCTCCTGCGCCGCGCGCCAGAGCGAGAGCGCTCGTCTGTTGTAGCCCAGGCCCTGCCACTCATCCAAGACGTCCGCGGAGTCCGCGGCGGCCAGAGCGTCAACCGTGGGAAAGAGCTCCAGCCAGTGCTGCCAGCGGCCGTCCACACGCGAGACCTGCGTCTGCTGGAGCATGACCTCAGAGATCCATATGGCATAGGGGTCCCGCGTGCGGCGCCACGGCAGGTCGCGATAGAGCTCGCGCCCGTGCGCGAGCACCGTGACGCGAAACGCGGCGAGCTCTTCTGCGGCCGGCGGAGCACCGGGGTCCGCGACAGACGGCATTACTCGTCCGTGGCCTTTGGCTTGCGCTTGCTGCCCACGAGCTTGAACGAGCCCGTCATCTGCGGCATCTTGCCCTCCATCACAACCTGGTAGAGAGTCACGGAGTCAAAGTAGGCGCGCAGCACGCGCTCGGCGTTGCACCAGACAGGGTTGAAGTGGCATTCGGCCATGCGCGGGCAGGGCACGCCGTCCTCCCCTGCATAGTCACAGGCGGCAATGAGGACGGGACCCTGCACTGCCTCGACGAGCTTGAGAAGCGACGTGGTGCGCGGGTCGACGGCGAGCCTCATGCCGCCGTGGGCGCCACGCGTGCTCTCGACAATTCCCGCAAGGGCAAGGTCGTGCTGGATGGAACGCGCAAACGAGTAGGGAATGTCGTTGTCCTTTGCTGCGGTGCGCACCGAAACCACGCCCTCCGGGTTCTGGACGAGAGCCGCAAGCATGCGAAGTGCGTAGTCTGTCTTTCTCGAGATTTCCATTGCTACCTCCTGGCAGCCCGATGGGCTAGCCTCTCCTCCGGCTCATCTTTGCAGGAGAGTCTCCCCACTCGAGGATCTCCCAGCCGTGCTGCCGTGCCAACTTCCTAAGCGTCTCTCCCGGGCACACTGCATAACCCTTAGCGGCCGCCGAGAGCAGCGCTGCATCCGTATGGTGGTCGCCATAGGCATATGCAAGCGTCCATGCGCCCTTGCCCAGGTGGGCGTCCGCCCAACGCGTGACCGCCGCGACCTTCTCGGGTCCCTGCACCACGGTTCCCTCGACGCGACCCGTATAGTTGCCCTCGGCGTCGCGCTCCATGCCGGTGGCAATGTAGTCGTCCACACCAAGCGCCTTGGCGGCATCCGCGGCGATGGGTGCAAACGTTGCCGAGACAAGCAGCGTGACGCAGCCCTCGCCATGCCGCTTGGCGACCTCTGCGGCGACCTCCGGGCGATAGCGGTCCTTGAGGGTGCTCTCGTAGAACTCGTGCATGACCTTGTCGATGTCCCGATGACTCAGGTCTTCGAGCGCGCCAAAGACGAGCTCGCGAGCCTCGTCCTGGCTCTGGGGCAAGTGCAGCTTGTAGCGCAGGCCCCACCAGGCGAGCGCGAGGGCTCGCGGAACAGACATGAGCCCGTGACGCCACAGGTACACCGAGAAGAGCGCGCCGGATTGGCCGTCGATGGACGTGCCGTCGAAGTCGAATACGACGAGCTTGATCTTTCTCTGCGGTTGCGCGCTGTCGTTCGTGGTAGCGAGCATGCTGGGCGTCTCCATAGTGCGGTTGGGAATCATATCGTGCCAATGATACCAGTCCGGTAACGGCACGGGGTGAATTGTACTATTTGACGTATCAATTCGGACGATTGATGGAGACGCTGCCGTAATGCGTTGCCGGAATGACACAGCCGGTAGGCACGCAGCGTATGACCGGCGTTTCTCGCACATCTCGCACACATAAGAAAGGAGCCCCTTACGGGGCTCCTTGAGTTCACAATGGCGGGATATGCGGGGCTCGAACCCGCGACCTCCGACGTGACAGGCCGGCGCTCTAACCAGCTGAGCTAATACCCCACGCGCGTTGTGCGGGAGCTATTATACGCAGAGGATACAAGGTCTGTCTAGCCCAAAATTGAGAAAGTTTTGTGGGACTGGGAGGAGCTGGCCGGGGCCAGCGCATCTGATGGGCAGGCGGGACCCCGGCCGATGGATTCTCCCGTATATTCCGATCGTTTAAATCGGTCTAATCAATCGGAATTTGCAGGGTAATTCTCATCTTGCAGAATTCGATCGTTTAGAGGCATCTAATCAATCGGAATTTGCAGGACTCCATTCGTAGCAGCTGCTCGGGTGTAGACATGCACCCCTGTTCGCCGTTGGGATAGAAAGGCAATCAGCACCGTTCCCACCAGGAAGACGGCTGCCAGCGCTACGTCAACGACACGGAGCCCCTGCTTGACTGCCACCAGTTGCCCCCTACTCGAGCGCCACGTCCGTGGCGGCACCGGCCGAATCCGTCACGTGAACCACGGAGCCATCGAGCGTCGCAGACGCAATGGTGCCCGTACCCGTGATGGCGTTGCCCGAGGAGTCGACCACCGAAACGGGCTCCGAGTCTCCGCCAATCGTGTACGCCACAACGTCCCAAGTCCCGTCGGACTTATTCTCCGGAACCACAATGACCGAGTTGTACAGGATGAGCGTAACGGGAGTCCCGCTCACGGTAAACTCCTGCGTCTTGTTGCCCTGAGGGTCGGTTGCCACCACAGCATAGGTACCGTCGCCGGTAGCCTCGATGGCATAGGAGACGCCCTGATACGTAACGGATCCATCCGCAGTGGTCTGGACCTGCTGCCGCTCCTCCGCCGTGGTGGCAGCGGGCTCGGCGCTCTGCGTGTTATCCTGCGCGCCCAAGAAGGTGACAACGGCAACAATGGCGAGAATAACGAAGAGCCCCACCACGCCAGCAATAACGAGCAGGACAGACTTGAGGTTCGCAGGCTTGCGCTCGGGCTTCGAGCCGTACTCCGGACGGTTGCGCCCGCTGAGACGACGGTTGCGCGAGCGCTGCTCGGCGCGGTCACGGGCGATGTCGGCTGCCTCGGCAGCGTTCTCGCGCGTGGTCACGCGGGCACCCTGGCCTGCAGAAAGCGTTTGGAGGGAGTCTACCGGCGCCGCGCACCGACGCGGGGCGGTGCTGTCGTCAACGTCCTCGGGAATGGCGTGCGCCCCAACCCTTGAGACCCCGGAGACCCTAGGGCCGCCGGCGGCATGCCTCCCCGCGGCGTGCGCGGAGCGCCTGTATCTCTCGTCATTGGATGCGTAGCTCATCTCGTCTCCCCTTGCATTGCCCAACCCGTACCATCCTAGCCCTCCACGCGGCTATACCTCGCGGCGAGCCTCGATGGCGCGGCCAAGCGTCACCTCGTCGGCATACTCGAGGTCCCCGCCAACGGGCAACCCGCTGGCAAGTCGAGACACACGCACGCCCAGCGGGCGGATGATGCGCGAGAGGTACGTGGCGGTTGTCTCGCCCTCGACATCCGGGTTGGTGGCGAGAATGACCTCCTGGACCTCGCCCGAGGCAAGGCGCGAGAGCAGCTCCTTCACGCGGAGCTGCTCGGGACCAATCTTGTCCATGGGCGAGATGACGCCACCAAGCACGTGGTAGAGCCCGTGGTAGCTGCCCGTTCGCTCGATGGCCGAGACGTCGCGCGGCTCGGAGACCACGCAGATGGTCGTGCGGTCGCGCGATGCGTCTGAGCACACGTCGCAGGTGTCACGCGTAGCGTAGCTAAAGCAGATGGGGCAGAAGTGGACCTGCTGCTTTACCTCGAGAATCGCCGTAGCCAGCCTGCGCGTCTCCTCCGCGTCGGCCTCGAGGAGGTAGTACGCGATGCGCTGGGCGGACTTTGGGCCAATGCCCGGCAGCCTGCCCAGCTCGTCGAGGAGGCGCTGCAGCGCGTGCCCGTCGTTAAGCTGGTCCATCCCTAGAAGAGCCCCGGGATGTTGAGACCACCGGTGACGGCGCTCATTGCCTTCTCGGTGGCAGACTCGGCCTGCTCGAGAGCGTCGTTCACAGCGGCAAGAATCATGTCCTGCAGCATGTCGACGTCCTCCGGATCAACCGCCTGCGGGTCGATGGTGATGGAACTGATGCGCAGGTCACCCGTAGCAGTAACCTTTACCGACCCACCGCCGGCCGAGGCCGAGACCTCGGTTGCCGCAGCCTGCTGCTGCGCGGCAACGAGCTGCTCCTGCATCTTGCGGGCCTGGGCCATCATCTGGTTGCGGTTCATGCCGCCCATGTTGTAGCCGCCTCTGGATCCCTTGGACATGTCTTCCTCCTGGTTGCTGGTTGATATACGTGCTGGTATAAGGCCAATAAGGCAGTGGAGCTAGTCTGTGCCTTCCCCGTCCGAAGCTGCAGGCGCGTCCGGAGAATCCGGCTTCACGACCACGGAGCCGCCAAAAGCGTCCTCGAGCATCGCCGCGATGTTGGCGAACTCCTCGGTGAGGACCGGGGCGTCGTCTGCCGGGGGCGTGGCGGGCGGGGTTGGCTTTGGCGAAGGAGCTGGCGCCGGCTTGGCCGCGGGCGGCTCTGGAGCGGGCGCGGGCTGCCCCGCAGGCGCAACGGGGTCCCACGGCATGGGGTACGACGTTGGCGCCTGCTGTGGCGCAGGTGCAGGTACTGGCTGAGGCGCAGGAGCGGGTACCGGGCGCGGAGCCGTCGCGGCTCGGTCGGACTGGGCTATTGCCTGGCTGGAGAGGCTCGACTCAACAAAGATGACTTCGCGTGGCCCAAAGACGCTCGCAACAATGGGCAGGTAGAGCTCGCGGACATCCGCACGCTCGAGCATGCGGGCCGCAAAGTGCGAGCCTGTAGGCAGCGAGACGGTGAGCTTTGCACCATCGTCCGAAACGATGCTGGAGTTAAGGAGCAGAGAACCCCTGGACGCCGACTTGGTCATGAGGCCTTCGGTGACGCGCTTCCAGTTGCGCTGCAGTGTGGCGCCATCGGTGATGGGAGCGCCAGCGACGGGTGCGGCGGCCGACCGTGGTGCGCGCTGCGGTGCCGGCTCTGAATGCGGGACAGGAGCCGAGACAGACGCGGGCTGCGATGCCGTACGAGGCGCCGGGGCTGGCCGCGGCGCCGGAGCGGGGGTCGGCCTTGGCGCAGGCGCTGGACGCGGCGTGGGGGCCGCCGGCT